>Ga0154020_10000406_pt1 | contig 52054 bp, 45 predicted proteins | sample Klosneuvirus_201_FD_109709 | JGI IMG/M metagenome (GOLD analysis project Ga0154020, IMG submission 109709) | Active sludge microbial communities from wastewater, Klosterneuburg, Austria - Klosneuvirus_20160825_MG | ecosystem: Engineered > WWTP > Aerobic digester > Activated sludge | place... | reverse complement strand
CTTTCTCACCACCGAGCACGATTGGAACGATGCCGAGCGGTACCACATCGAGAAGCGCCGTCTGCACAACAAGATGATGCACGCCCCCGGCGTGGTCTTCGGCTTCAGCGGCGATCTCAAGGTCACGGCGCGTCCTCGTGGCGATCTGTCGGTCGAGATTCAACCCGGCTACTCCGTCGACGGTCAGGGACGCGACCTGATGCTGTGGGACGCCGAGATCAAGACCTTGGTGCTTGAGGAGTACAAGCTCCCGCAGACCATCTACATCGTCCTGCGCTACTACGAGCAGGAGACGGACTTTATCGCCTACAAAGAAAACGCGGCGTATAAGGGACACCGTCGGATTCTCGAGGGCTGCAAGGTCGAGATCTCGCAGACCGCTCCAGACATCCGCGAGGAAGTCGAGCTGGCGCGCATCCTCCTCGACAAGAACGCGACCCGGATCCGTGACGCACGCGATCCCAACGAGCCCAAGGCCAACGAGATTGACCTGCGTTTCGTGCCGCGAGCTGGTGTGGCCGGTGCATCGATTGACCCGGTGCTGAAGATTCGGCTGGCGCTGCTGCTCGATCGGCTGCGACGGCTGCTGCTGGCGATGGCGCGCGATAACAAAGTCGAGACGGCGCACGACGCGCTGGCGGGCGTGATTGCGGCGCAGACGCTGCATGTCTCGGACCTCCTCGACAACCGCAACGGGCACGAGATCCTCAACATGCTGGTGCAGCTGCAAGACGAGCTGACCAAGGATGTCGAGGTCAATCACCCGCAGCTTGGCCAGAAGAAAGAGTTCGGCAACTACAAGAAAAACATCGACATCGTCAAAGGCCTGCTCGGCGAGCGTCGCAACACCCCCGAGGCGTTCGACAACATGCTCGTCTACATGGCCAAGGGGGCCGAGGAGCTGGCGCCGCTCTACGGTGGTGAGGCGACCGAGTCGCAGCCGCTGACGCCGGGACCTGTGCAGACGGTGCCGAGCGACGATGGCAAGGCCAAGACCGAGGCTGCCGACAAGGACAAGAAGCCGCGCGGCTCGTACGGACCGAACGACATTCCGCCCGACGACATGGAGCGCATCAAGGGCATCTCTGAGCAGGATCTGCCGATGGAGCTCGAGATCAACGGCGAGACCTGGGTCCGCATCGACATGATCAAGGTCATGGACACCGACTCTGAGAGCGCCCACGATCTCAAGATCCAAGAGGCCCGCGACTCCTACCGTTCGCGTCAGCGTCTGAAGTATCCCGACGGCAAGTCGCTCGAGGACGTCGGTCGTGCCCACGTCTCCGGCTACGTCACCTACAAGGTCAAGGGCGTGACCCCAGGCAAGCGACTGCTGGTCGTTCGCCGCATGGACTACGTCTACGGCGACTATTCGCTGGAGTTCGAGGTCGACGGCAAGAAGGCTGGCGTCTGCGAGTGCCCTGGCACCGACCGCATCAATCGCTGGCGCAACTGGCCGCACATCGTCCCTGCTGAGTTCGTGGTCCGCGCGGAACCAAATGTGAAGCAGATTGCCGTGACGGCTGGTCGCGACATCAACATGTTCCGTTACTGGTTCTACCAGCCGAGGCAATAAGGTAAGCTGGATAGGCCATGTTTATCGACAGGCTACTTGACGTCATCCTGAGGCCCTTCCGCGAGATCTGGAGCCAGATCATGCGGATCCGCGGCGTTCAGAGCGGTGTGGTCAGCGACGTGCGCCGGGTCCAGTTTCTCGGAGATCACGCGCGATCCGAGGCGGCCAACATGAAGAACATGGTCGTCGCGCCAGGGCAGATGATTCCGGGTTGGGGGCAGCAAGCGCAGCAGGCACAGCAGGCGGCACAGATGCCCCAAATGGCTCAGCAACAGGCGGAAAAGAAAAAGATGGGATGGTCCTTTCCCTGGAGCAAGAAAACGTGTCCGCGCTGCCAGAATAAATTGCAGAAAAGTTGGGACCAGTGTCCTTACTGCGGGCAAAACCAAAATCAGCCTGTCACCGCTGGCCCGCCGGGAGCAGGTGCGCCGCCGCCGGGAGCACCTGGATACGGAGCACCACCGGGAGCCCCCGCTTATGGTGCGCCGGGTGGTGCGCCTGGTTATGGAGCGCCGATGCCCTCGGCAGGTGGCGCTGCGAAGACGATTGCCATGGATGCGGCGGCGATTGATGCACCGCTGCTGGCAACGGGGGATCAGGGTGATAACGTCGCCTGGCTGGTTCCTCTCGAGGGCGCCATGACGGGCGAGCTTCTGCAGATTCGCACCCGCGGCATCATTGGCACCGCCGACGGCTGCGAGATCAAGCTGTTCGACGCCGCCATCTCAGGCCGTCACGCCGAGATTGTGCTGTCGCAAGGCAGTCGCTTTCGCATCAACGACCTTGGCTCGCGCAACGGGACCTACGTCAACGACAAGGCCATTGCCTCGACCGAGCTGGTGGACGGCGACAACATCCGCCTCGGGCGGACCACCTTCCGCTTCAAGACCAAGCACTAAAGGCAGACCATGCACCGTCGGTCACTCCTCACCTTGATATCGCGTCATTTGCCTGGCCGTCTGTTGGCGTCTGCTATCTCGACGCTGGTGGCCCTGTGTGCGCTCTGCATGCCTTCTGTTTCCGAGGCCCAGAACGCCAAGCTCCGCCTCGAGCGCTTTGGCTTCGACAAGCTGCCGGACCTCAAGGTCTATATCACCTACGTCGAGGAAGACGGCACAGTGATCGCAGGTCGGCAGGCCAGCGACTTCAAGCTCCAGGTCGACTCGATTGACCAGGGAGCGGGTCGTGCCATCACGACGTTTGATCAAGCCAAGGAGCCGATCTTCGTCGTCGGTGTCGTGCAGGTCGGTGGCGCCGTTGATGAGCGCGTCATGTCTGAGGTCAAGGGCGGACTTCGTCGCGTCAACGATGCCGTTGGCAACACCCCCGGCGGTCGCATGGGCATTCTCGCGTATGCCGACAAGACCAACCGCATCATCGAGTTTGGCACCACCACCGAAGTCGACGCCGCCATCGGCAAGATCGCGATCGAGACCGAAGCCAGTGAGTCGCACATGCTCGACGCGCTGCGCACCGCCATCGACCTGCTCAAGCAGCAGGAAAAGGGCCGTCGCAAGCTCATCATCCTTGTCTCCGACGGCATTGACGTCAACAACGAGAAGAAGAACTTCACCGAGATTGGCAACCGTGCCCAGCTGGGTGGCATCGTCATCGACACCGTCGGCTACAACGCGTTCGACGCCTCGAAGCTGCGCAACTTGCAGGAAATGACCAAGCGCTGCTACGGCACCGACCGGGTGGCCAAGGCGCCGACGGAAATCGGTCCGAAGATCGATGGCATCGTCGACGAGATTCAGAAGCAGTACATCGTCCAGTTTCCGCTGACCATCGTCGGTGATGACCAGGACCACCTGTTCCAGGTCACCCACGAGGCCGGTGGCAAGCCCGTCTATAGCAACACCATTCAAGAGAAGCTGCTCTCGAAGGCGCCCGTCGGTCCGGCTCTAGCGCCGAAGGAGAAGAGCAAGTGGTGGCTGTACGCACTGATTGCCGCTGGTGTGATCGGCGCCATTGTCATCGCGATGATGCTGCGCAAGAAGCCTGTCGTCGAGGCTCCGGCGCCCGCTCCGCAGCCTGGCAAGCCCGATGCCCCCGCGCCACGGATGAGCAACAAGACCGTCGCACTCGAGGCTGCTGGCGACATCACCATGGGCTGGGTGATGGGCCTGACCGGCAAGTACAAGGACGTCACCTTCAAGCTCAAGGACCGCGTGGTCATCGGCACTGCTGCTGACTGCGACATCGTGATCGACGACGGCTTTATGTCGCACCGTCACTGTGAGATTCGCAAGGTCGATGGCGGCTTCAAGCTCGTCGACCTGGGCGCCACCAACGGTGTGATTGTCAACGACAAGCGGGTGAAGGAACACTTCCTCGTCGATAACGACAACTTTCGGCTCGGGCGCTCCGAGTTCAAGTTCAAGTCGATCTTCGGGTAGCGGCGAGGGACTTCTGCCATGGCATCGATAGCTGCATATTTCTTGATGGCAATCTCCGGGCTGGCGGGCGGGGCGACGATGTTTCTGTCGCTGCAAGGTGCCGGCGTGCGGCCCTGTCCCAAGTGCAAAAAAGAGATGATGCCCGACTGGAACCAGTGCCTGTTTTGCAAGGCGATTCCAGAGTTCGAAGAGGGTCAGCCAGGGCAGATTCACTTCATCAACGGTCCGCTCGCCGAGCAGGTCGCCACCCTCGAAAAGCAGGTGGTGACGATCGGCAGCGTGCCGGGCAATGACATCGTCATTAACGACCCCAGCGTCTCTCGCAAGCACATCGGCATTCGCAGAGTCGAGGGTGGTTACGAGGTCGCAGATTTTGGTTCGACCAACGGGGTGTTTGTCAACGGGGACCGAGTGCCTAAGAAGAAGCTGGCCATTGGCGACGTGGTCCGCGTCGGCAACATTGAAATGATTTTCCGTCTGTAAACCGACTTTGGCTTTAGAGAAGAAGCGAAGATGGCAGCCAAGCTCCTATATCGAGATGCCCAAGGCCGCGATGCCGCAGTGAACCTTCCCGAGACCGGCTCCTTTTTGGGTCGGGCCGTTGATTGCGTCATTCGTACCGACGACGCGATGGTGTCGCGGAAGAACTGCAAGATCAGCTTTATCAACACCCGTTGGTTCGTCGAGGATCTCGGCTCGGCCAACGGCACGTTCATCAACGAACGGCGGATTAGTCGCGAGGAACTGAACCATGGCGATGTGATTCGCTGTGGCTCGCTCCAGGTGCGCTTTGTTGATGCGCCGGAACAGCAGGTGCGCCAGACGATTCCGCAGCCGAGTGGTCCGACGCCACCGCCACCGCCTCAGCAAGCGCTGGGTGGTGGTCCGGCGGGTCCGGCGGGTCCGACAGGTCCAGCACAAGCTCCGGCTGTTCCGGCACAAGCCCCAGCTGGTCCTCAGCTCACCCCGGAGACAGGCAGTCCGGCGGCAGGCAGTCCAGCGGCGCAGAGCAACAAGCCTGAACCGACGGCTGCGGTGGAGCCTGAAAAGGCTCCTGAGGCGAAGTCTACCGACGGAGCGCCGAAGATCAGCGTCTCCGAGGAGGCGGTCAAAAAAGTTCAGGAAGAGGTCAACAAGCTCACCTCTGAGCTGAATGCGGCCCAGAAGTCTCTCGACGAGATCAAGACCGAGAAGGAACAAGCGGTCACCAAGATCGAGTCGATGGAAGGCGAGGTCAAGAAGCTGCGCCAAGAGGCAGGGGCGGCCAAGTCAACGGCGGAGAAGCTGTCGCGGCAGATGCAGCAGACGGAAAAAGAGCTGCGCGAAGAGAGCCGCAACAACGAGGAGCTGCGCCACGACCTCAAGCAGCTCAAAGAGCAGTTTGAGAAGACCAAGTCCCAGGCCGATGAGCTGAAGGTCCATGTCGAGGCCAAAGAGCGCGAGCTGTCGGGCGCCAAAGAAGATGTCCGTCGCAGCAAGCAGGCCGCCGACAACCTGACGCAGAAGCTGCAAGAGATGGTGCGCTCTCGCGATGAGCAGATGCGGGCCATCAACTCGCAGATCGGCGACGTCGACAAGCTGCGTGACATTCTCAAGGAGCGCGAGCGGCTCATCGAGGAGCAGCGCGTCGGCTTGGTCAATCAGGAGTCTCAGCTCAAGGATCTCCGCAAGCGCAGCGAGGAGCAGGAGCGCGACCTGTCGGTGATTCGGGCCGAGCGCGACAGCCTGCGGGATCGGCAGAATCGTGCCCAGGTTCAGGTCGAAGAGCTTCGCTCGGAGCTGGACCGTCTGCACAACATGCTCTCGAATCAGGTCGAGGGTGGGGAGCAGATTGCCGCGCTGACCCGCGACATGGCCGCGCTGCGCGAGAACCTGACCGACGCCAACAACGAAGTCGGGCGGCTCAACGACGAGCTGGCCAAGGTGGCGGCGGATCTGCATGCGGTGGTCAAGCAGCGTGATCAGCTGGTCGAGGAGCGCAAAGGCGGGCAGGGCAAGATCCAAGCTGCCGTCGAGCAGGCCGTTTCGCAAGCGGTCACCGAGCTGCGCGCCAAGGCCGAAAAGGAAAAGCAGGAGGTCATCGCGCAGCACAACGCCAAGGCGCAGGAAGTGGCCGATCTGAAGAACCAACTTCAGGCCGCCACCCCGTCGGAAGCCGTTACGCAGGAGCTGTCTTTCACTCGCGGTGAGCGCGACCAGTACCGTTCGCGCGTCGCTGAGCTGGAGACGATGGTCAAGGAGCTTCAGCGGGCTGCGGCGGCCATGCCACCACCAGCACCCGCGGGCAATCCAGAGGCCGAGCGACTGCTCACCGAGATGAAGGGCGTGGCCACCACCGCCTACGACGGCATCAACGATGCGCTGTCCGAGCTACGGCTGGCCATCGTGATGGCACAGGAGACCTGGAACAAGATGGAGCGCACCTATACCGACCGTGACGCTGCTCGCAAGCTGCGTGACGCCATCGACGAGACCATGACCCGCGCTGATGAGGCCAAGGGCCACGTTCGCTCTCTTCGCAGCCTCATCGAGTAGTTCACACCTCCACTACGCGCACAGGTGACCTTATGACCCAAGAGCAAGCGGCTGCACCACCGACTGACAGCGAGGAGCTGAACCGCAGCGAGCGCGAGATCCTGGACTTGATCCGCGCCCGCTATTCGCTGATGTACATCATTTCGTCCGAGGAGCAGCGCGTGGAGGACTCGCTGCTCAAGCTGGCCCGACGACGCGACATGAAGCTGGGCTCGTGGTCGATCACGCGCGGCTTCGTGCAGAAGTTTGGCACCCTCAAGGGCGGCGACGCCAAGGACCCGATCAAGGCGCTCGATTACATTGCGGCTGCCGAGGGTCGTGGCCTGTTTGTGCTGCGCGACTTTCACGCCTTCGTCAACGACCCGACGGTGGTCCGCAAGCTGCGTGATCTGGCGCATGACCTGCGCAAGACCCAGAAGAACGTCTTCATCCTGTCGGCGGTGACCAAGATTCCGCCCGAGCTGGAGAAGGATCTCTGCATCCTCGACTGGGATCTGCCGAATCGTCCCGAGCTGACCAAGGTCGTCGAGGGGCTGCTCCACCAGCTTCCGCAGGGCTGCGAGCCGGGAATTGCCAAGGATGCGGATGGTCGCGAACAGATCGTCGACGCCGCGCTCGGCCTGACGCTGACCGAGGCTGAGAACGTCATCGCCAAGTCGATCGTCCGCCACAAGACCTTCAACTTGCCGACAATCCTCGCCGAGAAAAAGCACATCATCCGCAAGAGCGGCATTCTCGAGTATTACGAAGCAGAGGAGAGTCTCGACGGCATTGGTGGTCTCGAGATCCTCAAGCAGTGGCTGGTCAAGCGCCGTCATGCCTTCACCTCCGAGGCGCGCGACTTCGGACTGCCGATTCCCAAGGGCATCTTGCTGCTCGGCGTGCCGGGCTGTGGCAAGTCGCTCACCGCCAAGGCCGTTGGTGCTGCCTGGCAGATGCCGCTTCTGCGACTCGATGTCGGCAAGATCTTCGGTGGCCTCGTCGGTGCGTCGGAAGAAAACATGCGCAAGGCGCTCAAGACCGCCGAAGCGGTGGCGCCGTCGATTCTGTGGCTCGATGAGATCGAGAAGGGTCTGTCGGGAACCGGCTCCTCGAACATGTCCGACGGTGGAACGACCTCGCGCGTGTTCGGAACCTTCGTGACCTGGATGCAGGAAAAGACGGCGCCGGTGTTCGTCATCGCGACCGCGAACGACGTCCGCAGCCTGCCGCCCGAGCTGCTTCGCAAGGGCCGCTTCGACGAGATCTTCTTTGTCGATCTGCCGACGCAGGAAGAGCGCGGCGAGATCATCAAAATTCATCTCAAGAAGAAGGGTCGCAACATCAGCCATATCGACGTCGGCAAGCTCGTCGACGCGATGTCTGAGTTTTCAGGCAGTGAGGTCGAGCAAGTTGTGGTCTCGGCGCTGTACGAGGCCTTCGACGCCGATCCGCACAACCGCGACCTCTCCAACGACCAGCTACTCCACTCGGCGAAGGAGATTGTTCCGCTGGCCGTCACGATGGCCGAGAAGATCGCCGATATGCGTGAGTGGGCGCGGACCAGGGCGCGGACCGCGTCGCTGCCGCAGTCTCAGCAGCCGCAACAGCGACGGAACAAGGATCGCTTTGCCGTTCCCACCGAGCCAGGTGGCCGGATTGAGCTTTAGCGCGAGGCACAGCCGATGAGTCACTTTACGACGGTCGCGACGAAGATTAACAACATCCAGTGTCTGCTCAAGGCGCTGGAGAAGCTCAAGCTCAAGCACACCTACTCGGAGCAGGGCGTCGAGGTGCGGGGCTGGCGCGGACAAAAGAGCACCGCCGAGGTCTCGATCAACATGGGTCGCTACGACATCGGCGTCGTCAAGAACGAAGACGGCACCTATGGTTTGCAGGCGGACTGGTGGGGCGTCGAAACCAGCGTCGGCAAGACCGAGCAAGAAGTCGTCGACGAGATAAGCCGCGAGTACGCCTACCAGACCGTTGTCGTCGCCTGCGAAGCGCAGGGCTATCGGATCGAGGAGCAGAACGTCGCCGAGGACGGTACGATCAAGCTCTCTGTTTCGAAGTGGGGCTAGTCCGCGCGGGGCGTGCGAAACATCTCAGACACGGCTTGCCACAAGGAGTTCAATATGGCGCAGCGCAAAGAGCTTGAAATCACCATCTCTCCCTCGGGAGAAGTGTCCGTCCAGGTCAAGTGCATCCCCGGTCAGTCGTGCGTCGAGGAGACCAAGTTCCTCGAGGACGCGCTCGGCAACGAGGTCAAAGACCGCCAGCTTACCGCCGAGTATTACCAGCAGGGCAACAGCACCGGCGCCGGCATCTACAACCGCAGCTAAGCCCGTCGCTGAGCGGGCGATCGGACTAGCGCTTCTGCCACTCGGTCTGCCACTTTCGCTCGAAGAAGCGCCGATTTTTCCAAAACAGCCGCAAGTACCGTCGGGGCGCTAGCCTCCCAAAGGCCGCGCCGCCGTAGTGATGCACAAACGAGTCCTCGCACAGCACGACCTTTTGTCCGTGCCGTCGGACCGCCATCGTCAGATCGTCGTCCTCGAACATTCCCAGCCCATAGCCTTCGTCGAGCCCGCCGAGCTTTTGCCACAGCGCGGTCCGGATCGCGGCGCAGAACAACGTCAGCATGTCCGGTGTCGTGCGCTGGCCGCGATGACGATCGGTATAGTCCGCCGCAAAGCGGAACATCTCAGCGACGGTGGCGTAGTGCGTACCGAGCGCCGCCTCATTGCCGCAAGAGTTGGTACGCGGTCCCACCATTCCGACCGTCGGATCTTCGTCGAGCACCGCCAGCAGCCGCTCCAGCCATCCCGGTGTCACGATGGTGTCATTGTTGAGCAGCACCAGCACCTCGCCACGGGCCAGCTGGGCCGCTTGGTTGTTGGCCGCCGCAAAGCCGCGGTTGTCGCGATTGCACACCACCGTTAGCGGCAACAGTCTCTCACGCTCGACGGAGCGTAGATACTCCGGAGTCTCATCAGGACTCAGGTTGTCGACGACGATGATCTCAAACGGCGTGGTTCCCGCCGCTTCCTGCACGCTGCGCAGACACAGCCGTGTCAGGTCGAGGTTGCCGTAGGTCACCAGCAGAATCGACACCTTCGCCGGCTCCGCAAACTGCACTCGCCGGGTCGGATCGAGCCCCACCGGCTGTCCCCACGGCGGATGTTCGCGCGCGCACACGACGGCGAGCGGATCACTGACGCGGGCCGGATACAGACCCAGCCGCAGTCGTTCGCGAATGATCTGCGGCATCGCGTCGCGCAGCTTCTCTAGCGGCAAGTGGCGCCCGGCGAGCTGCACGGTCTCACGGGGGACCATGAAGCGGAGGAACTCCAACTCCTCGACCAGCGACTGCCAGCGCGACGGCGACGTTGCCGAGGTCCCGTTAGCCATGTCGACCCTCGCCGACGCCAGCTGCGGGTGAAACGTCCGGCGCTGCATGTCCGCGAGAGCAGGCCCCCGGCTTCTGATAGGGAATCCCCCGCAGCCTCTGCACCGCCTGCTGGGCCCGCCACGCGACGTAGTTTTTCTGGAACGGCACCGCGTGCTCCATATCCAGATAAGGGTTGTTCACATCCGAGAGCGCAACGACGGCCAGCACCTGCTCGCAGACGCTCACCGGGCAGCCGCGCAAGCGAATGTGGGTCGCGCCTTCGTTCCACAAGACCTTCATCGACACCGACGCCATCTTGGCGAAGACGTCGTCGTGGGTGGCCTGGTACGGGTCCTTTTGGCGGCCATCTTGATAGACGTTGCGAATCTGAACCAACTCGCCATTGATCGAGCCTTGCCACTCCGCACAGTCGCCGATGAAGATGACTTTTTCGCCGGGCTGCGCAGGGATCGGGCCGCGATAGGCGCCAAATACGATGTGCATGCGCGGTAGCTTGTGGTCGCACTTCTCGTCGTAGAGACGCAGCACCTCGATCGCTTCTTGGAGAGCACCGGGACAGCCACCCCAGCAGTAATCGCTGTGCTCTGGCTCAGGCGGTGGGCCGGCGTAGGCGGTGATGCGGCTGCCCTCGAAGTATTTTTCGATGCGGATCAGGCCGACCTGGAATCCGCTCGCCCGTCGCTGGGCCTCTTCGAGCGTGACGTCGCCAACAATCCGAATCTTGGCAAGGTCGGTGGTGCCGAAGCCGCGGTCTTCAGCAAGTCGCAGGTGCTCAACGCTGCGCGGACTCAGTCCAACAATGTTGCAACACACCGCATCGAGCGCGAGCTGACTGTCCGCCATGATCAGCAGGCCGAGCGGGAAGGGCTTTGGCGTCAGCATTCGACCCTCGCCCCCAATGATCGCGTCGATGGCACAGAACGAGGGCTGCACGATGTGCTGGAGGTCGGCGATTTTGTCGTTGAGCCGGTGGTCGTGGTCAATCAGTCGATGGCGGTCGTCCTGAATCCCGATGTAGTTTTTCAGACAGAACGTCACCGTCGTCCAGGGATGCGCTTTAAACTTCGGCAGGTTGATGAAAAAGTCGGCCTTGGCAACGGGCTCGGGCGTAAAGACATAGTCGCGGAGCCGGTGCTCGTGGGTGTAGCGGATCTCGACCTGCGGCACTTCGTCGAACAGGTAGCGCTTAACGCCGGTCCGCTCAATCATCGCGTCGAAGCCCGACTCTGCGAAGGCCGCCCGACTGGGAACGGTGATTCCGCAGCGCTCCCCGACGGCAATCTCGGACACTGTGTCACCCGACAGCTCTTGCAGGGCGCGGATCAGTCCCTCGGCGACCTCGGCCCGGGTGTGCGCATGGGGAAACAGCGGTCCCGCCGCGACGAGGTTCGGCTTGATCAGCGTGCGCCCGGTCGGCTTGAGCCGCAGCGCCGTCAGTCCTTCTCGGAACAGCGCCTGAATGTGCTCAACATCGTAGTCGGGACAGTGACGGATGATGACGGTCGGCTGCTCGGGAATCCGCATGTCCCGAGCATCGCCAAAAAGCAGTGGTTCGGCAAGTTCATGCCACAGCCCATCCCCGCAGCCAAGCTAGAGCCAGTGATAGCGCTGGCAGTCACGAAAATCGGTGGGCACCACGTCGCTCGCCAGCGGCAGCATCATCGGAACATCGTCTGCTTTGTGGACCACGCCACCTTCCAGCAGCGGCTCGAGCGCCGCACTCTCCCACACTTCAACAACGGGAACCTCGAGGCGATGAGCGAGTGCAGTGGCTGCATCGAGGACAGCAGAAACATCTTCAAGATTTGGGGATGCCGTCGTCGCTGCGAGCAGGAGAATTCGTAGCCGTCGTACGTTGGGCCGGAGGTCGGGTTCCCACACTGCCACGGCACTGCCACTTTGCGCGCCCACCTCGGCGGGAAACTGCTGTCCGACGAGCCGCGCTACAAAGCGCCCTCGCGACAGGTGCCAGTCCAGCTGCTCTACCGTCGGTGGAATGTGAAGTGGGCTGTGCAATGGGGGCGCGAGCTCCAGCAGCACACGCGGTAGCTCGCTCTCGGTGAACAAGCGGGCGTTCGTGGTCTGCGTGGGTGGTTTCGCGGCATAGCGTCGCAGACGCAGCGGGCAGGTGACATAGCCAAGCCGGGCGTAGAGCGTCGGACCAATCTCGCTCATCAGGTAGCACAGCGCAGCACCCTCATCGGCAAGCTCACGGTGGAGGAGGCGCATCAGCTCGGCGGCATAGCCATGTCCACGCTGATTCTCGTCGACAAAGACGCTGGCGATGCCCACTCCAAAGCCTGGCGTTGTGCGGCCAGGAATCGTTACCGGCACCCGGTAGGTCTCACAGCTGGCGAGGATGATGTCACCGTTGTCGTCGAGCAATGCGTGTACCGTTAGCCCTTGCGAAAAAGGTCGAGTCTTTAGAAATCGTTCCCGTCGCAGGTATTCGTCGACGGACATCCCCTTGGCCCAGGCCTGCGCGGTGCGGCGATCAATCCGCTCAATTTCCGTCGACACCACGCACTTTTCACCGACAATGGGCAAATTTTTGCACAAGTGATGCACAACTCGCATAACAGTGACATCTACCATGCAGCCAAACCGCCGGGTATTGCCTGGTGAAATCCAGGCACTATCATAAGGCCCGATTGCTTTCTCCGTTCTTGTGGTCGGTGCCGACGAGAGGGCAGGGCGGGCACGCTTTGCACCATGGGTCGCCCCGTCGGTCAGTTGGAAAGTGAAGGAGTGATTTGATGAGTAAGCCAAAGGGGGGAACCCCAGACCAGAGCGGCCCGGTCGAGATTCCAGATGTGATCTCGATTTTGCCGCTGCGCAATTCGGTGCTCTTCCCAGGTTCGATCATTCCGATTGATGTGGGTCGACGGAAGAGTGTGAAGCTCATCGAGGAGGCCATCGCCAAGGAGAAGTCGGTCATCGGCATCCTGACCCAGCGCGATGCCCGGACCGAGGACCCCGGCGAAGGTGACATGTACGCTGTCGGGACTGCGGCGCGAATCCTCAAGGTCATCAAGCTGGCCAAGGACAACTTCTCGGTGATTCTGCAGGGCGTGGTTCGCTTCCGCGTCCAGGGGTATGAGGGCTCGGATCCGTTCCTCAATGGTCGGGTGACGGCGATTCCTGATCCGACGGTGGCTGATGTCGAGCTGGATGCTCTGGTGATGAACCTCAAGGACATTGCCAAGCGCGTTATCAAGCTGATGCCAGAGCTTCCCAAGGAAGCTTCGTCGCTGGTTGAGAGTGTGACAGAGGCTGGGCAGCTGGCCGACCTCATCACCTCGCAGCTGGACATCCCCGTCGAGGAAAAGCAGGACCTGCTGGAGACCTTCGACCTCAAGCAGCGGATGCGCAAGGTGCTCCAGTTCCTGACGCGGCAGCTGGAAGTGTTGAAGGTTCGCGAGAAGATCAACACCCAGGTCCAAGAGGAAATGGGCCGTAACCAGCGCGAGTACGTGCTGCGGCAACAGCTCAAGGCCATCAAGGAAGAGCTGGGCGAGCTCGACGAAGGGGGCGGCGACGCCGAGGAGTTCAAGACCAAGATCCTCTAAGCGAAGATGCCGGCGGAGGTCGAGAAGGTTGCGCTCAAGCAGTTCGAGCGGCTAAAGCAGATGCAGCAGTCGTCGGCTGAGTACACGGTGACGCGGACCTATCTCGACTGGTTGGTCGATATGCCGTGGTCGGTGTCGACGGAAGACAAAATCGACATCCAGGAAGCGCGCACCATCCTCAACTCGGACCACTACGATCTTGAGAAGGTGAAGAAGCGCATCCTCGAGTACTTGGCGGTGCGCAAGCTCAAGAACGACAAGAAGGGGCCGATTCTGTGCCTCGTGGGGCCGCCCGGCGTCGGCAAGACCTCGCTCGGCAAGAGCATCGCCAAGGCTGTGGGTCGCAAGTTTGTGCGGGTCAGCTTGGGTGGCGTTCGAGACGAAGCGGAAATTCGTGGTCACCGTCGGACGTACGTGGGCTCACTACCAGGCCGAATCATTCAGGGTCTCAAGCGCGCCGGCACCAACAACCCGGTGTTCGTACTCGATGAACTGGACAAGCTGGGTCATGACTTCCGTGGCGATCCGTCGAGCGCGCTGCTCGAGGTGCTCGACCCAGAGCAGAACAACACCTTCAGCGATCACTATCTGGAGGTGCCATTCGACCTCTCGAAGGTGATGTTTATTGCGACGGCGAACGTGCTCGATCCGATTCCCGCGGCGCTGCGCGATCGTCTCGAGGTGCTCGAGATCCCTGGCTACACCGGCAGTGAGAAGCTCCAGATTGCTAAGAATTTCCTGATTCCCAAGCAGGTAGAGGAGCACGGACTGACCAGTGAGCAGATCGTCTTTGAGGATGCGGCGGTCAGTGAGGTCATCGACAGCTACACCCGCGAAGCCGGCGTTCGTACTTTGGAGCGCGAGCTTGGGAGCGTCTGCCGAGGGGTCGCAGTCAAAGTGGCCGAAGGGGAAGCGATCGAGCAGACGACGATCGTGTCGGCCAAGATCGACGAGTTCCTCGGACCGCAGAAGTACATGTCCGAGGTGGCCGAGCGGACCAGCATTGCTGGGGTTGCGACCGGACTGGCGTGGACTCCCGTTGGTGGAGACATCCTGTTTATCGAAGCGACGCGGATGCCGGGCAAGAGCAGCCTGACGCTGACGGGTCAGCTTGGCGATGTCATGAAGGAGTCGGCTCAGACGGCAACCTCGTACGTTCGCAGCCGCGCCAAGCTGTACGGCATCGACGAGCACTTTCTTGACAAGGCCGACCTCCATGTCCACGTCCCGGCGGGCGCGATGCCCAAGGATGGACCGAGTGCCGGCATTACCATGTTCGTCGCCTTGACCTCGATGCTGACTGGCATTCCGGTGCGCGCCGATGTTGCGATGACGGGTGAGATTACGCTCCGCGGCAACGTCCTTCCCGTCGGAGGCATCAAGGAGAAGCTGCTCGCGGCGCATCGCGCGGGGATTCGACGAGCTGTCCTGCCGGAGAGGAATCGCAAGGACATCTTGGATGTGCCCGACGAGGTGAAGAACGCCATGGAAATCTTCTATGTCACCAAGATGGACGACGTACTGCCGCTGGTGCTGACCGGCCCGCTTCCGACGGCGGCGGCGACTCCACCAGCGCCGCCACCTGCCGTCGCGAGCAGTCCTTCGACCAATTAGTATCTCTCCGTTCCCTCACTCCAGCGATTACGCGGCCTGGCTATGTTCACGACGGGTCGCGCTCGGCTTGCTGTCACGCAGCAGTCGAAGCGCTTCGTCGAGGAGCTTGCGCGGCAGCGTACCTTGCTTGCGTGGCTGACTGGGCGTGGTGGTCTGCCAGGCCGTCGTGGGCAACATCCGGGGCGCCGCCTGACCCGAGAGCAGCACCATCGCGAGCAGCTTCGACTGCCGCAGCATCCGCGAGGCGACCTGCTGAAGCGTCTCGCTGGCCTGCCACGACACGGGCGAAGGCAGCAGCGGTCGCGCCGCTCCGTTCAGCGCCGTCTGTGACCAGGCACTCACTTCCCCACACTGTGCGGCAAACTGCGCATCGGAGGGCGAGCTGGCGAGCAGCAGCGCGCGGTCATCCCCGAGTGCATGAACGAGGCGCTGTTCCCACGCCGCAGCTGGGCAGTCCGCGAGTCGAACCTGAGCGCCCCGTCGGCAACCTTCCCGAACCAGCAAATCCACCGTCGCGTCGACCAGCAGCGACGCCACACGATGGCCACTCACGGCGCTCTGCCAACGCTCACGCGACAGCGGGGTACTCGGCAGCTCCGCCAGGACGACGCGCAGGTCCTTGCTCAAGCCGAGCAGCTCGGTTCGTTCGCTGGGCGACAGCGCAGCCTTCCAGCGAGCGACATAGCGACTGCCCATCCCGAGGCGACTCACTTTGGGCCAGGCCTGACCGCGTTCCGCCACCAGCAGGGCCATCCGCAGCAGCTTCGACAGCACCAACAGCTCTCGTGAGGATGACAGCTCGCTCTGCGCCTCGGGGCTGGCCAGAATCGGGAGCGCATCAATCAGTTCGACCATCACTCCGCTGGCACTCAGAAACGCCAGCTCCGTACCAGGGAGCAGCAAGCGCGCTTCGGTCGGCCAGCTCTGCTCCTTGAGTCGCTCCATCAGGGCGTGGGGCTTCTCGCCAGTGAGTGGCGTGCTGCTGGCGTTGGCAATGAAGAGGGCGCGGCAGGCAGGCACGAAAGCGATGGAGTTCATGGTCCAGAAACTAGGAAAAGGGTCTGACAACGAAATCTAGCGAGGGGGCCGCTCAGCGACGTGACAAGACTGTCTGGCTATGTCACAACGCATCTCACGATGAGCGCAGGACTTCCCAATTCTCCTCCGCAGCAAAAAGCCGACTCCGAGACCGGGCCACAGGGTCCTTCGCAGCTGTCGGCGCAGCTCCAGGCAGCGACGGTGCGCGAGCTGCTGCGGAGCTGGTATCACTTCAATGCCACGCTGTTTCGGCGCGCCCTACAGCCACCGCAGCTGGGGCTGACGAGAGGCGCGACCAAGATCGGAGTCTGGCTGCCATCGACGAGAAGTCTGCTGCTCGCGGAGTCGCTGGTGCTGCACAAGCCGTGGGGCGCGGTGCTGGAGGTGCTAAAGCACGAGATGGCGCACCAGTACGTGTACGAAATTCTCGGTCGCAGCGACGAGACAGCGCATGGTCCAGCGTTTCAGACGGTCTGTGCGCGGATGGGCATTGATGCCAGCGCGGCGGGCCTGCCGATGCTGCCAAGTGAGGAACTCAGCGACGAGCAAGGCGAGCGGGGCCGGCAGCTCAAGCGGATCGCGCGGCTTCTGTCCTTGGCAGAGAGTCAGAACGTCCACGAGGCGGAGAGCGCGATGCAGGAAGCGCAGCGTCTGCTCCTCAAGTACAACCTTGAGGTACCGCAGCAGGACTCGGTGCGACATGGCTTTCGGCATCTCGGGGAGCCGCGCGGACGGATCGATGAACACCTGCGGCTGATCGCGGTGGTGCTCGGGCGCTTTTTTTTCGTCGAGACCATCTGGGTGTCGAGCTTTTCGGTGTCGTCGGGTCGGAGCGGCAGCGTCCTCGAGGTGGTGGGTCGCCCGGAAAACCTCGAGATGTCGGCCTACGTGTACGACTTCCTGCTGCACTCCGCCGAGCAGCTGTGGCTGACCCATAAGCGACAGCACCGCATTGCCGGCAACCGGGAGCGACGGACGTTTCTATCGGGAGTGATGCTCGGTTTTGCCGAAAAATTGGCGCAGCAGCAGCGCGGACAGCAGGAGCAGGGACTGATTTGGATTGCCGACGCCGAACTGCACAAGTATCTGCGACAGCGCCACCCGAACATTCGGCGCGTCTACAGCCAGGGACAGCCGCGCACTGAGACGAGAGTGGCTGGCAAGCAGGCTGGCGAAAAGCTCATCTTGCACAAGCCGATTCAGGGCCCGGCGACGAGCGAGAGCGGACCCAAGCTGCTGCCAGGTCGCTAGGGTTCTCGACGGGGCCAAGACTATATTTTCGATGGTTCCCGAAGCCGCGTGGCATAATGAGCGCTGTTTGCTGTGTCTAGTCCACGAGTGACGGCTTGTCGATGAGCAAAGATCCTGGGCCTACCGACAACTTGGCGAATCTGCGACGGACGCTTCCCGGCCTGGGGCTTGGTGATGGGCGTCCGGTGCCGCTGCAAGAGGTCTCTCCCTCAGAGATAGAGACTGCGCTGGTAGCCTCGGGGCGGGTCGCAGCGGCGGGCGCTTCGGGGGAGCGACCGGCCAGCGTAGGTCCGCAAGCGGGCCTGCGTTCCTCGAGCTCGGCGATGCAGGCGCTACGGGGGACGGGAAATCCAGCGGTGCCGATACCGCGAGGAGCCAGCAATCCAGCGATACAGCCGCTGCGGCAGACGGGAAGCCCAGCCACGCCGATGATGCGAGGAGCCAGCAATCCGGCCATGCCGGCGCTGAACCTATCGCAGACCAGTCATCCGTCGGTGCCGCCGCCCGCCAATCGCTTGCCGCTGCTGATTGTCGGACTTGGGGCTCTGGCGGTGGTGATTGGGGTGTTTGCTTGGCTTCATCCGGGGGGCTCGACCACGCCAGCGCCTCGTCCGAGACGTCCCGTGGTCGCAGCGACGAAAGCGCCTATCCGTGACGAAGGACCACAGATTGCTGTCCCAGTCACGGTTGCGCCAGCTGCGTCGGTAGCGGTCGTGAAAGTGGCACCAGACAAGGTAGCCAGCGACGAAAAATCAGCGAGACCGGCTCCGCGCAAGTCGGTGGATTCTCCGGCGGTGGTGACGACATCAAAGCAGCAGACTGGTTCCGCGACGGTGGGCCCTACAGCACCCGACAAGATCGCACCCCGCAAGCCCGAGGTTAGACCTAGCAAAGTCGCGGCGCTCGATCCGTCGCCGGTGCCGCAGCTGACTCCGCAGATTTTGCGACAGCACATGCAGGTGGCCGAGCCGAAGTGGCAGAGCTGTCCCAAGGACGCCAGCGGCAAAAACCTGAGCATCGGCATCGTCGTCGCACCGTCGGGTTCAGTCCTCAAAGCCGATGTCCTTGGGCCGGCGGGCAGCACCGAGACCGCGCGCTGCGTCACAGAGCGCATCCGCAATATGAACTTTCCGGCCTACGTCGAAGGCGGACCCAAGACTTTCTTTTGGAGCTATCAGGCTCCGTAACGTCAGCGCGGCCGTTGCCGTCGCGGCTCTAGTCCCACGGGCACCAAAGCGTACGGACAATGCGCTGCTGATTAGCAGCGTTGCATGCCGTGATACCATGGAAAGACTGGGCTTCTAGATCGCTTCGTCAGCGTCGGGGGGTATACGCGACGCATCTGGAAGAGCAGTCAAGAAATTGTAGTGTCCGTCGTGAATCCGCCGCCGAGCCCTGCCAAGTTCTGCGCAACGTGCCGAGGGGTCTTCCCCCTCGAGGCCACAGTCTGCGATCGCGACGGCACGCCGCTCGAGCAGGTGGAGCAAATCCTCGCCGGACGCTACGTGCTCAAGAGCGTTCTCGGCTCCGGCAACATGGGAACGGTCTATCGGGCGACGCAGCTGCCGATGGGTCGTGAGGTCGCAGTCAAGCTGATGCACAGCGATCTTGTCCGCAATCTGGACTTGGTGGCGCGCTTCGAGCGAGAGGCACAAGCGGCTTCGACCGTCGACCATCCCAACGCAATCACCGTGTTTGACAGCGGTCGCACCTCCGACGGCCAGGTCTACATCGCGATGGAACTCCTCGAGGGCGAGAGTCTCTCGGCGCTGATTGAGCGAGAGAATCGCTTGACCCCGAACGTGGCGCTGGAGCTGTGGACTCCCGTCGTCAAAGCCATGGTAGTGGCGCACCGCAAGGGCGTGATCCATCGCGATTTGAAGCCGGATAACATTTTCGTGGCGCAACGGCTTAGCGACGATGGATCGGTTGAGCAGGTGGTCAAGGTGCTCGACTTCGGGATTGCCAAGCTACTCCAAGGGGGACGGCGGGCCAGCCAGACTGTCGTCGGTGCGCGAATCGGGACGGCAATGTACATGTCCCCAGAGCAGCTCGAGGGGCGCGAGGCGAGTCCGCGCTCGGATGTCTATGCGCTCGGGCTGGTGCTGATCGAGATGCTGACGGGGCGGCTGCCGTGGGGCAAGACCGGGACGGAGACCGACCAAGCGGTGACGATGTTGCGCCTCATCAACTCGCCGAAGCGGCTGCGCGAAATGTGCGCCGGACAGGTGTTCTCGCTGGAGCTACAGAAGCTGCTCGACGATGCCCTGGCGTTTGAGCCCGCGCAGCGACCCGCCGATGCTAGTGATCTGATTCGTCGGCTGGGACAGGTGCCAGAAGCCGCGTTGCTGGCGCAGCGGTCATCGCGTCGCACCGAGGGCAGTCAGATGTTCGAGGCTGCGTACCTGCGGGCCAGCCTCAAGAACGAAGAGATCGCGGACACGCCGCTGACGGGCACGGAGCTTCCGGAAGCGGCGCCGCGGCAGGGTCTGCCGAGTGCCGATACCCCGACGCCATTTCTGATGCCGGTCGCGACGGTGGTGACCGCGCCGAGACCGCCCGGGCTGCTGGCGCCAGCGACGCCTCCAACGGACAATGAGCTGCCATCGGTACCCACCGTGGTGACAGGGAGCCGCGCCGATCTGCCGCGCTTTGGCGGAGGAAATCAGTCGCAGCGCTTTGAGGTGCCCACGCCGTCCGCCGGGAGTGATTTGCCATCGGTGCCGACGGTGGTGACGCCTCAGATATCTGGCAATCGCTTGCACCTGGCGGCGACGATGCCGGCGAAGCTTGGTCCAGCGACGACCAAGCCAGAGCCGCCGACGCAGCCGCTGCCTTTTGCCCGTCATCCCAGCTCGTCTGAAAGCAACACCCTGCGCAAGGCCGGTGGCTCCGATGCGTCAGTCCGCGCCGAGATCTGGCACAGCCCGCGCGCCCGGGCCTCGATGGTGCTGTCGGCGGTGGTGGCGGCGATCTTGAGCGTCGGTGCGTTGCTGCTGTCGCGGCATGATACCAAGGCGACTCCTCAGTATCTCAATGCCGAAACCAGTCCGAGCGACCGTCGGCCCGTGGATGTGAAGTCTTCGCCGCCGACCAAGCCGCAGGTCGTGGTGCCAGCCGAGTTTCCGCTGTCGGTGGGCTTCAATCGCAAGCGTCATCCTCGCGCCCAGGTGCAGTGCGGTCCCCGGGCCTGCTTGGAAAACTGTCAGCTCGCTCCCGGTGAGGTCTGCACGGCGCGGATGCCTGGCTTCAGGTCGCGACAGTACAGCTACGACGAGCTAAAGCCGCTGGCACAGGCTGGCCGAGTCGAGGTCGAGGTCCGGCTCAATCGTTGAGGCTTGTCGGGCTGTTGCCGCTGCGGCTAGGCTCGCCCTGCGCGCTGAACCGCAAGCGAGGAGCCTGGCTGTGTCGCGATCGGACGCCCCCAAAGAGCCTGCACGATCGCCCGCTATCGTCGAGCACGCCCGACCATTGGAAGATGCGAGCAGCTCGACCTTGCGCTGGCAGCCACCACCGGAGCAGCTGGCCCAGCGGCCGGGCTACACCGTTGGGAAGCGACTAGGGGCAGGCGGCTGTGCCGAGGTCTTTGAAGCGGAGCTGCGTCGGCCCCCACTGCCACCGCAGCGGGTTGCCCTCAAGCGGCTTCTGCCAGGACTGCGCGGCGATCCGCTCCAGCAGCGCAAACTCCGTCGGGAAGCACAGATTGGCGCCGGTCTAACTCACGAAAACATCGTCCGCGTGCTTGAGCTGATCGATCTGGGCGACGAAGTGGCGCTGGCGATGGAGCTGATCGACGGACTGCCGGGGCAGCGGCTGCTCGCGGCACTGACGGAACACGGCTATCGACTGCGGCCCCCGCTGGTCGGACACATTCTGTTTGGACTGTTTTCCGCGCTGCACTATTTGCAAGGTCTCAAGCTGGGTCAAAGGCCGCTGGTTCACGCCGACCTCAGCCTCGAAAATGTGATGCTGGCGCGCGATGGCAAGGTGCGGCTGATCGACTTTGGGCTGTCGGCAGAAGATGGCACAGCGGCGGAAGTGAGCAGCACCGACGATGTCTTGACAGCGCTGCATGAGTTGGGCGGCAAGCCGTCGTATGTTCCCCCAGAAGGAATGCCGCGCATTCCGACGGTGGCTAGCGATCTATACGCCGCCGGAGTGTGCGCGTGGGAGCTGCTCGCCGGGCGACGCTTTCCGGTCCTTCCCAAGGGAACGGGCAAGCGCGAGCTGGGCAGCGTGGTGGCGTTTGCGGCGAGTGGTCAGCCGGCGCTGGTGTGGCTCCTGCTTCGGGACTGCCTAGCGCTGGAACCGACGGAGCGACTGCGCAGTGCCGAGCAGGGACTCGAGCTGTGTGCGCGGCTGCGCAGTGGTCATCCGACCGAAGCGGCGCTGGCCAAGCTGGTGCGATCCCTCCAATCGGCGGGCCCGCACTGGCAAGCTCCCGAGGCGCTCTTGCCGCAGCTGTATCGCTTCGAGCCCGCGGTTGAGCTGGCCGACCGACTGCGCCAAGCCTTCGCCGCGCAGCAGGTCGAGGTGGTGGCCGTGCAGACCGCCGATCAGCTCAACGATCCGTCGCAGGCCATGGAGCTGTCACCGATTGGTGCCGCCAGTCCGGAGCTGCGCTTTGTTGAGCGTGCGCGTCAGGGTCAAGGTCGACCACGTCCGCCCAATTCCTTGCTCAGCGACGCGAGTCAAACCGGAATCGCGTCGAGCGAAGACGGACTGCTCTGTCTCCGAACGCGCCTACCAGGAACCGGAGAACACGTAGTAATCGTGGACCCTGGGCCCGGCTGCCGCTATTCCCCCACGGCGCTGGCACTCTTCCGCAGTCTGCTGTCCTGACTCCCTCTCCGCTTCCTCACGTTGGCTGCGAAGAGAGAGCAGGAACTGAGTCTGCGGCTCCACTAGATCGGAGTGACGTTGACAGCCGACGGGCCCTTCTGTCCGTCCTGGATCTCGAACTCGACCATCTGGCCTTCCGCCAGAGTCTTGAAGCCGCTGCTCATGATCGCAGAGAAGTGTACGAACACGTCTTTGCTGCCGTCACCCGGCGTAATGAAACCGAAGCCCTTCGATTCGTTGAACCACTTCACTTGACCTTTCACTCGGGCCATTTTTGAGATCTCCTTGGAACGTATCTGGAACGCAAGCGGACGGTTCTGCGCCTCGGGGAAGCGCACGGGCCGAAAATGGACACCTAGCCGCTAGTGGCCGCGATGATGTCCATTTTGGGTCGCGAGCACAAGAGCGTTCTCATGGATTGGGCGCAGCGCTTCCCATTCGTGGCTTCCCCCGTGGCGGTCGAACGAAAATAGGCATATAATAGTCCTAATATCGGAACGAATGCCGCGCGGGCGGTCTGTGACTTAGCCGATGATCGGAAAGCGTCGCTCGGAGTACAGCTTGTCGTGGGCTGTTTGCATGTTATCGCGGAGGTTGGAAAAGCAGGTCCAGACCACGTCTTGCTCCTCGGCATCGGTGTCCTTGAGGGGACGACCGAGGATGCGCTCGGCTTCGGCCACCACATCGACCGGCGGCAGGATCTGGATTGTGATCTTGGCGGGCAGAGGAAGCTGCGGAAAGAACGCCCCCAGCCACAGTCCAAAAGGGAGCCCCGCCACCACCGGGAAGACGTTGGCGCGGAACAGCTGACGGAAGCGCAGTCTCTCAGCCAACCACGAACCTCGCGACAGCACCACAAAGGTCTCATGCACTCCTGCCGAGACCACGGGCGTAATGAGGAGCCGCCGCTTGAGCGCTTGCTTCACAAACCCCGTGCGATTGCCGAGGCTGATGGTCTTGCGTTCCCAAAATGGTCTGAACGTTTCATGCGCCGCCCCCGGATAGATGAGCGCCGAGCGACCACCATCCAGCAAGCGATCGAGGTTGTCACGATCGGCCAGAATCGCACCCACTCGACTCAGCGGACGGGCAAAGCGCAGCACCATATCGTGTACCAGCACATGCAGCGGGCGACGATAGGCAAAGCGCTCATGCCACGCCTTGCCAACAAACATCGAGTCGATCGGCATCATGCCGCCGTCATGGTGACTCACCAGCAGCGTCTGCTTGCGCGGCAGTAGCTCGGTGCCTCGGACTTCGGCTCGGAAATACATGCGCGCGATCGGCTCGACCCACTCCAAAAACTTGCGGGTGAACTCCGCATCAAAGACCAGCTCATCCCCGAAGCGTTTCCGCTTGCTCGACGGCGCGCTGCCGGGGTGCGTGGTTTCCCTGTCCGCCGATTTCATTCCCCCCTCACACGTTTGGCGAGGCGCTGGGCTGCGTGCGCCACGAGGTGCGGTTGTTCAAAATTTGGCATGTGACCGCAGTCTTCGATGACTTCGATTCGGGCTTGCGGCAGACGCGACAAGGGCTGCGCCACGCTGCGGTAGCGCAGTAGGCGGTCACTGCGTCCCCACAGCACTTCAATGGGCAGCTGGAGCAGATGCAGCTCATCAATCACATCGGACAGCAGCGCCGGCAGAAGCGGACAGGCGTGGTAAGCAAAGTCCCAGGCAAACTCAGGACGGAATCGGTCAGTCACCGACGACACAAACTCTCCCGAAGGACTGGTCGGATGCGCCACGATCGCGCCCAAGATCGGCTTCGACATTGCGACCATGATCGGCGCCACCAACTGTGGTTTGAGAAGCCTGCGCCCAACGCTCGCCAGCAGCTTTGGATAGCGAATGAAGCCAGCCGCATTGAGCAGAAGGAGTCCGGCCACCCGCTCGGGATGTCGCAGTGCCAGCTCGAGCGCAACCCGTCCTCCAAAGGAATGGCCGCCGATCATCGCCTGCTGGATTCCTAGCTCGTCCAAAAGTCCAGTCACCGCTTCGGTCATGTCGGTGAGCTGCCACTTGCGACGCGGCTTCCCCGAGTGACCACAGCCCGGCAGATCAATGCCAATCAGTCTCTGCTGCGGCGCGAGCACCTGCGCGACGTGGCGCCACTGGGTGAAGTTGATTCCGAGCGCATGCAGGAGCACAAGCGGAGGTCCATCCCCCTTTTTCCCGCTGTCGAAGTAACAGAGCACGCCGTGGCGCGAGGCCCGCGACGAAAATCGCTCGGGCCAGGCAAAGTCATACAGCCGCATCGGTTCTTCTAGGACACGCACCATGGGTCGCCTCAAAATGAAGTGGCGCTAACCGGCCATCCGCTGGGCCGCTTGCGCGACGCCTTTGCCGAGGGTGCGGAGTCGAAGCAGCGTGGCCTCATCGGCAATCTGACCACTCTTGTCGAACAGCTGCCAGGCCCGATCGAGCGGCGCAGTGAGTGGATGGGTGTAGCCACGCAGCGAACGAACCGCAAACTCCATCGCGTTGATGGCTTGCAGACCTTGCACTCCGCCGGCGGTGGCGATAAGTCCCATCACCTTATCGGTGAGATACGGCGGCTCCTGCTTGGACAGAAGCTCCAGCCAGTCGAGCGCATTCTTGAAAGCGCCACTCATGCTGCCGTGATAGACCGGAGTCGACCAGATCATGCCGGCTGCACCACGGGTGGCCTCGAGGAAGCGCTGCACCGATGCAGTGGGTTCGCAATCAGGGACAAACATCGGCAGCGCCAGCGCGTGAAGCTCGAGCAGTTCGACGGTGGCACCGGCTTCCTCGGCACCCCGCAGTGCTTCACTGAGCGCCAGTACACTGGCCGAGCCCGGCTTGAGCGAACCACCAAGACCGACGATCTTCAATGGCTTAAAAGGAGGCATCAAAAAGTCCTCTTTATGGGCGCCGAGACCTTGGGTACCGGCGGGGGAGGGGGTGTACTCGGGAGTGCGGAGGTGGCGCCGAGCGCCGAACAGACCCGACTTGCCAGGTGACTGCCGTGGCTGCACGCCCGCTTGAGCGCTTCCATTGGCAGGACACGCAGTCGCTGGCGTAGATCCTCTGGCCCCGGTCCGGACAGACAGACCAGCAGCGTCGCGACAAGACCCGCAGAAAAGGCATCGCCTGCCCCAGTTCGATCGACGACCGCGACCGGCTCGGCAGCAAAGTAGGCGGTTCCTTGCGGTGCATCCAGATACGCGCCCCGCTCGCCCATCGTCACCACCACCACCTGCGCCCCCAGACTGCGCACCATCGCCGCACCGGCTTCGATGCTCTCAGTCCCACACAGCAGCGGCAGTTCATCGTCGGTGAGCTTGACGACATCGCAGCCCGCCAGCACTTTGCGGAGCAGCGGCGGCGCCTCTTTGATCTCGGGCCACAGGTGCGGTCGAAGGTTGAGATCACAGCTTACCAATCGCCGCTCACGCTGCTTGCGCGCCACTTCGATCGCATGCAGCGTTGCCGCGCGGGACGGCTCCCGCGATAGGGACGACGACCCAAAGTGAAACAGCCGTCCTCGATTGATGAGCGGCGGCGGTACTTCGGCAGGCGTAATCAACATGTCCGCCGAGGGGTGACGATAAAACAGAAACGAGCGCTCGCCATCATGGGCCACCGACACGAAGGTGACGCCGGTGCGCGCGGTCTTGTGACTGCTGATGCCATCGATCGCGACTCCTTCGGCGGTGAGCCGCTTTTTGATGAAGCGACCGAAGGCATCGGGGCCGACCTGGGTGACGAGTGCCGTCGGGATTCCCTGGCGTTGCAGACCGATCGCGAAGTTGCAGGGCGCACCGCCGGGATGACGGACAAAGCGCTCGACGTCTTCGAGAGGCACACCTGGGGTCTCGGGAAACAGGTCGACCAGCGCCTCCCCAAACACCACGGCATCAGCCGCGAGTGGAGGCGCACCCGGACGAGGAGACAGCGGAGCTAAGGCCATGGCTCTCGAGCTTACTTCAAACCGGCATCACCGGGACAACCCCCGACGGCGGCAAGATCAGCTGGGGCTCGGTGAAGCGCTGGACCTCTTCCACGGTGCAGCCGGGCGCGATCTCCACCAGATGCAGCCCGTCGTCGGCGACATCCATCACGGCCAGGTCAGTGACAATTCGCGAGACGCAGCGCGGGGCGGTCAGCGGTAGCGAGCAGTGCTTGACGACCTTGAACTCGAAGGCTCCTTCCGCCGCGCCTTTGACCTTGGCAACGTGCTCCATCAGGATGATTACGCGACGGGCGCCAGCGACGAGATCCATCGCTCCGCCCATGCCCTTGACCATCTTGCCGGGAATCGTCCAGTTGGCGAGGTCGCCGTTCGCTCCGACTTGCAGCGCACCGAGGATGCAGATGTCAATGTGCGCGCCGCGAATCATCCCAAACGACTCGGCGGAGGAAAAATAGGAGGAGCCGGGTAATTCGGTGACGGTCTGCTTGCCGGCGTTGATGAGATCGGGATCTTCCTCGCCCTCATATGGGAATGGGCCGGTGCCGAGCATTCCGTTTTCTGACTGGAGAATGACGTCCACATCGGGCGGGACATAGTTGGCCACCAGCGTCGGCAGACCAATGCCAAGGTTTACGTAATAGCCATCGCGCAGCTCGCTGGCGACACGACGGGCCATCTGCTCACGGGTAATTGCCATCGCCAGACTCCTTAGACCGCCGACCTGGGACGGGGCCGCACGGTGCGCTGCTCAATTGGCTTCAAGTAGTTTGCGCCTTGGAATATGCGCTTGACGAAGATGCCGGGGGTATGGACTTGGTCGGGCGGAATCTCGCCGGGCTCGACGAGCTGCTCGACCTCGGCGATCGTAATGCGGGCCGCCGTGGCCATCACCGGGTTGAAGTTGCGCGCGGTCTTGCGGAACAGGAGGTTGCCAAAGCGGTCGCCCTTCCAGGCTTTGACGAAGGCGAAGTCACCGGACAGCGCAGTCTCGAGGATGTAGTTCCGCTCGCGGCCGAGTCGATCCTTGAATACGCGCACTTCTCTGCCCTCGGCGCGCAGCGTGCCGTACCCGGTCGGCGTGAAGAAGGCGGGAATGCCGGCTCCCGCAGCGCGCATCCGCTCGGCAAGCGTACCTTGCGGACACAGCTCGACCTCGAGCTTGCCTTCGAGAAACATCCGCTCGAAGGTCTTGTTCTCACCGACGTAGGAGGCGATCATCTTGCGCACCTGGCCGTTCTGGAGCAGCTTGCCCAGTCCTTTGCCGTCGGTGCCGCAGTTGTTCGAGACCAGCGTCAGCTCCCGCGTGCCACGACGCAGCAGCGCTTCGATGAGGTTCTCGGGGTTGCCGCACAGGCCAAAGCCCCCGCACATGATCGTGACCCCGTCGCTTACGTCGAACAGGGCCGAGTCGGCGTCCTTGTAGGTCTTGTCCATGACCCGCAGCTTGCACCGATCGACGCTCCTTCTGCAACAGAACAGCTTTCTTGTATTGTGCGCCCAACATGAACGTCCCCAAGATTCCCGACCGCGCGCGCGTCGTCATCATCGGCGGCGGCATCATCGGCACCTCGGTTGCGTACCACCTGGCCCACATGGGCTGGAAAGACGTCGTCCTCCTCGAGCGAGATCGCCTGACGTCCGGCACCACTTGGCACGCCGCAGGACTGATTGTCACGTTTGGATCGACTTCCGAGACCTCGACCGAGCTGCGCAAGTACACCCGCGATCTCTATGCTCGCTTGGAAGCAGAGACCGGTTTGTCGACGGGATTTATGCCCGTCGGATTCATTGAAGTCGCAGCGGATCGAGATCGCTTGGAGGAATATCGGCGGGTCTCTGCCTTCAATCGCCTGTGCGGAGTCAAGGTTCACGAGATCTCTGGCAAGGAAGTCGGCGAACTATTCCCACTGGCTCGCACCGACGATATTTTGGCGGGTTTCTATGTGAAGGAAGACGGTCGCGCCAATCCGGTCGACATCACGATGGCGCTGGCCAAAGGAGCGCGCATGCAAGGGGCAACTCTGCTGGAAGGAGTGCCGGCCATCGGACTCCTTTCCAAGCGCGGAGTGGTCACAGGAGTGAGGACTCCTTTCGGTGATGTCGAGGCAGAGTACGTCGTAAACTGCGCTGGCATGTGGGCCCGTGAGCTGGGTGAAGCGGCTGGAGTAAACATTCCTTTACAAGCGGCGGAGCACTACTATCTCATCACCGAACGGATTCCTCAGATCGCTGCGTCATTGGCGGTCCTGCCCGTACTCGAAGATCCCGGCTCCTATGGGTACTACCGTGAAGAAGGCGGCGGACTCTTGATTGGACTGTTTGAGCCGGTCTGTGCGCCCTGGAAAATCGATGGCATTCCCAGCGACTTCTCATTCGGAGAGATCGCGCCGGACTGGGATCGCATGGCACCCTATCTACAGAGAGCCATGGAGCGGGTTCCGATCTCGCTGGAAGCCGGCGTAAGAAAGTTCTTCTGCGGACCCGAGAGCTTCACCGCCGATCTCCGTCCTGTCGTTGGAGAAGCGCCCGAGCTGAAGAACTACTTTGTGGCCGCCGGACTCAACTCGATTGGCATTATCACCGGAGGAGGCATGGGCCGCGTGCTGGCGCATTGGATTGTGAATGGCCGGCCCGATGTCGATGTCACCGGCATGCACATCGATCGCTTTCACAAGTATCAGTCCAATCCGGAATACCGTCGGACCCGGACTGTGGAATCGCTGGGAATGGTCTACCAGTGTCACTACCCCACGCGCTCCATGCAGACCGCGCGCGGCTGCAAAAAGTCGGCGTTTCATGAGCGGCTCGCTGCGCAGGGTGCATACTTCAAAGATGTGAGTGGTTGGGAAGGACCGGACTGGTATGCTCCGCCCGGCGTCGAGCCCAAGATCGATGCGCTGTCATGGGGCCGTCAGAACTGGTTCCCCTATTGGCAGGCCGAACATCAGGCAGCTCGCGAGGGAGTGATCCTGATGGACATGTCCTTCATGGCAAAGTTTCTGGTGCAAGGACGCGAGGCCGGCGCGCTGCTCAACTACCTTTCGGCGAACCAAGTGGACGGACCGATCGGACAGATTACCTACACGCAGTGGCTCAATGAAGGGGGGACTCTGGAAGCGGATCTGACCGTGACCAAGCTTGAGGAGGACCGCTACTGGGTGGTCGCTTCGGACACCGCGCATCGCCATGCGGAGACTTGGATGCGTCGCCACTTCCCCGACGGTGCTCATGCCTTTGTGAGCGATGTGACATCGGGCTATGCACAGCTCAATGTGCAGGGTCCGCGCTCGCGCGAGCTGCTTGCGTCTGTGACCACGAGCGACCTTTCCAATGAAGCGTTTCCGTTTCGCTGTGCCCGCGAGATCGACATCGGATTTGCCCGCGCGCTCTGCATCCGCATCACCTATCTGGGCGAGCTGGGCTACGAGCTGTACATTCCGACCGAGCAAGCGCTGCATGTCTATGACCGTCTGATCGAAGCGGGGGAACGATTCGGTCTGCGCCACGCCGGACTCAAGGCCCTGGCGAGTCTGCGCATGGAAAAAGGCTATCGCGACTACGGACATGACATCGACAACACGGACTCTGTTTTGGAAGCCGGACTCGGCTTTGCCGTCGATCTAAAAAAGCCGGGCGGATTCCTTGGACGCGATGCGGTGCTCGCCAAAAAAGCGCAAGGTCCGCTCAAGCGACGACTCCTACAAGTGCTGGTGAAAGATCCCGAGCCACTGATGTTTCACGCCGAGATTGTCTATCGCAACGGCAAGCCCGTCGGTTACATCCGCGCCGCATCTTATGGCTTCACCATCGGCGGAGCGGTCGGTCTGTCGATGATTGAAGCCGATGAGCCCCTTGATCAATCGTACCTCGATCGTGGAACGTGGGAGGTAGACATCGCAGCGCGCCGTTATCCAGCGGTGGTGTCTCTGCGCCCGCTCTACGATCCAGATATGAAGCGGATCAAATGCTGATTTTTGGCAAGCTGCGTCCCAAGGGTGTACGCAAGTTGCTGCTAGCGGGCTGGCTGGCCGCTCTGCCTTTGCTTGGGAATGGCTGTGCTGCCGTTGAGGAAGGCCCTCGTTACGATGAGCGCTGCCTGCTGCGGGTCTATTTTCGTCCGGAGGTTACGCTGGCGCGGACGGACGTGAAGTTGACCCGTGAGCAAGTCGAACATCCCGAGCTGATTGGCAGCTGGGACGGATTCCTAAGGCCGGGCTACAGGCGCTTTCAGGAGCTGTTTTCGCCGCAAGGGACACGCTATTTGACGCTGTCTCTGCCGCTGCCACCGGGGACCTATCGTTACGGATTTGTCGTCGGAGATGAGCTGCTTACGGATGATCTTCGACCACACAGTGAGTTTGCGGACAATCCGCTGTGGAGTGACTCGACTCCCTACGAAGGCGAGTGGTCGGTAGGAGAGCTGCCAGACTGTCGGCTGCCCACGCTCACAGTCGGACCGATTGACGTCATCGACAGCAGCTCTTTGGCAAAAAGTGATGCTGAACTCTCCGTGACGTTTCGCCTGAATCTCGGCACAGAGTCGGCGCAGCTTGAGTCACCGCGGGTCGAGATTCGTCACGATGGGAAGGTGTTGAACACGCCGGCTCCGCAGCTCCACCGCAGATCGGAAACGGAATGGACGGTGCGGATCAATGGTCTGCCGAGCGGCAAGTATCAGGTGCAGCTATCAGGTCGCGATCCAGATCATGGACTTGTGCTGCAGGCGACGGCACAAGCGGTGATTTCACCACGACGCCAAGCGGACTCCCAGACTGCCTCTGGAGATCGCTCGGATACGGTGCTCTATCACGTCCTCATTGATCGATTTCGTGGTCCGCTGGGAGCACTTCCTTCGCCTGCGACTCCGGGCCAGCGAGCCGGCGGAACCTTCGATGGCGTGCGCGCAGCGGTAGAGTCGGGCTATTTCGATCAGCTCGGCGTCACGACGTTGTGGCTGTCTCCGCTGTATGAAAATGCACCAGGAATGCAGCGCGGACGCGATGGCAACTTGTATGAGGCGTATCACGGTTACTGGCCCGCCCAGCCGCGCAGCGTCGAGCCAAAGCTTGGAACGGCTGCGCAGCTCGAACAGCTTGTGCAAGCAGCACATCGTCATGGTCTGCGGGTCTTGTTCGATGCGGTTCCCAACCATGTCTTCGCGAGTCATCCCTACTATCGCGAGCGGGGGAGAACGTCGCCAGCGAGTCAGCCAGAACCGGCGCGTAAGTCATGGTTTTCCGACGGACCGGGAGCCTGCGTGTGTGGGACTCCGGGCTGCGGTTGGGGAGAACGGATTGAGGACTGTTGGTTCGATTCCTATCTGCCCGATCTGAACCTGCGGAATCCGGAAGCGGCGAGTCAGCAAGCATCGGATCTGCTGTGGTGGCTGTCACGCTTTGATCTCGATGGAATGCGGATAGATGCGGTGCCGATGATGCCGCGACCGTTTACGCGGCGGGTGGTACGCGCGGTCGCGGATCAAGCGACACGACGAGGCCTCGATGTGCTGCTGATTGGGGAGGACTATACCGGTCCGGGCGACGGTGGGCGCTTCGAGATCCGTAGCTTCCTTGGCGATCAGTTTGATGGTCTACACAGCGCGTTCGACTTCCCTCTGTTTTGGGCCACGGTGGATGCGCTGGCACGGGATCGCTTGGCGCTGTCGGATCTTGAAAAGCAGATTGCGCTCAGTCAAGAAGTCTATGGCGGCTCGGGCGCCGTGATGGCGCACATCCTCAACAACCACGACACCGCTCGCTTCGTTTCGGAGGCTGCGGGCAATGCCGGAAATGATCCGTGGAAGTCGCCGCCTCCCCAACCAACAGAGACCGAGCCGTACTTCAGACAGATGCTCGCGCTGACGCTGATGCTGACGCTGCCGGGCATTCCGGTACTCTACTATGGGGATGAAGTAGGACTCGCGGGCGCGGGTGATCCAGATGCGCGGCGGGTGCTTCCGGACATACTCGGAGTGGGGCTTCCTCCTTTGCAACAGGGAGTCCTTCGGCACAGCCAGCGACTTGGTCAGCTGCGGCGCTGTCATCCGGCGCTGCGACGTGGCGAGCGGACTCTGCTTCAAGCAGACAAGGACTACACAATCGCGCTTCATACTCCGCCTGCGGACAGTGGTGCAGCAGCGGTCGTGACCGTGATTTCGCGAGCGCTCGGAGAGCGTCAGGTACAAGTGCGAGGGATTCCGCCCGGTCGTTACCGCGACGCGCTCAGTAACGAGTTGCTCGACGTAAGCGGAGATGCAGCGGTGGGAATTGCACTCCGTCCGCTGCGAAGTCAGGTCTTCGTGCGCGACGGGTCACTGTGTCTGTAGCTTAGGAAAAGACGATTCCGGTCAGCGTTTGGTTGATGTGACCAAGATAGCTCTCGCCATTCGAGTGCAGACCGGCATGCGGAATGCTCGACAGCGCGGCGTGATAGGCGGGCGCGATTCCTTTGATCTGCACCTCAATCATGCGATAGGCGCAGTTGAACAGAATCGCAGCGCGGGGCGGAACACCAAGCGGCTCGGTCGCTCGGCCAAAGGCGTGAGCGGCGTTTTCCACGATGTCCAGGGGCCGCATCAGATTCAGCGTCATTCCCTCTAACATCGAGCATGCAAAGAACAGCGAGCCTCCTTCGGCACGAACTACGCTGCGCAGCCACGGCTCACCATCGATCATCAGCCCGAGCGGATTGGACAGAAAGTGTGGGAAGCTCAGCTCCTCGGCCTTGCTACCGACCAGCGCGGCGTAGCGCTCGATGGCCGGACGACCATCGATCTCATGCACCAGTCGCTTGTCTGGATCGGCCTTGGTGATGGTGACTTCGATCGGCGTGGCGACGAAGTGACAGGTCTTGAGAATCGCAAACGGCCGCGCCGGCTGAAGGACCAGCAGCGCGCACGCATTGTGATGAAGCTGACCCTTGGCATAGACCCAAGTCTGCTTGAACTGGATGCGGTCTCCTGCTGAACCACCGACGAACTGGAGGAGCGGGGCCACGTTTCCTAGTGCCTCGTTGATCTTCTCTTCGCGCCCACTGGCTCCCTCCAGGAATCCCAGTCCTACCCACTTCTGGGGGTCCAGATCGCGGATCGACTGTCCTAGCTCTGTGCTGAGCGCTGCGGCGGCTGCTTCAATGCCCGCCGTCACACCTTCATCCAGAGTCGCCAGCGCCGAAGCGACATCGTGGATCATGTCCGAGCCAAGCGCCAGCGCCACCACGCCACCATCGCCATAGTGCTTGTCACAGAACTCGCCATTGGAAGAACAGCCCGCGATGTGAGCCGTCGGATAGCGGTGACTGAGCGCATTCCCAATCAGGGCTCCGTCGTGTTCCACTGTGGCAAAAAAGACTACTATTTTAGGAGTAATATCGCCAAGCTGCGCGATGATGGTGCTGACCGCTTGCGCTGAGTCGCTGTGGGTTGAGTGAGCACTCCGTGGTTGTAGCTGGTCGCTCATGGGTTGCCTCCTCCCGCAATCGCTACGCCCATCCGATCGAGCGCTTCGAGCACCCGCTGAACCAGTGCTGGGTCCTGATTCTGTTCCGGCTTGATGCGCTTGAGATTTACTCCGGTCTGCAAGATCAGTCGCGTGTTGACGACATAGAAGTTGCTCTGCAGCGGTAGCTTCACGCGCAGCGCCTCCGCCAGGGATTCCAGGTTTTGGATCTGAGCCATCAGTCCTCCGTTCCTCCAGAAGGTTTGTTCTCGTCGGAGAGATACTTCCCAAAGTGCGATCGCAAGCCCAGTAGCTGTTCCTGAAGTTCGAGGATCGCTCTGTGTTCTTCACCCAAGTCTTCGCCGCCATTTCCAGGACCGGATTCCTGCGCTTTTCCTGCCGGTGTTCCCAGACCGCCGTAGGTCAGGAGCTCATGCGCAGTCTCGGCGATGTTGTCGATCATCTGCGCGCTCTCTTCGGCGCTGCCATTGATGACGCGCAGGGCCTCTGCTGCTTGCTCCGCGCGGGCCACGCTCTGTTCGACGTGTCTGTCTGCCGCCTTGATGTGCTTGACCGCTTCCAGAGAGTCGTGCTGCAAACTCCCAATCAGCTTGCGAACTTCTCTCGTCGAGCGCTGGGTCTGCTCAGCCAGTCTCCGGACTTCCTCTGCAACCACAGAGAAGCCGCGACCGTGACTGCCGGCGCGCGCTGCTTCGATCGCCGCATTGAGTGCGATGAGGCGCGTCTGATCCGCAATCTCTTGGATAAGGTTGACAATCCCTTCGATTCCCGTTGAGCGTCGCTGAAGCTGATCGATGGTCTCTGCCGCTTGCCGAACCGTGGAGTAGACATCGCCAATCGTCTTGTGAACAGACTCCACCGTGGTGACTCCGCTGCCCGCGTGCTCGATGGTGGTGGCGGTATGGAGCTGCGCCTGCTCGACGCTTTCCAGGAGCCTTCCCACGCTGTCACGGAGGAGTCGCTGTCTGTCCTGCTGTCCGCTGTCGAGCTTGCGCACATCGGCAATACTCACCGCGAGCTGACCGAGCACGCCGCCAAACTCCGTCAGCGTTGAGAGTCCGCTGCTGAGATCCTGTTTCCGTTGCTGCTGCTGCTGCTCGACCGCTCCGAGCGCCGTCTCCAGAGAGGTCAGTTCATCTGTAGGTTCTTTCGTGGTAGGCGCTGTGCTGGTCGCGTCAGCGGTCAGTCTGCGGGCTCGCAACAGCGCTTGCTGAAGTCGACGCTGGAGCGCCTCCGACCACGTCGAGGCCATCACCACTCCGGCCCCCAGCACGAGCAGCGAAAGGAGTGCCAGCGCCGCAGTCTGCTCATGACCATGCCGCCTCGTTTCCTTCGCCACTTCGCTGCACACCGGAGGCTTGCGGACAGAGGACTCCCCATCGCAGCCGAGCGTCTGCGACATCCCCCGCAGACTCCGCTGTGACAGCGTTAGATGCACCGACTGCCACCCCAGCATCAATATTAGGCCGATGAAAGGCGCCAATAGTACGCTCAGGATCTCTCTGCGCAGCCGCCGACCCGATCGCATCACCGAAGTAGCTGGATCATCGGTCCGAGGGGTCATGGGATCACATATCTTATCGCGATTGAACGCAGCGCGGAATCCCCCCGCGCGAGCCACGTCTGAGCCCGAGCCACGTCAGGGAGGGGCCGCCCGTTATGCCGCCGCTTTCGCCAGCTCGCGATAGAACTCCCCGGCAGTCTGTGGTCGACGCGTACGGTCCGGGTCCAGCGCCCGCAGCAGCACCGCTTCGATCTCGGGCGTGATGTTCCCCTCGGCGCGCAGAGTGCCTCGGCCCAGTGGCTCGCGCATCGTTGCTCGCTGCACCAGCTGCTCGATCGGCGTCTTCGCTTTGTCGGCAAACGGAATCTTTCCAGACAGCATGTGAAACACCATCACCGCCAAGCTGAAAATATCCGAGCGCGTATCGATCGTCGGATCTCCAGCCGCTTGTTCCGGAGACATGTAGGCCGGCGTGCCAATCAGCGCCCCCGACGCAGTCTGCCGCCCCGGCGCCGCATCCATCGACCGCGCAATCCCAAAGTCCACCACCTTCACAAAGTCCGGTCGATCCACCCGATCCAATACCATCACATTGTGCGGCTTCAGGTCTCTGTGAACGATTCCCTGGCCGTGGGCGGTGTCGAGTACGTCGCAGATTTGACGGGTTAGGGTGAGGACTCGTGGGATGGTGAGGGGGCGTGGCGGTTTGCCTTTAGGACTGATGATCTCGTCGAGTGATTGGCCGTCGATGAACTCCATCACCAAGTAGAAGAGGGCGCCGCTTACGTTTCCGTAGTCGTAGATGAAGACGCTGTTGGGATGGTTGATTTGGGAGGCGAGGCGCGCTTCGCGTTGAAACAGATCGATGGCATCGGGCGCAATCATCGCGGAGGGTGAAAGTACTTTGACGGCAGCCTCGCGATCGAGCTGGGTGTGGCGCGCTTTGTAGACCATTCCCATTCCGCCCTCCCCGAGGCGCGCGAAGCAGGTGTACTGGCCCACGGTGAACGGATCGATGGCTCCTTTGCTTGACTTGGCTTCCTCTGTTTTGGTGGTGGGAACGGTGTCTGCTTCGCTGCTGCTGCGCTGTGTTTTGGCATGCTGGAGAGCGAAGAGTCGATCGCGACGAATGAACCACAAAAGGAATCCCGCACCGACGGCAGCTAGGAATGCAATGCCGAGCAGTAGGATTCCTAAGCGCTCCTTCTGCTGGTTGAGTCTGGGCGGCATTCTGGCGTCTGTGTGACTGGCCGATGCATCGGTGGATGAAGCTTCCTCTTGTTCGGGAAGTGGACCGCGAGCTGCCGCTGCGACGGGTTCCGCTGCACCTGCTGTAGCTGGCGGTTTCATGGGACTCTGCGCGATGTCTGCACCGATTTCCGTCGACGCGCGGCCTCCCTTCTCTTTTCGGGGTGCGGCTGGTTTCTTTTTCGCACCAGACTTGGCAACAGAGTCCGCGACTTTCTTTTCCGCTTGGCCCGCGCTGGGCATTCCAACCTCGTCATCGGATTGCTCAGCGGCGCGACCCCGCATCATCGGCGCAGCGGGCTTGCTCCTGGCGGGAGCAGCGGTCTTCCTCGTCGCTGGCGCAGTAGGCGCGGCATCGTCCCTGGCAATCGTTTGGGGAGTCGAGCGTAGTTTGCGAGGCGGCGCTGCTCGTTCGGCCTGTGCAGCTGGTGCAGGCGGCGGCGGCGGTGGTGCTGGCGGAGGTGCCGCGCCACCCGGTGCTGCGGCGCCTGGACTGGCTGGCATCGGCTTGGCTGGCTCAGCGGAAGGTGCTGCTCGACGAGTAGAGCGACTTCCTCCGCTCGCGATGAACGTTGCACTGGCGGCTGGGGCCGCTTCCCGACTGCTGTGTAGCATCAACCCGGCGGCGGCAGCGAGGAAGCCGACCAAGGCCAGCAGAGCAATCAGCGCAGGACTGCCGCCGCGAGTCGAGCGCAGCGACAGGTCTGCTGAGGGCGCGGTCGCTGCCAGCAACATTACAAGCTGCGCGACGAGATCTTCAAGTGAGCTGGGCCGGGCCTCCGGTTTCTTGTCGAGCGCTTGCAGTAGCACCTGTTCAAACGCGGGCGGCAGCTCGGGGCGGACGGAACGCGGACTCGGAGGTCGCTCGAGCAGAACCTTGATACGGATCGCGGCTGGTGTGCTGCCTTCAAACGGCGCCTGCCCAGTGAGCAGGTGATACGCGAGCGCAGCGACGTGATACACCGTGCTGGCTACGGGCTCGGGCTTGCCGGCAAAGACTTCCGGGGCCACGTAAGCCGCTGCGAAATCGAGCGCGGGATCTTTGGCCGCATCGGCTCCTGCGAGGACGAGCGACTTGATCTCACCGATGGATTCTTCGCCACTTGCGGCAGCGACCAGCGCCACCTGCGACGGATGCACGAGCCGCGCCTTGCCATCTTGAATCTGGGACGACAGCGCCTTTCCAAGCTCGCTGACCAGACGGAGCACGCGCGTGGTATCGCGACTCCCGGTCAGCGAAGCCAGCGTGCGCGCTTCGGTTTCGCTGCTCGACATCCAATCCCCCTGCACCTTATCGTGCCACAGCGCTCACGCAGCGAGACGACGAACGATCCCAGCGAGGGTGAGGTGTTCGCTAGCCCCGGCAGGGGTTGCTGACACGTCCGCCGGGCGGGACCGACTCTGTGACTCAGGTGTTTCCGTCGAGGATGGCGCCGCGGCCAATCACGATGTCACCGCCGAGGATGGTGGCGTTGGCGTAGATGAGGACATCGTCTTCAATGGTTGGGTGGCGCTTGCGCTTGCGGTTGGCCTGTTGGCGGGTTCTTCCCGTCGGTAAGCTGAGGGCGCCGAGCGCAACGCCTTGGTAGATGCGGACGCGGTGGCCGATGGTCGAGGTCTCGCCAATCACCACGCTGGTGCCATGGTCGATGAAGAACGAGTGGCCAATCTGTGCGCCGGGATGGATGTCGGTGCCGGTCTCGGTGTGCGCTTGCTCAGTCATCATCGGAGGCACGAAGCTCGCAGTTCGAGAGTCTCTGCTCGCAGTGAGAGCTTGGCGAGAACACCGCCGGGGATGCCGGGGAGTCTGGAGCGCTTGCGCTGTCCGAGTTCATGGTCAATCCGGGATAGAAAATCTAACGCGAAACTTTACGCTGACTTTGGGCTAGAACCGGTAGATGCCCCTGTCAAATGGGTTGAGGCAGTCGTTTCGCGGGCCGGCGCTGCTTGTGCTGGGAGTGCTTGGCTGTACCGCCGACCTGGGGAACCCCGACCTGCTGCCGCCGTCGCTGGCCCCGATGGACGCGGCGATGGGAATCACTCGCAGCGCGCTCTATCCCGTGGACTGGCAGCCCGGTCGTCGCGATGCCGAGGGGCGCGTCCTGCAGGACTTTTCCTATGCCGGTTACCACAACGGTGAGCAGTCCTTTCCCGATGCCGAGGGGCGCAAGCGAATCGATGTGGTCCGGGACTTTGCGGCGGATCGAACGGGCAAAAGCGATGCGACGACCGCGCTGCAAAACGCACTCTCGGCGGCGACTCCGGGCAGCGAGGTCTTCTTGCCATCGGGCGAATACCGCGTCGATGGGCTGCTCAAGCTCTCGACGTCGGGGGTGGCACTGCGCGGCGAGGGGGCGAGCAAGACGATCCTGCGCTTCACCAAGACTGCGGCGATGAGCGACCGTGAGCATCTGACCATCGGTGGGCCGATTCGCACCGGGACGCTGCTGCCGCTCAGCGACGACGGTGCCGCGCTGGCCAAGACAGTGACGGTGCCAGATGCCAGTGGGCTACTGGTCGGTGACGATGTCTCGGTCGGCTGGGTGATCACGCCGGAGTTTGTCGCGCAGCACCAGATGACCGATGTCTGGACCGCGTTTGTGAACCAGTGGAAGCCGATCTTCCGACGACGAATTGTGGCGCTCGATACCTCGACAAGTCCGCACCGGGTCACGCTTGATGTGCCGCTGCGCTATCCGGCGCAACGGCGCGATCTCGCCGCGCTCCGGCCCGAGAGCGGTTATCTGTCGGACTGCCTGGTCGAGAAGCTGGGCCTCAGCACCGCCGGACTGTGGGCGGAGGTCTGGAAATCGCAGCGAACCCATGCGCTCGGGCTTGTGGGCGTCAAAGACTGCGTGGTGCGCGACGTCGAGTCGGTGGCGGGGCAGGGCGGCTATCACCTTGCCAATGGCGGCCTGGTGGTGCGCGACAGCAAGCGCGTCACCGTCGAACGAGTGATGCTCGCGCGGGCCCAAAATCGTGGCGATGGTGGCAGCGGCTACCTGTTCGAGGTCAGCACGTCGAGTGAAGTGCTGTTCCGTGACAGCCAAGGCGTCGAAGGTCGTCACAACTTCATCCAGAACTGGGACTTTGGAACCAGCGGCGTGGTCTGGCAGCGCATCACATCGAGTGGCAGTCGCGCCTTCAGCGACGCCAGCGACAAGTCCGGGCTGCCCGCCGCGAGCGAGTTTCACCACTCCCTGGCGATGGGCTGTCTCATCGAGCAGGCGCGCATCGACGACGCATGGCAGGCGTTAAACCGCTTGTTTTGGTCGTCGGGCGCCGGCCATACCGCCACCGAGACGGTGCTGTGGAACCTCACCGGCAGTGGTCGGGTGCTCTCGCAGCAGTTTGGCCACGGCTACGTGATTGGCACGCAGGGCCTTGAAGTGCTGACCGGGCTCGACGGAATTTCGGCGCGCGGCACGGCTCCCGAAGACTGGGTGGAGCTGCGCGATGAGGGCGCCCGACTCGCTCCACCGTCTCTCTATGACGATCAGCTACAGCGTCGACGACAGCGAGGCGAGCTGCTCTGGCCGACGGCACCGTAGCCGCTAGCGCAGATTGGGCAGCGCCGACCAGACCTGCGTCGCAAAGCCCATGAGCTTCACCGCCAGATACGGCCCCATCACAAACAGCGCCGCCATTCCCAACAGCAGTCGCACGGCAACCGGCAGCGAGGAGTCCGTCACGCCCAGCCGGGCTTGCAGCCACGACGCAATCAGCGACGACAGCACCGCGACCAGCAGCACCGGCGCAGCGCACAGCACGGCCAGCCATAAACCTGTCGACAGCAGCGGCAGCAGCGACTCGCTCATGAGTACCCCAGCAGCAGGCCGCGAAACAGCAGCGTGAAGCCGTCGCAGACCAGGAACAAAAGCAGCTTGAACGGCAGCGTCACCGTTCGCACCGATAGCCCGCCGAGCTGCAAGCCCGACAAGAGCAGCGCCGCCAAAAGGTCGAGCACCAGGAACGGCAGCAGCAGCAGAAACGCCAGCTGAAACGCCGTTCGTAGTTCCCCGAGGAGAAACGCCGACAACAGCACAGGCAGTTCGCTTGGCTCGACGGTGGTTGCTTGCCGCTGGGCCAGCTTGGCGGTCAGCGCTTGCAGCTGCGCCTTGTCGCGCGCCGGCGTGTGATCGACCAAAAACTGCTGGAGCGGCGCCGTCCCGGTCTCGATTAGCTCACTGCTGCTCGCCGACGGTGAGGCCGCGCTGAGCTTGGCGAGACTGCGCTTGATGAGCGGGGACATTGACAGCGTCGCCAGCGTCAGTCCGAGCAACACCGTCACCAGCAGCGGCGGTACGCCTCCCCCGAGTCCGCGTCGTAGCACTTGCAGCACAATCGCCACCTTCACGTAGGCCAAAAGCGACAGCAGCACAAACAGGCCGAGCGGTAGCAGCGTCCGCACAAGGTCCAGCTGCGGCAGCATCAGCGAGTGCCTCCACTTGCTTCGGGGAGCTGAACGCTGGGCGGCGCTGGAATCCAGGCCGGCACCGACGAAGCGGACGGCTCAGGTGGGGTCACAAGCGGCTCAGCGGTGGGGCGCTGCGGATCAATCTCGCACAGCAGGTTCAGCCCCGACGGCGCGGCCCCGAGGAGCAGCTGGCGATTTCCCAGCCTTACCAGATACAGCGTGTGCGTTGCCGACAGTCGCTGCTGCTCGATGACCTGAAGCTGGCCTCTCGGCAGGCGCTGCTGACTGCGTCGCCACAGCCACAGCACCGCAACCATCGCCAGCACCACCAAGGACGCGCGGCCGAGCAGCCCCAAAAGTGGCCAGGACTCCGTCCCAGTGGCATCGGCAAGCTCAACCAGCATCCCTCTTATGAGAGGCTAGTCACCCATCGACTGTCAAGGATGTGTGCTGATGATCCGTTGCTGACGACGCGGTTACTGGGTCAGGACCAGGCCGAGTCGGGCGTAGCGCACCCCGCTGGGCACCGCACCGAGCAGCGCTTCGGCCAGCTCGACGGGACGAACGCCACCCTGGTTGTCGATGCGGACCCGCGCGCGCACCACCTCGTAGTCCGCCGGCCAGCCCAGCTCGCCGCGCACCGACTGCGAAGACTCGCCCTCGAGATGCTCGGCTTGGAGCAGGAACTGTTGGACATCGACGCGCTTGGCATCCATCCCAGCTTTGCCTGGCCGCTCGACCACCAGAGGCCGCTGCGACCAGCTCTGAACCTGCGACAGAGCGCTTTCCACGTCGCTGCTGCTGTCATCTTTGGGCACGCCAATCGCAAAGTCCGCAGCAGTAACCAGCCGCGACACCGCCTTGTCCTCGGGACCGAGCAGCAGCACTTCGTCGACCAGAAAGCCCTCGGGGGCCGCCGCATGCAACCGACAGCGCAGCTCTTCCGCCGAGATGTACTCGCCGCTTTCCTTTAGGTGTTCGAGCCGCAGATCCACCACTTCCCCGAGGCTGAGCACACCGAGCCCGAGCGCCGGACCAAATACCATATCGGGCTTGGGATGAAAGCCGCGGGTATAAATCGGCTCGCAGCCGGCCCGTCGCAGCATGCGCTGGAGCAGCCGCATCGCGTCGAGGTGGCCAATAAACGCCGCCCGTCCCAGCTTGCGATAACGGAGCCGATAGCGCTGGCCTTCGCTCTGTGAGAACGCCGCCTTTTTGCGAGGCTGACCGCGCTCCGACTGCTCCTTGGCCATCTCTTCATTCGAGCGTGGCGCCTCCGGCCTGGTCTCTGCCCCCAGCTTGCGCAGCGCCACCAAACGGTCTTGCCGCATCTGCGTCAGGTCACAGGCCACGCCACAGTCAAAACAAACCAGCTTGCGTCCGTCGGCCAGCGCATCCTCGACGTTGCTGTGATGGAGCAGCGAACCATACGGCTTGCCACACGGCGGCGACAGCCGGTCCTTGAGCGCCTTTTTGTACTCGCTGCGCAGAAAGTCTTCCTCGAGACCGATGTCCAGGTGATCCCACGGCAGCCGCGCAGTCAGCGGTAGCGTCATAAAGTACGGCTCGGGATCGATGCCCACTTCCGCGAGTGCTTTGTGCCAGATCTCGACGTTGAACTGCTCGTCCCAGCTGTCGAAGCGCGCTCCCAGACGATGGGCGACCTCGATCACATCGGCCAGCCGCCGATCGCCGCGCGAAAACAGCCCCTCGAGCCACGACATGTTGCGGTCGTGGTACTTGAACTCGATTCGCTCGCGACGGGCCAGCTCGCGCAACAGCTGCTGCTTGCGGGCCAGGTCGGGGAGTGAGTCTTGGGCGCACCACTGGAACGGTGTGTGCGGTTTGGGCACATGGTTCGACACCGACACCGTGACCTCGGCATCGCGACGAATCCGCCGTCCCAGCCGCCGCAGCCGCACCGCCGTTTCGATGATGCCGGCGACATCCTCATCGGTCTCCGTCGGCAGGCCGATCATGAAGTACAGCTTCATTCGCGACCAGCCACGCGAGAACACGTTTTCCGCCGAGCGACTGATGTCCTCTTCGGTGATGTTCTTGTTGATGACGTCGCGCATCCGCTGGGTGCCAGCCTCGGGCGCAAAGGTCAGGCCGGTGGCCCGCACACTCGACATCTCATCGAGAATCTCCGGCGACAGACCGTAAGCCCGCAGCGACGAGACCGACAGCGACACCCGCTCCTCGCGTAGCCGCCCCATCACCTTCTTCATGAGCGGCAAAATGCACGAAAAGTCAGCGGTCGACAGCGACGTGAGCGAGGTCTCGTCGTAGCCGCCCTTTTTGATGCTCTGGACTACCGACTCGACGATCGACTCGGGGTCACGCTCGCGGACCGGACGGTAGATCATGCCGGCTTGGCAGAAGCGACAGCCCTCTGTGCAGCCGCGGGCAATCTCGATGCTGGCGCGGTCGAAGATGGCCTCGGCGTAGGGAACCGGCGTGTCCGACGGGAACGGAAACTCGTTGAGGTTGGGCACATAGACGCGACTCACTCGCTCGGGGACGCGCGGATCGATCGGCTTATCGACCACCTGCCGACCCGTCACCTCATCACACGTCGTCGAGTACAGCGATGGCACGTACAGATAGCCGCGCTCCGCCAGCCGAACCAAGCGCTCTTGCCGTGGCACACCCTCGCGTTTCCAGCGCGCCCAGTCGAGCAGCACACCCGGTAGGATCTGCTCCGCCTCGCCAATCAAGATTGCGTCGAAGAACGGTGCCACCGGCTCGGGATGGGTCGCGACCGGACCGCCGCCGAGCACCAGCGGATGATGCTCCTGCCGATCGACGCTGCGCAGCGGAATCCCACCGAGCTCAAGCAGCGTCAGGCAGTTGGTGTAGGTCAGCTCGTACTGGAGCGACATCCCGACGACGTCGAAGTCGGTGAGCGGCCGCGCCGACTCCAGCGACAAAAGCGGCAGCTCCCGCTTGCGAAGCTCGCGCTCCATATCGACCCACGGCGTAAACGTCCTCTCGCACAGGATGCGCGGGTCACGGTTGAGCAGCGAATAGAGAATCTTTGTCCCCAAATGGGACATTCCGATCTCGTAGACGTCGGGGAAAGCCAGCGCGACGCGAACCTCCGCGGCCTCGAAGTCCTTGCGAACCGACTGAAACTCTCCTCCCAAGTAGCGGGCTGGCTTGTCGACGAACGAGATGAACTCGGAATACGGATGATTGAGGAGCAGCATCGACGGTGGTGTATCCAGAATCTGACGTAGGGTCAAGTTTGAGCAGTTACGGTGTGGCAGCGGCTGGGCTCGGCTCCGTACAGCAGCCATGGAAGCTCTTTTGGCCGGGCATCGGATGCGGCGGGACCTGGGACGGCTCGTGCTCGACCAGACCTTTGAGCAGCGCGAGGTTTTCGTTCATGGTGCGCTCGACGTCCCGGGCAAACAGCGGCGTCATCAGACGGATCAGCAGGTCCTTGTACTGCGTCGCCGAGCGCTGGGTGAGCAGGGTCCGACCGTAATGCTCCTCGAGGACATACTCCACCTCGTCGGTAAACTCGCTGTGATCAATCCGAACCTTGAGCAGCGTCGGTGGCTGCACGGCGAGCAGCTCACTTGCCACTTCGTAGCGCCGACCGTCGCGGCTGAGCACGACCTGGGCCCGCCGACCCACTTGCGGTTCGTCGCTGTTTGGTGAAAAAGACTCCATTCCGGAAATCCAGCGGAGTAGGCGCGGACCCTCCGTGAGCCACGGAAAGACCAGACCGGCTGGCCGCTCGATTTCGATGTGCGCTTCCGCCCGCGACACCTTGGCGCCACCCCCGAGGAGCAGCAGCACGGCCAAAAACACGATGAGCAGCAGACCCACCGCCGAGCCGAGCCGAACCAGCCACTTGATCATGATCTCTCCTTCGCAACGCGATCTCTTGCAGGTGCCGGGCGAGTGGGACTGCGCGGCAGGTAGGGGGGCGTGTATAGCGAACGACCGTTCATCGTCAAGGTTGGCTTTACGAAGCGCGCGAAATCGCGATACGCTGGAAATGAAACGCAATCTGGCTGCGACGCTCCCGGCAGCAGCGGTGACGGAGCGGCCCACTTTGAGAAGGAAAAGCAACATGCCCGATCAGCCCGTAGAGAGTGAGACGCCGCCCGAGTCCCTGCCTGTGACCGACGAGACTCGCGGTCATGATGGCGATCCGAACCCCAATGCTGACGAGCAGAACGATCCGGGGAGTGAGCTTCAGCAGCGTGCGTAGCTCGGACGGAAACGGGCAGCGGCCTGCCCATGCAAGCGGGCTCGTCGCCGAAAGCGCGCTCGTGAAGATCAAGGTCCTCGCCGGTGGCTGCGCTGACCTCGACGAGCGTGAGGTCATTATCCTCGTCCTACCGAGAGCCCCCGTCGTCGGTTAGTCTCTGTGCTCGCGGAAATTGTGCATCGTCCGGCTTCCTTCTCGCTCTCCGCGTACTATCTTGAGCAGTAAAGTTCCCAAGTACGCAGCCATCAAGGAGAGCGATCATGTTGTTCCGTCTACGTACACTGACGCCACGATCCCGCTTTCTTCTGACCATGAGCCTGGCGCTCACCCTCGGCGGTTCGCTGACCCACTGTAGCGGCAGCGACCTCGGCGGGGGCGACGATGACTCGGCGCTCGATTTGGGTGCTCAGCAGCCCAAAAAGCTCGCCTATCTGACGGTCAGCCCGGACAACGATGTGATGCAGGTCGATGTCAATCAGACCGCGCAGCGAGCGTTCACAGTGGTGGCTCACTACACCGATTCGTCGACGGTCAATGTCACGGATCGGGCGACCCTGACCCTCGAAAACGCGGCGATTGGGACGCTGGTTGGCTCGACGTTCACCGCGCTGGCGAGTGCGACGGCCAAGGTCGGCTTCTCGAAGGTCCTGGCCACCTACAGCGAGGACGGTCAGACCCAGAGCGGCTATGCGAACCTGACGGTGGTGTGGCTACGGCTGAGCGGCGCCTCGACGGACTTTTTCTTCAAGCTGCCGTATATGAGCGGGGCGCAGGATCAGCCGCTGTCGTTTGGTACCAATGTGCAGTCGCTCGACTCGTTCTTTGCCGTCGACACAACCGGGAGCATGGGGCCGGAAATTCAGCAGCTGAAGAACAGCCTGACCAACACCATCATTCCTGGGGTCAAGGCGGCGGCGGTCAAAGATGCCCAGTTTGGCGTCGCTGCCGTCGAGGATTTCCCCGCCGGAGGTTATGGCGCCCCCAACTGGTTCCCTGGCAACCTCGATGATCAGCCGCTGATTGTGCTCCAGAACATCACAGCCGATGTGACGGCGGCCCAGAATGCGGTCGGTCGACTGCTCAATGGCTCGGCCCCGCGCGGCAACGGCAGCGACCTGCCCGAGGGACAGATGGAAGCGCTTTATCAGCTGGCCACCGGAGTGGGCAACATCGTCAGCGGTGTCGTCAACATTCCGGCCAATCGGACGGGACTCGGCGGCGGCGGCTTTCGCAAGGGGGCGCTGCCCGTGATCACGATGATCACCGATGCAATCTTCCACTCGAAGGGCGAGCCGGCGTGGGCGTGTTCGATTCGTCTGACTTCGGGGAGTACGCAGAATGTCCCGGCGGAATACAGTGGCGCGGTGGCAGCGGCGGCGCACACGCGGGCAGAGACCCATGCTGCGCTCAACAACATCTGTGCCAAGGTGATTGGCGTTTCGGCGCTGCGGACGACGATTTCTGGTGCGGTGTTTGATCAGAACGGAATTTGCAGCGGCACGGCGGATCTGGTGGCGGCGGCCAAAGCGACTGGTGCGGTGGTGTTGCCGTCGGCGTGGGATGTTCCGGCGCGACCCGCAGGATGTGCGGCGGCTCAGTGCTGCACCGGTCTCAACGGAACGGGCGAAGCGACCGACGCCAATGGCGAGTGCCCGCTGGTGTTCAAGATTCCGCAAGATGGCTCGGGACTCGGAGCGCAGGTCACGTCGGGAATCACCCAGGTCGCGCGCTTTTCGAAGTTCACGGTGGCGACGCAGACCTCGGGCAATCCGACGGGCGATCTGGGTGAAATGTTGCCCGCGGGCAAGACTACGGCGGACTTTTTGACCGCCATTGCGCCCAAAGATGCGACGCCGCCGCCTGCTCCACCGACGCTGCCGGGTCCGGTGATTGCTGGCAGCTCGTTCACCAAGGTCTATCCGGGGAGCACCGTGCGCTTCACGATCACCGGAAACAACACCATGGTGCCGGCGACCACGATGCCGCAGGTGTTCCGCGCCAAGATCAAGATCCTGGCCGGTGGCTGCACGGATCTCGACGAGCGCGAGGTCATCATCCTGGTTCCCCCGAACGCGCCGGTCCTCGGCTAGCAACTTTTCATCCGACCCGTCTCAATCGGCGCTAGTCTGCGCCGCATGTCGTCCCCGCCCGCTGCGTCCGCCACCTCATTCCCTGTTCCGTCGCCCGTGGAAGAGATTTCGGCGACGCGGGCACTGTGGCGGATTGTGCAGGCGCTGCCGGTTGTCGAGCGCAGCTACGCGATCATTCGCTTTCTGATCTTGCGCGTGAAGCTGCTGGCGACGATGGATCTGCTGCTGCCGCCCGAGGGTGCGATTCTCGACGTAGGCTGTGGTTTTGGTCTGTGGTCCGCCTATTTTTCGCAGATGCAGCCGGGTCGTCGCATCGTTGGCATTGATCCCAATCAGCGGCGCATCGCGATGGCGCAGAGAGTGGCGGAGTCCCTCGGGACCAAGACAGAGTTTTTTGCGGAAGATGTGCGGCAGACTGCGGCGCGCGGGCTGTTTCGAGCGGTCTATCTGCTCGATGTCCTGCACCACATTCCATCGGCGGATCAGGTCGAAGTGCTGCGGCAGCTAACTGATCTGCTCGAGGACGGCGGCGTTCTGCTCATCAAGGACATCACCACCAGGCCGTGGCTCGGACTCAAGTTCACCGAGGTACTCGATCGCGCGATGGTCGGCTTCCAAGAAGAGCTGACCTATCGTCACCACAGCGAGTGGAGTGGTCTTCTGCAAGCGCTGGGATACTCCGTCCGCGTCGTCCGCGTTCCCGATGTCCTCCCCTATCCCCACGTCATCATCGCTGCCACCAAAGGAAAACATCCGCCGGGCCAGGGTCGTCATGCTTGAACCGCAACTCACAGAGCGTCCGATTGACAGTCCAGACAAGGCCCCGATCTTTGTGATTGGCTCGGGGCGCTCGGGAACCACGCTGCTGCGGCAGATGCTCAACGCCCACCCGCGCATGTACATTGCGCATGAGTCGGCGTTCTACAGCTATCTGCGACTGGCTCCGCGCGATGTCACGGTGTCGCAGTTTCTCGATCGGTATCTCGTGACCTTTTCGTTTGCTTGGCTGCGACTCGATCCGCAGCTGGTCCGCGCTGCCCTGCCACCGGATCTGACCATGGATCGAGCGCGCGAGATCTTTCAGACCGTCCTACGTACCAAAGCCCAGATCATGGGCAAGCCGCGCTACGGAGAAAAAAATCCGCTCGATACGCAGAACCTGGCGCGCATCTTTGCGGACTTTCCGGACGCCCGCGTGATTGCAATCATGCGCGACCCGAGACCGACGGTACACTCGTTCAATCGCATGCCTTTTGCGACCAGTAGCAAGCTGCTCAATGCCTTTATGTGTCGCGCGCAGTATCAGCACCTGAAGGTGTTTGCCGATCGAATCCTTGAGGTGCGACTGGAAGATCTCAGTGCCTCTCCCAAGACCACCATGCAGTCGATTCTGAACTTCGTAGGAGAGCCTTGGGATGATGCGGTGCTCGATCATGTGAGGCGTGCCCAGACCGATGATTTGCCGCCGGTGCCGTGGTTTGTGAATGCCACCCAGCAGAGTCCGAGTCAGCGCGAAAGTGGTCTCGCCGGACGCGAAGCTCTGCCGCCCGTCTGGACGCGGCTGATTGAGCGGGTGAATCGCGAGCTGATGCAGCACTACGGTTACCAAACAGCGATTCTGAAGCAGGAACCCTCGCTGTGGGACTATGTTCGTGCCGTCGCTGGTGACGTGCCGGGAATGGTCGAAGCGGCCTATCGATTGTTGGCCATGAAGCAACGACTGGATCTGCATATGCAAGGCCGCAAGCTGCTTGATCCGCAGCGCGAGATGGAACAGAACCTCCAGCTCAATCCGTCGGCGTGGCGTTACTATCCAGAGTTTGTGATGCCGAAGCTGCCGCTGCTGCGTCCGCAGGAGGACTCTGCAAAGGAGGACGCAGAGGAAACGCGACGCGTTGGTTAGTGATCAGTTTCCGGGCGGTGAATAGGAGCCCACAAACGCCGGATCTTCCAGCGCCAGCGGCGTACAACCCGTCGGTGCGGTGCCAGGATTGCAGCGCGCAGGCATTCCGTCGGGCACCGTGAAGCGATAGGAAAAGCCCGGAACCAGATCCGGAAAGTCCGTGCTGATGAAGTGTGCGCCACTCTGCAAGGCCGCTTTGCCGCGCGAGGTATCACCGCTGCGCGCTTCCGTGGTATCGGAATCAGCGCGCGTACGGACCAGGAAGTTGGCCTTCACCGCTCTGCCAATTGCGGTCGCATCGCTCGTCGGATCATTGAGAACAGAGACCGCACCAAACGGATCGTCCGGCGCCGAGTCCACAAACAGCAGCCGACCATGAAGATCCTGTTTGTTGTGGGTATATGCGGTGCGAATTGGTCCGGTGGTATCGAAAGCAAACATCACCCGACCGCGTAGCTTCGCAAGCTGCGGCCAGCCATGCGTCTTGAGTGCTGCCGACAGCGTCGCCGCGTTCCCTTGAACTTCATCGGGAGTCAGAAGTCGCGGCCTTGGGAATGCCGTCAGGATCTCTGCTTCGAGTCGCTGCACAAATGACTCAATGTCGTCGCTCGGAATGTCGGCCTTGGGCTCAATCTGGATGTAGAGCGGAAAGTGACCGGGAAAGGCATCGGAGAAGCGACGCAGCTCCGCCAAGCACTCCGAAAACAGATGGCAGCGCGTCCCGGTGTCGACATAGGGAACGTGAACCACGCGCAGTCCTTCTCGATCATCGAGGAAGACATCCAGCTCGATCTGGCGAATCCCTTGGCGGTCGAGCTGTTCATACAGCGGCGCGTGCGTGTACTGCCACGGCTCAACGCTGCCATCGTGGGTGTCTACGTGATAGCTATTGTGCGTGCCGCGCACCTGCACATGGTGCAAGCGGAGCTGTTCATCGAGCGGATAGTGGAAGGGTTTTCCCGTCGGAGGCATCGGCAGATCGATCGCCTTGCCTTCACAACCGGAGACTCCCAACAAAGCGGAAAACGCTGAGCAGAGTGACAGACCGAGCAGAGAGCTACGCATGGCCCGAACCTACTACGTTCAGCCGCTGGTGCAATAGGGAGTCTGAAGCGACGATTCCGCCGATTCCTACGACGACTTCGCTACAAAGCGCATTGACAGAGAGTTCACACAGTGCCGCGTGTTCTTGGCTGTGAAGTGCTCGCCGACAAAGACGTGACCGAGGTGACCGCCACAAGTCGCGCACAGAATTTCGGTACGGCGACCATCGGAGTCGGTCTCTCGGCGGACTGCGCCAGGGATTTCATCGTCGAAGCTTGGCCAGCCGCAGCCACTGTGAAACTTGCTCTCCGAGCGGTAGAGCGGAGCGTTGCAGCGTCGGCACAGATACATCCCTTCCTCCGTGGAGTCAGTGTATTCGCCGGTGTAGGGCCGCTCGGTTCCCTTGCCCTCAATCACAAAGGCTTCTTCTTTTGTCAGTCGGTTCCATGCCATGATTTAGTGTCCTCGGCCTGGCTCTGCGGACTCAAGAGATTCCGCGATCTGTTCCACTGGCTTCTGTCTATGGCTGAAGGGAAAGGAGTGCCGTGAGCAGCGCTTGGCTGTGTTCGCAGAGCCGACCCGCACTCTCTCCGTCACTTTCATCAATGGCAACCAGCAGCCGGCCTGGGCGTAGCTCGATGCGGAGCGGCTGACCGGCGTAGGGCAGAGCCGCAGAAATGGCGCTGAGCAGTACCGGATTGGGCTCCGCAAACGCCTCCAGCCGATAGGCAGGGGGCAGGACGGCGGACTCCTTTGCCACATAGCCCAAGTGCTTCGGCACGTCGCGCACGCTCTGGTGGAGAATGCGCAGATGCGGCAGCCAATCGGGTGCAGTCTGCACCGCGAGCAGGACAGACTCAGGACGATGCCCACGACCGCAGTGACACAAGAACAGCGCCGCTTCCGTCTCTGCGCGGGCCGGTAGGAATCGCTCGATTCCAAAGACATCTGGAAGCAGCGCGAGCGGCTCGACCTCCGAAAGCAGCGATAGCTCCACCTCGCGAAGGACGGGACGGCCCTGACTCTCTGCCCAGTCATCCAGGCTGAGGGGACGACTCTTGCGTCGGCGATCAATGAGCAGCGCCGCCGTTGCGACCGTCGATGCCACCAGGATCCATAGTACCGGACTCATGAAAACCCACTGTAGCAGCAGTCGCCCCCACTGTGCGCAGCTAACGTGTCAGCGTCGGCGTAATCGCGAGAAATTTGGCATTCCCAAGCGAGTCATGTCATCTGAAGGGGTACAGCAATCCGTTCAAAAGGAGGCTCCCAATGTCGCTACGTTCTCTCGTTTCATCCTTTGCTCTGTTGATCGTAACTTCTCTGCCGCTGCTCGCTTCCGCGGCCCCCACCGAGTGGAAGATCGATACCGCGCATAGCAGCGCGACATTTTCGATTCGTCACATGATGGTCAGCAACGTGAGGGGAGAGTTTGGGAATCTGACCGGCACTCTGATGGTCGATGATGCCGATCTTACCAAGAGCAGCGTGACCGCGGAGATCGACGCGGCGACCATCAACACTCGGGTGGCCAAGCGCGACGAGCACCTCAAGAGCCCGGACTTTTTCGACGTCAGCAAGTTTCCCAAGCTGACCTTCAAGTCGACCAAAGTCGAGAAGGCCGGCAATCAGCTCAAGGTCACTGGCGACCTCAGCATTCATGGTGTCACCAAGTCGATCGTCCTGACGGCTGAGCTTCCCACTCCGGCCATCAAAGATCCGTTTGGCAACACCAAGCGGGGCTTCTCCGCGACCGCCAAGATCAATCGCAAGGACTTCGGTCTGCACTGGAACAAGGCTCTTGAGGTGGGCGGTGGCGTAGTGGTTGGTGAGGAAGTCTCGATCAACATCGACATCGAAGCCAACCAGGCGGCTCCTTCGTCTCCGGCTCCGGTACCTGTCAACGCCAATGAGACACTTCGCGTCAGAGTTTACTGACTGACTTGTTTGGGTTGATTGATCCAGACCTCCGTCGGTAATTTGGGAGCAGTGGGAGTGCCTCGGACGAAGCG
>Ga0154020_10000405_pt1 | contig 52075 bp, 47 predicted proteins | sample Klosneuvirus_201_FD_109709 | JGI IMG/M metagenome (GOLD analysis project Ga0154020, IMG submission 109709) | Active sludge microbial communities from wastewater, Klosterneuburg, Austria - Klosneuvirus_20160825_MG | ecosystem: Engineered > WWTP > Aerobic digester > Activated sludge | place... | reverse complement strand
TCCGCCGATTCCCGAGCGTCTTGCGCCATAGGCAGGGGGTGCTGGGGCTTCATCGATCTGTGGACCCACCATCGGTATCGGACGAGGGATCGACACCTCGGCGGCTCGTGCCAGACTGAGCAGCTGCATCCGGAGGCCCGTCGCCGTCGTCCTCGACTACCGGGCCTTCCTCGAATGCCTCGTCGCCCAGCGCCTGGCGGCGGCGCAGCACCTGCCACAGGCCAAACAGCCCGCCAACCAGAAGCAAGACCGGTCCGGCCCACAGCAGGGCTGTCGTTGACTTTACAGGCGGGCGGTACAGAACAAAGTCGCCGTATCGCTGCGTCATGTACTCGAAGATCTCCGCCTCGTTGCGGCCGTCTTGAAGCATCTGGCGGATCTGTGCCCTCAAGTCGATTGCGAGACCCGCGCTCGAGTCGGCGATGGTCTGGTTCTGGCAAACCAAGCAGCGCAGCTCGCTGGCCAGCGCCATCACACGTGCCTCCAGGGCAGGATCGCCCGCTGCGGGTGCCGTGGCAGTAGCTGGGGGCGATGCCACCGCCGATGCTGCCCAGGCCAGGGCGACGGTCATGAATGCCGCGCAGGCAAGCACGCAGCGCGCACGCACCCGTTCGCGACTGCCGCCGCCATGCACCCTCCTCACCAACGCTGTATCAACCACGGTTCAACCTCTGGAGGACCGGCCGGATCTTGTCCCGCAGAACCTGCGGAGTCACCGGACCGATGTGCTTGTAGCGGACGATGCCGTGTGCATCGACAACGAAGGTCTCGGGCACGCCGTACACACCGTAGTCCAGACCAATGCGACCTTGCGGATCCACCACCGAATCGGCATAGGGATTGCCGAATTGACGCAGCCAGGCGCGAGCGTCTTCGGATTGGTCCTTGTAGTTCAGCCCAATCAAAGGAACGCCAGCGTTGCGCGCGAAGTCCAGCAGCACAGGATGCTCGTCGCGACAAGCGCCGCACCAGGATGCCCAGACGTTGAGCACCCAGGGGCGCCCCGCCAGGTCGGCCGCGGACAGCCGCCGCTGCGGGTCCCCCAGGACCTCGGCCGAGAACGACGGTGCCGGCTTGTCGATCAGCGGCGACGGCACTTCGCGTGGATCTAGCCGCAGGCCCACCGCCAGGAAGCCCGCCAGCACCAGGAAGAGGACCAGAGGCCACACGAATCGACTCATCCACGCGCCCCCTGCGCTGCGACTTCCGGCCTTTCAGCCTTCGATTGCCGCTCCCGATAGCGGCGGTCACCGACTGCCACCACGCCGCCTGCCATCATGATCAGGCAACCGAACCAGATCCAGCCGATGAAAGGCTTCACTTGTACTCGTACGATCCAGGAACCATCGGGAAGCTGCTCGCCCATGGACACATAGAGGTCGCGCCATGGCAATGAGTACACGGCGGACTCGGTCATCGGGTTGGCATGCGTTGCGTAAACGCGCTTCTGCGGCTGCAGCCGGGCGACCGAACGACCGTGGCGGCTGACCTCGATGGTGCCTTGAGTCGCCGTGTAGTTGGGCCCCTCCACCGGCTCCAGGTGCGTGAGTGTCCATGTCCAGCCGGCCAGCTCGGTCGCCTGCCCTGGCTGCATTCGCACGTCGCGTTCCTGCTCATAGGTGTTAACCATCACCACCCCGACGGTGAAGACCGCCACGCCCAGGTGGGCGACCATCATGGCCAGCGCGGCGCGCGGCACCTGTCGCAGGCGTTGCCGCAGTGATCCTCCGCTCGCGCGCCGGCGCAGCCGTTCTCGCAGATCGGCGAACGTCGCCGCGGCGATCCAGCAACCCATCGCAAGGCCGGCCAGCGCCGAAGCATGGACCGTACCCTCGCTCCACACCAGCGCGATGACCGCCGACGCGGCAACGACTGCCGGCACCCACAACTGACGCAACAGGGCTCGGGTATCGTCCTGGCGCCAGCGCGTCAGCGGACCGACACCGATCAACGCCAGCAACGGCAGCATCATCAGCCCGAAAACCGTCTCGAAGTATGGGGGGCCAACTGAGATCTTGCCCAGTCCCAGGGCGTCGAGGAACAGGGGATAGAGCGTTCCGAGCAGGACTGCGCCGGTGGCGACCAGCAGCAGCACGTTGTTGACCAGCAAGAACGTCTCGCGCGACAGCAGGCCGAATCTCTGGCCCAAACCCACCCGAGGCGCACGCCATGCGAAGAGCACCAGCGACGCGCCGATCACCACGACCAGAAACACCAGGATGAACAACCCCCGTCGCGGGTCTGTTGCAAATGCGTGGACCGACGACAGCACGCCCGAACGGACGAGAAAGGTGCCCAACAACGAAAGCGAGAAAGCGAGGATGGCCAGCAGTACCGTCCATACCTTGAAGCTGCCGCGCTTTTCAGTGACGGCCAAAGAGTGGATCAGCGCCGTACCCACCAACCACGGCATGAACGACGCGTTCTCCACCGGGTCCCAGAACCACCAACCGCCCCAGCCCAGCTCGTTGTAAGCCCACCAGCTGCCCAGTCCGATGCCGAACGTCAGGAACACCCAGGCGGCGGTCGTCCAGGGCCGGGTCCAGCGGGACCAAGCGGAGTCCAAGTGCCCGCCCAATAGCGCGGCAATCGCAAACGCATAGGCCACCGAAAACCCGACATATCCCATGTACAGCATGGGTGGATGCGCGACCATGCCTGGGTCCTGCAGCAACGGGTTGAGGTCCCTGCCGTCCGGCGCAGGCGGCAGCAGGCGCTCGAACGGGTTGGACGTGAATAGCAAGAACAGCAAGAACCCGGCGGCCACCAGTCCCAGTACACCCAGGATGCGGGCGACGAACGTCAATGGAAGCGAGCGGCTGAACAGGGCAACCGCAACGGTCCACAAGCTGAGCATGGCCACCCACAGCAGCAAAGAACCTTCGTGGCCGCCCCATACCGCGGTCATACGATAAGCCAGAGGGAGCGCGCTGTTCGAGTGCGACGCCACATACAGCACTGAAAAGTCGTGTCGAACGAAAGCTGAAGCCAGACATGCAAAGGCGGCTCCCACGAGCAGCGCCTGCAAAATCGACAATGGCCGAGCCGTGGACATCCAGTCCACCCGCCCGCGATGCGCACCGACCAGCGCGATCACGCCTTGGGCGATCGAGACGCCCAGGGCCATGATCGCGAACAATTGACCCAGCTCTGGAATCATGGGCGACCGTTCTGCTGCAACGTGCCCGACATGCGGGCCTTCATCTCCCCGGCCCGCTGCAGCGCCTCGGCCGCTTCTGGCGGCATGTAGTTTTCGTCGTGCTTGGCCAGCACCTCACGCGCCGTGAACACGCCATCGCTGCCCAGTTGACCCTGCGCGACTACGCCCTTACCCTCCTTGAAGAGGTCGGGCAGCACGCCCGCATAGCGCACCGGTACGTTCTGCGAGGAGTCGGTGACGACGAACCGCACGGTCAACCCGTCTCGCGTCACGCTGCCCGGCTGCACCAGCCCGCCCACGCGAAACGTACGCGCCAGCGGCGCTTCATTGGCCACCACCTGCGTGGGCGTGTAGAAGAAGACAAGGTTGCTGTTGAAGGCGTTGAGCACCAGGGCCAAGGCAACGCCCACACCGGCCAGCACCCCCAACACGATGGCCGCTCGCTTGTGGCGGGGCTTCATCGCGGCGGCTCCGTCTGCAATGCCATTCGGGCCAGGCGATGCCGGTGGCGGACGGCCACGGCTTCGAAAAGCATCACCAGCACCGTTACACCATACGAACCCCACACATACAGGCCGTAGCCGCCCATGTGCAGGAAATCGCCCCAGGAACCCCATTGCATCGTCACCACCTTCAAGTCTGGCTCATCCTTAACGCAGCGCCCTCACCCACTCGGTATCGGCCTCCTGCTCGAGCACGATGGCCCGCGCCCGAGTGAACACCACCGCAAAGCTGTAAGCCCACATGCCCACCGTCATCAGCAACATGGCTGTGAGCATGGTGCTCGCCATCTTCGGCGCGGCGGTCATGCTGATCGTCGCGCCCTGGTGCAACGTGTTCCACCAACGCACCGAGAAGTAGATGACCGGCACGTTCACGGCGCCGACCAGCGCCAGCAGCGCACCTGCATGGGCCGATCGCCGCGGGTCGTCGATCGCCTCCGTGAGCGCGATGTACCCCAGGTAGAGCAGCAGCAGGATGAACTCCGATGTCAGCCGTGCATCCCAGACCCACCAGGCTCCCCAGGTTGGCTTGCCCCATAGCGCGCCGGTCCAGAGCGCGATGAAAGTCATCAGCGCCCCTGTCGGTGCCAGCGCGCGGGCGTACATCGACGCCATCCGGGCATTGAGCATCCAACCCCAGGCTGCCCAGAACGCCATCACGAGGTAGATCAGCATCGACAGCCAGGCCGCTGGCACGTGAATGAAGATGACACGATAGGCGTCGCCCTGCTGGAAGTCGGTGGGCGCGATGGCGAATCCCGTCCACAGTCCGGCAGCAGCGAAGCCCAGCGCCAATGCCCAGAACCACGGGATGCAAGCGCCGGCCAGCGCATAGAAGCGCGAAGGCGCAGCGTAGGTCGTCCAGGTGATGCGATTGACGTGGCTCATCGGGCGAACCTATTCCAACGAGATGCGAAGAGCCGCCGCGATTGCCGGAGGTGCACCGAGCAACGCGAAGATCAAGAACGCGCCCAGCAACGACAGGTGTGCCTGGGCGCCCATGCCGGCCTCGACCGCACCCACCGCGCCCGTGCCGAAAATCAGCGCGGGCACCGCCAGCGGAAGCACCAGGAGGAAAACCAGCGCGGCACCACCACGCAAGCCTAGCGTCAGCGCTGCTCCCAACGCCCCAAGAGCCGACAGCACCGGCGTTCCCAGCAGCAGCGTGAGGCACAAAGTGGCGATGGCCGGCGCGCTCATGCCGAATTGCACGCCCAGCAATGGCGTTGCCAGTACCAGTGGTACGCCTCCGCTGAGCCACTGCGCGGTGATCTTTCCGAACACGATGCTGACCAGACCGTGTCGCGACAGCAGCATCTGCTCGAGCGTTCCGTCGGCATGATCGCCAGCGAACACCTGAGTGACCGACAACATGCCGGCCAGCAGCGCGCACACCCACAGCACGCCTGGTGCAATCAAGCGCAACGTCTGCGGTTCGGGTCCGACGCCGATCGGGAACAATCCGGCCGCGACCACAAAGAATCCCAGCGGCAACAGCGCTTCGACGCGCCTGCGGCGTGCCAGCAGCAGATCGCGCCGTACAACGGCCCAGTAGGCGCCAAGCGTGGACTCCGTCTCGTCGCGAATTTCGACCGAGGTCGCCGCGCGTTCGAGCACGCTGTCGCCGCCTATCACGATGCGCACCATGCATCGAGATCCACCGTCCGCATGCCACGAAGGGCCACGGTCTGGTGGCTGGTCAGGAGTACCGCGCCGCCACGCTGCGCATGGGCTTCGATCCAATGGCTGAGCACGCCCGAACTGGACTGGTCGAGCGCGTCGTAGGGCTCGTCCAGGATCCAGGGCCGCACCGGCGCTTCGGCGTCGAGCGCCAGTCGTGCGAGCGAACCGCGCCGCCGCTGTCCCTGCGACAGCTGGCGCACGGGCGAGTTCGCGCACTGCGCCACGCCGATCTGTTCGAGCGCGTGCGGCACCCGATTTGAACTCGCGCCCTGCAGCCGCGCCAGGAAGCCAACAGCCTCGGCCAACGTCAAGTCGTCGTTCAGTGCGTTGGCATGGCCGACATACAGGGATTGCCCACGTCCCGGCCAGGCACTCCCACGTTCGGGCTGCGCCAGTCCCGCCAGGACACGCAGCAGGCTGGTCTTGCCGCTGCCGTTGGCGCCGCGCAACCACACAATCTCACCTGGCCCGAGACTCAGGTTCACGCCTCGCAGCAGCAGTCGTCGGCCGCGGCGGCAATCCAGGCCTTGCGCACAGAGCAGCATCGTGCTGTCAGCTGCCGGTGTGGCGGTCGCATTCAGGATTGTCATGTGTTCGCCGTTGAACGCAGCGAATCCTACCGGGTTACCCTCGCCTGAAAAATAATATTGATCAAGATGGAGCTGGTGCTGCGGTGTCTGCAGGCAACGAAGGTTTCCGGATCGCGCTAGCGTCCCGCGGCATGTGCGGCTGTCCGGATCTCGGTCAGCGTCGTGCGCGACGTACTCACATCCGCGTCCAGCTTCAGGTGTATCAACATCGGGGCGCCGGGCTCCAGGGCGTGCACGAACACTTCTTCGAACGCCTCCGTACCATCGATGCAAGCGGCACGCCATCCGTATGCGCGCGCCAGCGCCGCGAAGTCCGGGTTTGAGAGATCGCTGCCACTCACGCGGCTCGGATACTCCCGCTCCTGATGCATGCGTATGGTGCCGTAGGTGCCGTTGTCGACCACCAGGCTCACCAGACGCCCCAGGCCGCGGTTGGCGCCGTAGCTAATGGCCGTGGCCAGTTCCTGGCCGTTCATCAGGAAGTCGCCGTCGCCGGCGACGTTGACCACGGTGCGATGGGGATACAACAGGGCAGTACCCACCGCAGCAGGCAGGCCGTAGCCCATGGCGCCCGATGTGGGGGCGAGTTGCGTACGACCAGCGTGCTGCAAACCCGGATACTGCACGAAGCGATGCAGCCAGCCGCTGTAGTTGCCGGCGCCGTTGGTGTAGATCGTGTCAGACGGCGCGCGGCGTTGCACCGTCTTCATCACCGCGGCCATGTCCAGCGGTGCGGCGGTCGGCGCCTCGAGGTTGGCGAGGTAATCGGCGTGTGCGGCTGCAGTCCAGTCGCCCCATTCCAGCGCCCTCGTTGGCACCAGGCTACCCAGGGCGCCTGCGGCGGCGCCCATGGTGGCCTGCAGAAGCAAGTCGGCGGCATAGACGCGCCCGAGTTCCTCGGCGCCAGCATGGATGTGCACCAGCCGCTGCCGCGGTCGCGGCGGTTCGAGCAGCGTGTAGCCGCCCGTGGTCATCTCGCCCAGCCGCACTCCCAACGCGATCACCAGGTCTGCATCGCGCACACGCTGCGCCAGGCGAGGATTGATGCCGATGCCCACGTCTCCGGCATACAACGGGTGACGGTTGTCGAACGTATCCTGGAACCGGAATCCACATGCGACCGGCAATTGCCAGACCTGTGCAAACCGCTCAAGCGATTGCGCTGCCGCAGCCGTCCAGCCGCTGCCGCCGGCAATCACCAAGGGCCGCCGGGCCTGCGCGAGCAGTTGCCCGAGCTCAGCCAGATGTTGTGGGTATGGCACGCACTGCGCCGGTCTCACCCGGGGCAACACATCAGCCGCCGTCGGCTGCGTCAACATGTCTTCCGGCAGAACCAGCACCACCGGGCCCGGCCGCCCTTGAAGCGCGGTGTGAAACGCCCGCGACAGATACTCGGGCAGGCGATCGGCGTCGTGCACTTCCCCAACCCACTTGGCCATGCCCAGCGTCCCCGGCCCGAACATCTGGCGGTAGTCGATCTCCTGGAACGCCTCGCGGTCGCGCTGGTCGCTGGCCACCTGCCCGACAAACAGCACCATTGGCGTGGAGTCCTGGTAGGCGGTGTGCAGACCGATGCTGGCATTGGTTGCTCCCGGACCCCGGGTAACGAAACAAATACCCGGTCGCCCGCTGAGCTTGCCTTGCGCTTCGGCCATGAAGGCCGCGCCGCCCTCCTGGCGACAAGCCACGAACCGTATGCGATCGCGGTGTTCGTGAAACCCATCCAGTACTGCGAGGTAGCTCTCTCCTGGTACGCCGAAGACGGTGTCGATGCCCTGCTCGATGAGGGCCTCGACCAGAAGATGGCCGGCTGGTCGGGCGCTCGGGGCGGAAGATTGAGAAACAGAGTGCGTCGTTTGGTCGGTCATCACGCCATTTTCGCCGCAGGGCGCGCTCGGCCGCCGCCGACACCGCGGCCGACCCAGGCGGCCGATGCGACTCCCACCACCAATGCCCCGGCACCGACCAGGAAGATGGCCAACGGTTGGCCTCGATCCATGAGTGCGCCAAGCACCGGGGCGGCCAGCGCGAATCCGAGATCCAGCCCGGAGTAGACCGTGCCGTAGACCCGCCCGGTGGCACCGGGCGGTGCCGCACGCTTGATGAGCATGTCGCGCGACGGCCCGGCCAGGCCACTGCCCAGGCCCGCCAGGATCACCAGCCACGCCGCCGCAATGCCCTGGACCCAACCGAATCCCACCACCACCAACAGCGCGCCGCACGTAAGCAGGCTGGCCGCGATCACGCGTTCGAGCCTCTCGGCCCGCACCGCGAGAAAGCCTCCCAGTAGCATGCCCAGAGCACCACAAATCATGTAACCGGTCACGAGCATCGAACTCCAGGCCTTGGGCAGCCCATAGCTGATCATCAATGCCGGACCGGCAAAGCTCTGCACCGCTGACAGCGTGACCGTGGTCCAGAAGAAGAACGAGAAGCACAGCCACACCGACGGCAGCCGCAGGAATGCCATCGGGTGCTCGGGCACAGCGGAAGCAGGCTGTCCGCGCGGTTCGACCGAGGGCGCCCAGGATCCCAGACGATCATCGACGGCGCGCCGCTGCCAGACCAGAACGGCCAGCACCGCAAGCGGCACCAAGGCGGCGGCGCCGTAGGCCGCGCGCCATGACCCCGTGGCAGTGGTCACGCCCAGCAGGAAGATGGGTGCGAACGCCCAGCCAAGGTTGCCGGATATGCCGTGCACCGAGAACGCATGTCCAAGCCGCGCCTGAGACACCCGCTTATTGAGAATGGTGAAATCGACCGGATGAAACGGCGCGTTGCCCAGCCCTGCCAGGGCGGCCGCCACCATCAGCCCGCTGTAGCCCGATGCCATGGCTGCCGCGGCGCCCGCCGTGGCGAAGCACAGCATTGCAACGTAGAGAATCGGACGAGCGCCCACGCGATCAACCAGGAAGCCGGCGAGTGCCTGCCCCGTGCCCGAGACAACGAAGAACACACTCACCAGCAAGCCCAGTTGCGAGTAGCCTAATCCGAACGCGTCGATCAGCCAGGGAAACATCGGCGGCAACAGCATGTGGAAGAAATGCGACGTTGCGTGGGCCAGGCCGATCAGTCCGATCGTCAGCGCATCGTGGCCGCGGCTGCCATCTGGGAGCGAGCGTGATTGCATGAGCCTCATGGTAGGCCCAACCGGCCCACCCAGGGCCTGGGCGACGCCCCATTGGCGCCGAGCGAACCGGCCGCAACAATGGCTTACGCTGTTTCAGACCGGTGCCACTAGAGTGCTGACATCGGTGGGGAGACCTAGATGTTGCGTACCCTGTTCGGCGACCTGGCGCCTCGCCTGATGCCTGGCACTCGTACTCCTGAGGAGCCCGAGGCTGTTGTATCCGCCGGCGCAGCCTCAGTGCCGCCGGTGCGTGCGAGGCCGCGTGTCGAACGCGGCGTCGACGTTGTCGTAGAAGCCAGTGCGGCAACGGCAATACGCACGCACTTCGCCGCGACCCGCGCCAATCTGGTCGAGGCGGGCGCCATGATCACCCTGCTCGACCCTTCGCACCTGTGGGCCCCGCAAGTGCTCGCCGCACTGTCCACGGCTGCAGGCCAACCATTGGAGAGGCTCAACCTGCGCGAACGCGGCACGCTGCGCACGCTGGCCGTGATTGAGCGCACGACGGTGCCGCGGCACGACGCTGCTCCGCTGAAGGTCTACCATCCCGATGTTCGAGCCACAGGCCCCGACCAGGAAGCCATCGCCAGTGCGTTGGCCGAGGGCAGTCATCTGACCGCGGTGATCGTCGGCGCCATGCAGCCGGCAGCGGTGCTCGCCCTGCTGCAGTCCATCCTCGAAGCGACCTGCCAACCCGAATGGCGCTGCCCGTGGCTGGTCTTTCTGCTGCCGCCTGGGGCACCCGCGCTGCGGCAACGCATCCTGAACCAGCCCTGGCCCCCGCATGTCCGGGCTGCCGCCATGTGCGAGCCCATGGCTGGCGCTTCGGCCGTATGGAACACCGTGCTCACCGCGTGGGAGGCCGCTACGGCAACGCCCCGGCCCTTGGTTGCACGCGAACCCGCTCCCGGCGCCGAACCAAGGGGTGGCGATCCGGCGCCGCTGAGCCCCCAGAGCGTGCAGCGCGCACTTCAATTGGTCTCACGCACCGACGGCCTGCTCGCCTTCGGTGTGGTGAACCTGGGCTGCGGTGACTTGCTGTGCACCGACTCTGTGGGCGAAGCCCGCGACGATCTGGCCCGCAGCGCGGCGGCACTGTGCGCCGCGCGCCAGGCCTACGCCGCGGCCACTCCTCCCGATTCCCAGGCTCCTGACGAATTGCTGATCACCATGGGGCCCCGACAAGCGCTGCTGCGCAGCCTTCCCGCCACATCGTCCACAGGTTTCGTGGCCTTGGTGGACCGTTCCCAGGCCAATCTGGCCCTGCTTCGCTTTAGACTGCTCGAAGCCGAGCGGTACCTGGCCTGATCCGACTCGTGGATGGCGAGCGGACCACCACCGCTCAAGGGTGGTGCGGGCGGTACCGATAACCGGTCACTGGTCCACTCAGAAGCAAGGCCCGCCCATGGACTTCTCGTCCGTCCACAACATCCACGAGAACGCGGTCTTCGAAGCCGTTGCCCGTGCCGCTGCGACCCACCCCGGTGTGGCCGCCAATCCCGACCTGCTGGCCGATGTGGCGTGCGTGGCCCTAAACCGTGTGCCGCCGCGCTACATCCGTCATGATGTGGATCTCGCCTTCTTCCTCACAGAACGCGAACGCGCCGACAATGAGCGAGCCATTGCCGATGCCGTCGAACAGGCTTACGCGTTTGTCCAAGCCCGCCACGCGATGGCCGCCCGCCGCTGAATCACATGCGTTCGCCGCACCACCACATGCCTAACCGCCCCGATGTCGAGGACGAATGGGCCCGCACCAGGGCCGAAACCGTGCTGCAGACGCAGCTGATGGGCGACAAGGAGGCCTACCTCGGCGGCCAGAACCACGCCATCGGCCGGCGCATCAACGCCGAACAGCACGAGCTGTTCGTGGTGTGCGACCCTTCGGAGGCGATGCACCAGCAGTTCGAGTTGCGCACGCCCGACTTTCTGGCGCTGCACGATCTCAAGGGTGCCGATTCACTGCGTTTGCTGCGCGGCCTGGCCCGCGCGCTGCGTCGCAAGGTACAGAAGCTGGTGATCCGGCGCCAGGGCTTCGGCGTGGCGTTGGCGACGATCGAGTTCGTCGAGTTGCCGGGTCCGGCCGATGGCCCCCGTGTGCGCCTGTACAGCACATTCACGGATACACCGGAGCCGGCCGAACGCAACGCGCTGGCCCATGTGCTGCTCGGCCACAGCCGGCTGGCCGTGGTGCTGACCGGTGGCGCCGACGGCGCCACGGCCGAGCCGACCCTGCTGCGGCTGCGCGATGCCATGGCAGAGCCCGCCTGGCGCAATCATCAGTTGCTCTGGCTGCCCGTGGGCCTGGAGTCGCTGTCCTCACCGGCGCATCACCTGCCGATGCGCGGCGCCGTTCAGGTTCACACTGCACCACCGGTGTCCGACCTGGGCCAGGCGTGGCCGATCATCAGCAGCTTGTGGAACCAGTTGCGCGCGGGAGAGAGCCCGTACCTGGCACCGACAGCGCCGGCACCCGCCGAGGCGCCCTTGCCACGGCCGGGTACTGCGGCAACCACCAGGCCCGCGCCGGCTCCCGCACCCATCTCCGCGCCACCGGTCGCGCCACTGCCACTGCGTCCCATGCCGGCCACCCGCGCCCCGGTGGCAGCGGTGGCCGGCTCCCCAGATCAACCGGGCGCCTGGCGCGAGTACATCGAGGCCTGCGCCAGCATTCCCGGCATGCTCAGTTGCTGCGTGTTCGATCTGGCCACCGAACGCACACTGGCGCACGCAGGCAGCCGTCCCGGTGCAGCCGCCCTCGCTTCCAGCGGCAGCGGCGTGTTCCGCTCGCTGGTGCACGTGGCGCGCAGCATGGGCCTGCCACCCGGCGAGCCTGATCTTGCGGTAACGCTGGCCGAGCACCACCTGATCCTCCATCCGTTGCCGCAGACGCCAGGACTGGCCCTGCATGCGGTGCTCGACTCCCACGTCGCCAACTTGACGCTGGTACGCATGAAGCTGCACCGGCTGGATCCGGGGCAGTCCGACGCACCGACCGCTGCCTGACGAGCTCGGGTTCCCTCGGCGCCCGGCAGAGCGACTCGCCTGCGTGGCGCTGCTAGGATGGCGTGGCGCCCACATGCGCGGATGTCCCGCCCCATGCGCCTTAGCCGTGAAGCAACAGCTCTTCGACTACACCCTCCAGCAGGCCGATGGCGCCAGCTGCGTGGCCCACGCCTGGGCCAAGGTACCCCAACCGCTCAGCCCTGCACGCCGGCAGGCGCTGCTCGATGAGCTCACCACCCGCTTGCGCACCGGCGAAGCCGTGCTGGTGGCGCACTACTACACCGACGGTGACCTTCAGGACCTTGCCCTGGCCACTGGTGGTTGCGTGGCTGATTCGCTGGAAATGGCCCGGTTCGGGCGCGATCACCCTGCCCGCACCCTGGTCGTCGCCGGGGTGCGATTCATGGGCGAGACCTCGAAGATCCTATCGCCGCACAAACGCGTGCTGATGCCCGATCTCGACGCGACCTGCTCGCTCGACCTGGGGTGCCCCGCAGACGAGTTTGCACGCTTCTGCAACGCCCACCCGGATCGTCAAGTGGTCGTGTACGCCAACACCAGCGCCGCCGTGAAGGCACGGGCCGACTGGATGGTCACAAGCTCCTGCGCGCTGCCCATCGTGCGGCACCTGAAGGAAATGGGCCAACGCATCCTCTGGGCGCCAGACCGCCACCTGGGCCGCTACATCGCCGAGGAGACGGGCGCCGACATGTTGTTGTGGGACGGCGCCTGCATCGTGCATGACGAGTTCAAGGGGCTGGAGCTCGAGTTGCTGCGCCAACAGCACCCGCAAGCTCGTGTGCTGGTGCACCCTGAGTCCCCGGCCAGCGTCGTCAAGCAGGCCGACGTCGTCGGCTCCACTTCACAACTGCTCAAGGCGGTGGTCGAGGGCGAGGCTGTCGAGTACATCGTCGCCACCGACAACGGCCTGATGCATCGCATGCGCCAGCTCGCGCCCGGCAAGCGCCTCATCGAGGCCCCCACAGCCGGGCGCAGCGCCACGTGCAAGAGCTGTGCCCATTGCCCCTGGATGGCCATGAACGGACTTCAGGGCGTGCTCGACTGTCTGAACCACGGGCACGGCGAGATCGTCGTCGAGGCCGATGTCAGCCGACGTGCCCTGGGCTGCATCGAACGCATGCTCGACTTCACCACCACAGGCAGCGCCGCGGCGGGCGCCACCGGCCTGGTGCGTCATATCGGGGCGGCCTAGCCCACGGTCTGCCTACCTCCTCAGGCTTGGTTCGCAATGAAACCGCTCGAACACAACGAAACCCTCGACGAAGCCCGTGCGCGCAACGTTCGCGATGCCTTGCGCGAGGACCTGGGCACGGGTGATTGGACCGCAATGCTGGTGCCGGAAGGCCGCATGGCGGTGGCCCGGGTGGTCTGTCGCGATGCGGCTGTACTGTGCGGCCAGGCCTGGTTCGATGCCTGCGTGCAGGCCCTTGACCCGCAGGCGCAGTTGCGCTGGGTCTGTGCAGAGGGAGCCGACACGTCACCCGGCAACTTGGTCGTGGAGATCCGTGCCCGTGCCCGGGCGCTGCTCAGTGCTGAACGCAGCGCCCTGAACTTCCTGCAGTTGCTTTCGGCTACGGCCACGCGCACGCGCGCCCACGTGCAGGCTATCGCCGGCGCATCGCCCAACCCACGCGGGTGCGCGGTGCTGGACACGCGCAAGACCGTGCCGGGGCTGCGGCTTGCTCAGAAGTACGCGGTGCGCGTGGGCGGCGGTGCCAACCAGCGCCTGGCACTGTGGCATGGCATCCTGATCAAGGAGAACCACATTGCCGCTGCAGGCGGCGTGGGCGCGGCGCTGCGCGCGGCGCAATCCTTGAATGCCGCAGTGGACATCCAGATCGAGGTCGAGACCCTGTCACAACTCGACGAGGCGCTCGCCGCAGGCGCGCGCAGCATCTTGCTCGACAACTTTTCGCTCGACACCACCCACGAGGCCGTGGCCCGAAACGCTGGACGCGCCCTGCTCGAGACTTCCGGTGGTGTCAGCCTGGAGCAGTTGCGAGACATCGCCGCCACCGGCGTCGACCGCATTTCATTGGGAACGCTGACGAAGGACGTGCGCGCAGTCGACTTTTCGATGCGGGTGACCGAGGCAGGCTGACGGACCGGCAGCCTCCCACTGCATGGGCGATCAGTTGCGCCGTCCCGGCAGCACCGTCGGGAAGCTCGCCGGCAACGGCTCGGGATAGTCGAGGCTGAAGTGCAGCCCACGGCTTTCGGGACGGGCCAGCGCCGAGCGCACGATCAGTTCGGCACACACGGCCAAGTTCCGCAGTTCCAAGAGGTCAGGCGTGATGCGAAAACTCGCGTAGTACTCGTTGATCTCGCCTTGCAGCAGCGCGATGCGGCGCAGCGCACGCTCCAAGCGCTTGCTGCTGCGCACGATGCCGACGTAGTTCCACATCAACAGCCGCAACTCGTCCCAGTTGTGGGCGATCACCACTTGCTCGTCGGCGTCCTCCACGCGGCTCTCGTCCCAACCCGGCACCGGCGCCGCCTCGCTCCATTTGCTGCCCTGAATGTGACGCGCCGCGGCATGTCCAAGCACCACGCACTCGAGAAGCGAATTGCTGGCCAAACGGTTGGCACCGTGCAGGCCCGTGTAGGCCGCCTCGCCCACGACATACAGACCCGGCAGGTCGCTGCGCCCGTTGAGGTCGGTCACGACTCCGCCGCAGCTGTAATGCGCAGCGGGAACCACCGGGATCGACTGGCGGGCAATGTCGATACCGAGCGCCAGGCAGCGCTCGTGGATAGTGGGGAAATGCTCGAGCAGCCGCGCCTCCCCCATGTGGGTGGCGTCCAGCCAGACGTGGTCCAGGCCGTGCTTCTTCATTTCGAAGTCGATCGCCCGCGCCACGATGTCCCGCGGCGCCAGCTCTGCCCGCGCGTCATGCCCCGGCATGAATCGCGTGCCATCGGGCAGCTTCAGAAGCGCGCCCTCGCCACGCAACGCCTCGGTGATCAGGAACACGCGATCCTGCGGGTGGTAAAGGCAGGTGGGGTGGAACTGGATGAACTCCATGTTCGCCACCCGGCAACCGGCACGCCAGGCCATGGCCACGCCGTCTCCTGTGGCGGTGTCGGGGTTCGACGTATAGCGGTAGACGCGTCCGAGCCCGCCGCTGGCGAGCACCACGGAGGATGCCGGTAGTGCCAGCACCTGGCGCTGCTCGACGTCGAGTGCATACACGCCGTGGCAGGCGGGGCTGCCGCGTTGCACATGGCGGTGGGTAATCAGGTCCACGGCCATGCAGTGCTCGCGCAGCGTGATGTTGGGATGCGCCCGGGTGCGCTCGAGCAGCGCCTCGTGGATCGCACGGCCAGTGGCATCGGCCGCATGGGCGACACGCCGCACGCCGTGCCCGCCCTCACGCGTCAAATGCAGCCCCATCGGGCCACGCGCGTCGTGGGTCAACTGGACACCTTGCGCCAGCAGCCACTGGATGGCTCTGGCGCTGTGTTGCGACACGAATCTGGCAGTGGCGTCGTCGACGAGCCCGGCGCCCGCCGTCTCGGTGTCCTGCACGTGGGCCTCGACGCTGTCGTCTTCACCCAGCACGCCGACGATCCCGCCCTGCGCCCATGGCGTGGCGGCCTCGGTGAGGCCGCGTTTTGCTAGCACACAAACGGGTCGGCTATCAGCCAGTTCGAGGGCCGCGCTCAGACCGGCCAGGCCGGCACCGACGATCACCACAGGCAAAGCGGATGCACTCATGGGATGCCGATTCTACGGATCCCGAGGGGGCGGCCGCCGCACCTCGCCAGCGGGCCGGGCTCAGTGCAACTGCCGACCGATCAAAAACTCGCCGCCCTTGATGTCGATCGGTATCGTGTCCTTCGGCCCGAAGCGACCTTCCAGGATGAGCCTGGCCACCGGGTTTTCGATGCGATGCTGGATCGCGCGCTTGAGCGGGCGTGCACCGAACACCGGGTCGAATCCAACCTTGGCGATCTCGGCCAACGCTGCAGGTGTCACTTCGAGCTTCATCTCCATGCGCGCCAGCCGGGCCTCGAGGCCGCGCAGCTGTATGCGCGCGATGTTCTCGATGTGGGCCTGGTCGAGCGCGTGGAAGACCACCGTCTCGTCGATGCGGTTGAGGAACTCGGGCCGGAAGTGCTGCTTGACCTCGGCCCACACCGCGTCGCGGATCAGATCGGCCGGCTGCCCGGCCATCTGCATGATCAGGTGCGAACCCAGGTTGCTGGTCATCACGATCACGGTGTTCTTGAAGTCGACCGTGCGCCCCTGGCCATCGGTCAGGCGCCCGTCGTCGAGGACCTGCAGCAGCACATTGAATACGTCCGGGTGCGCCTTTTCCACCTCGTCGAGCAGCAGCACGCTGTAGGGCTTGCGTCGTACGGCCTCGGTCAGGTAGCCGCCTTCGTCGTAGCCGACGTATCCCGGGGGTGCGCCAATGAGGCGGCTGACCGAGTGCTTCTCCATGAACTCGCTCATGTCAATGCGCACCATATGGTCGTCGCTATCGAATAGGAAGCCCGCCAGTGCCTTGCACAGCTCGGTCTTGCCCACGCCAGTGGGGCCCAGGAACAGGAACGAGCCCAGCGGCCGGTTCGGGTCGGACAGGCCGGCGCGCGAGCGACGAATGGCATCGGCCACAGCGACGATGGCCTCGTCCTGGCCGACGACGCGCTCGTGCAGCTTGGTCTCCATCTGCAGCAGCTTGTCGCGCTCGCCCTGCATCAGCTTGGACACCGGGATGCCAGTGGAGCGCGAGACGACCTCGGCGATCTCCTCCGCGCCCACCATCGTGCGCAGCAGTTGCGGCCCCTGGCCACCGCCCTTCTTGCCGGCTTCCTTGGCCTGCGCCTCCTTCAGACGCTTGTCCAGTTCAGGCAGGCGGCCGTATTGCAGCTCGGCGACCTTGTCGAAGTTGCCCTTGCGCTTGAGTTCCTCGATCTGGAACTTGATGCGGTCGATCTCTTCCTTGACTTGAGCCGAGCCCTGGGCGGCTGCTTTCTCTGCCTTCCAGATCTCCTCGAGGTCGACGTACTCGCGCTCAAGCTTGCCGATCTCGTCCTCGATCAGGCCGAGCCGCTTCTTTGACGCCTCGTCGGCCTCCTTTTTGACCGCCTCACGCTCGATCTTGAGCTGGATGAGCCGACGGTCGAGCTTGTCCATCGCCTCAGGCTTGGAGTCGATCTCGATCTTGATCTTCGCCGCGGCCTCGTCGATCAGGTCGATCGCCTTGTCGGGCAGGAAGCGATCGGTGATGTACCTGTGCGAGAGTTCGGCGGCGGCGACGATGGCCGGGTCAGTGATCTCGACGCCGTGGTGCACCTCATACTTCTCCTGCAGGCCGCGAAGAATGGCAATGGTGGCCTCGACGCTGGGCTCGTCGACCATCACCTTCTGGAAGCGACGCTCGAGCGCGGCGTCCTTCTCGACGTACTTGCGGTACTCGTCCAGCGTGGTGGCCCCGATGCAATGCAGCTCGCCACGCGCCAGCGCGGGCTTGAGCATGTTGCCTGCGTCGATCGCGCCCTCGGCCTTGCCGGCCCCGACCATGGTGTGCAGCTCGTCGACGAACAGGATGATGCGGCCCTCGTCGGCGGCCACCTCCTTGAGTACCGCCTTCAGGCGCTCCTCGAACTCGCCGCGGTACTTGGCCCCGGCCAGCAGCCCGGCCATGTCGAGCACCAGCACGCGCTTGTCCTTCAACGTGTCGGGAACCTCGCCGGCGATGATGCGCTGCGCCAGGCCTTCGACGATCGCCGTCTTGCCCACACCCGGCTCGCCGATCAGCACGGGGTTGTTCTTCGAGCGGCGCTGCAGCACCTGGATGGCGCGTCGGATCTCGTCGTCGCGGCCGATCACCGGGTCAAGCTTGCCCTGGCGGGCGCGCTCGGTCAGGTCCAGCGTGTATTTCTTCAGGGCTTCGCGCTGGCCTTCGGCCTCGGCAGAGTCGACCTTCTGGCCGCCGCGCACGGCCCCGATGGCCGCCTCCAGCGCCTTGCGCGTCAGTCCGTGGCCGCGCACCACGCCGCCGATGTCGTTCTTGGCATCGGCCAGCGCCAGCAGGAACATTTCGCTGGCGATGAACTGATCGCCGCGCTTGGTGGCCTCCTTGTCGGCCGCCTGCAGCAACTGCACGAGGTCGCGCCCCGGCTGCACAGGCCCGCCACCTTGCACGCTGGGCAGCGCGCCGTTGGCAGTCTCCATCGCCGTCTTCAGCGCCGCTGTATTGGCGCCCGACCGGTCGAGCAACGCCTTCGGGCCATCGGGTTGGACCAGCATGGCCGCCAGCAGGTGGGACGGCTCGATGTACGGGTTGTCGCGCGACACGGCCAGGCTCTGGGCGTCGGCCAGGGCTTGCTGGAAGGCGGTGGTGAACTTGTCGGCTCGCATGGGATGATCCTCCGTCTGCCCGTGGATGTGGGGCAAACGACACCGAAATCAAGCCCGCGGGTGCCCCGAAGCCCGCCGCAGCCTCACAGCGGGTCGCCCAGCCCTCGGTAGTGCCCGCCCTGGAAGACCAGTGGCGCGACGGCATGCTCGGTCATGCGCAGGACCTCGCCGATGAACAGCAAATGGTCACCGGCCACCTGATGCGATACGAGCCGGCACTCGAACACCGCAGCGCAGCCCGCCAGCACCGGAAGGTCGTGCAGTCCCGAGCTCCAGTCCCCCGCAGCGAACCGGTCGGTCACGACAGACGCAAACCGGCGCGAGAGTTCCACCTGCGACTGCGCCAGCACGTTCACCGCGAATCCCGCTGCCTGCTGGAACGATACGGCACTCGGACTGGCGGCGCGCAACGACCAAAGTACCAGTGGCGGCTTCAGCGAAAGCGCCGAAAACGAGTTGGCCGTCAGACCCACCGGCGTGCCATCCACGGCACGGCAGGTGACGATGGTGACGCCGGTCGCAAACCGCCCCAGGGCGCGCCGCAACGCAGAGGCATCGGCGACGGTCAGATCCACCGCAGTGCCAGCCTGGCCAGCCACAGGCCACCGGCAGCGCAGGACAGCGCGCCGAACACGTGAGCCAGACTGTGCGCGATGGCCATCGGCCACTCGCCGCGCTGCAACAATCCCAGCGACTCGGCCGAGAACGACGAGAAGGTGGTGAAGCCTCCAAGAATGCCTGTCACAAGGAACAGGCGCCAGTGCGGGTCGGGGAAACGCTCCAATGCGACCATGGCCGCGCCTATGAGCAACCCACCCAAGCAATTGACAGCCAGCGTGCCCAGGGGAAAACCACCCCACACCGGGTTCAGCGCCATGCCGAACCACCACCGCGCCAGCGCGCCGATCCCTGCACCGCTGGCAACGGCCAGCGCCTGGGCCGCGTTCACCCGATGCCCACCGAGTCGCGGATGACGATCATCCGGCGTTACCCGAGGGCAGCCCCCAGCGCGCCAGTGCGGCATCGTCGCTGGCGCGGGCGTCGACCCAATGGGCACCTTCGGGCGTGGTCTCCTTCTTCCAGAACGGCGCCTGCGTCTTCAGGTAGTCCATCAAGAACTCGCAACCTTGGAACGCAGCCCGCCTGTGGGCGGAGGTCACCGCCACGAGCACGATCTGCGCGCCGGGCTCGAGCACACCCACCCGGTGGATCACCCGCACGCCACGCAACTCGAACCGCGAACAGGCTTCATCGATCATCTGCCCGATGGCACGCTCGGTCATGCCGGGGTAGTGCTCCAGCTCCATGGTGCTGGCGCCGCCGGGCGCACCTTGCCAGTCGCGCACAGTACCGACGAATGCTGCGACGGCGCCCACACCCAGATCGCCACAGCGCAGCCTCGACACCTCGGCGCCGAGGTCGAAGTCGTCGGTCTGGATGCTCACCCGGGGATCGGACATCGTCGGCATTCTGGCACCGGCGCCGCAAGGCCACACCGCCGTCGCGGCAAGCTGGTCAACCGCCTGGGAAATCGATCAACCCCCGGTCACAGGTGGAAAGAATGCGACCTCCGCGCCGTCGGGCACGCGCGCACTCTCTTCAGCCATGGACTGGTTCAGTGCACAGCGCAGCGCGCGCCCGCGAGCCAGGACCTGGGCATGTGGTGCACCTCGCGCAATCAGCGCGTCGCGCAACTCACCGAGCGTGCCCTCGCCAGTCCACTGGAACGTCTCGTGCGGGCCCAGCGTCTCTCGCAATGAAGCGAAGTAGCGAACCGTGATGGCCATGGCTTGTCCTCAGGCACTCATCAGTGCCGACAGCGGCAGCAGCTTCACCATGTCGCCTGGTGCGATGGGCTGTCCGGCCGGGTTGTCCAACAAGGCCTCTGCCCAGACCGCCGACGTCAGCACACCGGAACTCTGGTTCGCGAAAAGCTCGACGCCACCCGTGGTATCGAAGCGCACACGTAGGAACTCGCGTCGCCGGTCAGGCCGAGGCCAGGCAAATGCCGCGCGCGCCTCGATCGGCCGTGGCAGCACCACAGGGCAGCCCTGCAGCGCCCGCAGCACAGGGGCCACGGTCAGCAGGAAGGTCACGAAGCTCGACACCGGATTTCCCGGCAGACCCATGAACAACGCCTCGCCGCCGTCATCGCGGCCGATGGCGCCAAACGCCAGCGGCTTTCCAGGCTTCATCGCCACCTGCCAGGCTTCCAGCCAGCCCTCGACCTGGACCGCCGGTTTCAAGTGGTCTTCCTCGCCGACCGACACCCCCCCGGATGTGAGCACCAGGTCGTGACCCCGAGCGGCCTCGCGCAGTGCCACGCGCGTGGCATCGCGACTGTCGGGCACGATGCCGAGATCACTGACCGTGCACCCGGCCGCCTGAAGCAGCGCATGCAGCGTGTAGCGATTGGAGTTGTAGATGGCACCGGGCTTCAGCGGTTGGCCCGGCATGACCAGCTCGTCCCCTGTGGAGAACAGCGCCACCCGCGGCCGGCGGCGTACCTCGAGTTCGGCAGCGCCCACCGACGCCGCCAGCCCCAGGGCCTGTGGCGTGAGTCGCTCGCCGGCGGCGAGAACCAAGGACCCTGCGACCACATCCTCCCCGCGGCGCCGTATCCATTGGCCCGGCGTCGGAACGGCATTGACCTGCACCTGTCCGAGTCCCTCGCCCGCAATGGCGTCGCACTGCTCCTGCATCACCACGGCGTCGGCGCCTGGCGGCACCTGTGCTCCGGTGAAGATGCGAGCGGCTGTTCCCGGCCGCAGAGGCTGGCCCACGACACCAGCCGGAATGCGTTGACTCACGGGCAATCGGTCGCCCGCCTGCGGCAGATCGGCGACCCGCAGCGCGTATCCGTCCATCGACGTGTTGTCTGCGGGCGGCACATCGAGCGTGGAGTGCACCGGTCGTGCCAGGATGCGCCACCACGCTTGCAGCGTGGGCACGAGTTCCGTCTCGGCAATCGCCCGTGCGCGCGCCACCTCGAGCATTCGCGCCAGCACCTCCTCCAGAGGTTTGAGCGACGGCCGCGACTCAGCCATGGTGTTCCGGGTGATAGGTGAACCGGTCGCCCGACCCTATGAGGAAGTCGGCCACCGCGGCGGGATCGGGCAGGCCGAACACAGGGCGCAGCGTCGACTGCGGCAGTGCCGAGGCATCATCGCAAGCGATGCCGACGACGAACGGATCGTCCGGATAGAACGGAACGGTGTTCATGTCACTGCGCCAGACCTCGATCTTCGCAACGTCGGAGTCCTTGAAGCCCTCGACAAGCAGCCAGTCGACCTCCACCATCTCGGCGATGAGCTGGTGCACGGTCGGCTGGCCCGGCACTTCGTACTCCCGCATCTTCGCCAACCGGTGCCCCGAGGCGATCAGGACCTCCAATGCGCCCGCCTGCCGGTGGCGCCAGGTGTCCTTGCCCGGGTAGTCGATTTCGAAGGTCTTGTGCGCATGCTTGATCACCGACACGCGCATGCCGCGCTTCTTCAACTCGGAAACCAGTTGTTCGATCAGCGTGGTCTTGCCCACGCCGGAGGGTCCGCAGAATCCAATGACGTTCATGTCGGCGAATTCTCGCGGATGTAGTCCTTCACGCGCTGCACGTCCACCGGCATCACCACAAAACGCTTGGGCAGCGCCTCGATGCCCTCCAGCGATGCCGGCCGGGGTGGTTGCCGGCCGAGGGCCTCCTCGATGGTCGAAGCGAACTTGGCCGGCAAAGCGGTTTCCAGCACAACCATGGGTACACCCGGCTGCATGTGCTCGCGCGCGACCTTCAGTCCGTCGGCCGTGTGCGGGTCAATCATGTCGTGGTCCTGCTCCCACGCGTAGCGAATCATCGCCAGCCGGTCGGCATGCGTGCTGCGGCCCGAGGTGAAGCCCGTCACCGAGATACGGCCGAACTCCTCGGGTGACAGGGAAAAACCGCCATCGCCCTCGACCGCCGTGCCGAACAGCTCGGCCACATGCGCAGCATTGCGGTTGACCAGATCGAACACATAGCGCTCGAAGTTGGACGCCTTGCTGATGTCCATCGACGGGCTCGACGTTTCGTGCGTTTCGGCCGCACTGCGGGCGCGATAGGTGCCGGTACGAAAGAATTCGTCGAGCACATCGTTCTCGTTGGTCGCCACCACCAGCTGAGCGATCGGCAGGCCCATCATGCGCGCCACATGTCCAGCGCAGACGTTTCCGAAATTGCCTGACGGGACGGCAAAGCTCACCCGACCGCCTCGCCCGCGCGTGGCCTGGAAATAGCCAGCGTAGTAATACACCACCTGGGCCAGCAGGCGCGCCCAATTGATCGAGTTGACGGTGCCGATGCGATGGCGACGCTTGAACTCGAGATCTGCACTGACAGCCTTGACGATGTCCTGGCACTCGTCGAAGACGCCCTCGATGGCGATGTTGTGGATGTTCGGATCGGGCAAGCTGAACATCTGAGCCTGCTGGAACGGGCTCATGCGGCCGTGCGGTGAGAGCATGAACACCCGCACATGCGGCTTGCCGCGCATCGCGTACTCTGCGGCACTGCCCGTATCGCCGGAGGTAGCGCCCAGGATATCGAGCTGGTCGTTTCGACGGGCCAGTTCGTACTCGAACAGGTTGCCCAGCAACTGCATCGCCATGTCCTTGAAGGCGAGCGTGGGGCCGTTGGACAGGGCCTGCACGTACAGCCCTTCCTCGATCTGGCGTACTGGTGTGATCTCGTCCGTTCCAAAGACATCGCGGGTGTAGGTACGCCCGATGATGTCGCGCAAGTCGTCGGCAGGAATGTCGTCGATATACAGCCGCAGGATCTCGTAGGCGAGCTCGGCGTACGACAGCGTCGCCCAGCGGGCCATCGTGATACCGCTCACCCGCGGATAGGCTTTGGGCATATAAAGCCCGCCGTCAGGCGCCAGGCCCTCGAGCAGGATCTCGCAGAAGCGACGCTCGGTCTTGTCGCCGCGGGTGCTGATGTAGCGCATCAGTTCAGTTCTTCCTTGCGGATACTCACGATGGGCGCAAGCACGGTGGGCAACGCCTGCATGGCCGCCAGGGCCGCACGCATGTGCCCTTCAACGGTGTCGTGGGTCAGGATGATGAGATCGGTCTGCTTCTCGCCTTCGGCGCTCTCGCGCTGCAGCACCGCGTCGATGGAGATGTCGCGCTCGGCGAGGATGGTGGTGATCCGGGACAGGACCCCCGCCTGGTCGGCCACCTGCAGCCGCAGGTAGAACGAGGTGACGACTTCCTCGATCGGCAGGATGGGCGTGTCGTGCAGTTCGTCCGGTTGGAACGCCAGGTGCGGCACGCGGTGGTCCGGGTCGGCCGTGTGCAGCCGGGTGATGTCCACCAGGTCGGCCACCACCGCCGAAGCCGTGGGCTCGGCACCCGCGCCTTTACCGTAGTAAAGAGTGGTGCCCACCGCATCACCCTGGACCACCACCGCGTTCATCGCGCCCTCGACATTGGCGATCAGCCGCTTGGTTGGCACAAGGGTGGGGTGCACGCGCAACTCGATGCCCTCGTCGCGCCGCCGCGTGATGCCCAGCAGCTTGATGCGGTAGCCCAGCTGTTCGGCGTAGCGGATGTCCGCAGCCTGCAGCTTGGTGATCCCCTCGACGTGCGCCTTGTCGAACTGTACAGGGATGCCGAAGGCGATCGCGCTCATGATCGTCACCTTGTGGCCGGCGTCGATACCCTCGATATCGAAGGTCGGGTCGGCCTCGGCGTAGCCCAGGCGCTGGGCTTCCTTGAGCACGACGCTGAAGTCCAACCCCTTGTCGCGCATCTCGCTGAGGATGAAATTGGTGGTGCCGTTGATGATGCCGGCGATCCACTCGATGCGGTTCGCCGTAAGTCCCTCGCGCAGCGCTTTGATGATCGGAATGCCGCCAGCCACCGCCGCTTCGAACGCAACGATCACACCCTTGGCCCGGGCCGCGGCGAATATCTCGGTGCCGTGCACCGCCAGCAGCGCCTTGTTGGCCGTGACGACGTGCTTGCCCGCTGCGATCGCCTCCATCACCAGCTGACGCGCGATGCCATAGCCGCCGATGAGCTCGATGACGATGTCGATCGCCGGATCGGCGATCACCGCGCGGGCATCGGAAACCACCTCGACCGCCTCGCCCACGATGGACCGGGCACGCGCCACGTCCAGGTCGGCCACCATCGCGATCTCGATGCCACGGCCAGCGCGCCGGCGGATCTCGGTCTGGTTGCGCGTGAGCACCTTGAACGTGCCCGAACCGACCGTGCCGATACCCAACAGGCCCACTTGTATCGGCTTGACATCGGCCTCGCTGCGCTCGGCGGCCGGGCTCGGTTGTGCGCGGGATGTGGTCATGACGCAGTACTTTCAGGCGAGGTGGCGTTTGCGGTAGTGGGACAGGAAACGGTCGATGCGCCCGATGGCCTCGGCGAGGTCGTCGCTGTTGGGCAGGAACACCAAGCGGAAGTGGTCCGGCTGCGGCCAGTTGAAGCCGGTACCCTGCACGATCAGCACCTTTTCCTCGGCCAGCAACTCGTAGGCGAACTGTTGGTCGTCCGCGATCGGATACAGGCGTGGGTCTAGCCGCGGGAACATGTACAGCGCAGCCTTGGGCTTGACCACACTCACGCCCGGGATCTGCGTGAGCAGGTTGTAGGCCAGGTCGCGCTGGCGGCACAGACGGCCGCTCGGTGCCACCAGGTCTTTGATGCTCTGATAGCCACCCAATGCCGTCTGGATTGCGAGTTGCCCGGGTGTGTTCGAGCACAGGCGCATCGACGACAGCATGTTCAGGCCTTCGATATAGCCCGTGGCATGACGCTTGTCACCGGAGACGATCATCCAGCCCGCCCGGTACCCGCACGAGCGATAGTTCTTCGACAGGCCATTGAAGGTGAGAAACAGCACATCCTCTGCCAGCGACGCGATGCTGGTGTGCGAGTGGCCGTCGAACAGCGTCTTGTCGTAGATCTCGTCGGCGAAGACGATGAGTTGGTGCTGGCGGGCGATCTCGACGACTTCGCGCAGCAGATCGTCGGGGTACAGCGCGCCGGTGGGGTTGTTCGGATTGATCACCACGATACCGCGTGTGCGCGGCGTGATCTTGCGTCGGATGTCCTCAAGGTCAGGCAACCAGCCGGCACCTTCGTCGCACAGATAGTGCACGGGTCGGCCGCCCGACAGAGACACCGAGGCCGTCCACAGCGGATAGTCCGGCGCTGGCACCAAAACCTCGTCGCCGTTGTCCAGCAGTGCATTCAGGCTCATCGTGATGAGCTCCGAAGCCCCATTGCCGAGATAGACATCGTCGACCGTCACGCCGACGATGCCCTTTTCCTGCGTGTAGTGCACGACCGACTTGCGCGGCGCGAACAGGCCCTTGCTGTCGGTGTAGCCAGCCGTATGCGGCAGGTTGCGGATCATGTCCTGGACGATCTCGTCCGGCGGCTCAAGCCCGAACACCGCGAGGTTGCCGATGTTGAGCTGGATGATCTTGTGGCCCTCGTCCTGCATCTGCCGGGCCTTGTCAAGCACCGGACCGCGGATGTCGTAACAGACGCTGTCGAGCTTGCTGGACTTGGCGATGGGCTTCAAGGCGATGCGCTCCCGCGGGCTGCGCCGCGAGCAGGCGGCGTTGCTGCAATGCAAAAACTATAATTCTACCGATCGCACTCAGCGATGCGCCGGCGAGCCCCGGTCGAGAGTCCCCAAGTGAAATTTCAGCCCGACGTACTGCCAGGCACGAACGTGGTCACGCGCCACCAACCGCAAACGGTGTGGGTGGGTGCGGTGGCCTACGAGCATTCCATCCTGGTGCCATGGCAAGGCGAAGTGCGCCGGTGGGCGATCGAGCCGGGTGCCCCGCTCGACGCGGCTGACTTCGAAGCGGTTTGTGCCATGCAACCTGAAGTGGTGATCTACGGCAGCGGAGCGCGCCTGGTCTTCCCGTCCCAGGCATTGCTGCGAGCCCTGATCGACGCTCGCATCGGCGTCGAAACGATGGACACGGCCGCCGCATGTCGGACCTTCAACGTCCTGGTCGCCGAAGGTCGACGTGCTGTCGCGGCGCTTCGCCTGCCGGCGTTGTGACTCGTTCACGGTGGGATACCCCCAACGGAATCCGTCCCGAATCACACGCGAAGACGCCGCGTCCCCTGAGGCTTACCCTGACCCGTGCGCGTCAGTGAGGAATCGGTCACGCCGGAACTTTATAATCACGTGTTACGCCCTATGAGGGCCTACCGTCTGGACTCCACCGCCCGCTCATGACGCCTGTCCTCAACAAAGCCCTGCCCGACTTCGAAGCGCATGCCACCAGTGGAGTGAAGTTCACCCCGCAGGCGTTCGCCGGTCAAACCGTGGTGCTGTACTTCTACCCGAAGGACCACACTCCCGGCTGTACCACCGAGGCCATGCAGTTCCGCGACAAGCACAAGGACTTCCTCAAGGCCGGCGCCGTGGTCTTCGGCGTGTCGCGCGACAACATGGCGTCGCACGAGAAGTTCCGACAGAACCTCGACCTGCCCTTCGAATTGATCGCCGACACCGAGGAAAAGCTCTGCCACATGTTCGGTGTGGTCAAGAACAAGATCATGTACGGCAAGAAGGTCAAGGGCATCGAGCGCAGCACCTTCCTGATCGACGGCCACGGGGTGTTGCGCGCTGAATGGCGCGGCATCAAGGTTGCAGGCCATGTCGACGATGTGCTCAAGGCCGTCAAGGAACTGAAGAAGGCTGCCTGAATCGCCCACGACACCGCGTTTCCCAGTCATGGGCACTGTCACCCGACTGTCGCACGCCGGCCTCCGCGCTTGTGCATAATCAACTCATGCATGTGAGTCGCCCGTCGCGTTTCACCTGAAGCCTCAAGCCGCACAGTCGACTGTGCGGCTTTTTTGTTTGCCGCCACGCCTCCTCTGCCCATGCCACTGCCGAAGCCGCCTGCCACCAAAGCCGCATTGCTCTCACCGACCGACTTCGACGCCCAGGCCGCGCCGCGTACCGGCAAGAAATCGATCAAGCCTGCCGCTCTGGCCGAGCCTGCACCGAGCGGACCGACACTGCTCGATACCAATGCGTTGCCGGCTGCGGCAGGCGCGATAGCCCCTCGGGCGCGGCAGCCGGCGCCGCCGAAAACCACTGCCGCGCCAACTGCGCCGCTGGTGCGGCCTCGCTCACGCAAGATGCGTACAGAAGGCCCGCCCAAGCTATTCGTGCTTGACACCAACGTGCTGATGCACGACCCGATGAGTCTGTTCCGGTTCGAGGAGCATGACGTCTTCCTGCCGATGATCACGCTGGAAGAACTCGACAGCCACAAGAAGGGCATGAGCGAGGTGGCCCGCAACGCGCGCCAGGTCAGCCGCGAGCTTGACGCGTTGGCCACCGACGCGAAGCTCGACCCCAAGGACGGAATACCGCTGGCCAAGACTGGCCACAAGGATGCCGCCGGCAAGCTGTTCTTCCAGACCCGACTGATTGACGTCCGGTTGCCCGATGGCCTGCCGCAGGGCAAGGCCGACAACCAGATCCTGGGCGTCGTGCAGTCGCTGCGCGAACAGCACGACGGTCGCGATGTGGTGCTGGTTTCCAAGGACATCAACATGCGCGTGAAGGCGCGCGCGCTCGGGCTGGCAGCCGAGGACTATTTCAATGACAAGGTCCTGGAAGACGGCGACCTGCTCTACACCGGTGTCTTGCCGCTGCCTGCCGACTTCTGGGAGCACCACGGCAAGACCATGGAGAGCTGGCAGCAGGGCGGCCAGACCTACTACCGCATCAGCGGCCCCCTCGTACCGGTACTGCTGGTCAACCAATTCGTCTATCTCGAGACTCCCGGGGCCGCTGCCCTGTACGCACGGGTGACCGAGATCACGGGCCGCACGGCGGTATTGCGCACGCTCAAGGACTACACCCACACCAAGAACTCGGTGTGGGGCGTGACTGCGCGCAACAGGGAACAGAACTTCGCGTTGAACCTACTGATGGATCCGGACTGCGACTTCGTTTCGCTCACCGGTACCGCTGGCACCGGCAAGACTCTGATGAGCCTCGCCGCCGGGTTGTCACAGGTGCTCGACGACAGGCGCTACACGGAGATCATCGTCACCCGCGTCACCGTACCCGTTGGCGAGGACATTGGTTTCCTGCCGGGCACCGAAGAGGAGAAGATGGGGCCCTGGATGGGCGCGCTGGACGACAACCTCGAAGTGCTCGCGCGTGCCGACGGCACCGCGGGCGAGTGGGGGCGTGCTGCGACCCAGGACCTCGTGCGCAGCAAGATCAAGATCAAGAGCTTGAACTTCATGCGAGGCCGCACCTTCCTCAACAAGTTCGTGCTGATCGACGAAGCGCAGAACCTCACGCCCAAGCAAATGAAAACCTTGATCACCCGTGCCGGTCCGGGCACCAAGATCGTTTGCCTGGGCAATCTGGCGCAGATCGACACGCCCTACCTCACCGAGGGATCCTCTGGGCTGACCTACGCGGTGGACCGCTTCAAGGGCTGGCCGCACTCGGGCCACGTGATGCTGGCCCGCGGCGAGCGCTCGCGTCTGGCGGATTTCGCTTCCGAGGTGCTGTAGCGCCCAATAGCGCCTTCAGCGGCGGGACTGCACCGCCTCGGCCGCCTTTTTCGGGTGCATCAGCACACGGCGGCCGTCGGCGGTTTTCTCCGCACTACCGACGATCGCCTCAATCAGTTGCGCGGTCGTCAGCTTCGGGTTGAGCACCAGCAGCTTGGCGGCGAGATTGGTGACCTGCGGTGCCGCCATCGAGGTGCCCGACAACGCCACTCGCGCCCCACCCGGCAACAGGCTTTCGACCTGATAGCCATTGGCGTGCACCTTGACAGTCGGCCCATAGCTGGTAAAAGGCGCCTCGTCGCCGGCACGGTCGACCGCACCCACCGTCAGCAGGTTGGGCAGCACGATGTCCGCCGGCATCGACTCGTTGAACGTCGCGTCGCTATTGCTGTTGCCAGCTGCCGCCACGAACAGGATCTGCGGCGCACTGGCCAATGCCTGCGTCAGGCCCCGCTTGCCGATGTCGAAGATCTCGCGCGCCATCGCTTTGCGCTCCTCGGGCGTTTTGCCCATGCCGCAGCGTTCCAGGTCGCCCTCGACCTCGACGACGCTTCCGCCCCAGCTCATGTTGACCACGCGGGCGCGGTGGCGCTGGAAGAACGCCACCGTCTGTTCGAACGACGCCGCATCGCGCTGTGCCTGCTCCTTGCTCGGGCAGGGATCGGGCATCAAGGTGGCGCCGAACTCGAGCCGACCGAATACAAGTCGCGCCTGCGGGTTGCCCGAAAGGGCAATGCCGGAAACATGCGTGCCATGCTCGTAGTTGCCCGCGGCCAGCAGTTCTTCGATGGTGCGCTTGAACTGGTCCTTCGTGAGCGATGACAGCAACTGCTTGACCTGCGCGGCCTCGGCGCTGTCAATGTTGGACTGCAGGTCGGAAAAACCCTTGGTCCTCGCGGTCATCTCGCCCAGCTTGCCGGCAAGCCCCTCCGGTAGTGGTGGCAACGGGTTGACCGACGGCCGCGCATATTTGTCGAACGCAATCAGCGCAGGTTTGCCTTTCTCGCGCAGCACCTGCTGGCCAAACAGCGGGAAATCGATGCCACTGTCCCAGACACCCAACACCACCTTCTGACCCTTTGCCGGCAGCGTCAGTTCGCGCGCCGCCCAGATGTCGGCTTTTTGCACCCGATGTGCCGCCAGGTAGTCGGTGAAGGTGGATACGAGCTCTGACTTCAACGGCAGCACCGCAGTCAGTCCCATGCGCACGTTGACCAGCCCGGGCGCGAACTCGCTGGATAGCGCACCCGTCTTGTCCACGATGGGCTGCAGAACTTCACGGACACGCCCCAGCACCAGCGTTTCGCCCATGAGTTCGGCACTGGCCTTGGCGCCCTTGATGTCGTTCTCGATCACGGCATATGGCATGGCGTCCAGTTCACGGCGCATTGCCGCAGCCACCGCCTTGCGATAGCCCTCGCTGCCGATGCCCTGCCCCTTGGCCGCCTGCGCCATCGCACGCAAGCGCAGGCCGGACAGCAGCTTGTCAGCCGGCTTATCCTGCAAAGCCCGCACCGCCTCCAGCCGCTCGATGCAGCGGTCGTACTGGCCGTCGAGGAAATCCAGCACCGCCAGCGTGGCGATCAAGTCGCGCTGAGTACCCTTGTCAGGGATGTCGTAGCCGGCGAGCACCGACTCGCTGTCGCGGCGGATGGCCGCACCCAGCAGGGCGAAGCGCTCACGCGAGCGCACGACGTCCTCGAGGGCGCCGTCGATCGTGTACGTGAAGCGCGGCAAGTCGGCTGCGCGCTCGATTCGGGGCTTGGCCTGAGCCATGCCGGGCAGCGGCGCGAGCAAGGCGCAGCCCAGGGTGACCGTGGCACCCGTCAAGAACTTCTTCAACATCTCTCACCCTCGATATCGGCGAAGGTCCGGATGCTAGCCGCTCGGCGCACCACGACGCGCGTGGCGCGACGAACAGCGCAACGGTGGGTGTGAACTGCGGGTCAGCTTGGCTTGACCAGGTCCTTGATCTGCTGCAACGCGCTGGGATCCTCGATGGTCGTGAGGTCCCCAGGATCGCGGTTTTCGCACACGGCCTGGATCGCGCGGCGCAGCAACTTGCCAGACCGGGTTTTGGGCAACACGGTCACGAAGCGAACGCGAGCAGGGCGTGCCACCGCACCGAGTTGCTCATCGACCACCTTCATGATCTCACCCTCGAGCTTCAGCGCGTCGGAGTCGCTCGCTGCGCGCGACGGATCCTTGAGCACAGCAAACGCCATCGCCACCTGGCCCTTCAGACTGTCGGCCACGCCGACAACCGCCACTTCGGCCACATTCGGATGGCTGGAAATGCTCTCCTCGATCTCGCGCGTCCCGAGCCGGTGGCCCGCCACGTTGATCACGTCATCGGTGCGACCCAGGATGAAGTAGTACCCGTCGGCGTCGCGAATGCCCCAGTCGAAGGTGCTGTAGACCATGCGTCCGGGAATGGTGCTCCAGTACGTCTTGACGAAGCGCTCATCGTCGCCCCACACGGTCTGCATGCATCCGGGTGGCAGCGGCCCCTCGATTGCCACGACGCCCTTCTCGTTCACGCCTTCCAGTGTCCGCCCGGTGTTTTCGTCGATCAGCTTGACGTCGTAGCCGTACATCGGCACGCCGGGGGAACCGAACTTGGATGGCGCCTTCTCGATGCCATTGGCGATCGTGAGGATGGGCCAGCCGGTCTCTGTTTGCCAGTAGTTGTCGATGATGGGCTTGCCCAGTCCCTCGGCGATCCACTTCGCAGTGGGTTCGTCCAGCGGCTCGCCGGCCAGGAACAGCGCACGCAGCGACGACAGGTTGTACTTCGTCAGGAGGGCGGGGTCCTGCTTCTTCAGCACCCGCACGGCAGTGGGTGCACTGAACATGACCGTGACCTTGTGCTTCTCGACCAACTGCCACCAAATTCCACCATCGGGTCGGATCGGCAACCCTTCGTACATGATCGTCGCCATTCCGGCGATCAACGGGCCGTAGATGATGTAGCTGTGGCCCACCACCCAACCGATGTCGCTGGTGGAGAAGTAGGTTTCGCCCGGTTGCCCGCAGAAGATGTGCTTCATCGACGCCGCCAGGGCCACCGCGTAGCCGCCGGTATCGCGCTGGACTCCCTTGGGCTTCCCTGTCGTGCCCGACGTATAGAGCGTATAGCTGGGCGCCGTGGCCTCGACCCAGGTGCAAGGAACTGCAGTATCGAAGTACTGCTCGCGCAGCACTGCGTAGTCGACGTCGCGATCGGCCACGCGATCGAACGCAGCGAGGCCCCGGTCGACCATCAGCACACGCGCCGGCTTGTGCCCTGCCAGGCGTATGGCTTCGTCAAGCAATGGCTTGTAGGCCACGACCTTGCCGCCTCGGCTTCCCGCATCCGCACTGACAATCACCGTGGGCTGGGCGTCGTCGATCCGGCTGGCCAGGCTATGGCTCGCGAATCCACCGAAGACCACTGAGTGGATGGCTCCGATGCGCGCACACGCGAGCATCGCAAACGCCGCTTCCGGAATCATCGGCATGTACACGAGCACTCGATCGCCCTGTCGCACGCCCATCGACTGCAGGATGGCCGCCATGCGCTGCACTTCGGCATGGAGTTCGGCAAACGAGAAGATCCGCTCCTGGTCGACTTCGGTCGACACCCAGATCAGCGCGTTCTGGGCTGCGCGGTCGGCCAGGTGACGGTCGACCGCGTTGTGGCAAAGGTTGGTACGCCCGCCCACGAACCATCGGGCGAACGGCGGCCGGCTGTAGTCGCATACCTGCTCGAACGGCGTTTGCCAGTCGATCAGTGCGGCCTGCTCGCTCCAGAAGGCATCGCGTTCTTCGATCGAACGACGGTGGAATTCGCGATAGGCACTCATGCGTCTGGCCTCCAAGGTCGGGTGAGGGATTACTGGCCGGCGATTGCACGGCGCGGCTCTGACAACACACTGACGCGCTTCCCACCGACGCTATAGCAGATGACACGGGTCAACCCGATCCGGTGCAACCCGCGCACCCCCCCAAACGACCGGTGGTATTCTTCGCCGCCGTATGTCCGCCCTGCACCCGTCCCGCCGCCGCCCGCAGTTTCGCCGCCTTTCCCGGCGTGTGCTGGCACTCTGTGCTGCATTGGCCTGCCCCCTGACACTATGGGGTGCACCTGCCGCGGACGCTACCGTCGGTCCAGTGGCTGTGACCAGCCCAGCGCCATCAGAGCGGCTGTTGCTGCCGCCTGCCCCGACTCCCGCACTCATGCAGTCGGTGCGCGATACCGCATCGGAACTGGTCGACTCCGCCATGAGCTTCCTGGGCGTGCCCTACCGGCGCGGTGCGACCAACAATTCGGACGGCTTCGATTGCAGCAGTTTCACTCGCCACATATTCGAGACCAGTCTTGGGCTGGTCTTGCCACGCAGCGCCCATGAGCAGGCATCTGCCGACGCCTTGACCAAGGTCCAGCGCACCGAGCTCAGGCCGGGTGATCTGGTGTTTTTCAACACCATGCGGCGCACCTTCTCTCACGTGGGAATCTACCTGGGCGACCACAAGTTCATCCATGCGCCCCGATCAGGCGCGCTGGTTCGCATTGAAGACCTGCGCCAATCCTATTGGGCTCGCCGGTTCACCGGCGCGCGTCGCGTCGAGTCTGTTGCCGAGGCATCCACGGCCCATTAAGCGCCTTGCGATCGGGGTCGCGATCGATATGGATGCAGCTGCGTCGTGGCACCGCGGCACAATGGCGATATGGGCGAAACCGTGATTCCGCTGGCAGACCTGCGCTACGTGGCGCAGGTTCCGACCATCCCAGAGCAACTGACGCCAGCTACCGGCCTGCTGGCTGATCGGCTTGGGCGGCCGCTGCGCGACCTGCGCATATCGGTCACCGACCGCTGCAACTTCCGCTGCAGCTACTGCATGCCCAAGGAAGTGTTCGACCGCGACTATGTCTTCCTGCCGTCGTCATCGCTGCTCAGTTTCGAGGAAATCACGCGCCTGGCCCGCCTGTTCGTCGCGCACGGCGTGCGCAAGATCCGGCTGACCGGTGGCGAACCCCTGTTGCGCAGGGGGCTGGAGTCGCTGGTGGAAATGCTGGCGGACATCCGTCTAGCGGACGGCGAGCTGCTGGACATCACGCTGACGACCAACGGCTCGCTGCTTGCACGCAAGGCTCGCGCTCTGGCCGCCGCCGGCCTGAAGCGGGTCACCGTCAGCCTGGACGCGCTGGACGATGCCGTCTTCCGGCGCATGAACGACGTGGACTTTCCTGTCAGCGACGTGCTCGCGGGGATCGACGCCGCGCTCGAGGCCGGTCTCGGGCCTGTGAAGGTGAACATGGTCGTCAAACGAGGCACCAACGACCATGAGATCGTGCCCATGGCGCGGCACTTCCGTGGCACCGGCCTGGTGCTGCGGTTCATCGAGTACATGGACGTGGGCGCCACCAACGGATGGCGGATGGATGAAGTGCTTTCGTCGGCACAGGTGCTCGAGCGCCTGAATTCGCATTGGCCGCTGCGGCCACTCGAAGCCACATCTGTCGGCGAAACCGCAGAGCGCTGGGCATACGAAGATGGGGCTGGAGAGGTCGGCCTCATCTCCAGTGTCACGCAGGCGTTCTGCCGCGACTGCAATCGAGCGCGACTGTCCACCGAAGGCAAGCTCTTCCTGTGCCTCTTCGCGCACCAGGGGCATGACCTGCGCGCCCTGCTGCGATCGGGCCGCACCGATGATGAAATCACCGCCGCATTGGCCGGTGTCTGGTCCGACCGCCGCGATCGATATTCCGAACTGCGATCGGCCGAGTCCACTGCGGCTGACGCGCCAGACGCATCCCCGGCCGCACGGCGTGTGGAAATGCACTACATCGGCGGCTGACCGCCGGGCTACCATCGCGCACCTACCGTGAACGAGTCGCTTCAGCACATTGCATCATGCGTCGCCGGCTACGATCCGCAGGCCCTGCCCGTGACGTCGGCGCAAGCCTTCATTGCGCGGCTCGTGCAGCCTGTGCAGGGCATCGAGCACTTGTCGGTGCGCCAGGCCATGGGCCGGGTGCTGGCGCGCGATCTGATCTCTCCAATCGATGTCCCAGCCCATGACAACGCCGCCATGGACGGCTACGCGCTGCGCGGTCTCGACCTCGCCGACGACGGTCCGACACTGCTGCCGATAGCAGGTACAGGACTGGCCGGCCAGCAGCGGACAGAGCCTGTGCCGCCTGGCCATTGCCTGCGCATCATGACCGGTGCAGTCATGCCCGACGGCCTGGACACCGTGGTGCCGCAGGAATTCACGACCTTGGAAGCCGATGGCCGTGTGCAGGTCCCGGCAGGCGTGGTGCGCGTGGGCGACAACCGTCGGCTCCGCGGCGAAGATCTGGCCCTGGGCGAACCCGCCCTGTGCGCGGGCCGCGTTCTGCGGCCGGCTGATCTCGGCCTGATCGCTTCTCTCGGGATGGCCGAGGTGCCCGTTCGCCGCAGGCTGCGAGTGGCTTTTTTCTCCACAGGCGACGAACTGCGGTCCGTGGGTGAGCCGCTCGACGAAGGCTGCGTGTACGACAGCAACCGCTACACCTTGTGGGGCATGCTGCACCGCTTGGGTGTCGACGTGATCGACATGGGTGTGGTGCGCGACGACCCCCAGGCACTGCGCGAGGCGTTCACGACCGCGGCTGCATGCGCCGACGCCGTGATCACCTCCGGCGGCGTCAGCGTCGGCGAGGCCGACTACACCAAGCGGATCATGTCCGAACTTGGCGAGGTACTCTTCTGGCGCATCGCCATGCGCCCCGGTCGGCCGATGGCCATCGGCCGCATCGGCGATGCGGGTCGCCAGGCGCTCTTGTTCGGACTACCGGGCAATCCCGTGGCGGTGATGGTGACGTTCTACGCCTTCGTGCGCGAAGCCCTGATCGCGATGAGCGGGGCAAGCGTCGAACCGTTGCCGTTCCTTCGGGCGGCCAGCGCTGGCGCGTTGCGCAAGAAGCCCGGACGAACCGAATATCAGCGAGGCATCGTGAGCCAACGCGATGACGGCACCTGGGAGGTTCGTATCACCGGCAGTCAGGGCTCCGGTATCCTGCGCAGCATGAGCCAGGCCAACGGCCTGGTCGTGCTGCATCACCAGCAGGGGTACGTGGCTGCGGGCGACTTGGTGGATGTGCTTCCGTTCGACGGCCTGATCTGAACGTCGTTTCATGCCCCGTGGCACCCGGTGCCACGGGGCCATCGGTCAGTCGTGGCCTGCTGCTGCCACCGCTTGCTCAGGCGTACGAATCTCTCCAGGCACGCGGGTGCGAGCCAGCCACGTGTACACCGTTGGCACGACGAAGATCGTCAGGAATGTACCCACGCTCATACCGCCCACGATCACCCAACCGATCTGCTGACGGCTCTCGGCACCAGCTCCACTGGCCAACGCCAGCGGGAGCGCCCCGAGCACCATCGCCCCGGTGGTCATCAGGATGGGACGCAGGCGCAACGTCGCGGCCTCGATGACGGCCTGATGCACGCTGCGTCCGGCCTGTCGCAGCTGGTTGCTGAACTCGACGATCAGGATGCCATGCTTGGTGATGAGTCCAACCAGCGTGATGAGGCCGATTTGCGAGTACACGTTGAGCGTCCCACCCGTCCACTTCAGTGCGGCCAATGCACCGACCATCGACAGCGGCACCGCCAGCAGGATGATGAACGGATCGACGAAGCTCTCGAACTGAGCCGCCAGGACCAGGAAGATGAAAGCCAGAGCCAGCACGAAGACCAGTCCGAGCGCCCCGCTGGACTCCCGGAACTCGCGCGAAACGCCATTCAATTCCGTCGTGTAGCCGGGCTTGAGTACCCGCCGCGCCACATCGTCCATGAACGCAAGGGCATCGCCCAGTGCGTAGCCTGGTGCCAGGTCGGCGGTGATGTTCACCGACCGGCGCTGGTTGAAGTGGTTGAGCTCGCGCGGACTCACCGCCTCGCGAACCTTCACCAGGGCGGCGAGTGGAACCATCGTGTCGTTGCGCCCTCGGACGAACAGCCGATCGATGTCCTCCGGCGTGGCGCGCCCGCCAGCCACCGTCTGCACGATCACGTCGTACTGGTCGGCCCCTCGCTTGTACCGCGTGACGTTGCGCCCGCCGAGCATCGTCTCGACAGTACGTGCCACGTGATCGACGTTGATGCCCAGGTCCGCCGCGCGGTCACGGTCGACCTCCATGTAGATTTCGGGCTTGTTCAGCCGCAGATCGGTATCGGGCTGAACAAGGCCGGGGTTGCGCGCCATTTCGGTCAGCATCTGCTGGGCCACACCGGACAGGTTCTCATAGCTGTCACTGGTCACGACAACCACGTTCAGCGGTCGTGAGCGAAAACCCTGGCCCAGGCTCGGCGGCGTGATCGGGAACGCGCTGACCCCAGGCAACTCGGCCACCAACGGCCGCAACGCCTGGGCCAGCTGCTGGGTGGATCGTGTGCGCTCGGACCAGTCGACGGTCCGCAGAATCCCGAAGCCCGAGGCGACCGAGGGGTTCCCTGCAAAGAAGAATCGGCGGTCGAACTCGGGGAAGCGTGCCGCCAGGTCATCGGCGGCATCCAGATACCGCGCTGTGTAGTCGAGTGTGGCCCCGTCCGGGGCGTTGACCGGCATGATGATCACGCCGCGATCTTCCATGGGTGCCAACTCGCTCTTCGCATTCGCAAACAGCCACCAGCTACCGCCGCCGCTTGCAGCCATCACCACCAGCACCACCCAGCGGTGCGCCAGCACCCATCGCAAACCACCCTCGTAGCGAGTGGCCAGACCCACCAGGAATCGCTCCATGCCGCGGTCGAACGCGCCGGGCGAGGCGTTGTGGCGAAGCAGCTTGCTGCACATCATCGGTGTGAGCGTCAGGGCGACGAAGCCCGAGACCAGCACCGCCCCAGCCAAGGTGAGGGCGAACTCGATGAACAGCCGACCCGTGCGGCCCGGCGTGAAGGCCAGCGGTGCAAACACAGCCGCCAGTGTCAGGGTCATCGCCACAACCGCGAAACCGATTTCCCGGGCACCGCGCAATGCCGCCTGGAACGGCTCAAGCCCCTCCTCGATATGCCGGAAGATGTTCTCCAGAACGACGATGGCATCGTCCACCACCAAGCCGATGGCCAGCACCAGCGCCAGCAGTGTCAGCGTGTTGACGCTGAATCCGGCCAGCGCCATCAGCGCGAAACTGCCGATCAGGCTCACCGGTATGGTCACCAGGGGGATGATCGAGGCCCGCAGCGTGCGCAGAAACACGAACACGACCAGAGCCACCAACCCGATGGCCTCGGCCACGGTGATGAACACCGAGCGAATCGATCGATCGATGAACACCGAATTGTCGTTGGCTGGAACCACTTTCAACGAAGGCGGCAGATCGCGCTGGATCAACGGCAGAGCTGCACGCACGCCCGCCGCCACCTCCAGCGGGTTGGCTGTGGCGTTGCGCACGATGCCCGTGGAGACCGAGGGCACACCGTTCAGGCGCACGCGCGAGCGTTCACTGGCAGCGGTCTCCTCGACTCGCGCCACATCGCGCATCCGTACCGTGTAGCCACCCACCTGCTTGAGGACGACATCGGCGAACTGCGCGACCGTGTTGAGATCGGTCCGCGAAGTCACGCTGAACTCCCTCTGACTGCTCTCGATGCGCCCCGCAGGCACCTCGAGGTTCTGCTTGCGGATGGCGTCTTCGACATCCTGCACCGTCAGCCGGAACGCGGCCAGGCGCTCGGGGTCGAGCCAAACCCGCATGGCGAACCGGCGGTCCCCACCGATCGTGACATCAGCCACACCGGGAATCGTCTGCAGACGGGGCTTGACGATCTTGTTGATGACATCGGTCACCTCGAGTGGCGACATCGTCTCCGACAAGTACGCGAGCCAGATCACGGGCGAGGCATCGGCTTCAACCTTGGCGATGACAGGCTCATCGGCCGCATCCGGCAACCGACCCCTGACCCGCGACACCCGGTCGCGCACGTCAGCAGCGGCTGCATCCGGGTCCTTCGTCAGCTTGAAGCGCACGCTGATCTGGCTTTGCTCCGAGCGCGAGATCGAGGTCAACACATCCACGCCATCGATGCCAGCGATGGAGTCCTCCAGCGGCTTGGTCACCTGGGACTCGATCACCTCGGACGACGCGCCGACCAACCGGGTGCTGACGGTCACCACCGGTTCGTCGATGAGGGGGTACTCGCGAACGCTGAGCTGCTTGTACGACACTGCTCCAACGAGCATCAGCATCAGCGACATCACGGTCGCGAAGACCGGCCGCCGTATCGAGAGGTCAGACAGCTTCATCGCGGTTTCACGCCTTGCCGCCCGACGCGCCGATCGCCGCGGGATGGGTGGCACTGGCGGCCGACGCCGGCTTGGATGCAGGCAAAGCGCCAACCTGTATGACGCGTACCGGCAAGCCATCGGACCTCATCAGACGGGGCTGCCCTGCGATGACCACCGTCTCGCGGGCCGCCAGACCCTCGAGGATCTCGACCCGCCCCACACTGCGTGCGCCGACCTTGGCCACCATGCGCTGTGACACCTGCCGCCCCTGCGCATCGGTCACCACTTTCACCAGGTACTGCTGCTCGCCCTGTGGCACCAGCGCTTCCTCGGGCACCGTGACGGCCCGCTCGCGCACGCCGAAGACGATGCGCGCACGCGCAAACATTCCACTGCGCAACACGCCATCGCCGTTGGTCAGGCGCGCCCGCGCAAGCAGCGATCGACCGTTGGAGTCGAGCACGGCATCAACAGCGTCCACCCGGGCTGCGAATTCGCGACCAGGTATCGCATCGACCTTCACGCTGACCACTTGACCGGCGCGCAGCCGCGACGAATAGCGTTCCGGCAGCCGAATATCGACGAGCAGGCCAGAAGTGTCTTCGATCTGAACCAGGTCGGCTCCGTCTTTGACGTAGTCGCCGACGTTCACGCTGCGTATACCCATCGTGCCGTCGAATGGCGCCAGGATGCGCAGGCGCTGCACTTGCGCACGTGCCAGCGCCACCTGGGCCTGTGCCACCTCCAGATTCGCCACGGCCTGGTCGAGCGCGCTCTGGGTAACGAAGTTCTGCGCCACCAGGTCTCGGTTGCGCTGCAATTGCGTGCGGGCGATACCCTCCTGCGCCACGGCCTGCTGGAGTTGCGCCTGCTGCAAGGTGTCGTCGAGCTGCACCAGCAGCTGGCCCCTGCGAGCCCGCTGCCCATCTGCAAATCCAAGACGAGCCACCCGTCCGCTGACCTCGGGGCGCAGCATGACGCCCTGGCGCGACCGCAGCGTGCCCACCGCCTGCGCGTCATCGTCGATCCGCTCGACAGATGCTTGGGCCACTTCCACCGGGATCGGCCCTGACGGCCCCGCCGCCTGCCCGCCCGCACCACCACGACCCTTTGCGCCTGGCTCCGCCGCGACCGAGGCCGCCTGGTTCGATGGCCGGTTCTGGGCCCACCACGCACCCACGCCAAGCGCGACCAACGCCACTGCCGCTACGACCATCGGGATCTTCTTCATGCACCGGCGCCTGCAACGCTGCAAACCGCTAACTGTACCGTCGAAGAAAAGCCCTCACCTGCGGACCTGCTGCACGCCCTGGTTCGCGAGACGGTCGGCACGTTCGTTGCCGGGATCGCCCGTATGCCCTCGCACCCAGTGCCATTGCACGTCGTGACCGGCGACCAACTCGTCCAGGCGCCGCCACAAGTCCTCGTTCTTCACAGGCTTGCGGTCAGCGGTGAGCCAGCCGCGCGACTTCCAGGCGTGAATCCATTGGCTGATGCCGTTCTTGACGTACTCACTATCCGTATAAATGGCCACCGCGGATCGTCGCTTGAGCAGGGCCAGCGCCTCTATCACGGCGGTGAGCTCCATGCGGTTGTTCGTGGTGTGCGGGTCTCCACCAAAGAGCTCGCGTTCATGCTCGCCCCAGCGCAACCATGCGCCCCATCCACCGGCACCAGGGTTGCCCTTGCAGGCACCATCTGTGTAGATCACGACTTGTTCGCTGCTCATGGTGCGCGATTGTCGCGGGGATGGGACTCGCCGCGGGGCCAGCCCCCGCGTGAGACCACGACAGCCTTGCCAGCCTTTGCCGCGCTGCGCTGCCTGCGCGCAGGGCCGACCAGGCGCATGCCGCGCACGCGCTTGACTGCAACGAGGATGTACAACGCCCCGAGGACCGGCCACCACTGCGCGCCGGCCCGCTCGATCCACGTCCCCCGCTGGAGCAATCCCGCCGAGCGCCAAGGCGGCCGCCAGCAGCCAAAGCGACCGAGGACGACTTCGAGACTCAGCAAGCGCAGCCAATCGCGCAGCCGCCAGTAGCCAATGAAGTCACTCGCGCGCGGCATGAACAACGCGCGAGCGCTATCTCGCCCGTGAAACAGGCGCCCCATGCGTTGCCGCAGCGCCCACAGGCTGGCCGGGTTGAAGCCTGTGATGATGACATGCCCCTCAGGCACCAGCACCCGTTCGACCTCGCGCAGCGTTTGGTGCGCATCCCGAGCGAGCTCCAGCGTATGCGGCAGCACCACCAGATCCATGCACTGTGCGGGTAGTGGCAGTGCATCGAATTCACAGTGCAAATGCAAGCCACCGATGGGTGCGAGCGTGCTCAGCCCTTCGTCCACCTCGGGAACTGGAACCGGTTCGGGCACATACACCGTGTCGCTGGCCACCCACCTGTGGGGCATCCGGTTGGTGCGCAACGCATCGAGCTCGGGCAGTCCGAGCTGAAGGGCATGGAAGCCGAAAACATCGGCCACCGCGCGATCGAGCTCAACCTGCTCCCATGCCATGAGGTACTGGCCGGGAGGGGTTCGCAGCCACTGACCAAACTCTATAATCGACTCGTCGCGCGTCATGACTCTGATCGCCCTGCCCGCCTTCACAGACAACTACATCTGGATGCTTCACGATGGTCGCGGTGCCGTCGTCGTCGATCCGGGGGACGCGGCGCCGGTGCTCTCGGCACTCGATGCCCAAGGGCTCGCGCTGCGGGCCATTCTAGTGACGCACCACCACGTCGACCACACCGGGGGCATCGAACCCCTGCGCACTCGCCTGGATGGCCCCATATTTGCGCCCGCCTCGGAGCCAGTTCAGGCGCCTTTCGAGCCCGTTCGACATGCCAGTCGCTTCGAAGCCATAGGTGCCACCTTCGAAACCATCGATGTGCCGGGCCACACTGCAGGACATGTGGCCTACTTCTGCAGGCCAGCCGACGCGTCCGAGCCGTTGCTGTTTTGCGGTGACACCTTGTTCTCTGCCGGTTGTGGCAGGCTCTTCGAAGGTACGGCAGCCCAGATGTTTTCTTCGCTTCAGCAATTGGTGGAACTCCCGGCCAACACCCGGGTTTGCTGCGCACACGAGTACACCGAGTCCAATCTCCGCTTCGCGCAGTTGGTCGAGCCTGATAACCTCGATATAACGCAGCATGCGGCACACTGCAGGGCACTGCGTGCCGCTGGCAAGCCCACGCTGCCCTCGAGCCTGGCCATCGAGCGACGCATCAATCCATTCCTGCGCACAGCCGTTACCGCGGTGCAGGCTGCAGCCCGCGATCATGGCGCCGTCGGCGTCGACGAGGTGGCAACATTTGCTGCCTTGCGTGAGTGGAAGAACCAATGCCGATGAACCTGCACCGAATCGCTGGCATTGCTGGCGCCTTCCTGCTCGCCTGGCTGGCAGGATGTGCCACGCCGCCTGAACCTGTGCCTGCCAAGCTGCCAGTCGCCGCGGCGCCACTGCCCGAGCCGATGGCTTCAGCGCCGGCGGTTTCGGCACCCGCTTCAGCGCCCGCGGGGCCGATTGTCGCGGTAGCGGTCATAGACCCGCTGCGCCCCGATGTCCGGATCGACCCCAACGATGCCAGCGCCGACACCGACCTGTGGGATCGCCTGCGCAAGGGCTATGCGATCGCCGATATCGATACCGAACTGGTCCGCAAGTGGGAACAGTGGTACGCGAATCGGCCGGGCTATGTGCAACGCATGACTGACCGCGGCGGGCGCTATCTCTTCCACATCGTCGAGGAGCTTGAGCGCCGCGGCATGCCCACAGACCTGGCGTTGCTACCATTCATCGAGAGTGCCTACAACCCGCAGGCCATGTCTCATGCCAAGGCCTCAGGCATGTGGCAGTTCATACCGGGCACGGGCCGCGACTTCGACCTCAAGCAGAACGTCTTCCGCGACGACCGTCGGGATGTGCTGGCCTCGACTCGCGCCGCGCTGGACTACCTGCAGTCATTGCATGGCATGTTCGAGGACTGGCAACTCGCGCTGGCAGCGTACAACTGGGGCCAGGGCAACGTGCAACGTGCAGTAGCACGCAATGCACGCGCTGCTAAGCCGACGGACTACCTCCACCTTCGCATGCCCGCCGAAACCCGGGACTATGTGCCCAAGTTGCAGGCCATCAAGAACATCGTCGCCAGACCGCACGACTTCGGCCTCGACCTTCCGGCGCTGAAGAACCATCCCTATTTCCTGTCGGTGCCCATCGAGCGTGACATCGACGTCGATCTGGCTGCGCGGCTGGCAGGTCTTCCCCTGGACGAGTTCCACCAGCTCAATCCCCAGATGAACAAGCCAGTCATACTGGCCGCGGGCACCCCCCAGGTGCTGCTGCCCTATGACAACGCCAATGCATTCGTGCGGGCCCTGGGTCGCCACGCGGGGCCACTTGCCAGTTGGACGGCCTGGACGGCGCCGCGCACGCTGCGCGCCTCCGAGGCTGCACGCATGACGGGTGCGAGCGAAGAGCAACTGCGCGAAGTCAACCGGATTCCTGCCCGGATGCTCGTCAAGGCTGGCTCGACGTTGCTCGTTCCGCGCCCGGCAGCTCATGACCAGGATGTCTCGGAAGCGGTGGCCGACAACGCGTCCCTGGCTCTTGCTCCTGAGCGTGGCCAATTGCGAAAGGTCACCTTCAATGCCGGACGGCGGGGCGACACCGTGACCGCAGTGGCACGTCGCTACAAGGTTTCGGCCAACGATGTGGCGCACTGGAACAGCACCAATGTCGACGCTCGGTTCCGCGCCGGTCAAGCCGTGGTGGTCATGCTGGCACCTGCCGCCCGAGGCGCTAACGGGGTATACAAGGCGCGAGTCAAGGCGCAAACACCGGCCCCCGCAGTGGCCACGGCCAAGCCTGTGCCCAAGAAGGCGGCTGCGGCTGCGGCGCGCAGAGCCGTCGCGGCAGCGTCCCCGCGAACCGCAAAGCCGCCACGGAAGGCGCGCACACAGGTGGCACAGCGCTGAACGCGCTGTCTGCAGCTGGACTGGGGGGCACCAGGCGCCTCGCAGCGTGTCAGCGGCGGGCGTTCAACGCATGTGCCAGCGTTGGCAGGTCAACATACTCGAGTTCACTGCCCGCCGGGACGCCACGCGCCAATCGTGTCACCGTAAGCCCGCGCGCCTTGAGCGCCTGCGCCAGCACATGGGCCGTAGCCTCGCCCTCGGCCGTGAAGCTGGTCGCAATCACGACTTCGCGCAACTGTGGATCCGCTGCTCGATCCAGCAGCTCGATCGCACCAAGCTCCTGAAGGCCGCGGCCCTCCAGTGGTCTCAACCGACCCATCAGCACGAAGTACAGCCCTCGATAGCTGCCCGTGCGCTCGATCGCGGCCTGGTCTGCCGGCGTCTCGACGACCATGAGCTGCCCGGCGTCCCGGGACGCATCGCTGCACGTGGCACAAACCGATGCCTGAGTAAGTGTATGGCACCGCGCGCATCGGCCGACGGCGGCCAAGGCACCGTCCAGCGCGCGCGCGAGCCGCTGCGCCACATCGCGATCGTGCTGCAGCAGGTGGTACGCAATGCGCTGCGCGGACTTCTGGCCCACGCCGGGGAGATCGCGCAGGGCGTCGATCAAGTCGTCCAGGAGATGCTCACGCGCCACGTCGGGATCCCGCTGCAGCCGCTGTGGTTGCACATTAGAACGGCAACTTGAGCCCTGGTATCTGTGGCATGCCAGCTGTCAACCGCCCCATGCGCTCCTGGGTGGTGGCCTCAACCCTTCGAACGGCGTCGTTGAATGCCGCAGCCACCAGGTCTTCCAGCATGTCTTTATCGTCGGCGAGCAGGCTCGGGTCGATCGTGACCCGCTTCACGTCGTGCTTGCATGTCATCTGCACCTTTACCAGACCTGCTCCGGACTGACCCTCGACTTCAACGCTGGCCAGTTCTTCCTGCGCCTTGCGCAGGTTCTCTTGCATCGCCTGCGCCTGCTTCATCAGCCCGGCGAGTTGGTTCTTCATCATGATGGGGGTATTCCCGGCTCCTGGGTTGGCTTGATCGATCCGGACACGACACGCGCCGTGCCGAACTGCGAAAGCAAGGCGCGCACATGCGGATCGGACTTGATGACTCGTTCGGCCTCGCGCTGGGCCGCCAGCCGTGCGGCATCGTCACGCAGCGCCAGACTGTCCTCGGCCACGCCCGCCTCCAGCAGCAGGCGCACCGGGCGTCCATCCGGGCAGGCATCGCGGAGCGCAGCTTCCAGCTTCTCGCGCACCGCTGGCGACCGCAGACTTTCGCGCTCGACACGCAGGCGCCAGGTCGGCCCCTGCTCACCTTCATCCAGACCGAGCGGTTGGGCCTGCCAGGCCAGCTCGCGGACCAGGGCACCGATGGCGCCCGCCTGGGCCAACGGACGGACCAGCGAGTCCCAGCGATCGCCTATCCGCGTGGTTACCATCGGTGCGCTGGCAACTGCGCCGGACTGGTGATTGACGGTCGGTGGTGTTTCCCGGGGCAGTTCACCCCCGGCGCCGGCGCCCGCCCCCCGACTGCGTGGCGTGCCGCCTGCCGGGGCATCGTCAGGCAGCTCATCCATCACCCAAGGCGGCACCTCCTGCGGCAGTGCCGAGGCCCGGGCTGGTTGTGCCACGGGGACGGCTGCTCGCCCGGGTTGCGTCACAGCCGTGGCGCGGGCGCGCGCTGGTGAGACGGCCAACGCCGCCGAACGGGGACTGGCCGGTACCTCTGGCAATGCCGGCGGAAACGCCAGCATGCGCAACAGCACCATGATCAGCGCGGCGTACTCGTCGCTCAACAACGCGAGTTCGACCCGACCGTGAACCACGATGCTGTACAGCAACTGTGTCTCATCGGCAGGCAGCGCTTGGGCAAGCTCGCTTGCCAGCAGCACTTGGGCGTCCTGCTGGTCGAGCGCGCCAGGAACGGCCTGCTCGACGGCCATCTGCTGAAGCAGCAGTGCCATTTCTTCGAGCGTCCCAGAAGCCGACAGCCCGTTTGCGCGAAGCTCATCCACCACGGCCAGTAGCTCCGCGCCGTCGCGCCGAGCCAGCGCGCCTACCAGCCGCGCGGCATGGTGACGATCGACTACGCCCAGCATGGCCCTGACGCCGGCCTCTGTGAGCGTGCCTGCCCCGTAGGCGATGGCCTGGTCGGTCAGCGATAGCGCATCACGCATCGAGCCGCGAGCCGCGCGCGCGAGCAGCCGCAGTGCGGGCGCATCGCACGCCACGGCCTCGGCGCGCAAGACCTCGGCCAAGTGCGCCTGGATCACTTCGGGCGCCATGGGCCTGAGGTTGAATTGCAGGCAGCGGCTGAGCACCGTAGGCAACATCTTCTCGGGATCGGTCGTCGCGAGCACGAACTTCAGGTACTCCGGCGGTTCTTCCAGCGTCTTGAGAAGCGCATTGAACGCATCCTTCGTCAACTGGTGCGCCTCGTCGATCATGAAGACCTTGTAGCGGCCGACGCTGGGCTTGTAGGCCGCCCGCTCGATCAGGTCGCGGATCTCGTCGATGCTGCGGTTCGACGCGGCATCGAGCTCGATGTAGTCGATGTAGCGGTCTGCGTCGATCTCTGTGCAGGCCTGGCACTGGCCACATGGCTGGGCGGTCACGCCACCGCATCCGTCGGGGCCGATGCAATTCAGGCTCTTGGCCAGGATGCGACTGACCGTCGTTTTGCCGATGCCCCGCGTTCCTGTGAACAGATACGCGTGGTGCAAGCGTCCGCTGCCCAACGCATTGGACAACGCTTGCACCACATGCTCCTGACCGACCATTTGGTCAAAGCTGCGGGGGCGGTACTTGCGCGCCAGGACGACGTGACTCATCGTGTCATTCTACGGGCCGCCCCTGATGAGCCTGCCCGATAATCCGACGATGGAAAGTTCCCTCGACGCAGCCGCCACCAACCCGGCACAGACCCCGCTCAGCTATGACCAGGCCGGGGTTGTCTACGACCTCATCGACCCCTTGAAAGTGGCCGCCCAGCGCGCCGCCGCTGACACTGCTGGCCACCTGCGCACGCACGGCTACGCCGAAGTGACAGCATCGCGCGGCGAGTCCGCCTACGTGGTGGACGTCGGTGCGTTCTACCTGGCATCGATCGTCGAGTGCCTGGGCTCCAAGGCCTTGGTGGCCGACGAAATGGCGCGCCTGACCGGCCGCAGCGCCTACGAGGGCATTGCGCAGGACACGATCGCGATGGCCATCAACGATCTCATCACGGTGGGTGCGACACCACTGGTCGTTCAGGCCTATTGGGCGGCAGGAGGATCCGACTGGTTCAGTGACACCGCCCGTGCGCAAGCCCTGGTGTCCGGGTGGAAAAAGGCCTGCGACGCCTGTGGCGTCGCCTGGGGTGGTGGCGAGACCCCTGCGCTGGCGGGGATCGTCGAGCCGGGGCGCATCGACCTCGCAGCGTCCTGCACCGGCATTATTCAGCCCAAGGAGCGGCTGTCGGTCGGCGACCGTCTCGCACCGGGCGATGCCATTGTGCTGCTCGACTCCAGCGGCATACATGCCAATGGCTTGAGCCTGGCGCGCAAGCTGGTCGAACGCCTGCCTGATGGATGGCTCACGGAGGTGGCCCCAGGGGTGTGTTACGGCGAAGCACTGCTCGCTCCCACCGTTTTGTACTCGCCTGTGACCGAAGCACTGTGGCGCCATGGCATCGTGCCGCACTACTGCGCCAACATCACTGGGCACGGCTGGCGCAAACTGCTGCGCCACCCGTCGGCTCGCACCTATCGCGTGCACACCGTTCCTGACGTCCCGCCCGTGCTGCGGTTCATCCAGCAGCACTGCGGGCTAGACGACCGCGAGGCTTACAGCACCTTGAACATGGGGGCGGGTTTCGCGCTGTTCGTGGCAGCCGGTGATGCACAGCGCACCGTCGAAATTGCCCAAGGGCAAGGCGTCGGTGCGCGCATTGCCGGGACCGTGGAAGCCGGGCCGAAGCAACTGCTCATCGAGCCACTGGGCCTGCAGTTCGGCGACGACGATCTCCAACTGCGGTGAAACCGTCTGCGAGCGCGCTGCCCTAGAATGCGCGGTGACGGGCCTCCTCGCATGGAAGCGCGGCCAACCGGGTCAGGTCGGGAACGAAGCAGCCCTAACCGTTGCGACCAGTGCCGAGGGCAAGGCTCGTCACCCCTTCCACTGCGCGATGTGCGGCGCCCACGCAACGTTTGGGGCTACGCCAGAGCCACTTGGGGCCGTCAACACCGGGGTCGGTCAACGACATGGCTGCCCTGACGTTAACATCTTTGGTAGAGACCACGCTCGCTTCGCGATCCGCCCGATGGGCTCTTGCGAAGGTTGCCCGTACCCCTATGTTGGTAACGGGGCCGGGCGATTCGGTTCCACCTGTTGTGCCCGTTTCCCTGTCAGTCCTAGGAGTCAACCATGAACGTTAAGCTCGCTCTCTCGCTCGTCGCCACCGCCGTCGCCATGCTGGCACCTGCCGCTCAGGCCCAAACTGCCGCCTCGGCGCCCAGCCGTGCCGACGTGAAGGCCGAGACCAAGGCCGCTGTCAAGGAAGGCAAAGCCATGAAGGCTGGCGAGGCCGGAACTCCGGCTGCGGACGCCAAGTCCACCAAGGCCCGCGCCGAGGTCAAGGCCGAGACCAAGAAGGCCGTCAAGGAAGGCAAGGCCCAGAAGGCCGGTGAGGCTGGCGCCCCGGCCGCGGCTGAAGCCAAGTCCACCAAAGCCCGCGCCGAGGTCAAGGCCGAGACCAAGAAGGCCGTCAAGGAAGGCACCGCCACCCCTGCGGGCGAGACCGGCGCCAAGAAGTAATCAGCACGGCGCGGCACTGCCGCGCGCGCTGGCCCAGTTTCGGATTGCGTCTGCGAGGTGTCGCCATCGGCGCGGCAATCCGCAATCGCTTGAGGTGGCCAGCGTTCGGACTCCCATGGGCAGACGCCGATCTCGGTGGTCTGCCCTTGTTCATTCAGGGGCGGGTGTCGCGAGCCGGGGCCGGCACGCCAGTCGCAGAAGACACGGGCCGTGGCCCGCGGTTCGTGGGTCAAGCGGCTTGGCGCAACGCCATCACCGCCTGGTTGCGCAGCGTGCGCACGAGAGCCAGCTCTCGCTCGTCGACCGTCCAGGCGCCTGGTTCGCCCACATCGCCGTAGATCAGACCAAACGGGGCCCCTTTCAGGGCCATCGGCAGCAGAAGGAAAGCCGGCGCTCCGAGATGACGTTGGTACCACGCGGGCAGGCGCTGCGCGATCGACGGCACACGGGCGTCGGTGATCACGGTGTCGGCGCCCTTCTGGCAGATCGCCTGGAAGATATCGGTCGGCGCCGCGCCACCGCGTGCCAACTCGACACGAAATACGCGGCAGGCCTCATCGACGCGCAGCCCCAACCCGACACGACCCACAAGTGCAAGGCCCCGCTGGTCCTTCAGCGCCAGCAACACTCGCTGAAAGCCCATGCCGCGATGCATCACGTCCAGCACCATCCGCAACACCTCGGCCAGCGGGCAGCTGTCCGACGCCATTGCCTGCGTGATGTCGTGTATGCCTGCAGACAGGACCTCGCGATCTGCCGGCTGTCGACCCGCACGCGGGGCGTCTCCCGCTGCGGTGTCTCTCCTTTCCAATCGACTGTCGCGGGGTGCAACGATGGTCCGCGCGTCCGCCGACGCGTCTCCTGCCATGGATCCGCCCGCGGCGGCCGGTTGCTGCGATGCGCTCTTAACGGTGCCTGCGACGGCGTCGACTGCCGACGGACCACGCGTCCACCCAGCGGGAAGTGACAACCCCATCGCCGGCGCGAGCTGTGCCAGGCGGGACCGAGCGCGTGCGAGCGCCTCGTGCATTTGCCTGGCATCCAGTGCCAGGGCACGGCCGTACTGAGTGACCAGAGCCTCGATGCGCGAGGCGGTTTGATCCGGTGGCGCATCCATCGTCACGTCGGCCAGTTCATTGGCTGCAACGGCCACCCAGCGCAGCCGATCGAGACCGCGCTCAGCAGGCCGTGCGGGCGCTTGCGCATCGCCGCGCAACATGCAGCGCTGCAGGCTGTCGGGCAGCCCCCAGGATCGTGCAACGCCCATGCCCAAACGCTCGAAGCCCAGACCCAACACCCTCTCCGCGGCGGACTCCAGCGAGTTGCGCGGATAGTCCTGTGGTGAACCAGCTGCGCTCACCTGGTCGCGTATCTGCTGGGCTTCCTCAGGCAGGTAGTACTCGCACAACAGCCGCCCGAGGTTGTGAAACATCGCACCCAGGAATGCCTCTTCGGCTTCGCGATTCGAAGTCGCCAGCTCGCCGGCAATCTGGCCTGCGACCAGTGAGCGCAGGAACTCCTCGCGCAGTCGCTTGGCGTGCGCCTTGTCCTTCATGTGCTCGAACAACAGCAGCGACAGCGCCATGTTGCGTATGCCCGCAAAACCCACCAGTGCCACCGCGCGCGAGACGGTATTGATCGTGCCGCCACCCGCACTGCTGTAGTGGACCGTGTTCACCATGCGCAGCAGCTTGTTCGTCAGTGCCACATCCTTGAGGATCTCGGCTGCCAGGCTGTTCAGGCTTTCGCGCTCCGACGCCGCGATGCGCTGGATCCTCGCCACCGAGTCCGACAACGTCGGGAAGTCCGTACGCGAGCGCATGCGACGCAACAGGAAGTCCAGTGTTCCGCTGCCCGCTGCGGCACCGACGGCGCCGCCAGAGCCATCGGCCACGCGGCCCTCCAGCCACACGCGCAGCGCGTCGCGCATCTCGGCCGCCGACGGGAATCGCAACGAGGCATCCCGCTGCAGCGCGCGCAACAAGACCGCGCGCAGCCCGTCATCGATGGGGACGTCATCTGGCAGCGCCATGTCTTCATGCACGACACGATGCAGCGCTCGGTGGGGGTCGCGCTCGCGCAGCAGGGGCGTACCAGTCAACATCTCCGCCAGCAGCATGCCGGCCGAAAACACGTCCATCTGGGGAGTTGGCGGCAGGCCCTGCGCCGCTTCGGGCGAGATATACCCGGGCGTACCCACGATCAGGCCATCGCCGGCTTCAGACACCCGCGCTGCGATGCCGAAGTCCATGACCCTTGCGCGGCCGGCTTCGTCGACCAGTATGTTCGACGGCTTGAGGTCCCGATGCACGATGCCGTGACCATGAGCCTCGGCCAAGGCAGCCAGTACCGCCATGGCGCACTGGACCGCAACCGCGACCTGCATCGCTCCACGTTTGCGCAGGGCGTCCGACAGTGATTCACCTTCCACCAGTTCGAAGACGAGATAGGGTTGCCCGTCGTGCTCGTCCGCCTCGAACACCGGAACGATGTTCGGGTGCGCAAGCCGGCTCACAGAGCGAGCCTCGTGCAGCCACTGGGCAACTGAAAGCGTGTCTGCGCCCGGGCTCAGCAGCTTGAGGGCGACGTCTCGCTCAAGTCGTTCGTCGTGGGCGCGCCAGACCACGGCCTGCGCCCCGCGCCCGAGTTCCTGAATCAGCTTGAATCGCCCGACAGACCGGCCCGTCTTCACGGCCCCAACGGCACTCACTGCAAGCCCCCGAAGTGCGTGCTGCGCTCACCTTCGGCTGGGACCGACCCGGGCTCGATACCCTGGGCAGCCAGCTGTAACTCGCGCAGCGTCACGCCGAGCACCCGGGCATAACGTTGAGCCACACGCTGCAGCGCCGTCATCAGTTGGCCAGGCGGCAGCGCCTGAGCATCGACAACTTCGTTGGCGCAGGCGGCCGACAGCCTCAGCACCTCGTCATCGGTGTCGGCCGACCGCACCGGCGCCTCGAGCGACGGTCGCCGGATCATGTGCATGACGGCTTCATCCAACCCCCAC
>Ga0154020_10000404_pt1 | contig 52079 bp, 45 predicted proteins | sample Klosneuvirus_201_FD_109709 | JGI IMG/M metagenome (GOLD analysis project Ga0154020, IMG submission 109709) | Active sludge microbial communities from wastewater, Klosterneuburg, Austria - Klosneuvirus_20160825_MG | ecosystem: Engineered > WWTP > Aerobic digester > Activated sludge | place... | reverse complement strand
TGTAGAGATTTATAAGCCGGGACCTGAAGGCTTTCAAAATTCTCAAACCCTTGAATTGGGAAGCGGGGTTAAAACCATTGCGGAAGACCAGGAAGGAAATGTGTTTTTTTCTACAGAAGACAGAGGCATTTTTTATTTGAATTCCAGAACGCCTGATCGTCTCGATTCCATACAGGAAAAAGAAGGCCCCTCTCCCGACTGGGAACAACAATGGAATCTTGAAAACAGCGTTTTTTCCTACAAAGGACTGGTTTACGTTGGCAGCGAATTGGGAATTTTTCTCCTCTCCAAAGACCAGAAAGGCCGTTTCCAATGCAGCAAAAACACTAAACTCTGGCTTAAAACCAAGGGCGGACAGGTATTTAGGGCCGCTCAAGCCGGCAACGACCTGGTGTATTCCTACAAGGAATTTCTCTCTAAAAAGAATAAAAACCGTGAGAAGATTATTTTGTTAGAAAAAAAAGCTGAGAGCTTTCAGGTGAACAATGCGGCGATGAACCGTTTATTGGACTTAAATGCCAATTTTATATCGTACGACAGTGTAAAAAAAGATGTGTTTATCTGCGGTGAAGGCTTATTTATACTTCGAAACATTAAAATCAATCAAAACAAACACTATAACCTCATCCTTAAAAAATTTGCATCCAACAAAGACACCCTGTTGATGAACATTTCAGCTCTGGATTCTTCAGCTGCCGAAAAACTAAAAATACCTTATGAAAACCATGACATTTCAGTGATGTTGGGCTTCACCAGTTTTGAAAGCGGAAGTTACGAGTTCAGTTACCAACTGGAAGGATTCAACAAGGAATTTAGTGAATGGAACAAAGACCCTTTATTGACTTTTGGAAATTTGCTGGAAGGGAATTACCTGCTGAAAGTAAGGGCGCGTACCGATCTTGAAAATAAAATTCATGAAATTAAAATTCCGTTTAGGATTTTACCGCCCTGGTACCGCTCCAAACTTGCCTATGCCCTTTATCTCCTCTTATTGGTTTTGTTTGTTGTGCTCATTGTTAAACTTAACAGCCGTCGTTTAACCGCGGCCAATAAAAAACTGGAAGAAACCATAGCCGAAAGAACCAAAACCATTTCTCACCAAAAGGAAGAGATAGAAGACAAACAAAAAGAGATCCTCGACAGCATCATTTACGCAAGAAGGATACAAAGGGCTCTGTTGGCCAGTGATGAGCTCTTAAAGGACAACCTCAAAGATTTTTTTGTGTTTTTTCAACCTAAGGATGTAGTGAGTGGAGATTTTTACTGGGCCTCCCTTTTGCCCAACAAACAATTTGCGTTGATTACCGCCGACAGCACGGGGCATGGTGTTCCCGGAGCCATCATGAGTATGCTCAACATCTCCTGTTTAAAGGAGGCGGTTGAATCTGAAAAACTAATCACACCAAAAGACATCCTTAACCATGCCCGCAAAAAAATAATCGACACCCTGGCGAACGACGGGAGCCAGGAAGGGGGGAAAGATGGTATGGATTGCAGTTTGGCTTGTTTTGACTTTGCCGCCTTACAACTGCATTACGCCGCCGCCAACAACCCCATTTGGATTGCACGAAAAAATGAAACGCAAGGACAAGACCCTGTTGAATTGATAGAACTCCCCTGCGATAAAATGCCGGTAGGCAAACACGATAGGGATACGGTTTCTTTTCAGCAAAACACCTTCGACCTTATTCGCGGCGACATGGTGTATACACTTACGGATGGATTCGCCGATCAATTTGGCGGCCCGAAAGGTAAAAAGTTTATGTATAAAAAATTAAAGGACCTGTTGATTGCCATTACCCATCTGCCTTCAGAGGAACAATTTGGTCAGCTTAAAACAGCGTTTGAAGAATGGAAAGGGGACCTGGAACAGGTGGATGATGTCAGCTTAATTGGGATACGAATTCATTAACCCGGGACTAATCCCTTTCGTCGCTAATCTGATCGGCCTTCAAACCTTTGGTATCAAACACAAAAGCAGCATCCGCGATTTCAAGATTGGGTTTCATGGATTTAACGGTGTACTCCTGAGTGGTGCCATCTTTCATGATCATTTTTAATTTCACCACTTGTTTTTTTGTTTTGTCGACGTACAATTTAATGGTGTGGAATTTTTTCTTTTCCGGTTTGATGGCCGGGAAAAGATCAATCACATGGCAAAGGGCCACTCCCACTTTTTCTTCCTTGTCGTATTTGAACTTGAACCCGTTCTCGTACATGGTGAACAGTTTCGCTGGATTTTGTTCATCACTGTCCGGATCAAAATTTTTGATTGTCACCTCTCTGGCGTCCTTATTGTAATTCCAGACGGTTTTACCATCGCAAAGGATGGAAGAACCCGGAATCTCTAAACGGAATTTCTGTCCTTTCACCTGAACCTTCCAAAGTTGCGGCTTTTCGGCCGGCTTTTTTTCTTTGTTCAGGATGGTAAAGATAATTTCTGTGGTGATGGTTTTATAGGCCTTGGTCACCTTGCTCAATTCATCCAGTATGGCTTTGGCTTTTGGGTCCTGCTCCTGTGCGGATGCAAACAAAGTAAAGAAAGAGAATACGGCGATTGCGATGAACTTACTCATGTGCTGTGAGGGGGTTAAATGGGGTGGTCAAAGATAGAAATTGAATAGCAGGCACCGTGCCAAATGCCCCTAGTGATTTCTTAATTTTTGTAAAATCTCGTCCAATTGAGCCATGTCTTTCACCAGCACTTCCCGGGCTTTGCTGCCCTCAAATGGTCCTATAAAGCCTGCTGCTTCAAGCTGATCAACGATTCTGCCGGCACGGTTGTATCCCAATTTCAATTTCCGTTGCAGAAAGGAGGCACTTCCCTGTTGAAATTGCACAACCAAACGGGCGGCATCGTCAAACATTTTGTCCCGGTCGCTCAAATCCACATCTTCTTTGCCTTCACCCTCTTCTCCAACGTATTCCGGTAACAGAAAAGCACTTGGGTAAGCCCTTTGGTTTCCAATGAACTCGGTGATTTTCTCCACCTCAGGGGTGTCCACAAAAGCGCATTGAATGCGGATCAAATCGTTACCTGTGCTCAACAACATGTCTCCTCTCCCTATCAATTGCTCTGCTCCTCCGGTATCCAATATGGTTCGGCTGTCGATTTTACTGGTTACTCTGAACGCAATACGCGCCGGGAAATTCGCTTTAATGGTGCCTGTGATGATGTTCACGGAAGGACGTTGTGTGGCGATGATTAAATGGATGCCGACGGCCCTGGCAAGCTGAGCCAAACGGGCGATCGGCGTTTCCACCTCTTTACCTGCAGTCATGATCAGGTCGGCAAACTCATCCACTACCAGAACGATGTAAGGTAAAAATTTGTGTCCATCGTTTGGATTCAATTTGCGTTGCACAAACTTGGCATTGTATTCTTTGATGTTTCTTACCTGCGCATCCTGTAAATGGGCGTAGCGGTTGTCCATCTCAATACACAAAGAATTTAACGTGTGTATCACCTTGGTGTTATCTGTGATGATGGCATCTTCCGAATTCGGCAATTTGGCCAGGAAGTGGCGTTCAATTTTATTGAAGAGGGTCAACTCCACTTTTTTGGGATCAACCAAAACAAATTTTACCTGTGAGGGGTGTTTTTTGTAGAGCAGGGAAACCAACACCGCATTCAAACCAACCGATTTACCTTGTCCCGTAGCACCAGCCATTAAAAGGTGGGGCATTTTGGTAAGGTCGGCCACAAATATTTCGTTGCTGATGGTCTTTCCAAGCGCTATGGGTAGTTCAAACTGGGAGTTGTTGAATTTTTCGGAAGCCATGATGTTCTTCATGGGAACCATTTCCGGATTTTGATTCGGCACTTCAATGCCAATGGTGCCACGGCCCGGAATAGGCGCAATGATACGGATACCAAGCGCGGAAAGACTCAAGGCAATGTCATCTTCCAGATTTTTGATCTTGCTGATGCGTACCCCGGCCGCCGGAACTATTTCATACAGGGTTACTGTAGGTCCAACGGTAGCTGTGATTTTATCGATCTCAATGCCGTAATTTTTAAGTGTGCTTAAAATGCGGTTTTTGTTGGCAATGAGTTCTTCCTGATTGACTTTGCTGTGAATGTTCCCGTAGTCGTTCAGCAACTCAAAACCCGGGAAACGATAGGTGCCCAAATCCAATGTAGGATCATATTCCCCGAACTGCTCAACAAGCTCAGCAGCTTTGTTGCCCGCTTCCAAATTGCTTGGTTCCTCCACAGTGCCACCGATTTCAAACTCCGGTTCATCTTTCCCTCCGGCTTTTTTTGTTTCTGCTTCCTTTGGCACTTCCAGGGGAAGCTCCTGCGTTTCATTTGTGATCTCAACGGCTTCAGGTGTCACAACGGCCTCCTGCGGTTTTTGAAGCACCTCAAAGTTCAGCAACTCCGCTTCTTCTTCAGCGCTCAATACCGGCTCTGAACTGTCCTGTTTCATGCGGTTCACAAAAACAGCTTCTGATTCAAGGTTCGTGTCTGTCTCCTGACTGTTTTCAGTTGACTCCTCGTTGATTTCCCTCTGTGGCAAGGAAAAATTCATGTTAATGGTAATCACCAGATAGGTGAGTAAACTAAACGCAAGCAATGCAATTAAGCCTGAGTTGCCAATTAAATTTGAGATCTGGGCGTTGATAAAATAACCAAAGCCCCCGCCCATAAAAAAAAGACGTTCAGCAAAAAAGAAAGATAAAACCAGAGACGTCCAGGTGATAACAAACAAACACTTGGCGTAAAAATTTGAGATGGTGTGTACCCTGCGCTGCACGAGTTTTTCGATGCCCCTCAACACCAAAACGGGTACTAAAACAAAAGAGGCCACGCCAAACCATTTGTACAAAAACAAATGCGACACCAGCGCCCCGAACTTACCCAGCCAATTGTTGACTTTGGTTTCTGGCAAAAACAGCTCTGATGCGGGTCCAAGCACCTTGTCCTGATCAATGCTCCAGCTAAAAAAATAAGAGATAAAAGCGATGCTGAGATAACTTGCTGTAAGCAAAAGCACAAGCCCCCTTATCTTTTGCACCCGTTCAGAAGAATAAAGTAGTTGGGCTTGTTTTAAATTCTCAAGCCACTTGCCTTTTTTAACAGGAACGGCCTCCTGCTTTTTTTTCACTTCGTTTGTTTCAGACGCAGTTTTGCTTTTGCGTTTTTTATTTACCCCAGGGGTTTCCTCTTCCGGAATATATTCTTCAATTGCCAGATCCGACTCAATTGATTCCGGCTCTCTGAACTTATTTTTTTTCCCACTGCTCATTAACCTTTAAATGTAGTTCTTATGGTCAAGGCTTTGGTTTTGGGAGCGGCAATGTTTTTCACCATTCATTGTTAATCAAAAAACAGGTATTTTTACCACTCACAGCTGTTGTTATGCCTAAAAATCTTCGTTTCGCTCTTCTTTTGTTTTTTATTTGGAGCAGTCCGCTCTATTCCCAAAAAATTGACAGTACCTGGGCTTATGCCAATTACAGCAAGGATGAAATTTATATTCCCATGCGAGATGGGGTCAAACTGTTCACCACTGTTTACAGTCCTGTTGACCGAAGTGAGTTCCATCCCATTTTAATGATGCGCACCCCTTACTCCGTAGCACCCTACGGCAAAGGCCTGATCTCTCCCCGACTTTACACCACGTATTGGAAACGGTATCTGGAAGAGGGGTATATCATTGTTATGCAGGATGTGCGTGGAAGATACATGAGTGAAGGGGAATTTGAAGATGTTAAACCCTTCAACTCCGATAAAAGCAGCAGAGACGAACCGGATGAAGCCAGCGACGCCTATGATACCATTGACTGGTTGCTTAAATACGTGGGCGGAAACAACGGTAACGTTGGGGTGTTTGGTGTTTCTTATCCGGGGTTTTATGCTACGATGGCCGCTGCCAGCCGCCATCCGAACCTAAGAGCAGTAAGCCCCCAGGCGCCGGTAACCGATTGGTTCATGGGTGACGATTTTCACCACAACGGGGCCTTCGCATTGATGGACGGTTTTAGTTTTTACTATTCTTTCGGAAAAAAACGAATTAAACCGGGTACCACAAGCCCGAAAGGGTTTGTATTTCCTGAAAAGGACGCTTATAATTTTCACTTGAAACAAGGGGCCTTAAAAAACTACAGAAAACTCATGGGCGACAGTGTCAAGTTTTGGGATGTGATGATGGAGCACCCCGATTACGACACCTTCTGGCAGTCGCGGAACGCCAGGAAAGCCTGCACAAACATTAGCGCTTCCATGCTGGTGGTAGGTGGCACCTTTGATGCAGAGGATTGTTTTGGCGCCTGGAATTTATACAAAGCTTTGGTTAAACAATCGCCTTCCACCAACTCAAGGCTTGTGATGGGACCCTGGTTTCATGGGGGATGGGGCCGTTCTGAAGGCTCGCATTTGGGCGATGTGCGTTTTGGTTCAAGCACCTCCCAACACTACCAAAACGATTTGGAAGTGCCTTTTTTTAATTACCACCTGAAATTAAAAGGCAAAATCGATAACATGCCAAAAGCCAGTGTTTTTTTCAGCGGAGAAAACCAATGGAGATCTTTTGATGCCTGGCCACCCCGAAATACAGAACAAAAAAAACTCTACCTGCAAAACAAAAACAGTTTGAGTTTTGAGCCTCCAAAAGCATCTGAGGACTTTTCTAAATACCTCAGCGACCCAAAAAAACCAGTACCCTATGCTGATGGTGTTCATATTAGAAGAACAAAAGAGTACATGGCCGACGATCAGCGTTTTGCTGCCAGACGACCTGATGTGCTTGTGTTTACAACGCCTGTATTGGACAAGGATTTGGTTTTAGCTGGGCCGGTGATTGCAGATCTCTTGCTGAGCCTAAGCACAAGCGACGCCGATTTTGTAGTAAAACTCATTGATGTTTTCCCTGATGATTTTTCGTACGAGGCGAATTATTGCTGCCGAGGCGTGGATAAGGAAACCGAAATGGCCGGTTATCAAATGCTGGTTCGTGGGGAAATCATGCGTGGAAAATTCAGAAAAAGTTTCGAAAGGCCTGAACCCTTTGAGCCCGGGAAAACAGAACAGGTGAAATTTGAACTGCCCGACGTGGCCCACACCTTTAAGAAAGGACACAAACTGATGATACAGATACAGAGCTCCTGGTTCCCTTTGTTTGACAGGAATCCCCAGCAATTCACCAACATTTACACCTGCAACGAAGATGCCTTTGTGCCTTGTGAAATTAAAATTTACCACAACAGCAAAAATCCATCCTGCATCTGGTTACCTGTATTGTCTGAAATAAAATGATCCAAACCATTCTTGTCATAACGCTTGTTTGCATTTCCGCCCTCTATCTGATATACCGCTTGTTGCCAATAAAACGCGGGAGTTCGAAAAAGGACGGTTGTTCCTGCGAAAAATCGTCCTAACATGAAAATACTCCGGGCAGAACAGATCAGGGCCATTGACGCCTACACAATAGAACACGAGCCGCTATTGTCCATTGAGTTAATGGAACGTGCAGCGTTGGCCTGTTTTAAAGCGCTGGAGGGGAAATTGAACAAAAGCGAACCCATTTCGGTATTCTGTGGCATGGGAAACAATGGAGGGGATGGTTTGGCTTTAACGCGTTTGCTGAATCAAAAGGGATTCACAGCCTACGCCTACCTCATCAAACATTCTGAAAAAGCCAGTAAGGACAATCAGATCAATCAAAAGCATTTAAACGCCTCCTTTCCAAAACACCTTTTGGAGGTGAATACAGTTGCTGATCTGAATAAACTACCGAAAGAAAATTTCAAAGTGATCATTGATGCGCTTTTGGGTACTGGTTTAAACAAAGCACCTGAGGGTTTGCTGGCCGATGCCATAGCCTTCATCAACGCCTTCTCCTCGGCCTCTGTCTACAGTATTGATGTGCCCAGCGGTTTAAACTGCGATGGACCTTCAACCCAAAACCCTCACATCATTAAGGCCAAATGCGTTCTGAGTTTTCAGTTTCCAAAATTGGGCTTTTTAATGGCCGAGAACGCAGATTATGTAAAGGCATTTGAATTGCTCGACATTGGTTTACACCCGGATGCCATTGCGCAACACGCCACATCTTACCATTACATCAGCCGCGATCTGATTAGCGCCCTCTTAAAACACCGTACTAAATTTTCACATAAAGGCAGCTTTGGACATGGTTTGTTACTAGCCGGAAGCCGGGGCAAAAGCGGTGCGGCCCTTATTGCGGCAAAAGCCTGTATGAAAAGTGGTGCCGGACTGCTCACTGTGCATTCCACCAAAGTCACACTCACCGCTTTGCTTCAACACTTGCCAGAAGCCATGAGCAGCGCCGATTCAAACCCCGAGTACATATCCGAAACCCATCACCCAGAAAAATTTGACGCCATTGCGTTTGGTCCCGGTGTTGGTGTGCAAGAGGATACCCAGCGGGTGCTCAAAAAAATTCTTCAATACGCTACAGGCGGTTTGATTATTGATGCTGATGGCTTGAACATCCTTTCAGAAAATAAAACCTGGCTGAATTTTCTGCCGCCAAATTCCATCCTTACGCCCCATGTTAAAGAATTCGATCGCTTAAGCACAAATCACACCAGCGACTTCGAACGACTCCACACGGTACGAAAATTTGCGGCACAATACCGTTGCATTGTGGTGCTTAAGTCGGCGCATACAGCAATCGCTATGCCCGATGGCACGGTGTTTTTTAATTCCACCGGAAATCCCGGTTTAGCCAAAGCCGGAAGTGGGGATGGCTTAACCGGCATCCTGCTTGGTTTGCTTTGCAGAACTTACACGCCCGCCCAAGCCGCACTCATTGGGGTGTATTTGCATGGTTTGGCAGCCGACAGCTGTGCAAAAAAAATGAGCCTTGAAAGTATCCTCATTTCTGATGTGATTGGGGAATTGCCCTCGGTGCTTTTGGAACTGGAGAACCCCTTTGTTTTATAAGGCAAAAAAAAAGCCACTCCTAAAAGTGGCTTGAACAATACGATTCGTTGATCAATGGTGAGTTTCCTCAGCCGAAGCCGCTGCCGCAGGCTCAGCAGCATGGTGACCATGGTGTTGTCTGAGCTCTTCCTGTTGTTTTACAAAGATGGGATCCACACGTGTGAGGTTTCCGGATGTTCCCGCGTAAGTTCCCTCTGTTAGAACAATAAAAATGGTATACAACATAAAAATGATGTAAGGCATCAAAATGATGTATTTGAAAAACTTCACTTCGTGACCAAGGTGCATGAACCAAAGCACAATGGCAGCCGCCTTAACAATGGTTAAGCTGATGAACAGGGTTTTTAACCACCAGCTGCCGCTCCAGCCCTGACTTGGCGCCATAAAACCAATTACCAATTCAAAAATGGTAATGGCCAGCATCACCCAAAACACGTTCCATAAGGTTTTGCGTCCTTTTTTTCCTTCCTCTTCGCCGTGATTGCTCATCACTTCGTATTGCGGATAATTATCGTGAAATTCCATAGTCTGAAAATTTTATCTTATTACAATTAATACTCTTTACAACAAATAGAAGAAGGTAAACACAAACACCCACACCAAATCCACAAAGTGCCAGTACAAACCAACTTTCTCAACCATTTCGTAATGGCCGCGGCGTTGGTAAGTGCCTTTTATCACGTTGAGGAAGATGATAAAATTGAGCACCACACCGCTAAACACGTGTGTTCCGTGGAACCCGGTGATAAAAAAGAAATAATTGGCAAATTGCGGGACCCCGTATTCGTTTGTTGTCATATTGGCCCCATGAAAGACCTGCTGAACATACGCTCCTTTTTCCATGTCCCAAACGTTGCGTAAAGCACCTGCATCGGTTCCAACAATGAAGTGGTACCACTCCCAGGCCTGAGAGCCAACGAATGCAAGACCTCCAATAATGGTCCAGAACATCCAAACGGTCACCCCTCGTTTGTCCATGCGGTGGCCGGCTTCAACAGCAAGCACCATGGTAACGGAGGACATGATGAGAATAAAGGTCATTAAACCCACGTAAGCCAGAGGGATGTGTTGTTCCACAAAAGGAAAGTGAGTAAACACGTTCTCAGCTTTAGGCCAAACCTCAGCGTATTTGTGACGGATGAAGCCGTAAGACACTAACAACCCACCAAAGGTCAAAGCATCGGATACAAGGAAGAACCACATGAACAATTTCCCGTAACTTATCCTGAACGGGGATTGACCTCCGCCCCAGGCTTCTTTCACATCAATTTCTGCTGTATGAGACATGTTAAATTAGTTTAATTTTTGCTTGCAATATTAGCGATAAAAATATAAAAACAAAAACAAATATACCCAGAGCAAATCAAGAAAATGCCAATAGATGGCTGTGAGTTCAAGCCCCAGATAATCAGCAGAGGAATACCGTTTTAAAAGCGACTTGGTAAAACTTACCAACAGCGCTAATATTCCACCCACCATATGGGCCAGGTGCACCAGAGCAATGAGATAAAGAAAAGAGCCGGACGCATTGCTGTATTTGCCAATAAAATAAATGCCCTGGGCGGTGAGTTGTTTCCAGCCCTCATATTGGGTAAAGAAAAAAGCCACACCCAACATCAGGGTAATAAATAAGGCAATTGAAGTCAGACGGTAATTGTCTTTCTTAATGGCCATTTGAGCCCATAACAGGCTTAAACTGCTTGTCACAATAATGGCTGTGCTAATGATAATGATCCCGGGCAATTGAAATACCAGCCAGTTGCCATTGTCAGCTCTGACCACGTAGGCGCTGGTGAGGCCGGCAAACAACATCACAATGCTTACAATGCCGACATAAAGCAATGGTTTTGCTGCTTTACGCTGCGCCTGCTTGAGTTCTTCCCGGTGCATTCCGCTTTTTTTTACTGTAGTGCTTTCTGAATCCATAATTTAATATTTGGTCATTAGGGCCACCTGCACCACCGGCAGGTAAACAAGAGTAACAAGAAATAATTTTCTAGCCAATGCATCGCTGGGCAAACGGTAAAAATTATAGGCCTGCAGCAAAAGTGCCAGTCCGCAAAAAACCGCCACCAGCGTGCTTAACAATCCCACAAAATGAAAAGCGAATGGGAATACACTTACCATCAGTAAAAATGCGCTATACAACAGGATTTGAAACTTGGAAAAAGCATCCTTCCCGTTCTTTGAGGGCAACAAATGAAAATCAGCACGGGCATAATCTTCGTCGTTGAACCAGGCCAGGGACCAAAAATGCGGGAATTGCCACACAAACTGAATCAGAAATAACAACACTGCAAAAAAACCAAAGTGCCCGAATCCCTCTGTGGCTGCAACCCCACCAATTAACGTAGGCAGTGCGCCGGGGAAAGCCCCAACAAAAACCGAAAAAGGGGTGATGCGTTTCAAAGGGGTGTACACCAAAGCGTATAAGACAATGGATAAAAAACCAAGAATACCGCATAATGGATTGGTATAAACCCATAACAAAACGGTTCCAAACACGCCAAAAATGGCGCAGGCCCAAAAGGCTTCAGTAACACTTAAAACTTCAATTGGCAAAGGGCGTGTTTTGGTTCTTTCCATCAGTTTATCGAGATCCTTCTCAATAATCTGATTAAAGCCGTTGGCAGAGGCGGTAACCAATAGTCCACCCAGCAAAAGCACCAGGGCTTTTAACCAATTGACCTCCTCGGTTACTGTAAAATAGGTGATAACGGCCGAAAACACCACCAGGGCGCTCAGTCTTAATTTACCCAGACGCAGATAACCTGAAAACTTAGAGTATTTTAATGAATTGTAAGGGATATCCGAAGCAAGACTTTCCAAGAGGCGCAAATTTAGCAGATAAATCCCTAAATCCTGAACTTCGTCTTAAAATTCAAGGATTTCACCGAAAAATCTTCAAAATCGCAACTATTTGGGCTTTCACGGCGTAAGAGTCCTAATTAACATTTATACGAAAAAAAGAGCCTAATCTCAAATTATTCTTTACTTTTGTTCGCTATAAAACCTAAAAGTTCAACAATGAATTCGAAATTTTTACATGTAATTGCTGCCAGTTTGTCCGTGGCTGTTGTTTTCACCAGCTGCGATTCCCTAGGCAAAATGTTAAAGAAGCAAAAAGAAATTAAATACGCCGTAACCCCAAATCCACTGGAAATGGTTGGTGACAGCGTTCAGTTCAGCGTGAACGGCAAATTCAGCGAAAAACTCTTTCAAAAGAAAATAACCCTGGTGGTTACCCCTGTAATTACCTGGAACGGAGGCGAAAAAGCCTTAAAACCAGTTACTTTGGTAGGTGAAAAAGCCACAGGCAGCGGTCAGAAAATCGCCTACAGCGGAGGCTCTTTCAACTACGCTTCTGAAAAATTTGCCTTTGAGAATGGCATGCGTAACGCCAAATTGGTGATTCGTGCAGAAGGTCAATACAAAACCAAGAAAAAAGCTTTTGATCCTGTTGAACTGGGTGATGGAACAATTGCTACTTCCCTTTTGGTGCGTAACGATGAAAAAACCATGATGGCTAAGGATGCTTTTGTAAAAGTAATGCCTGCCAATCAAATGACCCACATCTATTATGTAATCAACCAATCCAATGTAAGGCCTTCGGAAATGAGTTCTGAAGAAATGAAAACTTTCAAGAACTTCATCGCTACCAGCTTAAACTCACCTTCTTACAGTTTCAAAGGCATTTCAGTTTCTGCCTACGCTTCGCCAGACGGGGAAACCGATAAAAACGAAAATTTGGCCAAGGACCGTGCCAACTCAGGTTCAGCAGCTATAATGGCTGAGTTCAAAAAAGACAAAAACAAAGACAACAACTTTGGTAAAACAAAAGATCAGTACGTTATAGCCACTACCCGTGAAGACTGGGAAGGCTTCAAACAACTGATGGAAGAATCAACCATGGCTGATAAGGACCTTATCTTACGCGTATTGACTATGTACTCCGATGCCGACCAGCGTCGTAAGGAGATTAAAAATCTTTCTAAAACCTATGTTGAGTTGGCTGAAAAAGTACTTCCACGTTTGCGCCGCGCTGAGATTACTTTGAACATCGACAAAAATTCACGTACCGATGAGCAAATCTCTAAACTGGCAGTATCTAACCCTGACAGCTTATCGGTTGAAGAATTATTGTATGCTGCTACACTTACCAATGATGTGAACACCAAAGTGCAGATCTATGCTGCTTCTGAAAAACAATACGGCAGTGATTGGAGAACCTCTAACAATTACGGTTGTGCGCTTTTGATGCAAAACAAAGTGAGCGAAGCCACTGAAGCTTTCAAACGTGCTGAAAAAGCTGGAAGCACTCAAGCTGCGGTTCAAAACAACCTGGGTGTTATCGAATCCAAAAACGGCAACCGTCCTGCTGCTGAAGAACTTTACAAAAAAGCCGGTGGGAACGCCGAAACCAAATACAATCAGGGTATTCTTGATGTTCGTAATGGTAAATATGCTGATGCCGTGAACAACTTCGGTTCTTACAACGGACACAACAAAGCCCTTGCCCAATTGCTTAGCGGCAATGCAGGAGCTGTGAAAGAAACCCTTGGTAGCAGCGATGAAAACGAAACTGCTTACAGCTATTATTTGAAAGCCGTTACTGCTGCCCGTCAATCCATGAGCGCAGACGCTATCGCTTTCCTTAAAACAGCCATCGAAAAAGACAATGCTTACAAAGCTTACGCTAAGGACGATGCTGAGTTCATTAAATTACGTGCTGATGCAGGATTTACTGCACTCATCAACTAATTAAACAAATCCATTAAAAGGAAAACCTTCTCCACACCGGAGAAGGTTTTTTTGTTTTTATATTTACCGTTCACGGTTTTCTCATGAGCCATTATCCTGAATCTGAACTCATACTCAATTCAAAGCACAGGGTTTATCACCTTGACCTCAGCGGGGAACACATTGCCGATGATGTCATTCTTGTGGGCGACCCGGGCAGGGTAAAAAAAATTTCAAGCCACTTTTCAAAACTCGAATTCAGCACTGCTCACCGGGAGTTTATCACGCATACCGGAACCTACAAAAACAAACGCTTAAGCGTAATCAGCACAGGCATTGGCACAGATAACATTGATATTGTGATGAACGAACTGGATGCCGCCGTAAACATCAACCTGAATACAAGGCAGGAACTGGATCAAAAAAGGCAACTGCGCATTTTTCGTTTGGGGACAAGCGGGGCTTTGCAGGAAAACATTCCAGTAAATAGTATAGTAGCATCCTCCTTTGGTTTGGGGCTGGATGGCTTGATGCATTTTTACGATGCACTGAATAGCATCAACAGTTCCGCGCTTTGCGAGGCATTTGAAACCCATACCGCCTGGCCCTCAACCCTGCCCAGTGCGTATGCCGTACCCGCCTCAGCTTTTCTATCAGAGCAATTCAAATCCGCCGTTTTTTGCACAGGCATTACAGCTACCGCTCCCGGGTTTTATGCTCCTCAGGGCAGAGAGCTCCGTTTGAAAGCCCGACTGAAAAATATGCAGGGACTCTTGTCTGCTTTTCAGTTTGAGGGCTTAAAAATTACTAATTTTGAAATGGAAACATCCGCTTTGTATGGCCTTGGAAAACTGCTCGGACACGAATGCCTTACCTTATGTGTGATCATAGCCAACAGAATGCGAAACGAATTCACCAAAGACCTTGAGGGAAGCGAAGCTCATCTAATAGACACTTTTCTTCAACAACTATCCCAACTTCATGACCAGACAAGAACTCATTAACACCATCCGCAACAAAAGAAATTTTTTATGCGTGGGGCTCGACCCCGATGCAGAAAAAATTCCTAAATTTTTATTGGAAGAAGAGGATCCCATTTTTGAATTCAATAAACAGATTATTGATGCTACTGCGGAGCACTGCGTAGCCTATAAACCCAACAACGCTTTTTACGAAGCTTATGGCCTGAGTGGAGCAGAAAGTTTGGAGAAAACCATAAAATATTTACACATTAATTATCCTGACCACTTTATTATTGCCGATGCCAAACGCGGGGACATTGGCAATACGAGCAGCATGTACGCCAAAGCGTATTTTGAACGCCTTGAAGCGGATGCCATCACCGTAGCGCCTTATATGGGCAGCGACTCGGTGAAACCATTTCTGGACTTTAAAAACAAATGGACTATAGTGCTTGGCCTCACCAGCAACGCGGGTTCTGCCGACTTCCAACAACTCAAAATCAACGGAAAAGAATTGTACCTGCACGTGATGGAAACCTGCGCCAAATGGGGCACTAAGGACAACATGATGTTTGTGGTAGGGGCAACCAAGGCCGAGATGCTGACGAAAATACGGGAAGTGCTCCCCGAACATTTTTTACTGATTCCAGGTGTTGGCGCTCAGGGCGGAAGTTTACAGGAGGTTTGTAAATACGGTTTGAACAAAGATGTTGGGCTGTTGATCAACTCCAGCAGAGCCATCATTTATGCCTCAAGCGGAGAAGATTTTGCGAAAAAGGCGGCTGAGGAAGCGGCAAAAATAGCTAGCGAAATGCGGCAAATTATTCATTAACTTCGTTGTCTAAATTTTAATTCAAAAGACCTCATGGAAGAGAACATTCCTAACCAACCCCACCTTGATATAGAACTCAGCGAAGAAGTTGCCGAAGGCATTTATTCTAATCTCGCCATCATTACCCATTCCCAAAGTGAATTTGTAATGGACTTTATAAAAGTGATGCCCGGCGTTCCTAAGGCCCGCGTTAAATCACGCATCCTGCTCACCCCACAACACGCCAAACGTTTGTTGAAAGCCCTGGCCGATAACATTCAAAAGTTTGAGCAGGTGAACGGGAAGATCAAAGACATTGACACGGCCATTCCCATGAACTTTGGTGGGCCCACCGCTCAGGCATAATCAAAACCAAGGGCTTTTTTTAATTCCTTTTCTTAAAAATTTATCCTCATTCCTGTTTGAGAATGTTCATAATTCATGCTGTCCATGCATGGGGCTATTTTTAAATTTACCTGAAATGAATTTTCTATGAACGAGACCCGTATGTACTTTAAACTGGCCGATGAGCTGAACATTGATTCCAAACAGGTGGTTGCCGTTGTGCGCTTATTGGACGAAGGAGCCACCGTTCCCTTTATTTCGCGTTACCGTAAAGAGATCACCGGCAGTTTGGATGAAGTACAAATTCTGAACATAAAAGATGGCATTGAACGCCTTCGCCAATTGGAACAAAGAAGAGAAAGCATTCTTAAGTCCATAGAATCGCAAAACAAACTCAGTGAAGAACTCAAAGAAAAAATCCTTCAGGCAGAGACCCTCAGTCAGCTTGAAGACCTTTACCTGCCCTACAAACCCAAGCGCCGCACCCGGGCCAGTATAGCCAGAGAAAAAGGACTGGAGGAACTGGCCAATTACATTTTTGCTCAGCAAGGGAATGCACTTTTAGCTGAAGCTGCAAAATACATTTCGCTTGAGAAAGAAGTCAACTCTGAAGAAGAAGGGTTGCAGTATGCACGCGACATCATTGCCGAAACCATCAGTGAAGACGCCCTGGCCCGTGAAACAATACGTGAGCTTTACAAAAAAAGCGGCACCATAAAAAGTAAGGTCATAAAAGGAAAAGAAGAGAGCGGGGAAAAATTCAGGGATTATTTTGAATGGGAAGAAAAACTCATGGATTGCCCATCGCACCGGATGCTGGCCATGCGGAGAGGAGAGAAGGAAGATGTGCTCATTCTTGATCTTGTGATCGATGAAGAAGACGCCACCCGAAAACTTGAAAAACAGTTCATCACAAGCCGTGGTGATTGCGCAGAACAACTTCAATTGGCCATAACCGATGGTTACAAACGTTTGTTGCAGCCCTCTATTGAAGCAGAAATGCGTTTGTTGAGCAAACAAGTCGCCGAGAAAAAAGCCATAGAGGTGTTTGCCGAAAATTTAAAAGAACTTTTGCTGGCTTCTCCATTAGGGCAAAAAGCCATACTCGGTGTTGACCCCGGCTTCCGCTCCGGCTGCAAAGTGGTGGCCCTCGACCGCCAGGGAAAATTGCTGGAAGAAACCGTTATTTACCCGCATGAACCTCAGCGCAAAACGGAAGAAGCCAAATGGATTCTTCTTGCCCTGTGTGAAAAACACAAAATTGAAGCCATTGCCATTGGCAACGGAACCGCCTCCAGGGAAACCGAATTGTTCATCCGGAGCATTGATCTCCTGCCAAGAGAACTTCAGGTGATTGTTGTTAACGAAGCCGGTGCCTCCGTGTATTCCGCAAGTGAAGTGGCACGTGAAGAATTCGGGGAATACGACCTTACCGTTCGTGGGGCTGTATCCATTGGCCGTCGACTCGCTGACCCTCTCGCGGAATTGGTAAAGATAGATCCAAAATCCATTGGCGTTGGGCAATACCAACACGATGTGGATCAGGGTCATCTTAAAAATAAACTCGATGAAGTGGTCAGTTCGTGTGTTAACGCCGTGGGGGTAGAATTAAACACCGCCTCCAAAGAATTACTCTCCTATGTTTCCGGCATTGGGCCTTCTCTGGCACAAAACATCATCGACTTCCGGAAAACCACTGGTCCATTCAGCGGAAGAAAGGAGTTATTAAAAGTACCCCGCATGGGAGAAAAAGTGTTTGAACAATGCGCGGGATTTTTGCGCGTTCGCAATGGCGTGCACCCACTGGACAAAAGTTCGGTCCATCCTGAAAGTTATCACATCGTGGAGCGCATGGCAACCGACCTCAACTGCAGCATCGACGATTTGATGGAAAGCAAGGAATTACGTTCTAAAATTAAAATTCAAAATTACGTCACCGACAGCATAGGACTTCCCACACTGAAGGACATTGTAAGTGAACTTGAAAAACCGGGTCGCGACCCCCGTAAGGAATTCGAAGTGTTTAGTTTCGATGAGCTGGTGCATAAGATGGAAGACCTGAGAGAAGGCATGCGTTTGCCGGGCATTGTAACCAATGTGACCAATTTCGGGGCTTTTGTTGACATTGGCGTGCATCAGGATGGTTTAGTACACATCTCCCAGTTGGCGGATGAGTTCGTTGACGATCCTTCTAAAATTGTAAAGGTGGGACAGAAAGTTTGGGTGAATGTGACTGAAGTGGACATCAAACGAAAACGCATCGCGCTGAGCATGAAAGGCGAGGTTCAGCATGTCAAAAGTCAGAAGGCAAAAGTTAAAGCTGAAGAAACGGCCTACGACCCAAACGACATGAACAGTGCCCTTGCGGCCTTAAAAAGTAAATTCAAAAAGTAATGGCGGAGTTGTTTGGCTTGATTGGCAAAAATCTTACACATTCTTTTTCCAAAACCTACTTTGAAAAAAAATTTACTGAACTGAATTTGCCCGCTTACCAATACAAGAATTTTGAACTTCAAAAAATTGAGGACTTCCCTGCCCTGTTAGAAACTCAAAAATTGCTCAAAGGCCTGAATGTAACCCTGCCTTACAAAGAGGAGATTCTGCCGTTTATTGATGAAATAAGTGAAGAAGCGCAGGCCATAGGTGCTGTAAATTGCATCAAAATGAAAAACGGCAAACCCTTTGGTTACAACACCGACGTGTACGGGTTTTCGCAAAGCATCAAACCGTTTTTGGACTTTAACCACCAGCGCGCGCTGATTCTCGGAACAGGCGGCTCATCCAAAGCCGTTGCCTTTGCTCTGAAAAAAATCGGAGTGGACGTGTTGTTCGTTAGCAGTACAGCATCAAAAAAAAGTGAACATGTGCTTTTGTATGAAGAGGTGAATGAATTGGTCATGGGATCGCACAAACTCATTGTCAACTGCACCCCCCTTGGCATGTTCCCTGATGTTGACTCCTTTCCTCCCATTCCTTATCAGCACTTAAGTCCTGAACACCTGGCCTACGATCTTGTTTACAATCCCAACGAGACCCGGTTTCTAAAAAAAGCGGCTGAGCGGGGGGCCATTGTGGTAAACGGCTTAAGCATGTTAAAACTTCAAGCCGAAAAAAGTTGGGCGATCTGGAACGGGTAATAAGGCTACCTTCTCTCTGACTTGTATCTTCGGTAACAATCCATCACCTTGGTGTAAAGGTCAAACCCATCGTGGGTCAAGATGTAATCGTTGCTCAACTGAAAACAATATTTTCTGAAAACGGCATAATCCAACTCGTTGTCACCTGTAAGTCGCCTTAAGATCTCAGGACTCAATTTTTGCTGTATCTGTTCCTCCACCATCAATTCCTCAAAAATTTGGGCCAGCTTTCTCACCTGCCGCCCCTCCTTGCTGTATTGCATGTACATGGCGGTGAAAGGGCTATTGAAGGCGTTGATGGTGCCCATGTGGCTTTTACTGATGATGTCCTTCATGTAGTCGCGTTCGTAGGGTTTGATCTTAAATGAGGTGACGTTCACGGTTCCCAAATTCACTGGCATGCGGGTGAGGTACACCCGCATCACCCCGTCTTTTCCTTTTACGATTTGTTTCACCGGAATGCTGGTTTTGGCGTAACCAACAAAGGAAAACAGCAGGGTATCTTGTTCGGTAACAGAGATGGAAAAACGCCCCTCGTTGTCGCTCACGGTTCCATTGCCTGTGCTTTTATTGATCACAAACACAAAAGGCATGGCGCTGCTGCTATCGGTTTCAAAAATCAGGCCCTTAATGAGGTTTTGGGACCAAACACCAGCCGGAAGAAGGAAAAAAAGAAAAAGGGTATAATTCAGCGTTTTCAGTGGACTAAATATAGAAATGATGAATAAAATTATAAACATACAGTTAATAATTTAACCTTTTTTATTCGCCCGAATTCCCCTGTGCGGCGGCGAAATTAATCGTATTTTTAAAACTTAAATGGAAGGCTTTGTTGTATCGGCGCGTAAGTACAGGCCCCAACACTTTAACACGGTGGTTGGGCAAAGTCACATCACCAACACCCTAAAAAACGCCATACTTAACAAACAACTCGCACAGGCCTATTTGTTCTGCGGACCAAGGGGTGTGGGCAAAACCACCTGCGCCCGTATTTTTGCCAAAACCATCAACTGCACTGCCCTTAGCAAAGAGGGGGAAGCCTGCGATCAGTGCGAATCCTGCACCTCCTTTAATGCCGGAACCTCACTGAACGTGCACGAATTGGATGCAGCCAGTAACAATTCGGTTGACGACATTCGTAATCTGGTTGACCAGGTGCGTTTTGCGCCTCAGTTGGGCGAATACAAAGTGTACATCATCGATGAGGTGCACATGTTAAGCGCGGCTGCTTTCAACGCGTTTCTAAAAACCCTGGAAGAACCACCGCGTCACGCCAAATTCATATTGGCCACTACCGAACGCCACAAGATCATTCCCACCATACTTTCCCGTTGCCAGGTGTTTAATTTCAACCGCATTAAAACGGAAGACATCAGCAAACACCTTGCTTTTTTAGCACAGAGTGAGCAAATCAGTTTTGAACCCGAAGCCCTTCAGGTGATCGCACAAAAAGCCGACGGGGGATTGCGCGACGCCTGTTCTTTGTTTGATCAGATGGTTTCTTTTACCGGCAATCAGCTGACTTACAAAAATGTGGTTGAGAACCTCAATGTGCTTGACCTGGATTATTATTTCAACATCACCGATCTGATGCTGAGCAACAAATTCCCTGAGATCATGCTTGTGCTCAACGACATTCTGAATAAAGGATTCGACGGGCACCAGTTTTTAGTGGGCCTTGCCGAACACCTGCGCAGTTTGCTGGTTTGCAAGGACAGTCAAACACTCAGCTTACTCGAGGTCAGCGAAGCACTGAAACAAAGGTATTCTCAACAAGCTCAGGCATGCGACACCATGTACCTGATGAGGGCACTTAACCTCATTAGCAAATCCGACATCAATTACAAAGCCGCAAAAAACCAGCGCCTTTTGGTGGAGACCACATTAATGCAATTGTCTTTTTTAAATTCGGCTGCTGCTGAAGAAAAAAAAAAAGATGAACTAAGTCTTCCTGAGCCTGAAGAACAACTCCCGGTAAAATCCCCTACGGCACAAAAAATAGTTGCCCCGGTGAACACCCCCCCGGTGCGTATTGCCGAGAAACCAAGCATTGAATTTGAAAAACTAAAGGTGAAAGCCAATTTTAGTTTGTCGGAACTCAAAAACAATTCCCTCAAAACTTCAGTTCCTGCACAGCTGGTAGCCGAACCCCCTCCTGAAATCCTGAGCAAGTCTGCTGAAACCAACAGAGAAGATGTGGAGAAAGTAATCGCCCAGTTTGCCGAAGAAAAACTCCAGCAGGGCGCCAGACAAATTTCCACGATCTTCAAAACCGCTGGTGTGCTGTTTGAAGGCAAAAGTGTTTCCCTTCTGCTTAACAATGAAACTCAAAAAGAACAGGTGCACATGATCCGTCAGGAATTTGTGGATTACCTGAGAAGCAAGACCGGTGATCCGGCTCTGCAATTGACTACTTCTGTAGAGGAAATTCAAAAAGAAATTAAAGCCTATAAGCCCTCTGATGTATTTAAAGCCATGAGCAGCAAAAACCCTTCTTTGCTGGAACTTAAAAAACGCTTTGATCTGGAGATCGATTATTAAACCCTAAACACAAACTATGTTCAAATCAACTGTATTGATCCTAATTGCCGCACTTCTTAGTCTTCAATTAACAGCTCAATTGAAGAGCGGAAAGATGCCGCCAAAAACACCAACACCTGTTGATCTCACTGAGGTGTTAAAGTACGAATCGGTACCCGGCGACCCTTTGAACACCAGAATCTACACCTTAAGGAACGGCATGAAAGTATACCTCTCGGTGTACAAAAATGCGCCCCGCATTCAAACCTACATCGCTGTAAAGGCCGGAAGTAAAAACGATCCTGCCAATGCCACGGGCCTTGCCCACTACCTCGAGCACATGGTGTTTAAGGGTACTGATGTGTATGGCACCAAAGATTTTGCGAAAGAAAGTGTTGAGATCAAAAAAATAGAAGACCTCTACGAGACTTACCGTCTGACCCGCAACGAACAGGAAAGAAAAGCCATTTACCACCGCATTGACAGCATCAGTGGAGTGGCCGCGAAATACGCCATCGCCAACGAGTACGACAAAATGTTGGCGGGTATTGGAGCAGATGGCACCAACGCCTACACCTCTTTTGATCAAACCGTTTACGTGAACGACATTCCATCCAACCAAATCAGTAACTGGCTGCGCATTGAAGCAGAGCGGTTCCGGAATCCCGTGTTGCGTTTGTTTCACACCGAACTGGAAGCTGTGTATGAAGAAAAAAACATTGGCATGGACAACGACAACCGCAAAGTGTTTGAAGCCCTGTTTGAAGCCCTCTTCAAAAAACACAACTATGGCACGCAAACCACCATTGGCACCATTGAGCATTTGAAAAACCCCTCCATGGTGGAAATCAATAAATATTACAAAAAAAATTATGTGCCCAATAACATGGCCATCGTGATGAGCGGAGATTTTGATCCTGATCATGTGATCCTTGAGGTGAACAAATACTTTGGTCCTCAAATGCCGTCCGCAGTAGAACCGTACACCTTTGTACCGGAAACCCCAATGACTTCTAAAGCAAGTAAAACAGTCATAGGTCCAAGTGCTGAAAGCGTAACCATGGCCTGGAGATTAAAAGGAGAAGGCAGTCGCGATGCGGACATGGGCACCTTGATCTCTGCAATACTTAACAACGGAACTGCAGGTTTAATGGACATCAATCTGAACCAGGCGCAAAAAGTACTTTCAAGTTATTCTTTCTATTACCCTTTGAAGGATTATAGCATACTTGCTTTTGGAGGAGAAGCCAAAGAAGGGCAGAAACTTGAGGAGGTTGAAAACTTATTGCTCAGCCAAATGGAACTCGTGAAAAAAGGAGAGTTTCCCGATTGGTTGTTAAATGCGGTGATCACCGACCTGAAACTTCGCAAAACAAAAGAATTGGAAAGCAATGCAAGTCGTGCCGACTTGATGCTGAATGCCTTTGTGAACGATTTGAACTGGAAACAACAGGTGGAAGCCATTGACCGCATCTCAAAGATCAGCAAACAGGAGCTCGTGGATTTTGCCAAACAGAATTTCTCCAACAGCAATTACGCAGTAATCTATAAACTGACCGGAGTGGATTCAACAATTCAAAAGGTGGAGAAGCCGGAAATCACCCCTGTGGAAGTGGACAGGGAGAACAGTTCTGACTTTGTGAAAGCCATGAACAAATCTTTACCGAACCCAATTGCCCCCCGCTTTTTGGATTATAAAACCGATATCGCCTATGGTAAATTAAAATCAGGCGTGGAAGTGTTGCACAACACCAACACCGAAAACAAGTTGTTTGATGTGTACTACCGTTTTGAAATGGGCAGCAACCACAACAAACAATTGACACTGGCCATTAAAGCCATTCCGTATCTGGCCACCGAAGGTTTGTCGGCAGCCGGGGTGAAAGAAGAATTGTACAAACTGGGTTGTTCTTTCAATGTGTTTGTTGATCAGGAAAACGTTTGGGTGAGCATCAGCGGCCTGGACGAGAACTTTGAAAAAGCCTTGCAGCTTTTTGAAAAAGTACTGGCCAAACCTTTACTTGACAAAGAGGTGCTCAAAAATCTGGTGAGCGACATGATCAAGGAAAGGAATGACAACAAATTACAGAAACGCCTTATCCTGAACAGGGCCATGAGCAATTACGCGCGTTATGGTGCTGTAAATCCGTTTAACTACGTCTTGAGCGATGAGGAATTGAATGCCCTGAAAACGGAAGACATTACCCAACTCATCACCTCCCTCTCCTCTTATCAGCACAATATTTTGAGTTACAGCCCGCGCGAGCTCAACACCATGGTGACTTTGCTGAACAAACACCACAAGATCAAAGGCGCGCTCAAGCCTGTTCCAACTCCATACCCATTCATAGAACTGAACCTGGATAAAAAAGTGTACGTGGCTGAATACGACATGAAACAGGCCGAGATTGTGACCCTGAGCAATGGAGAAGCTTACGATGTGAACAAAGTGCCTGTGATTACTTTGTACAACAACTATTTCGGAGGAGGAATGAGCAGCATCATGTTTCAGGACCTGAGGGAATCCAAGGCCCTGGCCTACTCCACCTTTTCGCGTTACAACGCGCCAAACAAACTCAGCAAAAAGTATTACAACTTTTCGTATATCGGTTCTCAGGCCGATAAGCTTGAAGAAGCCCTGAACGGGTTGTTCGCACTTTTAAACGAAATGCCAAAATCCCAAAGCAGTTTTGATGCTGCCAAGGAATCCATCCTCCAGGAGATTCGTACCCAGCGCGTTACTAAGGCTGCAATTTTGTTCGATTACGTTGCAGCCAAGGATCTTGGCAACAGCATCGACATGCGCAAACCCGTGTTTGAAAAAGTACAAAGCCTTAACTTCGACGACATCAAAGCATTTCACGAATCCCTCATTAAAAACAAAGCCACCACCTTATTGGTGCTGGCGAAAAAAGAGAACCTCGATCTTAAAGTGCTTGAAAAATATGGGGAAGTAAAATTTTTAAGCCTCACTGAACTTTTTGGATATTGATTTTTTATTGAGCTTATGATTTCATTTGAGAATACAGAAAACGCGTTTAAAGCCAAGAGCAATTCAGATCTCACCCGTTCCTACTGGTTGTTTAAGATCATTGGCAATCCCAACCTGGTGAACCTTGGTGCCAAATGGGGGCCCCTAGCTTTAAACATAGGGTTCAAAGGCATCATTAAAGCCACGGCTTTTAAACAATTTGTAGGGGGAGAATCCATTGAAGATTGCAAAAACACCATTGCCGAACTTGGAAAATTCAACATCGGTGCCATATTGGATTACAGTGTAGAAGGCAAAGAAAGCGAAGCCGACTTTGAACACGGCTTGAAGGAAACCCTGGCCACCATTGAAATGGCGAAAAGCAATTCGCACATTCCATTTTGCGTGTTTAAGGTCACCGGCCTGGCACGTTTTGGTTTATTGGAAAAAGTGAGCGCTCAGGAAGTTCTCAGCCCTGCTGAATCGGAAGAATGGAAACGGGTGAAAGACCGGGTAAAAAAAATATGCGGTCTGGCCTATCAATACAACCAACCGGTTTTTATAGATGCTGAAGAAAGCTGGATACAACCTGCCATTGATGAACTGGCCGATGTGAACATGGAACTTTGCAACAAAACGGAAGTGATCGTTTACAATACCTTTCAATTGTACAGGCACGACCGTTATGCCTTTTTAAATGAAAGCATTGCCAAAGGAAAAAGCAAAGGCTACAAAGTAGGCGCTAAGCTTGTGCGGGGCGCGTATATGGAAAAAGAAAGGGAACGCGCAATGGCAATGAAATACCCCTCACCCATTCAAACCAGCAAAGAAAACAGCGATAAGGATTACGACCTTTCCTTAAAATTGTGCGTGGATAATATTGAGGTGATGGGACTATGTGCCGGTACCCACAATGAAAACAGCAGTTTGTACCTGGTAAAACTCATGAAGGAAAAAGGGCTAGCTCCATCCGACAAACGCATTTATTTTTCACAATTGCTAGGCATGAGTGACCACATTTCGTATAACCTTTCATTGTCAGGCTACAATGTGGTGAAATACGTGCCTTATGGTCCGGTAAAAGAGGTGCTGCCCTACCTCATCCGCAGGGCACAGGAAAACACCAGTGTAAAAGGGCAAACCGGAAGAGAATTGAATTTGATCATGCAGGAGAAAAAACGCAGGGCTGCAAAAAAGTAGTTTCACGATTTTTCCATTAGCAATACATTCATGTACCCCTTTCTTGAAGAACCCATATTTCAACTTATCCGAAAATGCTCAGGGGAACTTCAGCTAAGTTCCTTCGCCATTGGTGGTTATGTACGGGATCACTTTCTAAACCGCAACAGCAAGGACATAGACATTGTGACCCTCGGCAAAGGCATCGACCTGGCCGCCAAAGTTCATCAGGCCCTTGGTGATGAAGCTCAGCTTTCCATCTTTAAAACATTTGGTACAGCACAAGTTAAATACCGCGACCTGGAAATTGAATTTGTAGGCGCCAGAAAAGAAAGTTACAATCAGAATTCACGCAAACCTGTGGTGGAAAATGGCAGCCTTGAAGACGACCAGAACCGCCGCGATTTTACAATCAATGCTTTGGCCATTGGCACCAGCAATGACAATTTTGGGCAATTGCTTGATCCCTTCGGCGGCATGGAAGACCTTAAAAACAAAATCCTTCGCACACCTTTGGATCCTGACATCACCTACAGCGACGATCCTCTGCGAATGATGCGGGCCATACGTTTTGCTTCACAATTGAATTTTACCATTGAAGAAAAATCTCTTCAGGCGATCACAAAAAACAAAGAACGCATACACATTGTTTCCAAAGAACGCGTGAGTGATGAACTAAACAAGATCATCGCCTCCACAAAACCTTCGGTAGGATTTAAATTGTTGTTTGATACCGGTTTGTTGCATTTGATTTTTCCTGAAATGGTAAAACTTCAAGGTACCGAAACCATCAAAGGCCTTTCGCACAAAGATAATTTTTACCATACCCTTGAAGTTCTGGACAACACCGCCAGGAAAAGCGAAAACCTATGGCTGCGCTGGGCCGCCATTTTGCACGACATTGCCAAACCCGCTACCAAACGTTTTGAAGAAGGCACGGGGTTTACGTTTCACGGCCATGAGGACAAAGGCGCACGCATGGTGCCCAAGATTTTTACCAATCTGAAATTGCCTTTGAACGAAAAAATGAAATACGTTCAAAAACTCGTGCAATTGCATTTGCGGCCCATTGTTCTGGCAAAAACCGAGGTGACCGATTCGGCTGTAAGGCGTTTGTTGTTTGAAGCCGGTGAGGACATTGATGATTTGATGCTTTTGTGCGAAAGCGACATCACCACCAAAAATCCAAACAAGGTAAAACGCTACCTCAGCAATTTTGAACTGGTAAGGTCGAAATTAATAGAAATAGAACAGAAGGACCACATCCGCAACTGGCAACCTCCCATTAGCGGAGAAGAAATCATGAAACTCTATAACCTTACACCCAGCCGCGAAGTGGGCGTTTTAAAAAATGCATTGAAGGACGCCATTTTAGATGGGCTTATTGAGAACAACTACGAAAGCGCCAAAGCGTTTTTGGATGAGCAATTTAAAGGGTTGAAGATGTAGAAAGTTCTTTGCTGTCCATTTATAGTTCAGAAATAAATTTCAAAGTATAGATAGTTTGAGAAACATGAAAAGTTAATCCAAACTGTTCGGATTTAATCCTTAATACACTCTAAAATATTTTTCTTAAATTGTATCTTATTACCGATGATTTAGAGTTTTACCAAAATTACAAAATATGAGAGCTACATTTCTATTTCTAATTTTTGTGTTTCAATTTGCCAAAGCACAGATGGTATTTGAAAACCTTTACACTAGTCCTTCTAGATTTTCCTTGATTAACCTCGGTAGCAATGAATATAAATACTACATTTTAGAAGACTTCAGCATTCCAAATCACTTTAAGCTATATAACATGAATCATAGTTTGTTTCTTACAGTGAATACCCCAATCACATATACCACTAACAGTATTTATCACATAGCATATGTCTCTAGAACTTTGTTTGACTGTGATAGCAGTAATATAGAATACGCTTTGCTATTTGTTGGAAATGGCGGGCCTGGTTATGCTTCGCCCTATTTTGCTGTTTATAGAACTAATGGTTTTTTGTTTCAGAAAATTGATACAGTTAGGTACCTATTAAATGGAAATCCTGGTTATGTTACACCACTTGGCTTAATGCTACCCATTGTTAATACACCATATGGAACAAAATTGATGTTATGTAAACCAAATTTAGATGTTGTGGTCTACTCGTTGTGTGGGACCTTGCCAACCGAATGTCCCGTGGATATAATCACCAATATTGAGGATTTTTCACAAGGCAAAAAAGCAGCAAGAAATCTGCCATATCCTAACCCCATGGAAGAATCGATTCATTTGCCTTATGACATCCCAAACAATGGAAAGCCAGGCAAAATGAAAGTATACAATAGCATGGGACAATTGGTAAAAGAATTCGAGATTGATGGGAATTTTAAAAACATAATTTTGTTTAAGGGTGATTTACCTTCCGGCACCTATATTTACAACACCGTTCATGACGGAGAGCTGAGCGCATCTTTAAAATTTGTTCTTACAGATTAGTTGGTTTTTCGACAATACAATTTTGAAATTTCACCTGAATCATACGCCCGAAAAATTTGATTTTCAGATTACGCACGAGAATCCTTGTTTTTTGATCGGCTCTTGTTTTGCAGAGAATATGGCTCAAAAACTGCAAGAGCATTTGTTTCCGGTTCACTTTAGTCCCAATGGCATTTTGTTTAATCCCGAAAGCATGTTGCAAAGTTTGACGACCATCATAGGTAATAACGCTTTTGATGAAAGCTTCATCATTGAAAGAGATGGGCTCTGGTATTCTTTTCTACACCACTCTGCAGTTCATGCCTCCGATAAAAAGAAGCTTTTAGAAAAAATACACAAAACCCAGCAAGAGGCTCATGGCTGTTTGAAAACCTCGAAGTTCCTAATCATTACTTTTGGAACGGCCTTTGTTTACGAACACAAAACATTCCAACGGGTGGTCAGCAATTGTCACAAACAACCCGGGAGTATTTTCGAAAAAAAGTTTCTGGAGCCTGAAGTAATAGTTGAAGCTTATCAACGTCTGATTCAAAAACTCAGGGTGTTTAATCCTGATTTAAACATCATCTTTACCGTTTCCCCGGTTAAATATTTAAAGGATGGTCTTGAAAACAACAGCCGGAGCAAAGCCTCTTTGTTATTGGCCGTAAACCGTTTGGTCAATACCAATGCCAATGCCCATTATTTTCCGGCTTATGAATTGCAAAACGATGACCTGCGCGATTACCGTTTTTACAAGGAAGATTTGGCCCATCCCAATGCCCAAGCCATTGATTACATCTGGGAGAAATTTGCGGCAAGCGCCTTTTCTGAAAAAACACAAACCATCAACCTGGAGATCGCCAAACTGAATGCGGCTTTGGCCCACCGCAAACTAAACAAGGCTGAGGAAGGGGACAAAAAGCTGCAAACATATATTGATCAACAAAAGGAGAAGATTAAAGCCTTAGCTCCCGGACTTTTGTTCCCATAGACACCTTTTTAATTATTGATACAAAGACCCTAAGCTCATCGTTTGTCACGCCGAGTAGTGCAGCAGAGCCCGAGCGCTGGGCACTGTATCGAGGCGTGTTCGAAAACAATTCAACCTTCCGAGGGTCCCTTCTCGATACGGTTTTGCCCCGCAAACACTCCATGCAAAACCACTCGAAGGGACAAATTCGATTAAGCTTTCAAGTCTTTAACTCCCGGACTTTAACCGCTTGGCTTCGGGGGTAAGCCCAAAAAAGCCAATACCTCCAAACATGGTCCTTCGACCGCATTTTCCCCCAATTTTCCCCTAAAAAGCCCTAATTTTGCCGCAAATCAATTTTTATGCTCAGAACCAGAACCTGTGGGGAATTAAGACTAAACAACGTGAACGAAACCGTAAGCCTTTGCGGTTGGGTGCAAAAAAGCCGCGACCTGGGCGGCATGACCTTTGTTGATCTTCGCGACCGTTACGGTTTAACCCAATTGGTGTTTAACATGGACTGGGACAAAAGCCTTTGCGAACAAGCCCGGCAATTGGGCCGTGAATTTGTTATTCAAATCAAAGGCCAGGTGATTGAGCGGGAAAGCAAAAACAAAAACACCTCAACCGGTGATGTGGAAATTAAAGTGCTTGAACTGAATGTTTTAAATGCAGCCAGCACGCCGCCCTTTACCATTGAGGACGATACCGACGGAGGTGACGAACTGCGCATGAAATACCGCTACCTGGATTTACGCCGTAACGTGGTGCGCAAAAACCTGGAACTACGCCACCGCATGGCCATTGAAACAAGAAATTACCTGGACAAACAAAACTTTTTGGAAGTAGAAACGCCGGTCCTTATAAAATCCACCCCCGAAGGAGCACGGGATTTTGTGGTGCCCAGCCGCATGAACGGGGGACAATTTTACGCCCTGCCTCAAAGTCCGCAAACCTTTAAACAATTGCTGATGGTGAGTGGTTTCGACCGTTATTACCAAATTGTAAAATGTTTCAGGGACGAAGACCTGCGCGCTGACCGCCAGCCGGAGTTTACGCAGATCGACTGTGAGATGAGTTTTGTAGAGCAGGAAGACATTTTGAACACCTTTGAAGGTTTGGTGAACCATTTGTTTAAGGCGGTGAAAGGAATAGACATTGCCCCCATGGCCCGCATGACCTACACGGATGCCATGAAATACTACGGCAATGACAAACCCGACACCCGCTTTGAAATGAAACTGGTGGACATGAAAGCGATCGTAAGCGGAAAAAGTTTTAAGGTATTTGATGAGGCCCAAACCGTGCTGGCCATTTGTGCCAAAGGCGCGGCCGAATACACCCGCAAACAGTTGGACGAATTGACGGAATGGGTAAAACGTCCGCAAATAGGAGCCAGCGGTTTAGTATACGCCCGTTTTAATGCGGATGGCACTTTGAAAAGCAGCGTGGACAAATTTTACAACGAAGAGGAATTAAAAAAATGGGCTGAGCACTGCGGAGCGCAGAAAGGTGATTTGATTTTGCTGTTGGCCGGAGGGGAGGACAAAACCCGAAAAGCCGCCAGCGAATTGCGTTTGGAAATGGGAGGCCGTTTGGGTTTGAGAGATAAAAATACGTTTTCGTGTTTGTGGGTATTGGATTTTCCTTTGCTGGAATGGAACGAGGGCGACCCGAACTTGTTGGCTTCCTTAGCCGGAAGGTGGCATGCCAAACACCATCCCTTTACTTCGCCCAAGCCGGAAGATGTCCAATTGCTGAACAGCGATCCCGGAGCCGTGCGTGCCAATGCTTACGACATGGTTATCAATGGCGTGGAAGTGGGCGGAGGCAGCATACGCATTCATAACCGCGATTTGCAAGCCAAACTCTTTGAGATTTTAGGTTTCAGCAAAGAAGAAGCCCAAAAACAATTTGGTTTTTTAATGAATGCCTTTGAATACGGGGCTCCGCCTCATGGGGGTCTGGCTTTTGGTTTCGACCGTTTGTGTTCTTTGTTTGGCGGGGCCGATGGCATACGTGACTTTATTGCTTTCCCGAAAAACAATGCCGGGCGCGATGTGATGATAGATGCCCCTTCGGAAATCAGCGAGGAGCAATTGACGGAATTGAACCTGAAGCTGGTGCCAAAAGCCTGAATGGGGGCCCAAAACCCTTGAACAGGTTTAAATGAGCATTGTTTTGCTTTTTTTAGAAACGTTTCAGGCCAGGTTAACGTATACTTGTTATGTGTTTGTCAAAGGTATCAGGAAATAGAATAGATATGAAAGCTTCATTATACCTTGTCCTTTTTGCTTTTATCGGCTTTTCGGTAAAAGCGCAGGTGCTTTCTCAATTCACCTGGAATTCCAATCCCGTTACCACAGCTGCTATTGGTCCAAATGCCACGAGTGTGAGTGGAAGTGCTTTGTCATCAGCAGGAGGGGTTGGAGGCACCAATGGTTTAAATGCCGGGTTACCTACCGCCGATATCAACCTGACCATCCCCACAGGAGGCGGACTTTTTGATGTGAGTGGCATTGATGTGTCGATCGATTACCAGAGGGACGAGACTGTAGGAAATTTTTTTACAAGAGGTTCGAGTTTGATTATATCGGGTGCAGCGAATTTATCGGTGAGTTATCGGGTTGACAATGGTGCAGGAGGATTTAACACCGTGGCTTCGGGCAACGTGTTTGCCATACCCAACGACAATACCTTCAGAACCTATCGTTTTGTGTATTTGCCCACCACCGGTACAGGCTCGTTGTTTGTGAACGGCACGAGTGTTTGGACCAATGACGGGCCGGATAACCGCAGCATGTATTGGACCGGTTCGGGTAACATTGTTATTGGCGCATTGCTGGACGGTGCGAGTCAGAACCAAACGTTTTTAGATAATTTAATTATTGGTGCGGTCACCTCTTCGCCTTTACCCATCGAATTGTTGCGCTTTGAGGCCGGAACATATATAAACAGCGTAGAACTTTTCTGGGAAACCGCTACAGAAAAAAACAACCATTACTTTGAGGTGGAACGCTCTATAAATGCCGAGCAGTGGGAACCAATAGGGCAAGTAAAGGGGGCAGGAAATTCGTCGAACCGAAAACAGTACAGTTTTGTGGATGGCTCTCCTCACCTTGGAACTTCTTATTACCGGCTAAAACAAACAGACTTTGACGGAAAATCCAGCCTCTCCCCTGTCAGAACCGTATATGTTGAGCCTTACCGGGAAACCGAATTGCAGGTTTACCCCAATCCCACAAAAAACACCATACACATTCAGAGCGGGCTATTAAAAAAAGAAGACCTGTGGTTTTATGATGTGCTGGGAAAAGACGTGAGTGCTGAATGTAAATTTGTTTTTGAAAGTCCGCAAGGTTTGGTGTTCGACCTTAGTTCACTTGATAAAGGCGTGTATTTCATCCTAAGCCATCTTGGCCGCAAAAAAATTGTAAAAGAGTGATTTTTAGGTGCTTAAAATTACGGCGTAATACGGCGTAGGAATTTTTCAGGTTTCAGCATATAAAACCTTATCCTTTAAAACGTTCATTGCCTGGCATTCAAAAATCAGGTTCAGTATTCGGTATTTTAGGAAAAAAACTAAATTTGGTATAACCATAAAACATTCGGCAATCCTGCAATTTTAACCAGATAACCGAAAGTTTTGTGCGGGTATATAGTAGTTATAGGCAATTTATGAAAAGACTATTTAGCTTCATCTTTTTCCTGTTAGTACATAATAGCTTTTGTCAAAACTTCAGACAACTTGATTCATCATCAATTCAATTAATTAATGACATTATAATTTCAAAAGACATTTCATACGACAAAAGAAGTGACAGCTTAGCAAAAGAAATTTTGGGGACAGCTTACACCTTGCCCGATACAGCTATAACAACTAAATTTCGCCTAAAACTTGCAGACCTTTATATCGTTAAGACAGACACCCTTTACTTGTATAACATTCCTTACTCAGTAAAGCCTGCTCCTTCAAGTCCAACTCAAGAATTTAATCAAAATGACCTCAATTACATTTCCTCACAGTTAAAAATTAACGGGAAAATAGAGTGGGATAACAGAATTAAAGCAACAATAGTGAAGTCAAAAACGACTCAAAGATTATTAGAAATTTCAACTCCTCTTTTTAATTATGCCGCTAATAAAGCAATTATATCAATTAATTACAATTGCGGTAAAATGTGTGGATATGGTGGGCAATTTTTATGCGAAAAAATCGACGGAAAATGGAGAATTGTAAGAAGTTATGGCTCGACCTGGATATATTAAACTCGAATTACATAAACTGCCTATAACAGCCAACTGGCGCCACCGCGGACAAGAGACAGCTTTCCGTAAGCAGGCCCTGTTTAATAAAGCGGTGCCTTCGGCGGGACATTGTGGCGGGCCTGCTCTTACTCTTTTAAAATCCGGACGAATTTTCTATCTTTAACATCAGGCCAGCTTTCTGCTTGGCGGCGAGCGCCAGTTGGCAAAACGTTAGCAGCAATAACGGCAGACAATAATTCGGACATAAAATCGTTCTACCATAAACCTGATTGAAGCCGTATTTTATATACTCTTTTCTCTTTTTTCTTTCAGCAAATTGTGTGAAGGACAAGGCCATGCCAGCACCAAATCAGCAACCATTGGTTTTTGAGACAGGTACATTGACAGACACGAGAGACGGCCAAATTTATACGACGGTAAAAATTGGTAATCAATGGTGGATGAGTATGGATCTAAATTTCCACACCCCAAATTCGTGGTACTATAACAATGACAGTTCAACATATGCTCAGACATATGGAAGATTATACCTTTGGGCGGCGGCTATGAACGGAATTCCAAGTAGCAGCTCAAACCTAAGTAATGTTCGAGGCATAAGCCCCGCTGGTTGGCACATTCCTTCTGACTCAGAATGGACACAGTTAACAACATTTCTTTCAAACAACAATATGACTGGCGACGACTTAAAAGAAATAGGGACTGCTCACTGGAAACCGACAAACTCAGGAACTAATAAAACTAAATTCAATTCAGTTCCTGCGGGGACAATTTTCAACAATGGTGCTACTTCGGGAAATATTAATGGTTACGTGACTTATATTTCCGCAACAATTGATACAGTGACGGGCGGAGCATGGGGCCGAGGATTAGATTTTGACAACTCACTAATTAAACGAATCCCCATTGGCCTTCAAAACGGGTGGACCGTAAGATGTGTAAAAGACTAAGAAGGCCGTAGACACATTAACACTTTGTAAACTCAATGCCGTTAAACCTGCTAACAGCCAACTGGCGCCACCGGGATTCTAAAATTTCTTATCTTCAATTAAAATTTAAATACTGAGTAGCATGAGGTATTCTATAGCCAAGAACACTGCCTCCACAAAAGTAAAAAGGACAACCACCAAACATCAACCGGAAATGAAGAATAACAAACTCATCCTGGCCCTGATTGCCTTTCTGGCTTTTTCAAATTTAGTACTTGCCCAAAACGTGGAAGTGCTTCATAGGGCCGAACGCCTGCCTGAATACGAAGCTGAGCGTTTTTCGTTTATTGCGCCCGATGCGGATACGAGTCGCTTGCAATTTGTAGCCACACTCAGAGCAACCGGAGTAGGCAAAAATGCGAATCTGGAAATGGTCTTTAACAAACTCAGGGAAAAAGCCCAGACCCTTGGCGGAAATGCTTTTAAACTCAGGCAATTTTCACGAATTGACGAGTTCCCAAAGTCTATCCTCACCCTGGATGTTTATTTCGCCTCAGACTCCGTTTTGAAATTGAACCATGAAAAACACAGTAAAAACATGGTATACATTATCGGAAGTCCTGAAAAATCAGACAAAACCTATTCGTTCAAAATTGATAACCTTAAAAAAGAGATAAAAGGCGGAACGTTTTACCAGCATGAAAACAAAGAAGGACAAGAAGTAAAAATCAACAAGGGTGGCTTTACGGGGACAACCGTTTGGATCAAGTGGAAGAAAAACAAACCGGCTACCTTTCTAACGTTGAGCGGCATGGCCGTTTTAAATACCCCACCACCACCCGGCCAAATGGGCGCCTCAATAACAACCGGAAGAATCTCTTACTTAGATGAAAATTTTGGCTACCTTTTACTGAATGTGTTAGCTGAAAGCAAATGATTTATTTTCCAGTTCTGGTTACTTTAGCTTTATGTCTCATGTTCCAAGTACACAAAGCGTTTCCCAATAATCGTTAATCTCTTTTTAAATTATTTCCTGATTAAACTGCAAGGTTTACATTCGTAATTAAACCTTCGTTGATGAAATCGTTTGTTTTTTTATTTCCGCTTCTTATGTTCTCTTGTGAACTTATTGAAGACACGGACCTGATCGCCTCTAACAGAAAGGACAGTATTCCTCCTGTTTTACAACTCAATGGAGAAGCTCTTGACACGGCTTATTTGTTTACAGATTACGTTGATCCCGGTGTAAAACTTCTGGATGAAAAAGCAGGGGATCTTTTCATATACAAGGAGGGCAAAGTGGAAACCAGTGGAGAGGTGAACATGCGCCTTCCTGGCTCTTACGTCATTACGTATTCTGCCAAGGATGCTGCCGGAAACTTTGCTTTACCTATAACCCGAACCGTGAACGTGGTGGAAAACAGCACCACTTTTTTAAACGGCAATTATTCGGTGGTTTGCAGCTGCACCGTTCTGCCACAAGGCAGCAACACACCAAGTTTGGTGAGCAGCACCTACACCGCGGCCGTTCTCTCAAGCCCCAGGCGAGATAACTTTCAGATCAGCCGTTTGAATCTGGGGCCTGTAAATGTGATGCCCGGAGCACAATTGAATGGCTCAGATATCAGTCTTGAGTATTACGACCGTGACCTCAACTACACCGATGGTTCTGAAGAGGTGTTTAAAAACACCCTGTCTCCTTCTAAAACTTCCTTCACACTTGAAACCAAGGTTATGCCCTGGTCGCCACTCGTAAGCTACCATTGCAAAAATGTGTTTACAAAAAAGATGAGTATTTCAACTTGGAAAAATAGTGATTGAAACCTGCTTCATCCGTTCTGTAGTCTTTGGGTCTTGAGAGGATTTTGTCAACCCGAAGGAGGAAGTATTTTGAATAGCAAAAAAATTCTAATCGGGCAAGATGCTATCTGAGGTCAACATTCACGACACCTTTTTATCCACTTCCTCGTCCATCAAAATTTTCCTTATTTTAGATTAAAATTCGGCTATGGACCAGTTACCAAAATACATCCCCCTTGTTTTTGGGCTTACTGCTTTGCTCACGGTTTGGTTTGTTTATGTGGCTTCTAACAAATCAAAAAACACCATGATCCTGCTATTTTCATGGATGGCCTTTCAGGCAGGCATGGCGCTTTCAGGGTTTTATACAGTCACCAACACCTTGCCTCCACGGTTTATACTCATGGTGGCACCTCCCCTGCTTTTAATTTTGTTTCTTTTTATAAGCAAAAAAGGCAAAGGCTATTTAAATGCTATGGACACCAAAACCCTCACATTACTTCATGTGGTAAGGTTGCCGGTAGAGATTGTTTTGCTCTGGCTTTTTCTTCAAAAAGGCATACCTCAGGTGATGACCTTTGAAGGACGCAACTTCGATATCCTCTCCGGACTTAGCGCCCCCCTGGTGTATTATTTTGGATATGTTAAACCCAAACTGAGTCGCGCCGCGCTCATCGCCTGGAACCTCTTTTGCCTCACCCTCTTGTTTAACATTGTTATTCATGCCGCACTTTCGGCACCTTCTCCCTTTCAACAAATGTCCTTCGATCAACCCAACGTGGCCATACTTTATTTTCCTTTCAATTGGTTGCCTTCAAGCCTTGTGCCCTTGGTTCTGTTTTCGCACCTGGTGTGTTTGAGGCAATTGTTTCTTCACAAAGCACCTGGTTCCAATTAAATCAACTGTACCTTCGTATTCTTACCTTATCCTAACTACAACGAACATGCTAAAAGCTCTTGCCTTATTTCTACTTTTCTTTTTCTATTCCATTCCTAGCAAAGCTCAGTTCACAGGACTGGGCTCCTTCTGGCACGATACGCTTTTTATTCCGCAGATTAAGGCTCAGAAGGTAAGTTGCGTTACTGAACAGATCGCCAAATACAACAGTGCTTTTAATGGTCGTTACTGTTTTGACAGCGAAGGCCGAGTTATAGAGACAATCAACGGCTCAGGTCAGAGAATAAAGTATGAATACCATGATAAAAATCTGGTATCAAAACAGATCTACTTCGAAGAGCGGGACAGCTCGAAAATAAATTCCTGGTCCCTCACCACCTACGACAAAAACGGTCGCGTACTAAAAGTGGAACATGGTTATTTTAACGAAGGCAAGGCCATGCTCAGCAAGGACACTGAAACCAAATTGTCTGGCGTAAATAGCGCCAGGCCTTATGCAGAAATCACTAAATACTACGGTGATAAAATCGTTTCCACCACACTTGAACACGACAGCACTTCAGGAATATATAACTTTCACATCAGCTACAGTTATGAACCAGAGGATGTAGACGAGAAAGGAAGAAAACAAGGCAAAAAAACCCTGGAGAGACGTTATTTCAAAGACAATTGCATTTATGAGGACGAAATCAAATACAAGGTCAATGGCCGTATTGAAATAGCTGAAAACATTGAAACCCGATACACACAAACCGATTCCAAAGGCCGGGTACTTGAATATGGAGACATCAATTATGAAGAGGCTTATTCGGCATTTATGCAGGAACACCCGGAAGAAATCAGTTATTATGCCATGTCCCCTCTTTTTATCAAGACTATATTCGAAGGCAAAATAAAAGGTGTAAAGGAAGCCGATGCGAAATTCATATATGATGTTAAAGGGCGTTTGGTTGAAAAACATTTTTACGGCAGCGATTTTAAATTCAGGTACGACGAAAAAAACCAACTTGTAGAAGTTCGCTGTTCGGGAAACCAACACTACACTGAACTCTATCTATACAATGATAAAGGTTTGATTGAAAAAGCAGTTTCAACGCATTGGAATCCAAATGAAGAAGGAAGTCCAAAAAACACCAATGAAGTTACTTATACTTACACGTATTATTAAATGCCATGAACATTTATACGTATCTACTTCTCTTTCTTTTGTTCCACGTCCAGGGCTTGGAGGCACAGATGGATACCACTGTAAAGTTCGATTGGAATGGAAACCTTGAAAGCAGATACTACAACAAGGAGGGTAAGATTTATGGTTTTATATATTTTCCGGATGGGAACCTGGATACCAAAATGGTGTTGCACCCCGATAGCACGATCATTACCTTTTTACGTTGGGACAGGAAGGGTGTATTAATTCAAAGCGTCACAGAAACTGAATATTATCAATACGTACCCGAAACCGAACTTATTGCTAAGGGCAAACAGAGGAAATGGAAATTTCACGGGCATTTAATTACTACAGTTAAAGGAAAACTGGCCATGGACCAAATGTATTCCGATGGCTGGCTGCATGGCCCATCCATAACTTATAACGTTCGTTCAAAAAATGAAAAAGTACTGCTGTCGTACATTAATTACAAAATGGGCAAACCGCATGGGGAGTGCATCTATTATACGGAGCGGGGGGTGCTGGACTCAAAGTTATTCTTTGAGAACGGCTGTTTGATCAAAACCCAAAGCTTTGATGCTTCAGGTAAAATAAAAGAAGAAACCACCGATAAAACATTACTCAAACACAGGTACCGGGAAAATGTTTGTGATGACAGGTAAGCCTTTAGCCCCTACAAAAGGTTTACTACTTAATGTTTTTGCATATAGATCTTTCCGCCTTTTCGTACATTTAAGTCCAAGCCGATATTTATGAAACGAATTTCCATACGCCTCGCTTTTTGTTTACTGCTGAGCGCATTCTCCATTAAGGCACAGTTCGATGGCCTAAGCACTTTTTTTAGCGACACCATCCTACGAAAACAAATCATCTCCAATCGCATAAGCGCAATCACCGAAATGGTCACTGAGGACAGCCTCACAAAATACAATGGCCGGTATTGCTTCGACACCAATGGCAGAGCCGTTGAGATGAATATCGTTCACGGTCTTGCTCAATACCGCAGCCAATATCAATACAACGCTTTAGGCTTCTGGACCAAAACCATGCGTTACGAGACCAACGACACCAGTAAGATTGAAAGCTGGACCAACTACACCTATGATGCCGAGAACCGCTTATTAAAGGTGGAGAGGGGGAACAGCCGTAACGGAAAAACAGTGGTAAACACCGTGTACCAATCAAAGGTAATCAAAGGGAAAAATGGCGCTATTAAAATGGAAAGCCAACGCTACGAGGACAATAAATTGTACAGTACCATATACAGCCGCGACAGCATTTCAGGTAAAGACACCTTGGGCATCAGTTATGAATTTCGTCCGGGAAATACCGATGAAAACGGCCGGAGAGCCGGAGAAAAAACACTGGTCCGGAGATACAGCAAGGACCATTGTTTCTATGTGGCCGAAATTAAATACCTGGTGTTCGGCTCTAAAGAAGTTGTAGATGAGGTCAAAGGCGCCTATACTCAATTGGATGAAAAAGGAAAACTACTGGAAGAGGGTAAAATCATCTACGACGATGTTTATATGGAATTTATGCAGGAACATCCCGAGGACTTTCATCCGAATTATTATTCACCCATTTTTATCAAAGCCCTGTTCGAAGGCAAGGTTCAAGGTCAAAAACAAGCTGTGAACAAAAACACTTACGATGCAAACGGCGCTTTAATCCAAAAAGAGACAAATGACTATCCCGAAGACCCAAGGGCCGGAGAGTTGATCACCTTTCGGTATGAATTCAAATACAATGAAAAAGGCCAGATGATTGAGCAAACCATGCAAGGCATAGAAGGATACAACAGCCTCCAGGTGTTTTGGTACAACAAAAACGGCATGATCCATAAAACCCTTCTCACTTACTGGAATACAAGTGAAGAAAACCCTGTGAAAAAAACAAAAACAATGGAATACATCTACACGTCGTACTAGGTTCCATTTACAATCCCAGCACTTCCCTCAACTTGCTGTAACCTGAACGGCTCACCGGAATTTTTGCACCATTTTTCAAATGGGCCAGTACATTGTGTTTATCGAGGTTTTCGAGACGGTGCAAATAATTCAGGTTGAGCATAAAGGAACGGTGCACCCGTAAAAATTCCTTTGGGTCAAGGCTTTGTTCGTAATAACTCAAGGTGTTCTTTTTTAAATACAGATTGTCCTTGTGAAATACTTTAACATAGTCGTCATAGGCTTCCAGATGTGAAATTTCATCCACCGGTAAAATTTGTATGCGGCTTCCATCCTTCACCACCACGCGCCTTGCCTCCTCAATGTGTTTGCCTGCGCTTTGCAATAGGGCCTCCAGTTTCACCTCCTCGGAAAATCCGTTTTTTCCCTGAATGTATTTTTGAATGGCACTTGCAAAACGCTCTTCACTGAAGGGTTTTAGCAGGTAATCCAGGGCCTGAAGCTCAAAGGCCTTAAGCGCGTATTCGTCGTAAGCGGTGGTAAATATAACGGAAGGTTTATGTTCAATGAGTTCTAAGGTTTCAAAGCCGTTGATGCGGGGCATTTGTATGTCGAGAAAAATCAGATCGGGTTTGTGTTTTTGTATGGCTTTTACGGCATCAAATCCGTTGGCACATTCTTCCACAATTTCAAAATCGGGGTGACTCTTCAGGTAGTGCCTTAACACCTCCCTGGCCAAAGCCTCATCGTCTATCAGCAAAACCCTGTTCATTGCGGAATAAAAATACGTGTTGTAAAAATCCCTTGTTCCTGTGTGGTTTGAAGGAGGTCGCTTCGTTTGTACAACAACTGCAAACGCCTTCTTAATAAGTCCAAACCAAATCCCTTGCCTCTTCCAGTTGCCCGTGATGTCTCATCACAAGGATTCTGAAGTTCAATTTGCAATCCACCTTCCCTGCAAAACGCTTTTAAGTGCAGTTCCACCTTTTCTTCCCCACTGTTTAAACCAAACTTAACTGCATTTTCCATGGCAGGTTGCAATAGCAAAGCAGGTAAATGGCAACGTTTTGCTTCCTCACCGATCTCATACAGCACCTGCAGACGATCGGAAAAACGTACTTTTTCAATGCTCAGGTAAAGTTCAAGCAAACGCAATTCCTCTTCGAAAGGCACAGGGCGGTTTTCATCCTGATTCAATGAACTGCGCAAAAATTCGGAAAGATTCTCCAACATGCTGCCGGCCGCCTGAGTGTCCTTTAACAGCAAGGCTTTAATGGAATTGAGGCTGTTGAATAAAAAATGGGGTTGTAATTGCCGTCTCAAATGATGCAGTTCGGCCTCCCTCAAACTGCCCTCTATGCCTTCGCGGTATGCCCTGTCGCGCTTTAAACCCTTCACCAGCGTCCAGGTCCAGGAAAGCACCGAAACCATCATGCCCTGAACAACAATTACAAAAGCCATGAGGGGCCAATGAACCAACACTCCTGTTTGTTCGGGAAAAAAAACACTCATACAAACATAAGCCGTGGCAAAGCTTAATGCCACACATCCCAGAAGAAGGAACACACGGCTTCCCAGTTTTGAAAAAACTCCGGACAAAAAATCCTGCGAAAGGTCAAGGAGATAAAAGAAAGGCAAGGCTGAACCTAATGTAAGAAGACTCAATTGGACGCCAAGCCAAGGGTCCATTCCGCCATGAATGAGCACAAGTGCCTGCACAGCGCTGCAAAACAGCAGGAAAAAAAAGGCTATACCTCTAAATTCAAGACGTGTTAAACTCCTCACCGACATGGCCATCTAAACTACGAAAAAAGAGGAAGCGTATTTTCCAAAGCCCTGCTTTTTAAACGTATGTGTTCGATGAAACTTGTGTCCTCTTCCATAAATAAACTGCCTGAGCAAAGCGGCAAGGCCTGTCCTCCTAAGTGAAAAGGAATCAGTTCCCTTATGCCGATAAACTCCCAGCGAAGTCCATCGGATGGCACAAGGTTGTTTTCGGCTTCGTAGCCATACGCCCAGTTCAGCGCCTCCTTCACTTGTGTTTCCTGAGAATCACCCGAAAGTACAATCACCTGTTCGTCGAATTCGAATTTATTTTCATGCTCAGGTAGCCTATGCACCTGAAAAATAAGTTTTGCAATAGCCGCTTTCATAACAATAATCAATATGAAACAATTTCCACGCTTCCCATAAACACGTTGCCTTTCAGAACCAACACTTTGCCTTCAGGACCTTCAGCCGGCATTGTGCCACGCTGGTCCTCAACGGTAGCCATGGTACAATTCACTTCCGACTGTATGCGCCAGTGCGAAGGCACGATCAGTTTTATCCCGCCCATGTGCTGGTCAATCACAATTGTGGCCTGGCTTTGAATTTCAGCGTGCATAAGATTCAACTCACAACCACCTAAATGGTTGCGAATCTGCCCACCTTTAAAATCTTTGCTGATGATGCTGCGTTTAACGCCTGAGTAAGAATTATTAATGTGCAATTCATCTTCTGTACTGCTGATTTCCTGAAAGTTGCCAAAGTGTCTGCGGCCATGGCGGAAGCGGTGCATCCCATTCGGACCAATGCAGGAGTCCTTACGGCGAAAGATGAACAAGAGTCCGGCAAAGGCCAGTATCGCAGGAAGAATGAACTTTTGTATCAGTAATTCAGGATAAAGCATGCCTGATAAAAAAAAGGCACCTATGCCAAACATAAAAATCCAGAACGGGTGTCGAAACCCATTTTTAACCAAACTTATAAATCCGAAGGCAATAAAAATCATGGGCCAGCTGAGTAGCCAGGCAGCTGTAAGCAGCCCCAATTCTTTTAGTATAAGTAGGGCAGCAATGGCCACCAACACCAAGCCAAAGGCCATGCGCCCCCGGTGTTTTCTCTTTTGCCATTGTTCAGTTAGTTCATTAGAGGCAATCGTTTGTTCAATAGGTTTCATGATAATTGAATTTTTGTCAAATGTAGAGCACTTCCCGCCTCCCAGATAGCCCTTATCGGTGGACGGAGATGAGGGGTCGGTGAACGCGGAAAAACCCAGATGAATGGTTTTCCTGCTGCCTGCTTTTGCTTATTTGTTTATTTTTGTATTTCCATAACGCATGCAAAGTCCCGTACAAAACAACCACTTTCACCGAGACCCCAACAACTGGAAATGGGGTATTTTTTATTACAATCCTCAGGACGAACGTTTGTTTCTTCCAAAAAAGAATGCCGGCATGGGCATCACAGTAAATTATGCCAAACGGGAAGCGTATCTTTTCACCCTGCTCATTTTAGGGCTTCCTCTTGCCCTTATCCTCATGGCCTTTGGCAAGTAAAGTAATCATCACCACAAAAGGCTCCTGGGTTAATTTAGTGTTACGTTTTTTAGGTTTAGCATGGTTTTTCTTTTGAATCAGGGCATGAGGCTTTAGATTAGCGCTCCCTGTGTTTCAATTAAATCTGCATGGAAGAAGAAAGCGATTACAACGACATTCCTCAGGCTCTATCAGCGCTTGTTTTTTTGCTGTTTCTGCTTGGGCTTTGGTTCTTTTTGGATACCATACGCATAGCCTAGGTTGCATCGGTATTGTTTGGAACCCCAAACCCATCATGACCAAGGCGAGTGGTTGCGCTTGGCTTCATACTGAGCCATTTCTTTCAAAAACGCTTCTTTGTAAACCCTTCCAACCGGTATGATTTTTCCTTTGATCTCCACCTTAGTTGCAGTATAGCTTTTGACCATTTTCAGGTTCACCAGGTAGGATTTATGGATTCTGAAAAACTTAAGCTTGGCCAGCAAGTGTTCGAGCTCACTGATCTGCAATTTGGTAACAAGTTTACTGTCTTCCGTTGTGATCCTCACATAATCCTTCAAACTTTCCACGAAGACAATATCATTAAAATTAACCCTCACCTTCTTTTTATCTGTGTAAAAAAAATAAAACGGCTGATGTACTTCTTCCGTATGCAAGGGGGGAATCGTGTCGTTAAGGGGTAAGCTGACTTTATTGACTGCTTGCATAAAACGACTAAATTCAATAGGCTTCAAGAGGTAATCAACTACGTTCAGGTTAAATCCTTCCAAAGCATATTCATGGTAAGCCGTGGTGAGTATGATTTTGTAATTTCCTGAAAGGGTTTTAATAAAATCCAGTCCGTTTAGTTTTGGGAGGTGAATGTCAACAAAAATAAGGTCAATCTTATCTGTCCTTAATTTTTCAGAAGCCGAGAACGCGTTGCTGCAAACACCTTTCAAAACAAGTCCCGGAAGTTTTGCTACATAGTCAGCCAGGAGGTTTGCAGCCAAAGGCTCATCTTCTACTATCAAACAATTCAAAACCCGCATAACTTGAAAGGTTAATGGATAAATTTACAACAAAGTCCTTGCCCTTGATTCCGTATTCCAGCTTAAAGTCGCTATAAGTCAGCTCGAGTTGACGTTGAAGGTTTCGTAAACCGATTCCTTTTTGAGTTTTTTGGTTCATGGGCTCAGCGACAATCGTGTTTATTGCTCTGAGATGGAAATGGCCCTTCAGCACCACAATTGAAATAACAATGTTGCCTGGCTCTGTGCTCAGGCCAGTTCCAAACTTATACGCATTTTCAATAAGTGGCAACAACATCAAAGGAGGGATCTGTTCCGACTTGTTGTCGATTTCCTCCTTGTATTTCAGGTTGATGCCATTCGCAAACCTCAACTGCTGTAGCTCCATGTAATCCTTAATGATCTTTAGTTCTTCTTCGATTCCGGTGAGTTGTTTGTTTGATTCGTACACCATGTACCTCAGAAGTTTTGACAGTCGCATCACCGATTCAGGCGCTAAGTCCGATTTGTTTCGGGCCAAAACATAGATGCTGTTTAAGGTATTAAAAAGAAAATGGGGATTGAGCTGAGCCTTTAGCTGGTTCATCTCCGATTCCAGCTTTTGTTTTATAAGCTTCTTTTCTTTGGCCACAGCCGACAAACGCAACTTAAACAGTTTTATAGCCGCTGCAATACCTACAATCTGAAAAATATCCAGGAGGGAATAAAACAATCGGGCCACAAAAGAAAAAACCGGGATGTGATCGGGTGAGCTTTCATAAACATAGGGCCAGATGACAAAATGAATAATAAGTCGGTACATGGCAAGCAGAAGAAGAACAACAAGGCCACCTTCTATATACATGCTTTTGTTGGAGGAAGGTTTGACCCAAAGCGGAATAAAGCGTAACAGCACGTAATAGACCGCGGGCACTTTCACTGCCAAAAGACACAACTGGGCAATAAAACCCCTGAGGGCAAGGCCAGGGCTGGGGTCAGAAAGAAAGGAAGCGGAGAGAAAAAGTTCATTATAAACCCCTATGCAATAAAAAAACATCCAGAAACCGAGGTGCGTAAATAGTCGTTTGTATTGCATGGTTAAAGATGCCAATTCGTTACAAGAATTAAAATAAAATAAGACGAACGACATAAAAACGATACCGAACAGCAGAATACCCTATTAATAAGGCATTTGTCTACACTGACCTGCTGTTGAACCCCTGGGTTTAGCTCTTGCGCTACTAAATGCATTTGGCGCCTGCGCAAGAAGTACCTTTAGCAAAAAATCAAAACCATGAGACAGATAATTTTCCTGATCTTGCTTTTGCTGCATGCGGCTAACGGGTTTTACGCCCAACTTTTTACAAAACTATCTACTGGTGTTCTTGTTAATACGCCCAGCGACAGCAGAGGGGTGAATTTTGCTGATGTAAACAACGATGGTTTTGATGACGTGTTTATCACGAATGGCCCTGCCTCCAAAGCGCACAACCTGCTTTACCTCAACAATGGAAATGGAACGTTTACATTCGACAGCCTCAATGCGATTGTTCAGGACACAAGTTCCTTTGATGGGGCTACCTTTGGAGATGCCGATAACGATGGGGATCTGGATGCATACGTGGTTACCTGGTACAATTATAAAAACTACTTTTACCGAAATACCGGTACGGGTTCATTTATTCATGAGCCCACAACCGTTTCAGGAAGCACCGGCTACTATTCTGAGGTGGCCAGCTGGGGCGACTTTAATCAGGATGGTGTGCTTGACCTTTACGTAACAAACAGTGGAGGCAATAAAAAAAACCTTCTTTTTCAAAATCAGGGAGCAGGAACCTTCACACAGGTCACAGCAGGCAGTGTGGTAAACGATGCGTTTTCGTCGCGCTGTGTAAATTGGACAGATTATGACAATGACAATGATCTGGATTTGTTTGTAACAAATGAAAGCAATCAATTGAACAACCTCTACCAAAACAACAACGGCACCTTTACAAAACTCAACACCATCTCTCCCGTTCTGTCATACAAAAGCAGCATGACCTCAAGCTGGGCAGATGTGGACAACGATGGTGATCTGGATCTTTTTGTAGGCAACAGCCTTTATTTTTCACCTCAAAACAACCAATTGTTCACCAACAACAACGACGGCACGTTTACTGAAGTTACAAACGGCGTTATAGCAAATGATGGCGCCTGCACTTACGGCTCTTCCTTTGCCGACTACGATAACGACGGCGACGTTGATCTGTTCGTCAGCAATGGGTATTTTAACGGACTCATCAGCAATTTTTTGTATAAAAATGATGGTGCCGGAGGTTTTACACGAGACAGCATTAGTTTGCCAAGCTATACAACACCTTGTTCCTACGGTTGCGCCTGGGGTGATTTGAACAACGATGGATTTCAAGACCTTGTGGTGTCCACGTGCAGAAACAACAGCAACACACCTTTACCCGACAACATGCTTTACATGAATAACGGAAACGGAAACTCCTGGCTGGAAATAAAATTGAAGGGCAGCGTTTCTAACAAAAATGCCATTGGCGCAAAAATTTATGTTACGGCTGTAATTGGTGGCTCGGTGGTCACACAGCTGAGGGAAGTCATTGCCCAAACCGGTCAGTGCGGTCAAAACAGTCTTACTCAGCATTTTGGTCTTGGTAATGCCACTACTGTTCAATCGGTTCAAATACGCTGGCCCTCGAGCTTAATTACCAATTCCACCAGTATGGCAACAAACACCTTACTTCTAATGAACGAACCGGATCCAGTTGGCCTTGCAACACATGACATTCCAAAAGTGTTTTTTACATGTTATCCTAACCCCGGTTCAGGAACCGTGAATTTTGAGATCAGCAATCCAAACCAGATCGTCTACAAAGACCTTACCATAACAACTACTGAAGGAAAAAAGATAAAATGCATTGAACTTAACAGCAACAACCCGCTTATAACTGTGAAAGCTGAGCTTCATGTTTTAAAACTTAAACCGGGTCTTTACCTCGCGGAACTTCGCTCAAACAAAGGTTCGACCCGCTTAAAATTTATATTGCTTTCTGAATAAAAACGAAGGTTTAAAGTCGGGAAATTGTTTTACTGCCCTGCTCCTCTTATTTGCAAAAACATCTCGTTGAACCTTTTGCGCGTTGTATTAATGAAGGTCTCATCAATGCGTTTTTTCAATCCTTCCAGATTGCCTACTTCTTCAATTGAAAATTTAAAAATTTGTTCCATAGGTCCAGCTTCAAAACGCACCTGGTACTTGTCGTTCATTTGCATGATGGTGATGCTCATGCTTTCGTGAGGTATGGAATCCACTACCCTCATTCGTCCTTCTTAAACGCTTTTTTAAAATCAAAAATGTTTCTGAGTACCGCCCAAGGGGTCATGTTTCGGTCGCCATCCTCGTGTATTCTGCTTTGTATGGCATGGGCCAGCAGTACAAAGTGTTCGTTGCCCGATTGTTTTAGGAACGCCTCCGCCTTATCGTCGCCATTGATGATGTTAGCGCAAGCCGCCCATTCAAATGCCTTTGCATCCATCAGCAATTTAAAGGCCTTCTGGTCTTCCCAAATTGAATTTACAAAAGCGGCCAACACAAAGTGTTTGTTGTCCATTAAAAATTTAAATGCCTTTTTATCGTCGCGTATGGCGTCGAGTGTGGCAATCAATTCACGGTAGCCATTGTTCATGAGCCAGTTGAAACCGGCTGTGTCTTTCAGAACGTATCTGGTAAATTGATCAATCGCGTATGTGGAGTAATGTTTCAACTTTAAGTTAAAAGTGAAAAGTTAAAAGTTAAAAGTTAAAAGTTAAAAGTTAAAAGTTAAAAACCAAAACATCCCGAATCAGAAATTAGTAATTAGAAATTAGCCAAGCAAATCTCTTGCGATCACCAGTTTTTGGATCTCCGATGTGCCTTCTCCAATCGTGCAAAGTTTGCTGTCGCGGTAAAATTTCTCAACCGGAAAATCTTTGGTGTACCCGTACCCTCCGAAGATCTGTACGGCTTCGGTACTTGCTTTTACACAGACTTCACTGGCGAAATATTTTGCTATGGCGCTTTCCTTGGTCATTTTCATCCCGCGGTTTTTCATGTCGGCGGCTTTAAATGTTAGCAATTCCGCCGCTTCAAATTCAGTGGCCATATCCGCTAACTTAAATGCTATGCCCTGAAAGTTAGCGATTGGTTGTCCGAACTGCTGACGTTCTTTCGCGTATTTGATACTCGCATTCAAAGCGCCTTTGGCAATGCCTAAACTCAAAGCGGCAATGCTGATGCGTCCTCCGTCGAGTACTTTCATGGCTTGCACAAAACCATCGCCCACGTTTCCGAGGATCTGGGATTTGTGTACGCGGCAATTTTCAAAAATCAATTCAGCCGTTTCGCTGGCCCGCATACCCAGTTTGTTTTCCTTTTTTCCGCCTTTAAACCCCGGGGTTCCGCGCTCTACAATAAAGGCGGTAATGCCATGACTGTCCAACAACTCACCGGTACGCGCAAGCACCACGGCCACATTGCCGGTAATGCCGTGGGTAATCCAGTTTTTAGTGCCGTTCAGTACCCAATGGTCCCCATCCTGCACCGCCACACAACGCATACGCATGGCATCGCTGCCGGTGTTGGCCTCCGTTAATCCCCAGGCGCCTATCCATTCGGCTGTAGCCAGCTTGGGTAAATATTTTTTCTTTTGTTCCTCGTTACCGAATGCTAAAATGTGTCCAGTACACAAGGAGTTGTGGGCTGCCATCGACAAACCAATGGATCCGCAAATGCTCCCAAGTTCAGTAATGGCTGTAACGTATTCCGTGTATGTAAATCCTGAACCACCGTATTCCTGAGGCACCAAAACGCCCATTAATCCTAGCTCTCCTAGTTTTTTAAAAACTTCTATTGGGAACTCTTGTGATTCGTCCCATTCCATAAATTTTGGCAAAATGTGTTCCTTGCCAAATTTGCGGATCATGTCCGCGATCATCAATTGATTTTCATTCATTTGGAAGTTCATCCGATGGCTATCGGATCCGACTTCCTCGTTTAATAGTGTACCAGACATGTGATGTTATTTGAATGTTGTATGAGTTTTTCTTTTCCGTTTAAAAAATCGAGGGCAATCACAAAATTAAAGCCCGAAACTCTGGCTCCGCTTTTTTTTACCAACCGTGCAGCCGCTTCTGCAGTGCCTCCTGTGGCCAGCAGGTCGTCGTGTATCAACACGTTCCATTCGGGCCTTAAGGCATCCTGCTGCACTTCAATGACTGAGCTGCCATATTCCAATTCGTATTCCACCTGATGGGTTTTGGAAGGCAACTTGCCAACTTTTCTAACCATCACAAAAGGAATACCCAATTTATTTGCTACGGCAAAACCAAATAAAAAACCACGACTTTCAATGCCAAGCATGGCATCGGGTTTTTCAGTCATGCTCGCAATAAATCCATCCACAATGTGCGAGCACAATTGCTGGTCGTAAAACACCGGGGTAATGTCTTTAAACAGAATTCCGGGTTTTGGAAAATCGGGTACGTCCCTGATGGTGTTCCGAATCTCTTGCTCAAGATTTAAGCCGGTTAAGCTGGGTTTCAAGGTTTGCACGGGAATGGGCTTTATGGATCAATCAGGACGAACTACCAACACGCCGCTAGCAATAAACACAATTTGTTTTTTGGGTTTGGTAATGGCATCAATCTCCTTCTTGGGTTTTTTTGCATCTTCTGCAAGGTGTTTCAGTTCTTTAACGCTGGTGGTTTTCATATACGCTTTACCATCCATAACCACTGTTTTCCCTTGTATGTCCAAGGGTACAAAAAAGGCATGGTCTTTCATTTTAGCGATTGCCGAAATGCTGTCGTTCACAAAAAAGGTGAGCCAACAACCTTCGGATGCACAGGAAGTGACCACCTTGGTTTTGATTTTTACAAAAGCTGTGTCTCCGCTGGCCACCATCAAATACAACTCGGCCCCAGGCATGGCTCCTTTTTCATCCATTTTTTGACCGAAGCCAGTGCCAACAGGGGCTTTGCCCTTGGGGGCCTGGGCTAAAGCAATGATGCTTAAAAAAAGTGCAGAGAATAAAAATAGGTTTTTCATGTGTTTAGTTTGTAACCCTTAAATGTACAAATTTAGTGCCGCCTGAAAAACAAAAACTATAAAATTTGTTTCTGGTTTTAAGGGGGGTTTTCTGCCGACACTTCTTTAAACCCTATCCCCTGGCCAATTCTTATCTCTGTTCATCAAAAATTCAGCTTTCCGGCGCAAGACTTTCAATTCAAAACCACTTGAGTTGATGAAACAAAAAAAGGGAAGCCTACACTTCCCCTTCTTTAAGAAAACTATATCCAGCACTAGTAATACGATGCTCTTCTTACTTCGCTGATGTGTTTACTGAAACGGATCACCTGGCGGGTGTAACCGTATTCGTTATCATACCAAACGTACAACACAATGCTTTTTTTGTCGGGCGATACAATGGTGGCCTGACTATCGAACACACTGGGACAAGGGTTGCCAATGACATCGGTACTCACGAGCTCATTGCTGAAGGCGTATTGGATTTGCTCTACAAGTTTGCCTTCCAATGCGTATTTTTTGATGATTTCATTTACCACATCAATGCTTACCTCTTTATTGATGTTCAGGTTTAAAATAGCAAGACTTACATTAGGGGTTGGTACGCGAACCGAGTTAGCGGTAAATTTACCACTCAGGTGAGGCAACACTTTTTTCAAAGCGCTTTCTGCACCGGTTTCGGTGATTACCATGTTTAATGCGGCCGAACGTCCACGACGGTATTTTTTGTGGTAGTTGTCAAGTAAATTCTGGTCGTTGGTGTAGGAATGCACGGTTTCAATGTGTCCTTTTTGTATGCCAAGTTCTTTGTCAATCACATACAGAATCGGCATGATGGCGTTGGTGGTACACGAAGCGGCCGAGAATATTTTTTGAGTTTTAAGGTCAACGGTCTCGTGGTTTACACCATGCACCACATTTGGCACATTGCCTTTTGCGGGCGCAGTCAATAACACTTTATCAATGCCTTTTGCTTTCAGGTGGCGGCTCAATTCTACATCGTCGCGAAACACGCCGGTGTTGTCGATCAACAACGCGTTGGTAATGCCGTATTTTGTGTAATCCACATCCTCAGGATTTTTGGCGTCGATCATGTGAACGGTGTGCCCGTTGATGATGAGGGTTTTGTTTTCAAGGTCTTCGATCACAGTTCCCGGAAAAGTACCGTGTACTGAATCGGTACGAAGCAAATCGGCGCGTTTTACAATTTCTTCGCTGCTGTTGCCGCGGGTAACGATAGCACGCAGGCGCAACTGTTCGCCTTTACCGGCCAGGGTAATCAATTCGCGGGCAGCCAAACGGCCAATGCGACCGAAACCGTATAGCACCACATCCTTAGGTGTGATGGTGCCGGGTTTGCCAATGAGGTCCTTTAGTTTGTCGTTGATGAAATCTGTTTTTGATTTGTATTTCCCACTCTCCTGGTGCCATTCGTAGGCCAGTTTTCCAATGTCGATGCGGCTAGGAATCACGTTGGCTTTGTAAATTTCATTGGCCAGTTCAACGGTATCGTAAACGGTAATTGGTTTTTTTACAATGTCTTTGGCATACAAGTGCAAATTCATGATCTGGCTTGCGCTTCTGTCAACCAATTGATTTCTGAAGAGAATCAGTTCTATTGATTTTTCAAACCACAATTTGCCTATGGCGCTGATCAAGTCAATGGCCGCTTTTTCATGTTTGATCCAATCGTTCAATTGGCTCTCGTACTTAGCGTTTTCTTTTTCTAGGGTTTCCATG
>Ga0154020_10000403_pt1 | contig 52093 bp, 24 predicted proteins | sample Klosneuvirus_201_FD_109709 | JGI IMG/M metagenome (GOLD analysis project Ga0154020, IMG submission 109709) | Active sludge microbial communities from wastewater, Klosterneuburg, Austria - Klosneuvirus_20160825_MG | ecosystem: Engineered > WWTP > Aerobic digester > Activated sludge | place... | reverse complement strand
TTTTTCCACTGCTCGGTCTTGGTGTAAAGCTCCAGGACCTTGTGCAGCGTGACGTGGCTGTCGCGCTTGAGCTCAATCGCGTCGAGATAGCTCGCAATGGCCTTCGGGTACTGCTGGAGCTTGTCCGCGAACATCTCGGCCATTTCGCAGTTGAGCTTGAACTTTTCCTCTCCATCAGCGACGGGGAGCAGCGCCCGCTTGGCGTTAATCACCGCCTCCCAGTCGTTGTTGGCAAGCTGCATCTCGATCACGGCGAGGAGCGTCGGCCTGTGGTTCGGGTCGAGCTCGAGCGCCTTCTCGAACATGTTGAGCGCCTTCTTCTTCTCCGTCTGGCGCAGCTTGATGATGCCCAGGCGATAGAAGATGTCGACGACCTCATTGTCGCGCTGCGCCTCGCGGTGATGCACGAGCACCGTCTGGTACAGCTTGAAGGCCCCTTCCCAATCCTCGAGGCGATAGAGCAGATCCGCCCGTCCCAGCAGCGTCTGGAGCGACGTGCTGTCCAGATCATAGGCCATCTTGAAGTACTTGAGGGCCTTGTCCCGGTTCCCGAGTGAGTCAGCGGTCTTCGCCACTCGGAAGTACAGGTTGTTCATCTCCTTCGCGTCGCGCTTATCGGCCTTGCGGACCAGCGCGTCGAGAATCGGCTCCAGTTCCTTCCAGCGGTTCTCGCGGAAGTACAGCTCAGCGAGCGGCTCGGCGGCACCAACGTGCTCTGGGTCGAGCTGCATGACACGGGCGAGGAACTCCGAACCACGCTTCTCCTCGTCGAGGCGCTCCCGCAAGATGGTCCCGATCTCGAACAGGATCTTGATCTTCTCGAGCGGGTTCGGCATCTGCTCTTCGGCGCGGATCATGAGCTGCGACGCCTTCAGCCAGTCGCCACGGCCCTTGTACAGCGCGATGAGCTTCTGCATCGCCGACACGAAGTTCGGATCGACCCGCAGCGCCTCCAGGAAGCGACCTTCCGCCGTCTCCTGATCTTGCAGCTTGTCCTCGTACAGCGCGCCGATGCGGGTGTGCAGTTCGACTTGCTGACGACGATCCTGAACCAGCGACACCAAGTGCGAGAGGGTGTCGATGGCACGGTTCCAGTCCTCGACGCGCTCGTAGAGTCGACCGAGGGCAATGAGCGCCGCCTGGTGGTTCGGGTCGATGGCGAGAATCTCGCTGTACGACTCGATGGCGCGATCGTTGTCCTTGATCTCGACCTCGTAGACCTCACCCATCTGGGCGTAGAGCGCCATCCGCTCGGCACCGTCCACCGACACACTGATGTGCCGACGGTAGGTATCGACCAGCTCGGCCCACTGCTTCAGGATGCGGTACAGACGCTCGAGCTGACGGTACGACGGGAAGTGCCGCTCGCTGAATGTGAGCGCCTTCTCGTGTGCCTCGGCGGCCTTGTCGACCTTCTTGAACAGGTTCTCCCAGGCAACCGCGATCTTCTCGTACAGGCTGATCCGCTCGTCGTCGGAGCCCACCACATCGAGCTGCGTCTCGAGGATCTGTAGGTACGGCTCGGCCTGCTGCACCTTGGAGTACAGTTCCTCGAGGGCCCGCATCGCGCGCAGGTTGTTTGCGTCGATGTCGAGGATCTCGCGGTGGCTGACAATCGCCTTGTTCGGGTCGGACAGCTTCTGGTCGTACAGCTCGCCGATCCGCCGCTTGAGCGTGATGACCTTGTCGGGGTCCTCGGAGTTTTTGGCCTTGCGACCGAGAATCTCGATGAGGTTTATCCACGACTGACCCGCCATATACAGCCGCTCGAGGGAATCGAGCGCCGGCGCGCACGTCGAGTCGGCGTTGATCGCCCGACGCAGGGCACCGATCGCTTGCTCGGCGTTCTGCATCTGGTTCTCGTAGAAGCCCGCGAGGTCGAGCAGGATCGGCACCTTCTTCTCGGGGTCTTCCTCGATCGAGGAATGGTGCTCGAGCGTGGCGACCAGCTCGTTGTACTGCTGGGTCTTCTTGTACGCCTCGGCGAGGTTGGTCAGCGCCTCCTTGTGGTTCTTGTCGATCTGAAGCGCTTGCTGCTGCGACGCGATCGCGTAGTCAAGACGGTTCAGGTGATCGGCATACCAGCGACCGATCTTGACCCACAGGTCGGCACGCGCCTTCGGGTCGGCGATCGCCGTGACGCTCTGCGTGTACTCACCAAGCAGGTCTCCCCACTTGTTGATGATCGAGGCGAGGCGCTCCAGCTCACGCGCCGTCGAGTCGACCGAGTAGTCCTCGCGGAATGCCGCCTGAAGAATCACGAACGCGCTGTCGCGATCGTTCATGTTCTCTTCGTAGATGCGAGCAACCTGCTGGAGCAGCTCGATGCGCTGCGTCGCCGTGTTGTCCGGGAACTCGACCCGTGCCAACAGCAAGTCGGCCAGCTGGTTCCAGTTCTTGCGAAGCCGGAAGATACCCTCGAGCTGAACGGACGCCTCGAGGTTGGTCTTGTCGATGGCCTGGACCCGCTCGTAGGCATCAGCGCCCGCGGCCAGATCCGAGACCTTTTCTTCCCAGATGTGACCGATCTTGAGCAGCTCGGCGATCTTCTGGCTGTCCTTGTCGAGGAGCTTGACCCGCTTCTCGATGACGTTGACCGCGTCCTCCCACTGGCTCTCTTGCACGAACAGGACTTCCAGTGCGTCGAGCGCTCGGAAGTCCTTCTTGTTGATCTCAAAGACCTTCTGCCACGACTTGATCGCGTCCTGAGGCCGCATGATCCGGTCGGAGTAGAGCTTGCCCAGCTCCGCCCAGGCCTCGCGGATTTCCTCGATGCTGCCGCCAGCGAGCGCCAGCGAATCGATCAAGCGGTGCAGGATCTCCGCCAGATCGTCCGGCTGGTCGAGCTTGCGATACAGAGCCGCCACTGCCCGCAGCGCTTCGACGTCGCGCGGATCGATTTGCAGCACTTCCATCCAAGCGTCGAGCGAGTCGCGATCGCTCTCGAGCTTCGTCTCACGCAGCACACCAAGCCGCTTGTACAGCGGGATGGTGTCTTCCGGCACGTCGGTGATGCGAATGGTCCGCTGGAGGATGTCCTCCAGCTCGCGCCACGCCTGCGCCACTTCGTACAGCTTGGCCAGCTCGCCGAGCGCCATCGCGTTGTCGCCGCGGAGGTCGATGACCTTGGTCCACAGCTCAATCGCGCGGTCACGCTCGTTGAGGGTCTCGCTGGCGATGCGCGCCATACGCGCATAGCACTCGGCCATGCCATCGTCGCTGTTCTGGATGTCGACCATCTTCTCGTAGACGCCAGACAGCTCTCGCCACTGCTCGCCACGGAAGTAGATGCGCTCCAGACACTCCAGGGCCTTGCCGTTGCGCGAGTCACTCTCGAGAATCGCGCTATAGCACTCGACCGCCTTGGCCGGCTCCTCGAGAGCATCGGTAAACACCGTGCCCAAGCGGAAGTACAGCTCGATGGTCTCGTCGGGGTCCTGGCTGATCTGGATGCGGCGACGGAGCACATCGGCCAGCTCTCGCCACATCGACGTCTGGTTGTAGACGCGATCCAGCGACAGCAGCGCGTCGGGGTCCTTCGGCTCGATCTGGAGGACGCGAATGTTCGCTTCTTCGGCGTGCTGGAGGTCGCGCAGCTCGAACTCGTAGACACGCGAGACCTTCAGCCACAGCATCCGCTGGATCTGCCCGTCGGCCTGGGCGATCTCTCCCTTGATGGTCTCCAGATAGACCGCGACCAGCTCCTCCCACGAGCGAGTCACCTTCGCCAGACGCTCCACCTCTTCGGCGGCGCGCTCCGACGTCGGAGCCTCGTTGATGGCCTTGCACCACCACTGGAAGGCCCGCACCTGATCGACCAGCTTGTGCTCGGCGATCTCAGCGATGCGCTCGATCAGCGACTGACGCTCGCTCGGGTCAGTCATCTTCTCAAGCTGCACCTCGTGGATGCGAACCAGCTTCTCCCACTGCTCCGCGACGCGGTACAGCGGCTCGAGGATGCCCGCGATCTCGATGGGCCGAATGTTGCCCGCAAAGAGCAACTCCAAGGCTTGCAGCGTCGGACCATGGTTCGGGTCCGAGGTCAGGATCTCGCGGTAGACCTCGATCGCGTTGTCGACATCGCGCAGGTTCTCTTCGTACAGCTGACCGAGGCGGAACTGCAGCGCGATGATCTCGGCGTCGCTGTTGGCGAGCCGCATCTCCGTCCGCAGGATGTTGGCCAGCTCGGCCCAGTGCTGCCCACGCTCGTACAGTCGGTCCAGGGCGAGCACTGCCGTCGGATTCTCGGCTTCCAGGTCCAGCACGCGGCGGAAGGTCGCAATCGCCTTCGCCTCGGCGGCCATCTCCTCTTCGTAGACCCGCGCCAGCCGCAGCAGCATCTCGACCTGCTGGAGCTGATCGCCCATCTTGACGACCTCGGCCTCGTACAGCTCAGCAAGCTGCGACCATGCATTGGTCACCGTCGCCAGTCGCTCGAGGTTCTTGATCGTGTCTTCGTTGACCGAGTCCAAACGGAGCGCACGGCTAAATGCCTCGAAGGCATTCATCGACCGCTCCAGCTGCCGCTCGTAGTAGCCGGCGATGCGGTGCAAAAGCTCGACCTTGCGCAGCGGATCGTCGGCGTGCTTGACCATCACCTCGAGAACATCGATGAGCTTCTCCCACTCACCGGCATTCTCAAACACCGGCTCGAGGACCTGCGCGGCCAGCACCGGCTCCTCGGCCCCGTGGACAATTCCGTCGAGGGCGGCCAGCGTTGGCTCGTGGCTGCTCTCCAGCTCGAGCGCTTCGCGATACGACTCGACCGATCGGACCATGTCCTTGAGGTGGGTCTCGAACAGCTTACCGATGCGGTACTTGAGGACCACCGTCTCAGCCGTCGTGCCCGACAGCTCGACTTCTCGCTCGAGGGTCGACAGCAGGTCGTACCAGCGCTCGGCACGGCCATACAGCCGATCGAGCGACTTGAGCGCCTCGGTGTCCGTCGGATCAATGCCCAGGACGTCGTTGTACGTCTCGATCGCGTGCTCAATGTCCTTGAGTCGCGTGTCGTACGTGTCCGCCATCTGGAACAGGATCCGCTTCTTGTCCTCTCCCGTCTGAGCCAGCTCTACCTGATGTCCATACAGGTCCTTGAGGTCCGCCCATCGCTCGAGGCTGGTGAGCAGCGACTCAAGGCTAGAAATCGCCGTCGCGTCCGCGCTATCGGCCTCGAGCACTCCCTTGTAGACCGCGATCGCCTTGTCGGGGTTGTTCAGAACCTCGACGTACAGACGAGCCGCCTTGAACCACAGCTCTTTTTTCTGCGCCAGCTCACTTACGATCTCGACCTTGGTCAGGATCACTTCGACGAGCTTGGGGTGATTCTCGGTGCGCATGTACAGCGCTTCGAGGGCATTGGCCGCTGGCAGATTGGCCGTGTCGACGGTGAGCACCTTGTGATAGGCCAGCGCCGCCTGATCGTTGTCGCCGAGATTGCTCTCGTAGATCTGCGCGATGCGGGTCCACAGGTGAACTTGTAGCTCGAAGTTGTCCGTCGCCTTCTCAACGACCTCGGCATAGAGGTTGACGAGATCCTGCCAACGAGTCAGCTGCACGGCGAGCCGCTCGAGGTGCTGCTGGGTCTCCTCGCGAGCCGGGTCCTCTCGGAGCGCGCGGGCATAGGTCAAAAACGCGTTCAGTCCGTCCTCGCGACCCTCCTCGTACAGCCGGGCAATCTCGTGCAGCAGCTCGATCTTGCGAACCGAGTCGAGCGAGTGACGAACCATGATCTCGTAGACGCCAATCAGGTTCGCCCAGTCGGAGCGGTGCTTGTAGATCGGCTCGAGGATGCCGGCCACGTCGAGCTCATGCTCGGGCGCCTTGATCAGGTTCTCGAGCGCGCCACGCGCCTCGTCGTTCATCGGGTCAAGCTCGAGCACCTGACGATAGGTGTCGACGGCCTGGCCCCGATCGTTGAGCTTGGTCTCGCGCAGGTTGCCGAGTCGGTTGAGCAGGATCACCTGATCCGCCGGCTCTTGCGTCAACACCAGCTGCCGTTGCAGGTTCTCCGACAGGTCATTCCACAGCTGCTGCTGCAAATACAGTCGGTCGAGAGCGCGCAGGGCCGACATATTGGCGTCGTCCTGCCCCAGCACTTCCTTGTACGTCTCGATCGCCTTCTCGAAGTTGCCGAGCACTTCCTCCCACAGCTTCGCCATCTGGAAGAAGTACGCCTCGCGGATCTGCGGATCGCTGGCCAGCTCGACCTTCTTGCGCATCACGGCGAGCAGCTCTTCCCAGCGCTTGTGGCGCATGTAGAGCCGCTCCAGTGCTTCGAGCGCCGTCACGTCATCGGGATCAATCGCCTGAGCGCGCTGGAAGAACTCGACCGCCTTCTCGCTGTTGCCGAGCTGCTCGTCGTACGCAACTGCGATCTTCATCAGCAGTTCGCGTGTCAGCAGCGAATCCAGTCCGCCCTTCTCGATCGCTTCCTCGTACAGCCCAACCAGGTGGCTGCCTGCGCCTTGCTGCGCCGCAACCTTCTCGAGCTCCAGTCGGCACTGCTCGTTGGTCGGGTCGACTCGGAAGCAGCGGCTGTAGGCGTCGAGCGCCTTCTCGAAGTTGCCAAGCTGCTGCGTCCACAGCTCACCGATTCGCATCAGCAGCGTGACCCGCTGGAGCGTCTCCTCGGCAGCCGTCCGCGCCAGCTGAATCTCATGCACACCGACCAGCTTCAGCCACTCACCCAGCTGCTCGTAGATCGGCTGGAGGATGTTGGCGGCATCGACCTGGAACTGCGCATCGGGCAGCCGCCGCTCCAGGGCTTCGCGGGCTCCGTCGTGACGCGCCTGCTGATCGAGGATCTCTCGGTAGCAGTCGATCGCGCCCGGCACATCGCCAAGGTGCGTCTCTCGAACCTGACCTAGGCGGTACTTGAGCAGCACCACCGCGTCGACGTCGGCGGGATCGGTAAGCTCCAGCTCCTTGGGAATCGTCGATTGCAGTTCGGCCCACTGCGCGGTCGCCGTATAGATACGATCGAGCGCCTGCCACGCCAGCAGCTCGTTTTCGCCACCCACACCGTCGAGAATCGCGCGGTAGGCAGTGACCGCCTGCGCCGGATCTTTGATCTCGTTCTCGAACAGCTGCGCGATCTGATAGCGAATCGCCCGCTGCCGGTCGGGATCGTTCTCCAGCTCCAGCTTCTTTTGGTAAATCCCGAGCAGCTCGGGATAGCGAGCCGTCTTGAGGTACAGCCGCTCGAGCGCGCCCAGCGCAACCTCGTGATTCTCGTCGGTGGCAAGGATCTGGCGGTTGGTCTCGATCGCCTTCTCGGGGGCCTGGATGTGCTCCTCGTAGACCCGAGCCACGACCAGCTGCAGCGGCAGGGCCTCGAACTTGTCGGCAAACTTCGGAACCGCGGCCTCGTAGGCTCCCACGAGCGCCGGGTAGCCACTGGTCTCCGCCGCGAGCCGCTCCAGCTCGCCACGCAGCCACTCCAGCTTCCAGTCCTCGCCGAACGCCTTGAGGTACCAGGTGTAAGCGGTCCCCTTGTCCTTGAGCGAGGTCTCGACAAGCTGCGCCAAGTGACGAATCCGCTCGACGCGAGCATCGACGTCCTCGGTATGCGAGAGCTGAATCTCGAGAACACCGGCGAGCTTCTTCGGGTCCTTGGCCGTCTCGTACAGCGGGATCAGGGCTTCCGCCGCCTGGAGGTTGCGAGCATCGAGCGCAAGCACCTTCTCGAAGGCGCGCATCGCTCGATCCGCCTTGTCCATCTTGTCGCGGTACAGCACTGCGATCCGGTTCCAGAGGATGACCTTGTTGGCGTCGTCCTCGGTCTCGACCTGGCGCTCGAAGACGCGGATCAGCTCGTCATACTTGTTCTGCTTGGCGTAGAACTGCTCCAGATCGTCCCAGCTCTTCTGTTCGATGAAGAGCTTCTTGATCGCATCCTGAGCCCGCCGGTTTTCCGGCTCAATCTCAAGCAGCTGCCGCCACGCGCGCGTCGCCCGAGCCGCATCTTTGACGCGGTCGGTAAACAGCACGCCAAGCTTCTGCAGCATCGCAACCTTCTTGGTCGCGTCGGTAAACAGATGGGCCTGCTTCTCGCTGACATCGGCCAGCTTGTCCCAGATCTTCTCGCGCTCGTACAGCTTCTCGAGCTCCGATAGAGCTTCGCCGTGCTCGGGGCTCGCCTCGAGGACGCGCTCCCACAACTCGATCGAAACAGCCGGCTTCTTCAGCTTCTCGGAAGCCAGCTTCGCAATCTCGACGAAGCGCTGGCTGCGAACCCGGGCGTCGGCAATCCGCGCCACTTCGCGCTGGTTGACCGAGATCAGCTTCTCCCAGTCACGCCGCTTCTCGTAGTTGCTCTTGAGGAACGCGATCGCCTCGTCGTTGCCATCATCGAGTGACAGCACCTGCTCGTAGGCTTTGATCGCCTCGGCCACGTTCGAGAAGCGCTCTTGGAACAGGCGCGCCACCCGACCGTAGACCGCCACCTTCTCGGCGGTGTCTTCGACCGCAGCTGCCTTCTTCTGCAGCGTCGAGATCAGGTCCGGCCAGCGCTTCATCGTCTCGTACTGAGCCGCCAGCGCGTCGAGCGCACGCACATTGCCAGGTTGGATGGTGATGATCGCGTTGAAGGTGTTGACGATCTGCGAGTCGAGCTTGAGGCGATCCTTGTAGATCTCGATCAGCTCGAACAGCTTCTCGACCTTCTCCTCAGGGGTCAGTTCCGCGACCTTGTCCACCTCGTCCTTGATCGCATCAGCCAGCGCGTTCCAGCGCTCAATGTGACGGAGCACGCGGATCAGGTTCTTGCGCGGAGCCCGGTGCGTCGGCGCGCTGGCCACGACCTTGCGCCACGCATCGATCGCCTTGTCGGCGCTGCCACCCTCGAGGGACTGCGCAGCCTCCATCGCTTTGATCGTCGCTGGCTCCAGACCAACCAGCTCAGGATCAACCGCGGGGGCTTCGACGGGCGCCGGAGGAGCTTCCTCAACCACTGGAGCCGCTGCCTCGGCTACTGCGGCTGCCTCAGCCACGGGAGCGTCCTCGGCCACCGGTGCCACTTCAGCGACTGGGGCCGCCTCGACCACCGGTGCAGCCTCAGGAACCGACTCAGCCACTGGTGCAGCGACTTCCGCCGGTGCTGCGGCTTCTGCTGGCGCAGCGGCCTCTGCCGAGGGATCGCCGAACTCGGCGATGTACGCCTGAAGTTCCTCGTTCTCCGGGAAGACCCGAACCACTTCAGCGAAGAAGCCACGCGCCGTTGCGGCATCACCCATGTCGCGCCAAGCCATCCGACCGGCCTGAACCATGAGAGCCGCACGCTCGGCATCACTCATCGACGCAAAGCCACCAAGCTCGGCAAAGTTGAGCATCGGTGCCCAATCAGCCTTGGCGCCATGGACATCACGCAGCATGTTGAACGCCGCGAGGTGCCCAGGGAACGCCTTGCTCAGCTCGACAGTGCCGCGGTAGGCCAGGTTCAACGCCCGACTGTAGAAGCGAGCCGCGCGGTCCTTGTCCTTCCAGCGGAGCAGCCACATGTTGCCGATCCGCTTGGACAGGTCGATCTTGGCCTGCACGTCGGCCAGCGCATCGATCCGCTTCTCTTCGAGCGCAATGATCTCGTCGAGGCGGCTCTGCTCGGCCAGGATTTTCTCGAGCAGGAAGTTCGCCATCTCGTGCTGCGGCTGAAGCGCAATCACAGCACGCAGACACTCCTCAAACTGAGGATCAGTCTTGGCTTCGATGTGGAAGATGCGGGCGGCCCGGAACCAAATCCGCGCTGCCATCGCCGGGTCACTGCCCTGCTTGGCACGCCCCGCGCCCATCAGCCGCTCGGCTTCGCTGAGCCAGTCCTCGCGGTCGTAGTTGGTCGCAGCGAGCGCATCCGCAATGTCGGCATCACCGGGCCAGTTACGGCTCGCGCCCTCCAGATGCGGACGAGCCTTCTCGCGTTCCCTGGCATCCAGCAGGGTCTCGCCGAGGAGACGCTCCGCCTCCTTCTTGCGCTCAGCATCGCCGCTGACCTTCATCTCCAGGCCAAGCAGCGTAGCGACCATCTCGAGATTGCCCATCTCGCGATAGATCTGCCGCGCCCGAGTCAGAGCCCGAGGCTGCTGTGGGTTCTGCTTGAACGCCTGCTGATAGTGGGCCATGGCTCGGTCTTTGCGCAGGAAGAACTCCTCGCAGAGTTCCCCAAGCTCAAAGAGCGCTGCCGCCCGGTTCTCTTTGCCCTCGATCCGCTCGATCTCTTTTTCGAGTTCTTCAAGCAGACCACCCCAAATACGCGCGTTGCGAAGCCGCTTCGCTACCTGATCCCGAAGTTGCATGAGCAGGCCACCCTTAATAGCTTTTTCCAAGGGAAATGGATGGTTGAAAGCCGCACCTTTTATATCACGCGCTGCGACGACGATCAATTGGAAACCGGCACGCCGCCGCCGGGTTACCTCCGTCGCCGAGCCAAAAAATCGCGGGTAGGCAAAGCGACCACCCAGCAGTCTCGGCAGGTCAGAAATCTTTCGTCGAGACATCGACGAGGACTCCTTGACCATTGCCGACATTGGGAAGCTAACTTCCCTGAGAAGATCGCCCAACTGCAAGCAACTCTTGGTAAGCGCAAAGCCAGCCGGGGAAAATCAGACACTCCCGTCGAGAATGAGCGACAAAAGGCCCAGAAAACAGGAGCTTCGGTGCGGACTGCCAGCAGAGGGAAAGCGAAGAAAGACGAGAGGAAGTCAGACGGAGGACTGACGGGCTAGCGTCGGAGGCTACGGAGTCTCAAGCTGGTTGATGGCTTCCTGCGCAACCCGTGCCATCTCCGGGCCACCACGGCTGCCGACCTGCTGGAACTTCTTCAGCCACTCGATGGCGTTCTTTTTGTCGTCCATCGCCTTGTAGGTCATGCCGAGGTTGTAAACCGCTTGCCACAGGTCGGTGTTCAGCTCGTAGGCTCGCTTAAACTCCTTGGCCGCCTCGTCATACTGCTTGCTCTTCTGATTGGCCACGCCGAGCCCATAGTGTGCTTCGGAGTCGCCATCGTTGACCGTGATCGCGGCCTGGAAGACCTGGGCGGCTTCTTTGTCGTAGTCGAAGTCGAGATAGAGGTTCGCCAGGCTGATGAACGGCTGGTTGAAGCGCGAGTTCACGTCGATCGCCTTGCGATACGCGACGTCGGCCTCTTTGTACTTCTCCATCCGCTCCAAGGTCATGCCCAGACGGTGATAGGCCTTGTAGTGCTTCGGCTCGATCTGAACCGTCTTCTCAAAGGCCACCTTCGCCTGGTCGAACTTCTTCGCCTCGAGGCAAGCGGTCCCAAGCTCATAGTAGTAGCTCGGGTTATCCGGAGCGTACCGAGCCGCACTCTCGAATGACGCGATGGCCTCGGCCCACTTCTTCTGGTCCTTGTAGACGACGCCCAGGTTGTAGTGCGCCTGATCGTTCGAAGGATCAAACGCCAGGGCCTGCTGCAGATGGGTGATCGCCCGGTCGTAGAGCTTCTGAGCCCCGGCCTGAACGCCCATGTTCATCGCTTCGATAGACTTGTTCCGCTCCTGATTACAGCCCAGGAGCAGCACGCCGCATAGCGCCAGCCGCCTCAAGTTGTGCATAAAAAATCCTCATGAGTGGGGCATGCCCGCTACCTAAACAGGTGCGGGCAGACTGCCGTGGAAGCATTTCTCCGTCGACAAGGCAGGGCTATTCTTCGCCGCCAGACGCCTTGAGTACGAACGGATACGTTACCACAACGATACCGCCACCTTGCGGTTTGGGGAACTCCCAGCGCCGTACCGCCTGAGCGATGCACTGTTCAACCGGCATGCTGTTGAGCGTGGACGACTGCACCAGTGACGCGATCACCTGGCCGGTTCCCGAGATCGTGAACTGAATCATGACGCGGCCCACCAGGCCTGCATTGCGAACCAGCTCGCGCTCGTAGCAGAACTTCACCTCGTTGATGTGCCGACGGATGATGCGACGGATGATCTCCTTGTCGAGCGAGCCGCGCACTTTCGCGGTCCCCGGCACCACGTCGGGAGCAGACGCCCGGCGTCCCCCAAGACCACCGGCGCCACGACCGTAGCCCGACAGGCCACCGCCGCCACCACCCTTGCCGATCGTCCCGAGGTTCCCGAGTCCGATCGTTCCTTCACCTGTGCCACCACCACCGCGGCCCGAGCCAACGAGGCCTAGACCACCGACGCCGTATGCCTCACCAACCTCAGTACCCACCAAGCTGCCCAGCACGTCAGCAGCGTCCGTCCCAAGGGCCGAGTCACGTCCGAACGCCGAGGCCAGGATCGACCCCTGGTTGCTCTTGATGATTCCCAACACGCCAGCCTTCTCGGCGGCATCCTTGGCCAGCTGCTTCGCGAGGTGCGGATCGGTGTTGTCCTTCGGGCCCTTGAGAGCGTACAGACCCTGCTTCTTCAGCGAGTCTTTCTTTCCCATGCGGCCCTCTTCGTCCTTGTGCCGCTTGCCCTTGCCGCCCATGTCCTCGTCTTGCTTCTTCTTGAGCCACTCGGGAATGATCTCTTCCTTCTGCTCCGGCGGCTTGGTCAAAAGCTTGGCGAACCGCTGATCGTTCATGAACGCGTCGAGCGAGAGCGACCGCGGATCGGGCGGGATCGAGAAGATCAGAGCCAGGAACAGGCCCGTGATCGCAAACACACCGCCGGTATACGACTGAGTGCCCCAGTCTATCTCGATGGGTACGGGCATCCGCTTGGCTCGCGGCGTTCCGACAACGTGGAACGTGTTCTCGCCGAGGGACACCAAGATCCGTGCGTCCGCAGCGATCGGCATCGCATAGGCCCCAGACACAGCCGACGACGGCTTGGCCAGCCCACTTGATACAGCCTCGCTCAGCGAGAGAGATCGGTCGCCTTCCTGTACCTTACCGGCCATCTGCGACGTGAACACCAGCTCGAAGTCGGTGCCAGTCGAGTGAACCAGCGGCATGATCGGCATCGGCAGCGCCGTCCCGATCTGGAAGTCCGCCGTCGGATCACTGCCGATCGTAAAGTCTCGCGCACTCAGCTCATCGAAGCGACGGAAGAGGCCCCACAGCAGCAGCCCAGCCCCGACCACGAGGAAAGCACCACAAGCAATATCCGTCGCTGGATGGTCCTTCTTGATGGTCGCCCTGAACTCCGCCATCGGCTTACCAGCCGCTTCCCACGCGTCCTGATCCGCCCGGAGCTTGGCAACCTGGACGTAGGCCACCATAAACCAGGTCAGCGCGGCCAGCAGCGCCACAGCGCCCGCCCAAATCAAACCCTTCGTGAGTGGCTGCACCACTCCAGCGGCGGGATTTTGGAGCAGACGCACGTCGAGCACCACCTCCTCGAACAGAGCACTGACCTCGACACCGCGAGCCCCGTCGCGCGACTCGAACTCGTCGGTGTTGGCCCGCAGACCTTGGATACCAAAGTGATTCGGGAGCCCCGACTGCCGAGGCGAAGGTGCCGCAATCACCGGGGCAGGACTCCCACCAAAGCCGGGCACGGAGGGAACCGGCAAGTGACCCTGCAACACCGGCGAAGCGCCCACGAACTGACCCAGATCAACCTGCAAGGTTGCCTCGGGACTGGTCTGCGGCTCGCCGATGGTCAGGACGATGCGAATGTCGCCGACAGTGATTTCATCTCCCGAGGCCAGGAGATGCTTGTTCACCTTCTGCCCGTTGACGACGGTGCCCTGTGCGGAACCAAGGTCAACGATCGACACCTCACTGGGCCCAGTCACCTCAATCTGCGCGTGCATGCGAGAAATCGAGGGATCATCAATGTGCAGATGCGACGACGAGAGCCTGCCAACCTTGATGATGTCCTGGTGAAGAGTCGCTGTCTGGAGAAGTTGGTCCCCTTTATAGACTTGGAACGTCAGGGGAACCGTCACACCGCCTGGCATCTAGTGTCCTCCAAGAGTCGTCGGCGTCGAGTGGCCACTGGGCCGGCCTCGCATCGCCACGGATTGTCCGAGCACCGAATCGGCCCGCCGAGAACCCGAGCTACTGCCATCAAAAAAGCAGCGCATCCGCCCGCAGTCTGGCACCTGCCGATTTCCTTGCAACACGACAGTGGGTTTATCGCGACTCTGTACGAATTGCAATGACAGAAGGCGCCTAGGTGAGATGCCTTGCCGAGAACTCGAGCGATCAACGTCACGTCCAAACAGCGGCCCACCGTGAACGGACACTCAGCGTCGAATCATGGATCTGGAAAAACAGCGACAGGCGTCCTCGAAGAAATCCCGAGAACGCCTAGAGGATAGGTCTCTCACAAGAAAGTGAGAGTTGCGGGTCAGGTGGTTACAGGAACTCGGTCGTCTTCAGCATCTCGGGGATAAAATTCTCCCGGATCTTGATGAGCGACGAGTGCTTCGCCTTGTGACGGCTGTCGATCATTTCACCGTCGGGACGAACTAAATCGCCCTCCACGGTATCGTCGTCAAAGTCGTACGTGGTCTTCTGCTTGTACTGAACCCCACCCGGTCCACCACCACCACCGGCCGCTGGTGCTGCCCCGCCTGCCGCTGGCGCTTCCTGCGCCTGCGCGGCCCCGAGTCCTAAGGTCATCAGCAGTGCCAATGCCATCGTGAGTTTCCGCATCGAAGAACCTCCCTTGCCCGACTGATCGTAACCTAAAGAGTAAGTAGTGCGCGAACCGCTTTCAAGGGCCGCGCGCTACCGCGTTGAATTCTACCTACTTGGCCGGAGCAGGCGCAGCTGGCGGTGGCGCAGCTCCGCCACCTGCCGGCGGTGAAGCGGCTCCACCTGCTGGTGGCGCGGCTCCTCCGCCCTGCTGCTTCATCTGCTCTTCCATCAGCTTCTGCTGTTTCTCCATTTCGGCCATCTGTTGCTTGAGCTCAGCTTCGAGCTTCTTCTGCTCCTCAAGGGCCTTGAACGTATCATCAATATCCTTGATACGCCGCTTGGAATCGCTGATATGGTCCTGGTCGGTCTTTTCGCAGGCCATGAACTTGTTGTAGTAGTCCTTGCCTTTGTTCATATCATCAGTACTACCGTTTTTGTAGTCCTGATAGAGCAGACCCAGGTTATAGAGAACGCCACACTTCTTCGCTTCCAAGCGTGGCTCAACCTTCGGATCGACCTGCGCTTGCAGCGCCTTTGCATACCACTGCTCCGCCTCATCAGCCTTCCGCTGACCGCGCAACGCCACGCCCATACCAACCGTGGCGTCGAAGTGGTTTGGCACCTTCTTGAGCACGGCCTGGAATGCCTCTTCCGCCTGCTTGTAGCTGCGTGCCGAGAGGCTGATGGCGCCAATGTTGAGCTGCGCTTCACTCAAACCTGGATCGAGCGTAGCAGCCTTACGGAACTCGGTGAGCGCCCCAGTCACGTCCTTGCTACGTAGCTTGATAAGTCCAAGCGTATTGTAGATAGGCGCGTAGTCTGGATTGATTTTCTTGGCCTCGTCACAGACCAGCTGAGCCAGACGGAGCTTGGAGCGGTCTGCCTCTGCTGTCGTGTAATAAATCGACGCCAAGATCTGGTACGCAGGCATCGACTCAGCATCGAGTGCGAGTGCGCGACGAAGCTGACCAATGGCCTCGTCGAAGCCAGCCTTGTTATTGGCCTGACGCGCACGCTCATACAGCAGAGCGCCGCGATTGTTGTATGCCGATACTGCGAGTGGGCTCTTTGGATCAGCCTTAATCGCATTCTCGTACTGAAGCATTGCTTCTTGGACTCGGCCCTGGCGCTGCAGCATCACGCCGAGGTTGTTCATCGCAGGCGCCAGCTTGGGATTCTTCGACAGCGCCTGTTTGTACATGGCCTCGGCGTCCTTCTCCATGCCGCACTCTTCGTACACAGCGCCGGCATTGAAGATCGCATCCGCCTCGCGAGTCTTTTCCTTATCACCCGCCTTGATCAGCTCCTTGGCAAACTTCTGGCAGTCGTCTGCAGGAATCACGACCGGGCCGGGAGGACTTTCCTTCTTGCGCTCGTGGGCTGCCTTCCACTTGTCGACAACCTCGTCGACCGGGCCCTTCTCCTTCTTCGCGAGAACCGCGCCCGACGAAAAAAGTAGGCCCGAAGCAATGGTCAACCGAATCAGGGAAGAACCCATCCGCACTCCTCGAACTTGTGAAGCAGCGCCGCTACCCATGACAGCTTCTCTCCGATACATGCGCATGGTTATTACCTATCTGCCGGCGACAGGAACGGCTTCGCCACATCCAGGGTCACACCTGCGTAACCAGGCTCCGCACGAATTTCCGAAGCGAGCGGGTACTCGGACGGCTTGATCTGGTTCAGTTCCTCTTCGCACAGCTTCGACCACTCGTTAAACCAGTTCAGCTCGGTCGACTTGTCGAGGCAGGTCTTGAGACCTTCGACGGCCTTCGCATCGAGCGGCTCGGCTTGGTCAGTCATCTGGTCGCAGTAGGCATTGCGGAACATGTCAGCCCACTCGTCGCGCTCCATTCCCGACGGGGTCGGCGGCGGAGTCGGAACTTCCGTGGTGAACAGACCGTTCGCGAAGTCTTGGAACAGCTGACCGATACGTGCGGCAGCAGCAATGGCCCAGTTTGCATTCTTCATCAGAATGACGCCCTGGTAGAGCTTCTGCGCATCCAGCAGCTTCTTGGTCTTGCCCTCGATCCAGCCCTTGAACTTCTTGACCGAGGCTTCCATTTCCTTCTTCTTCTGCGTATCGAAGACCAGGCCCGTCGGTACGGTCATCTTGATCAGCTCCTCATAGAGCTGGTCGCCCTGGTACATCTTCGCCATCGCCGTGTGGTACGTCATGACGGCTACGCGACGGTCGCGCTCTTGCTCATCATTCTTCGGAACGCCCGCAGCCGCCGCGCCACCCTTATAGAGGTCGAGCGCCTTCTGGAAGTGCTGCATGGCCTCCTTGACCTGGGCTGGCCGACGATCCTGGACCGAGATCTTCGACTTCGTTTCCGGACCACACTGCCCAAGCTTTAGCGGACCCTTGTTCTTGACCTTCTTGTTCTTCGCCGCGGCGGCGGTCTTGGCCTGCAGAGCCGTTGCAGCACTGGCGCGAACACGCTTAATCTCGAGGCAGGCGCCACTCGGCTGATTCTGTAGCGGACAAGACTCACGCCACGCAATCTCACCCAGCTTGACCTGGGCGATGATCTGACGATCGATACCGCCCTTGGCCGACCACGACTTCAGATACTCGGTGAAGTGCTGCTTGACCTTCGCCCAGTCCTTCCGCTGCTCGTAGATCTGGCCCATATCGAAGAACACACCGGCAGCCTGATCGTAGAACTCCTTGCGTCCGCCGTAGTTCTTGATGAACAGGTTGACGAGCTCGATGGACTTATCGGTCTGACCAAGGCCGCGACGGAAGAAGGCCGCCGTATTGAGCGCCAGCGGTGCATCAACCTTCTTCGCGGGGTCCTTCTCTTTTGGATCCGAGAACTCACCAGGGAACTTCGTCGCGAAGGCTTCGTACTTGTCCGCCGCCTGCTCGTAGAACGCGATGAACTGGTAGTTCTGACCCAGGCGGTAGATTGCCTTCTTCGCCAGTGGATCTTCGGGACGCAGCTGAATGAGCCGCTCACGACCCTGAATGGCCAGACCAATCAGTCGAGCACGCTCGAAGTTCACCGACGCGTTGAAGTAGAGCTCGGCGAGCTTCGGATCGTTGGGGAACCGCTCGGCAAGCTGCAGATAAAGCACGCCAGCCTGACGGAAGTCACCCATCTTCTCAACGACTTCGATCTTGATGCGGAGCAGGCTGTTCTTGATCTTCAGAAGGGTCTCCTCAAACTCCTTGTCCTTCGTCAGATCCGGCATGCTGGAGAACTTGTCGACTTGCTTCTCCATCAGAGCCACCCACTCGTCGCCCTTCGCCTTGTCGAGCTTGATCTTGATGGCGATGCACTCGAGCAGAAGGTTCGCGGAATAGAGCGCCATCTCACTCTTCGAGTGGTTCTCGGCGAGATCCCGGAACAGTGGAATCGCCTTATCGAAGTAGTTGTTCTCGAAGAAGATGCGCGCACGACGGTACTTGATCGTCGGCAGCTCAGGCGCTTCCGGCACGTACTGAATGTACGTATCAAAGGCGTCCATCATCTTCTGGATCTTCTCGGGAATCGGCTTCGGAGCGAGCGCCTCTTCCTCGCTATGCTTGTCCTTTTCTTTCTTCGCCGCTTCGACCTGTTTGCGCTGGGCGCGCTTCTCGGCGAGAGCCTTCTTGGCCTCCTCCGCCGCGTCAGCGCCCTCATCCGAGACATCGAGGCAGTTCTTCCACGAGATAACGGCAGCGTATGCCGCATCCTTGAGGTACTTGCCCTTCTGGTCCATCTTCACGACGTCGGTGTAGACCGGCGCCGCCTGACAGTACCAATCGCTCGAGGGCTTGTTGTCCATCGAGCCGAGCTTGAAGAGAAGCTCTGCGTACCAGAAGTGCATCAAGTAGCTGTCCTTCTCCTTCGGGAAGCGCCGGATGTACTCCTTGTAGAGATCGGACGCGTTGGCGTAGGTATCCATCACGCCAGTCTTCTGCGCTTCCTTGTGCCACACAGTCGCCAGTTCGCGGAGCATGCCGGCGGTGTTGTCGCGGCACTCATCAAGAGAGTCCTTCTTGATGTTCTTCATCTCGGAGACCTTCTCGTAGACCGCCGAGAGACGCTGCAATTCCTTCACCGTCTCGGGAACTGCGCGCGAGCCAGTCATCGAGAGCGTGTTCTTTAGAATCTCCGTCTGCCAGTTGCACAGCTTGTCGGAGTTCGGGTTGAGCTTGATGAGCTCTCGATAGGTCTTGACGCTGTCAAGGAACTTGCCCTGCGCGTTGTACAGGTCCGCGAGGATCTCAAGCATCTGCGGCGCGAAGTCCTTGCCGTATTTCTGGAAGAACGGCCACGCCTTCTCGGGAGTTCCAACCTGAGCGTAGGTACGAACCAAGTCCTTGCGAGCTTCCTTCTGGAGCTGCGGATCTCCCTTGGGCTTCCCCGGACGACCCTTGGTCGCAAAGTCGATGACGTCGATGAACGTCGCCATTGCGCTCTTGAAGTCGGTCTGGTTGTAGTAGACCCAACCCTTCTTGTAGAGCGCGAAGCCGTACACCGGGCTGTCTTGGTAGGCCAGCACCTTCTCGTAGAACTTCAGCGCGTTCTCGAGATCCTTGTTCTCGAAGAAATACTCACCGAAGGACAGGTAGGCGTGGGGAAGGAACTGCGACTGCGGATAGTCCTTGATGAGGCGCTTGAAGAACACACGCGCCTGGTCTTCCTTCTTCACCTGCGTCAGCAGATACGCGAGGTAGAAGAGGACCTGGTCCATCTTCGTGTAGTTCTGGTACTTGGGCCCGTTGGCAACTTCCAAGTACTTCTTCACAGCCTCCATCAGCCAGGCCTTCTCGCGCTTCTCGTAGTCAGTCTGCTGGGCCTTGAGCTGATTTTCCTTCGCGGCGTCGCTCTTCTCCCTCGCACTGAAGATCTTTTCGTCGAGATCGCGTGCCTTGAAGTTGTAGTAGCTCTGCTGCTCGGCATACAGCTCAGCCATGCGGAAGAGCAGGTCTGGCTTCTCCGCGTCGGTCTCACTGGTGGCGTCAATCAGGCGCTGCAGAACCTTGATCTGCGCGTCGGTCACGGCCTTCAGATCTGCGCCCTTGCCGGAGAACACGTCGGAAATCGCCAGATCGGGCTTTTTCTTATCGCGATCTGCCTTCGAGACCGGCTTGGTCAACGCGGTCTGCTTGGCGTCGACAGTTTCCTCTTTCTTCTGGATCTTTGTATTTGCCCAGGCGCTGGAAATTCCGCCCAGGATCAACGCTGCGACCAGCGGTCCACAGAGGATTCGGGATGCAGGTGCTTTTAACATTTCGCCTGATTCTCGCTCAGTGAAGGTCTTCGCTTCATGTTCGGACCGAAAATGGCTCAGGCGACCCTCTAGGTCGCCTTCGTCACCCCCGACCAACTACTCTCGGGTTAAAACGTTCTTGCTCCGCTCGACTTAGCCCGGAGGCATGCCAGCGGCGGCTGGAGCGGCTCCGCCCTTGGACTGCTCGCACCGGTTGACGACGCGGAATCGATAGTATCCGAGCTCGTCCTTCCAGTACTCACCGTTGAACTTCCAGTACACGTGCTCGTCGTCGGCGTTGATGTTAACCGCCTTCTTCGAGGTGCCACTGATACTGGCCTGCTCACCCTTGATGTTGGCCTCGAGCACGCCCTTCTGGCCTTGCAGGGTCTCGTACTCGATCTTGATCGCCTGCTTGATCAGCTCCTGAATCTCGCTCGCGAGGCGCTCAAGGCGCTTACGGGCCAGACCACCGGCTTCGTTTTCAGCGATCGACTTCTGGAGCGTCAAATCCTGAAGCACCGTTCCGGCCACCGCCGTCGACTTCCAGCTGGGGTCCGCCTTGTCAACCTGCGACAGCTCGCGATCCAGCTCGGTGACGTAGTCCAGCGTCTTGGCCAGCGTACGATCCTGGAGAGCGCCATCGGAAGCCCGCTGCACGCGATCCGAAAGACCGGCCTCACCCGAACGAATCTTGAGAATGTACTTATAGAGTTCCGCGTTATCCGGATACTTCTTCACGAGCGAGAGGATCTCTTCACGAAGCGCCGGATAGGTCTGGTTGAACTCAACCAGCGTCTCCATGGCGCGCTCGTAGTTGCAGCGCTGGAAGAAGATCACGGCGCGAAGAATGATCGACTCTGGGAAGAACTCATTCTCGAAGAACGGCGCATTGAGGGTGTGGATATTACCCAGCGCCTTGTCGTCAGCATCGATCTGGAAGTGCGCCCAGCTCGACTCGAACAGCGACGGCAGCCAGTCCGGAGACTCCGACGGCAGCTTGTCGTAGAAGCGAATCGCCTGTGGGAACTGTCTCGTCGCGTAGAACACGCGAGCGAGGGCCAGGTTCGACATATCCTCAAACTCGGCCGTCGTCGAGTCGCCAGTCTTGGCCTTACGGAGGATCTGACGGAACGCTTCGGCAGCTTCCTTGCCGCGGTTCTCACGGACGTGGATGATGCCTTCGAGATACTTCGCACGAGCGAAGAACTCATTGCCTTCCGGCACGAGCGCAAACAGCTCAAGCGCCTCTTTGAAGTTGCTCTTGGTGTAGTGGTAGCGCGCGAGCAGGTAGTACAGTTCGTTGCGAACCGGCTCGAGCGCGGGCTGCTCGAGGTCCTGCCGGTTGTACTTGCCGATCTTCTCGAGTACGCCAGCCGACTCCGGCAGGAAGCGCGACAGCGAGGCCAGCCACTGCAGCGTCTTTTGGTAGTAGCGATGCGACTGGCCCTTATCAACGATCTTGTTGAAGTAGGACAGCGAGGCTGAATAGAACTTGAGGTTAAACAGCGTCTTGCCCATGAAGAACTCGGCGCGCTGCTTGTTGCCCTCATCGTCGCCGGACTGCCCCTCGACGACCTTGTTCAGCTCGATCGAAGACATGTAATAGTCTTCGCTGTCGTATAGCTTGAGCGCACGCTCGAGCGTCTTCGACGGCGGAGCACTGCTCTCCACGGTGGGAGCAGCCGCAGCGCCGCCCTGTGCCGCAGGATTGGCTGCCTGTTGGGTGGGCTGTAGGTCAGCGTCCTTTTGCTTCTTCTTCGCTCCTGCCGGGCTGGCAAACGCCAGGCAAGTTGCGACAGCAGCGACGGTGTTCCTCAGAGTACGGTTCATGCGCAAACCCCTGTCTCCAAACCGCTTCGGCACATGCGGATAGTTGTTCGATGCCACCACGTGTAGACCCTGCTCACCAACGATATCTGGCCGTCAGGTCGATGCTCCCGATGCCCTAAGAGCACGAGCCATGCCGACAGAATTGTGTCTTCCGTAGCCAAGCGTGGCGATTATACGAACCCGTTTCTCTGGGTGTCAAGGCTCGGTTGTTAGCGAGGGGACCATACGTCCCATCCCAAGGCAGGCCGAAGCGCTCGAAAAAACGTCAAGGAGCAGATAGTCCTGTACGCTTTCACTAGCCCTGATTCCAGGCAACGGACGCCAAGGCTTGACTAGGCAGTACGAACGTGTATCCTGTCCAAGACTTGTGACATCCAGGTCGGAGGATCTATTAAGTATGAAGCGCCGTCTCGCCGCGTGGTTTTCGTTTTGCTCCCTCGGCCTCGCCCTGATGCTTTCTGGGTGTACCGATAATCAGATCGGCCGAGCCTGCAACAATCCGCTTGCTTCGAAGGTCACCAGTGGGGTGACTTTCGTGAACCCTGCTCCAGATTGCCCAACGCGTCTTTGCATGATTACGCCGAAGGTTACGGACAGCAGCAACGCGCTTGCAAAGTCCGATCACCGCGCCAATGAACTCGCCGTCTGCACCGCCGAGTGTAATACCGACGACGATTGCGGTAGTCCGTATGAGAATGACAACCGCTGCGGCAAGTATGTTTGCGCCGTGGCCTCCGTTGTTCCCGATCCCACGGGCGAGACCTTCTGCTGCAAGAAGCTCTGTATGTGCGATGCGGATCGCCAGAAGGGCTTCAACATGGACGGCAACGGAGCGAGCCTCCCGAAGGACTCGTTCGGTGTGTCGATTCCACCTGCCTGCCAAGATCCTGCCACTGCCTGCAAGCTCTAAGTCCAAGTCTCCCACGCCGATTTCGTTGGTCTTGACCTCGTGATCCAAGACCAACTCCAGTCGCTCAGCGAGCACTCTCTATCGTCAGCTCTGCCGAGCTAACGGTTCCATCGACAACTTCAACCTCTTCTGTTGCCCCGCAGTTCCTTTCACAAGGAAACGAGTGAACTGGGTCTGAATGCGCTACGGCCAAGGCCCATGCTGCGACAGCAAAGCAGCGTCGAGACCGTTCGCCTCGATGATCCGCGTGTAGAGCGCCGCCGAGGGCCGAGGTGTCCGCGCAAAGTGATTTTGGTAATCGACCTTGGTCAACCCAAAGCGCGCCGTGAAGCCCTCGGCCCACTCAAAATTGTCGAGGAGCGACCAGTGAAAATAGCCGCGAACGTCGACGCCGTGTTTTTGCGCCAGGTACAGCTCGCGGAGGTGCTCGATAAGCAGACGTTGGCGATCGCTGTCTCGGTCTTTGGCGTCGGCTGTTCCGTTTTCGAGCACGTAGATCGGCAGATGATAGCGCTCGTGGGCCTTGGTCAGCGCCAACAGGAGGCCCTGCGGATACGAGGCCCAGCCCAGCTCATTGGGCCGGTCTTCGTCGAGGTTCGCCGGATCGTGCATCAGCACCTCAAACTTGGTAGGCCGCAGCAGATCGCTCTTCACATAGAAGCGCCCGTAGTAGTTCAACCCGACGAAGTCCTGTGAGCCGGCCAGCCCCGCTATCGGCAAATCGACCTTCAGGATGTTCGAGCGCAGCACGCCCGATTGAAGTGCGTCGAGGAAATCCCACACGAAAGCCTGCTCAATGAGCTGCGCCGTCACTCGATCGAGCGGATGGTAGTTGCGCAGCGGCTGGAAGGCCCGCACGTGCTGGGCAATGCCGACCTGAATCGGCCTTCCTCGTCGGGCGGCGTCCTCCTTGAGCAGCCGATAGGCCAGTGCGTGGGCACGCAGAAGCTGACTGAGCACCGGCACCAAGGCGGGTGGGCCGCTCCTCCTCTCCAAGGGCGGAAAGGTTCCGTCGAGATAGCCCGCATATGCGTAGACCATTGGCTCGTTGAGGGTGCACCACAAGTCGGCGCGACCACCAAAGTGCTGGACGACGGCAGCGACGAATCGCTCAAAGTGCTGGAGAGCATCACCACGCTCCCAGCCTCGCTTCCCACCCTGCTCTTGCCAGAACCACGTCGGACTGACGAAGTGAAACAGGGTCACGGCTGGCTTCAACTTGTTGCGGTCGAGCGCGTCGAAAATCCGCTGGTAATACGCAATCCCTGCCGGATCGGGCTCCGTCATATCAGTCCGGGGAAACAGCCGACTCCACGAGATCGAAAAGCGATACGAGTTGTGCTTCATCGCCGCGGCCATCGCTAGATCGCTCTCGATGCGAGCGTCGAAATCGGTCTTCTTGAGCCGCACCTCCTCGGAATAATCCGAGAGCCGGTTGATGTGCCCCGGCTTGGCCTGCCCCGGCCCGAGCTGCTCGACTCGTTGATGGGTCAGCGCGTCTCGCTCGAACGCCGCCCAGTCATCGTCCTGGGTGTTTTCGATCTGATACGCTGCCGTCGCGGTCCCCCACAAAAAGCCGGACGGAAACAAGTACGGCGGCGCCAGTTTCGAGGAGGAGCGCGTCCCCCGAAGTCGCCTTGCTCCGAACCAAGGAATGGTCATCACCGGCAGCAACACCGCAGAGAGCCCCAGCGCGGACCAGATCAACTTGCGACGAAGCGAAGTTCCCATGGATATGGTTGTACGCCGCTTGCGCTGGCTACGGAAGCATTGCGTGCTAGCGGAGGTCGGGCTGCACTCCGGCAACCAAGCGTAGATATCTACGTGGCTGATATTGTTATGTTTTTGGAATGTACGGAAGTAGCGTCGGCGGGCGCTGCTCGGGAATTGGCAGCGGCATAAGTCGCGGATTTACGGGCATGTGCTGTAGGGCTTCAGTGGGACCTCGACCGGCGGGTCGTTATATTGCTCTCCCGTCGAAGCCAGCGCTTCGCCCAGGAAGGGCACGCACTTGCGAGCGGTGACGCCGGGTTTCTGGAGGGCCTCCACGTGGACGAGGACGGAGCCCACCGGCAGCTCGGCCAGGGAGTAGCGGTCGAGTCCGCAGACGACATTGCTCCAAACGGAGAGCACGGCCTTGTCGGTGGGACGGAGTAGGTAGACATCCATCGAGGCGATTCCGAGAGCGCTACAGCGTGCCTCCGTGAAGGCGAGCCCACCGAGCGTCCAGCGAATCGTGAGTTTGCTGTGTCCCGGGCCTTGTGAAGCCGACGCGCCGCCAGGACCATCGGGATTCCAGCCGGGATCGCAACTGGCGAGGCCGCTGAGGAGAACCCCACAGAGCAGGCTGCCGCGGATTCGGTTGGTTCGCTTGGGGATGGAATCGATCGTGCTAGAGTGCGCGCGCATCATGACCTCCGTGGCCAAGCCGTCTCGCATCTTCGTTTGGGTTGGGCGAGCCGTCCTTATCCTAGCACTCATCGTCGGAGCTTTTGTGGCTCGTCGGCTGTGGCCGGAGCGACCGCTGCGAATTCGTGCGGCGACAGTGTCGATGGGCAAGGTGCGCGACGTGGTCTCGTCCTCGACGGCAGGAGAGGTCGCCCCGGAAAATCATGCGACGCTGCGCGCCGAGGTGGGCGGGCAGGTCCTGGCCGTCGCCAAGCGCCGCGGTGAGCGCGTAAAAAAAGGCGAGCTGATGGTCCGCATCGATCCGACGGATTTGGACGTCAAGCTGCGGCAGGCCCAGGCCGCTGTGACCACCGCCGAGGCGCAGGTGCAGCAGGCCGCCGCTCGCGTCGAGACAATCAAGCGGCAGTCGGAGCGCGCTCAGAAGCTGCTGGAGGGCGGAGCAGGGACGGCCCAGGTCAGCGAAGATACCGCTGCCGCACTGCTGGAAACCAGTCGAGCCTTGCAGACGGTGCAGAGTCAGCGGGAGCAGGCGCTGGCGCAGCTCTTGGCGGCACGGGTGGCTCGCGGACGAGCCGACATTGCGGCGCCATTCGACGGACTGCTCACCGACGTACACATCCAGCTGGGCGATAGCGTCGCGCCGGGAGCGCCCGTGCTGCGCCTCATCGACGACTCACGACTGCACGTCGATGCGACGATCGATGAAGCGGATGTCGCGCGGGTGCGGCCAGGACAGAGCGCGGAGCTGCATCTCGATGCCCTGCCCGAGAAAAACATCGTCGGACGTGTGTCGCGGACCGATCCGTCGATCAAGCGGGATCTCAAAGGAGCGCGCACGCTGACCGTCGAGGTGGAGGTTGCGGACTTGGTGCAGGCTCGCGCGGCGGGTCTTCTGCCTGGGATGTCGGCCAATGTCGAAATCCTCGTCGCCGATAAGACAGGAGTGCTCGCCGTTGCTTCGAACCTGATTGTCGGACGAGGGCTCAATCGCTACGTCTACGCGCTGATTCCCGAGGGTCGCTACCACCGAGTCAAGAAGCGCCCAATCGAGGTCGGTCTGTCGAACTGGGAACGCAGCGAGATTGTCCGCGGGCTGCAAGCGGGCGAGCTACTGGCGGCGTCGCTCAACGAGAAGGGCTTGGAGGACGGTGTGCTGATCGAGGTCGCCAGCGTCGATCCGGGCAAGGAGCAGCGGTGAGGCGAAGTGGCGCCGCAGCTTCGTCGCCAGGATCACGGCCACCCGAGATCGACAGTCCAGAGACGACGCACGCGGCCGAGGCTACCGCAACGCCCGTCATTGAAATCATCGGGATGACCCGCCACTTCCTCTTGGGTGACGAGCTGGTCGAGGCGCTGCGCGGCATTGACCTGACCATCCATCGCGGCGAGTACGTGGCCATCGTCGGACCGTCAGGGTCGGGGAAGTCGACGCTGATGAACCTCCTTGGCTGCCTCGATACGCCGACCAGCGGTCGCTATCTACTCGATGGCCAGGAAGTGCAGGCTCTCGACGATGATGCCCTGGCCGAAAACCGCAACCGCAAGATTGGATTCGTGTTCCAGAGCTTCAATCTGCTGCCCCGGGCCAGCGCCATCGAAAACGTCGCCTTGCCAATGCTGTATGCCGGAGCCAGTCGCGCGGCCCGTCGGGAAGCGGCGATTTCCGCTCTGCGGCGCGTCGGCTTGGGAGACCGCCTCCACCATCGACCGGATCAGCTCTCGGGGGGCCAGCGGCAGCGGGTGGCGATTGCGCGAGCGCTGGTGAATCATCCCGCGGTGCTGCTCGCAGACGAGCCGACGGGCAACCTCGATCAGCGAACGGGCACGGAGATCATCGCGCTGTTCGAGCGACTCCACCTCGAGGGAGTGACCGTGATCTTGGTGACCCACGACCACAGCCTGGCCGAGCGGACCGACCGGCAGATCGTGATTGTCGACGGAAAAATTGCTCGTGACACCCGCGCAAAGCGAGGTGAAGGCGAGGCAAGCGCTACCTCACCGGCACCGCCACCGTGACGAGCAGCGCGGCCCTGACCCGCAGCGTGCCCAGCGCCGCGCTAAATGGCTTGATGCCAAAGTCCGGTTGATTCAGCCGCACCTCGCACAGCCACCGCTCGGCCTGTTTTGCTACCGAGGCCACAATCGCGCGCCGCTGGCCGTGTAGGGAAAGCTCCCCCAGCACCTCGTAGGCCCCGGCGCGCGGTGTGACTTTCGTCGACACAAACCGCACTTCGGGGTAGCGGTCGGTGTGCAGGATGTCGTGCTGGATATGGCGGTCGATCTCTGCGCGTTGATCCACGGACAGAGCGCTGAGCTGGTCCTGTCCGTCGCGCTGCGCACAGACCACGCGGAGGCTGCGTGGATCGAACGTCGCAGCAATGGCGGTGACCACCCCACCAGCCGTCCCGTCGGCACCTCCGCCCTGGGCCCCACCACTCCCTTCGACGCTGAGATCGATCGAACAGCGCTCCACGACCAGCCTCAAGTCGTGGGCAATCGCCGAGAGCAGCCCTTCCTTGAACGTAAAAATCTGACAGCTGATGTTCGATAGGGACTGCTGACTTTGCGCACCGGTTTGGTCACTCATCGGGGCAAATTCTAACAGCGGAAGGGCCATTTCCAAGCCGACAAAACTGACCTTATCCGACAGGTCCCACCGTCGTAAACTGTGGCAAACGCTTTGGTTTGACACCTTGCTACGGAGGCGCCGATACTAGGGACACAACGTATTACCAGGCACTCTGGGCTTGCACGCTTGGTGCTGTGCCAAGCAGCCTTCTTCGTCCGCGTTGTGGTCGGGCCGAAGGAGCCTAGGGTTGTGGGGTTGCGACGGGCGTACCCATGTCTTCCACTGATACTCCTTCGGATCAAAACAGTAGCGTGCGACCGACGGGCCGCGCCTCCGATGTAGAACCGACATCCGATGCTGCCGAGGCCGTCATTGCGGCACTCGACGATGCGGATGTCGCTCTCGACGCTGATGATGAGGATTCGGTGACTCTGCTGCCCGATAGCGGCGCGGATGCCATCGAAATCCTCGATGCTGAGCCTCTGGGTGCCGAGGAGGATCGCCTCGTTGGAGCCATCGACCCAGTCGATCTCATCAAGCGACGGGCCAAAAATGAGCGTCCGCGCGACCGAATTGCCGCCCTCGAGCGACAGCTGCGCGATGAGACGGATCCGTCACGAGCCGCGGTGCTTCAGCACGAAATCGCAGTCCTGAATGAGCGGACTGCCGACGAGGAAACTGATGTGGCCCAGGGCTACGCGGCGGCGCTGGCGCTTGATCCGGCGCTCCGTCCAAACCTGTGGGCACTGCGCCGACTCTACTATCGACGAGGCCTGTGGCCTAGCTTGCTACAGCTGCTCGATATCGAGGCCGACTCAGCGGCAAGCGCACGGGAACGTGCGGAGCTACTGACGGAAAAGGGCCATGTGCTCGAGGACCGCCTGGGCCATGTGAGCGAGGCGGTCAGCTGCTATCGCACGGCACACGAGCTGGACCAAGAAGCCCTAGCGCCGCTCGTCGCACTGGAGAAAGTGCTGACCCGGCAGTCGGGACAGTCGGTGCTCGCCGGAACTACGATCCGCCCGAGTGACGAGCTGATGGCGGTGTACCGGGCGCTGGCGACGGCAACCAAGGATCCGAGCCGTCGGGTAGCCCTGCTCATCGAGCAAGCGCGCATCGAAGAAGTGCCTCGAGTGAAGCTCGACGACAAAGATGGACCGCCGCCAGATGTCACGCCGGTGCTGAACTACCTTCACGACGCTTATGACGTCGGCGTCGATCAGCTGCGGGTGATCGATGAGATCGTTCGCATCACCGCCGCCGCCGGACGAATCCCCGACTGTCTGACGGCGCTGGAGATCCGCGCCGAGATCCTCGAGATGCAGGCCGAGAACGCGACGCCGCAGCGCAAGCAACTGCTGTCGGATCAGGTCGTGGGAATCCGTCGCTGGCAGGCCTCGTTGGCACGGCAGCGGGCGGGCAATCTCGAGCTGGCGTGCCAGTACCTGGAGAAAGCGCAAGAGAAGTCGCCCGGAGACCCGCTGCTTGGACCGGAGCTGCTGTCGGTGGCGGATGCCCTGGGCAATCCCGAAAAGCTGCTCCAGCTGCTGGTCGAACGTGAGCGTGAGCTGCGCATCCAGCGTCCCGACGATGCGCCGCCGCCCGTTGGACTGTGGCTGAAGCAAGCGGTGGCGCTCCGGCAGGCGAGCCGCGACGCTGAAGCGGAGCAAACCGAGGCACGGATCACCGAGGCTTCGCCAACGCACTTGCTGCTCCAGCTGCTTCGACAGCGACGAGCGATGCAGCGACAGGATCTGCCCGGCCTCACCAAGCTACTACAACTCGAAGCCGAGCAAGCCGACCGTGGACTCGCCAACAGCGACGGACAACTGGTTCGTGATCCAGCCTGGGCGTGCGAGGCGCTGATTGCCGCTGCAGACTGTGCTCTTCAAAGCGGTGATCTGACCCAGGCCGAGACGCTGGCGCAGCGAGCCGAAGGTTTCTTGTCGAAACCGGTCGACGCTGCGGGGCTCACCCATCGTCGACTGATTGATGCCCTGCTCGAAGAGATCTATCTGCGCAGCAGCCGTGAGGGCCTGCTGGTGGGACTGTTTGAGCGCCGCATCGCCGAGGGGTACGCCTCCGAGATTGAGACGACGCTGCTCCGAGAGAACCTGGTCGAGCTGTACGCCGGAGTCCTCGGCACTCCTGAGAGCGCAGCACCGCACAAAGAGGCACTGCGCAAGCAGTCCTCGTCTGATCTGCGACTTTTGCGACGGCAAGTGCTGCTGGCCCGTCAGCGGGGCGATGTGGCTGGGGAAGAAGCCGCGCTGTTGCAGTGGATCGCGACGGCCAGTGCCAAAGGTCACACTCTCGTCGAGGATTTGCTGCGGCGGGCCGAACTGCTGGTCAAGCTGGGCCGCCAACCCGAAGCCGGCGCGCTGTATGAGCAGGTGCTCGCCCAACAGCCCGGCCATCCGCAGGCGCTCGAGGAGCTGGAGCGCGTCTACCTGACGCAGGGCAAAAAGGACGAACTGTCGCAGCTGCTCCGACGGCAGATTGAGCTGGTCAGCCACACCACGGCGGACGATCCAGACGGACTGTCCGCCGAACGAGCGCTGCACGCCAAGTTGATCGACCTCATCGAAAACGAGCTGAACTTGCCGGACCAGGCCGCGTCGCTGTACAAGGCGATGCTCCAGCGTGATCCTGGCTATCTACCGGCGCTATCGGCGCTGCTTTCGCATCAGCGACGGACTGGTGAGACGGCAAAGCTCACCGCCACGCTGCACCAGATTGCTGAGCATGCTCCGACGAGTCTTTTGCGCGGCGATGCCCTGGTCAAGCTGGCCGAGCTGCGCGAAGAGTCTGCCTCGCAAAAACCGCAAGAGGCCGACGAGCTATATGAACAGGCACTTCAGGCGCTGCCAATGCCATCGGCACAGGCCACCCATGCGGCGGTGGGGCGGCTGCGGACGACGATGCAGCAGCGCAAGTACGACAAGCTGCCCGATGTCCTCGAAGCGCTGGCGGACTCACTGCCGGGCGACGATCCGCTGACGGCGGAAGCGGTGGCGCTGCTGGCCGAGGAGCGCGCGTCGCTGCTGTTGCTTTCGGCGACGCCGACCAACACCGCGATGGAGCGCGCCGATGCGCAGCTCGCCAAAGCAAGCAAGGATCTGCGACTCCAGCCAGTCAAGCACACCGAGACGCTGGTGCAGCTCGCGACGACTAGGGTACTGCTCAATCAGCGACGGGAAGATGGCAAGGCCCAAAGCGCGGCACTGCTCGAGCTGGCCGAGCTGATGCTCTCTCACGAGGACGTTGGCTCAAAGGTGGTTGCTGGAGAGCTTTTGCTCCGCTCGGGTCTGCTGGCGGCGCTCTACGACGATGATCCGGGTCAATTGACCGAGGCGGCCCGGCGGCTTCTGCTCGCGTATCGCACGCTTGGGGATCAGCCGCAGGTGGTGATTCCACTTACCGATCTGCTCTCGGACCCGACGGTGCTGGAGCAAATGGCGCAGATCCCCGACGTGGTGAAGGTGCTGCGGGCGCGCCAAGCACTGTGTCCCGACACGGAGGCTTCGGACCGCGTCGCGTTCATTTTGCTGGAGGCCGAGGCATTTTTGATACAGAGCTCGGCGGACGAGGTCGATGACCAGACGGCGGCCAAGCTGCGATTGTCGGCGGCGGAAGCCACGCTGCGCGCGCTCCACCTTGATCCCCACAACCTCCAGGCGCTGCTGCTGCTCCGGCAAGCGACCGCTCCGAGTGACAGCGAGATCAATCCGCTCCGCGCTGAGCCGCTGTCTCCAGAGGGCGCGGTGCGGCTTCGAGCCTACGCGATGTACACGCTGAAGCTGGCCGCGCAGCTCGGTGAAGGCGAGGCGCGAACTGACCTCTACACTGAGGCTGGGCAGCTGTTTTTGCAGCTTGGTGATCAAGATGGTGCGGCGGCGGTCCTGCGGACGGCGCTCGACGGACGTCCGTTCGATGACAACATCTTCACAGCGCTGCTCACGCTGCTCCAGCGTCGCGCCGAACAAACGGGCGACCATGGACCGCTGCTCGAGCTGCTCGACTTTCGGCTCTCGCAGGTTGCGCGTTCCGACGAGGAGCGAAGGCAGGATCTGCCGGTGCGAACCGCTCTCTTGTCACAACGCGCCGCCCTGCACCTTCTGACGGGACAAAATGTTGCGGCGGCGGGCGATCTCGAGACGCTGCTCTCGCTCGCACCCGACCACGCGCTGTCGCATCAGCGGCTGGCGACGCTACGGACCCAGCATGGCGACCTCGCGGCGGCGGCCCTGCACTATCAGCGACTGCTCGAACTATCGACAGGGAAGGCTGAGAAGCTGGCGATTCATCGCAGCCTCGGTGAGCTGCTCTCGGAAACGACGACGGAACACTCGATCGTCCACTTCGGAGAGGCACTGCGCCTCGGAGCCGAGCTGCGCGTCGAGGGTGGCAATTCTGAGACCACCGACGAAGTCGAACAGAGAGTCCAGCTTCAGAAGCGCCTGCTCGGACTACAGCTGCGCCGTGGCGACCGAGATGCGGCGACCCAAGCGGTCAAGCTGCTGGTCAGTGAGCTGCCCACCGGAAAGGACCTGGCGTCGCTGCGTCAGCTGGTCTTGCTCGAAGCGGCCGGCCTCTACGAACGAGACCTAGGGGACCGCACGGCGGCACTGGCCGTACTCGACAAGCTGCTCGCCGAACAGCCGCTCCAGCTGGCCGCGATCGAGCGGGTGGTGACACTGAGCCAAGGCAGCGGCGAAACGGCGCGTCCGCAGGCTATGCTGGTCCGTGCCCGCGACGAAGCACGCAAGCAAGCCGCCGCGTTTGCGGACGTGGACACCGCGCTGTCGATCGTGCCGTTTGCGACGCTCCAGCAGGTCTTCGAGTGGCAAAAGCAGAGCGATGCCCGCAGCCTGGCGGGTCAAGCGACGGCGGTGGTCACGAAGTTCCTCGGTGGCAGCGCAGAGTCTCCACTTCCCCCACCGATGAAGATTCCAGACCGCTCGGTCGGTCCACCGCTGCGGAGCGCGGCTTTTTCGACGGACGCGCGCGGCATCTTGCTGGATATCTGGCAAGAGGTCTGGGAGACGGGAACCAAGCTACTCAGCCCCGACCTGGCCACGCTCTCGACGAATCCGAGAGACCGACTCAACGCCAAAAAGGTGCCGCCAACCTGGGCCTCCGTCGACAACTTGGCGCAGCGCTTCGGCCTTGGCAACACCGACCTGAGCATCGCGTACTCGCTCATCGCGGGAAAAGACAAAGAAGGCTGCGTCGCCGTCGGTCCGAACTTGGTCTGTGGCAGCGCGTACACCGAGAGCCTGGCCTCGTGGTCGCCGCTGCTGCTGTTCCGTTTGGTGCGTCGCTTGGCGCTGGTTCCTGATCGGCTCGGCGCGATCGACTGTCCGCCGACGGAGCTGCTGCTGTTTGTGGCGGCGTGCTGCCAGCTGGTGTCGATCCCGACGCCGGCGCTGGCCGGACCCGAGCGCAGCAAGCTCGATGAGCGCGTCCGCAACCTCGACCGCGCGATTGCCCGCAAGGAACGCTCGGCGCTCAAGGGCCTGGCCTCACGAATGCACGAGCTTTCGGGAGAAAACGGTAAGAGCCTGGTGCTCGGTTGGCAGCGGGCCATCCTGCGGGGCAGCGCGCTGCTCGCGACCGCGATTACCGGCAACCTTTCGGCGGCGCTCCAAGAGAGTGGCGCCAAGCTTGAAACCGACGACGAACACGAAGCCAAGACCGCCCGGGCGCTTTTGACATGGAGCGTCTCGGCGGAGCTTTTGGGTCTTCGTCGCGAACTCGGTCTGAGTGAGAAGGAGTAGAGACGTGCCTCCGGCGGATCAAGACAGTAAGAAGCCTGCGGCAAGCGATTCGCTGCTCAGTGATCTGGACTTTGGCGACGACGATTTCAACTGGGATCAGGTTGGCGACAGCCTCGGTCCGACGTTGAACGCCGAGGAAGAGCTGCCTCCAGAGCTGCGCAAAGCAGTGGTCCACCAGCCTCCAGCAGAGCAGCCAAGCGCCGTTGCCGTCGAAAAGCCCAGTGGCCAAGTGGTCGCCAAGCCGATTGAGCCGGCCCTTGCCACCCGAGAGCCAGCCGGTCCAGCGAAGGCCCAGGTCGTCGATCCTCTGGCCCTGCCGCCGCTTGAGGGTGATGGGGATGCTGCGCCGCTGCCACCGCTGATCGGTGGTGGGCTGCTTGGGGATCTGGAGCTTGACCTCCCGATTCCGCCGCCGGCCACTTCTGCACCACCGAAGTCCGACGCCAAACCAGCGCCAAAGCCAGCAGTGGCCGAGGTAGCGCCGATTGGAGAGCTGTCGGATCTGTCGCTGTCGATCCCCCCCGGCCTGCCCAGCACGCCGGAGATGCCCGCAGTCTCGCCGATCGTGATCTCGGAGAAGGCCCCGTCGCGGGCTGTGCAGGCGGTCACACCTGCGGACGACGACGAGGACTATGACGTCCAGATTGATTCCGCCCCAGCGACTGAGAGCAAGCCGCCGGAAAGTAGCGGCATGTTGCTTGCCGATCTGGTCCCTGGCTTCGGCGTAGCCACGGTCAGCGATGCGACCACGACAGCAGCCAAGAACTCGCTTGGTGAACCATCGGTCGAGCTGTCTCTGCCACCGCCGCCGGTGCTACCGCTCACGGCGGTCCCATCGGCCATTGAAGTAGCACAGACGAGCGCTCGGACCGATCACGCTGCCGGCCCTGCCCCGCTCGGCACCTTGGCCACGGCTGAACCACTGCCACCTCCGCCGGTCAGCATCGAGCCAGTAGCACGAGCCACCAGTGGTCCAACGCCAGCTGTCGCGCTGCCCGCGTCCGGTCCAATTGTCGGCGAGCGGGCTGTCGCGCTGCCCCCGATTCAGCCCAGCTCGACGCCCGTGCCGCTGCGCAATCAGGGAACGCCGATTGTCCCCCGCCGTCTGCCCCTGCCCAGCATTGAGACGCTGCCGCCGCCACCAGCGTGCGATGGTGCTGGTGCCGCGCTTGAGACCGCAGCCCGACGGGTGGTGCTGTCGCTCATCGACGCAGAGACCCGCAGTCACACCAGCGATCGCAGCCGCACCGCCAAGCTGCTGCTGGCTGGCGCTGCGCATGCCGAGGCACTCCGCGAGACCACGGAGGCGCTCGAGCGCTATCGCCGGACGCTGGAGCTGGCTCCCAATTCACGCCCTGCCCTGCGCGCCCTGCGACGACTGCTCCAGCGCCCCGGTCCCACCGCTCAGCCCGATGAAGCCGCATCGCTCGTCGAGCGCGAGCAAAAACTGAGCAGCCCCAGCGAGCAGCTTGGTCTGCGCCTTCAGCAGATTGAGCTCCTGCGCGCCTCGGGACAGCTCGGTGAGGCCAAGCAGCTCGCACATGAGCTGGTGGCCAGCGTGCCGCGCGGCAGCCACAAGGTCGGTCAGAGCATCGCCCTGTTGGCTGAGAGCGACGTTGCTCTGGCGCAGGGAGCGGTGACGGAGCTAACTGCCACCATCGACGGCGTCCTACAGCTACCCACCCTGGCGGGACCCCTGCGCCCAGCCCTGCAAGTACACCGCGCCCGCGTCGATGAACAAGCGGGACGCGATCAGGCAACGGCGCAGCGCTATGAGACAACGCTCGCCAGCCATCCAACCTTGTCAGCTGCGCTCGGACTGCTGCGGACTGCGGCACGTCTGCCCCGGCTGCGCAAGGACGAGCCCTCACCCATCGCCAAAGCGGCCCGTCTCGCGGCGACTGTTCCGGCCCCGGCTGCGCTCAGAGCAGCGTTTCTCCATTTGGCCGCACGACAGTCGACCGCAGCCGAGCGCCAGACCGCCCTTGCTGATGCCGCCCAGCTCGGTGATGCCGCAGCCTGGGACGGGCTCGCCGAGGCCGCGGAGCATGCCAACGACTCCGCCAGTGCTGGGAAGGCCTACCTCAAGGCTGCCGAGGCCCAGCGTGACCCTTGGCTGCGCAGCGCCGCGCTTCGACTGGCCGGTCGTGCCTTCCTGCGCGCAGGACAGGACGAGGCTGCCCAGCAAGCCCTGGTGCAAGCTCTATCGACGGCGGGAGCGTCCGATGTACCCCAAGATGCGGTGACCAGCCGACTGCTCGAGCGGGTCTGCCGCAAGCTCGGGCGGGCCTCTGATTTGCTCCAGATGTGGCGTCAGCAAGGTCAGTCCTCCGACGGGCGAAGCGCCTATGCGTACCTCTATGCCGCGCAGCTTCAGCTGACCAGTCAGCCGGGCGAAGCGGGACGAGCGGCGGCGATTGGCGAGCTTCGGACGGCCTTGAAAGTTCGACCGGACTTCCGGGAAGCCGCCGAACAGCTGGCGGCCCTGCTCGCCGAGAACCATCAGCCCGCCGAGGCCGCGCAGGTTCTTCTGCACGCCACGCAGCAAACGACCCACGACGCGATTGCCGAGATCTGTCGACGGGTGCTGCGCGAAGAGGCGGCGGCCCAGCTGTCGCGAATCAGTCAGCACTCCGAAGCCGCCAAAGTCCTGCTGAGTGACGCGGTGCTGCCGTCGAGCGTGGCTGATCTGGCGCCCACGTTGTCGCCGGCCCGCAGCTGGCAGCTCGCGGTGCTGGCAACCCGCCTGCGTGGAATGGCAGATCCGGCCCTGCTCCATCAGCTGGCCGAGGTGCTCCATGCCACAGCGGGACAGACGACGGGGGCGCAGGCAGCAGCGCTGTGGTTTGCGCGCGGCAGTCTGCTCGCCTCGATTCATCCGACCCCGATTGCTGAAGGCGGTCCAGTCGAGGAAAGCTACCGACAGGCGATCCTGGCCGAGCCTGGTCATATCGCCGCCCTGCTCCGGTTGTCGCTGCGCGCGCTGACCACTGACCGCGCCGCTCTCCGTCACAGTCCGCTGAGCCGCTTTGTGACCTCGGGCCTACAAGCGCAGTTTGAGCACGCCAAGGGCCGCCCGACGCAAGCTTTCTGGGGTCTCAAGCTGGCCGTCTCGACGGAAATGGACGCTGGAGAGCCCGCTGCGGCGCTCCGCTGTTATCGTGCGCTGCGGCCACTCACCAACGGAACCGCCAGCCTGTCTGGGCTGGATGACTGGATGTATGTGACGGCCTGGCGCGCTGGCGAAGGGCTTGACCTCCTCGAGCGTGAGCTGGCGCAAGATCCCGACTCGGATACCCGCTACGCTCTGCTGATTCTCGCTGGTGAACAGCTCGAGTCGCTGGGCAAGCCGCGAGCTGCGGCCGAGCGATACCAGCAAGCGCTAGAGCTTCGGCCCAGTCACCCGGTGGCCCGGGCCAAGCTAGTTCAGGCCTACCTGGCAGCCGGCATGCTCGACGAGCTGGAGCGCTTCACCGTCAGCGAACTCAAAGAAGCGCCGGATATTCAGACCCGCGTCCAGGCCTATGAGCGTCAAGCGCTGCTGGCGAGCCTACGCATCAGTGATCCGATTGCGCGCAGCGAAGCAATTGAGACGGCTTATCGCAACGTGCTGACCGTCGATGCCAACAACCACTTGGCGATGCGCTCTTTGGAGCGGCACTTCATTGCCCGCGGCCAGTGGGGTGAGCTGATTCACCTCTACGAGCAGATGGGCCTGACCGCGACGGATACGCCGTTTGCCGTACACATCAGCTCGGACCGCGCGCGGCTGCGTCAGCGGCTGCTGTGGCAAGAAGGGGGCGACGTCACTTCGACGCTCAATCAGATGGAAAACGACTTCCGGCTGGCGCTCTATCGCGACCGGACGTGTCGCCCGGCCCTGCGCTTCCTCCACGAGGGAGCGGTCAACCGCGACGATCACGCCCAGCTGGCTGAGCTTTCGCAGTGGGTTGGTGAGCTGTCGATCAGCAGCGGCCCCGGCGAGCAGAGTCAGAGGCGCAGTGCCGCGGTCTTTTTGACGCGCGCCGCCGAGGCAGCCATCCCGAGTGGCGGTGATGTCGATCAGGTGATCGCGCTGTATCAGTCGGCCCAAAGCCGCGCGCCGGATCAGATTCCGACGCTGCGCGGCCTCTTGCACTACGCCCTGCTCCATCAGCGGTATCAGGTGGCTCTCGACTGCGCCGAGCAGCTGGCCGCCCTCCTCTATGACACCGAGGAGCGCTATCTGCACTACATGCTGGCCGGCGTGCTGGCGCAGCACTTGGTTCCCGATGCCGTTCGGGCCCGCAAAGCGCTGAGCAGTGGCCTCGGTCTTGTGCCCGACCGCGACGAAGCGTTCGAGCGGCTGCGAATTTCCTATTCAGCGACGAGCGTCAGCAATGCCGACGACGCCAAGGCGCTGGCCGAGCTGCTCCAAGAGCGACTTCAGCGCAGCAACTTGTCGACCGCCCAAATCGTCGGCATGCGCGTCGAGCTGGGTCAGCTCTATGCCGGTCAGCTCAGCGATCGAGTGCAGGCCAAGCGCGAGCTGGGTGAAGCGCTCCAGCTCAAGCCCGATCAGCAGGCGGCGCTGTACACGCTCGGCAAGCTGTTTGCCGACGACGGGGAATACCAGCAGGCAGTCGAGCCGCTGCTTCGCTACTCGCAGCTTGAGACGCGACCGGCCCAGCTGCTGGCGATTCACCTTCTGCTCGGCGAAATCTGGAGCGAGCAGCTTCACGATCCGCAGCAAGCCATCGCCGAATACACCAAAGCGATTCAGATTCAGCCGACCAACCAGATTGCGCTGACCAAGCTCGCGGACCTGTTCCTGGCGCAAAATCGGGCAGGCGAGACGCTGCCGCTGCTCAAGCGCCTCGTCAAGTACACCGAGGACAAGCAGCGCAGGATTGGCTACTACCATCGCATCGCGGCGCTGTCGGAGCTGCAAGGTGACTCGCGAGGAGCGCTCGAAGCCCTGCGTCAGGCGGTCGAGGTCGATCCGCACGATCTGCCGGCGATTCGTGAGCTGGCTCGCTACTACGATCGAACCCAGGATGTGCAGTCGCTGCGCTTCCATCTCGATGCCGCGGCGGGTCGCTTTAGGCCACAGCTCGTCGGCAAGCCGCGTGATTCGGCGGTCCTGCAAGCGCTGCTCCAGATCCTGACGCTACGCAAGAGCGAGCAGGCGCACTTGGCGGCAGGCGCTATCACGGCGCTTGGCGGCGTGGTGCCAAAGGACATTCAGTCACTGCTCGAAAGGACGCTGCTGCGCAAGGAACCGACCAAGAACGGGCTGCGTGATCCATCGGTCGACGACGTGCTCTATCCGCAGGTGGTGTCGTCGAGCATTCGCATGCTGTTTCGGCTGCTCGCCGAGCCGCTCGGCAAGCTCTATGTCAGCGACGGACGCAAGCTGCAAACACTCGGGGTCGATCGCAAAGAAAAGCTGCCCCGCTCGGGACATCCGGTGCGCGACCTCGCAAGCAAGCTGGCCGCGGATCTGGCGCTGCCCGAGTTTGACATCTACCTGACAGCGGCCCAGGGCAAGGACGAGGCGGGTCAGCCGGTGCCCTACTATCTGATCGAGCCGCTCGAGCCACCCGCGCTCATCCTGTCCAGTAGCCTGCTCGAAGGAGCCTCGGAGATCGAGCGTCGGTTCCTGCTCGGCGGTCTGCTCAAGATCCTGCACAGCCAGCTGCACCTACCGCTGCGCATGTCGTCGGAAGATCTGGCGGTGCTGATCGGTGGTCTGGTGCGGCAGCAGGTCAAGGACTACGTGCCGGTCGGTTTCGCCGACAAGCGCATCGAGGCCGAGGCGCAGCGTCAAAGGCGCGCCATTCCCAGCAAGCTGGCGACGCAGATTGTCCCGCTCGCGATGGAGTTCTACGCCGCGGTGCCCAACTACGACGGCATCGCCAAGGCGCTGACCATGAGCAGCCACTTTTTCGGCCTGCTGTGGTGTGGCAACTTGCCGGCAGCGGTCTCGGCGCTCCGTCGCAAAGGACCGTCGGGAGAGAAGCAAATCGATGAGCTTCTGCGCTTTGCCCTAAGCCGAGAAGCCGACGAGATCCTGCGCCTGCTCACAGGCTCGTAATCGCCGCCCCCTCGCCCAACCTGACATCCGGACGGTTGACGGACCGGCAGCTTGCACGGCTTGCCGACCTGCTATAACGGCGGTCGTGACGACGCAAGCCCAATCCTGCACCATCGAATCACGGACCGTAATCAGCGCTGCCCTCGTCGGAAATCGCTATGGCGATCCGGTCGAGCGAGCCGTCCCGGTCATCCTCCCCCCGAGCTACCGCCGCGAGCCGAGTCGCCGCTATCCGGTGATCTACGTGCTCGCCTCCTTCACCGGCGCCGGCTATCAGCTCCTCAATCGCTCGCCGCTCAGCGAGTCGCTCGACGAGAGAATTGCCCGCCTGTGTGCCAGCGACCCGAGCCTGCCTGAGTTTGTCACCGTGCTCCCCGACTGCTTCACTGCGCTCGGCGGCAGCCAGTACGTAAACTCGCCGGTGCTCGGCCACTACGCCGACCACCTGATTCGCGAGATCGTGCCACTTGTCGACGGCAGCTTCCGCACCTTGGCCAGTTGCGATCACCGCGCGATCGTCGGACGCTCCTCCGGCGGCATTGGCGCGCTGTGGCTGGCCATGAACCATCCCGAGGTCTTTTCCGCAGTCGGCAGCCACGCCGGCGACGGCTTCTTCCGCATGACCACGCCGCCCGAGCTGCTTAAGTTTGCGCGCCGCGTGCGTCGCTACGGCGGACCCGAAGGAGCACTCAAGACCTGGCTACAGGCCGGTCGCGGACCCCGTCCATCGGATCTCTTCGACGTCATGACCATCTTCGCGAGCGCCGCCGCCTACAGTCCCGATCCCGACAGCGCGCTCGGCTTCGCCCTCCCCGTCAACTGGCACGACGGCACCATCGACGAAAAAGTCTTCGCCCGCTGGCTGCGCTACGACCCGGTCGAGATCTGCGGCGAGGACCGATATCGCTCCGCCTTGGCCCAGCAGAAGCTCATCTTCCTCGACGCTGGCACCCGCGACGAATACTTCCTCGACTTCGCAGCGCGCAAGCTCGTCACTGCGCTCCGCTCACTCGCCATTCCGGTCGTTCACGAAGAGTTCGACGACGGCCACATGAACACCGCCTACCGCTTCGATCGAAGCCTTCCGGCCCTCGCGCGAGCCATTGGCTGAGCCGTCGCGAATATGAGTCCTTTTACATGCCTCATATTCGCCAGCGGTGATGCTCTGTGGCGTTAGAACACGTCCACAGAGAGCACGATCTTGCCGCTATAGGAGACGTCATCCGGAGGCGTAACCCCCGTCGCTGTGGCTGTCAGATGGGCCCCCTCTTGGAGCAGCGGCAGCAGGTTGACGTTGCTGACAAGCGATGGCCAAAACTCCCCGGTTGGACCCTGCTTGGAAGGCACGATCGCGACCTTCACTTTTTCCAGCACACTGCCTGGCCGCGTCGGCTCCACAAAAAACTCGGCGGTGTTCAGATAATCAAAGGTGTCGATGTCACCGACCGGTCGCGCCGTCGAGGTAATCGAAAACGAGAGATCCTTCAGGAACGCCTGTCGCGGCGGGTTCGCGTTGCGGATCTTCGCCTCGTCCGTGAGATTCACCACAAAGACAAACGGCGTCGGTAGGAACGTCGTGATCGCGCCCGCCGGATTGGCGCTTTGCCGCCGCTCGGGCAGATCGAGCGTCATCTCGAAGTTGCTCGGCTGGCAGCCGGCGGTCAGTCCAAACAGCACGGCCACCACCGAGAGGCGCGGCCAGATCGATTTCGTGTCGGTCAAGGTTGGCATGGTCTGCACTCTTATCACAAAAGCTTGCGCGGCTTCTTCCCTCACCAAGCCCCCCGTGGTTGTGGAGTGGCCGTGAGTTCGAGAGGCCAGAGTCCCCTTTCCCGGCCTCGGCTAGGTCTGCTACATTGCTCGGGCGGCCAAGCCACGTCGCCGCGATGAGAGACGGCATGCTAAAGCGCACCATCGACTCGGTCTCGCGGGAGGTTCCCCCTGACCTTCTGCTCAAGTGGAATGAGATTCTCGCCCGTCTGACCAGCTTGGCGCAGCTCGCCAAGGAGGCGCGGCATCACTGGATCGATCCGACGGTCTCGGCGGCCATCGACTCGCTGCCGAACCGCGTCAACTCGCAAGGCTTCGATCCGTGGGGTTTTTCGCCGCAGGACGCGAAGTTCTATTACTCGCTGGCGCGGCACGTCTACGACTACTTCCGACCCGAGATCTTCGGGATCGAGAATGTGCCCGCCGGTCGGGTGCTGATCGTCCCCAACCACTCCGGCCAGCTGCCGTTCGACGGAATTGTGGTGGCGGTGGCGACGCTGCTCAAAGCCAGTCCGCCGCGCCTGGTGCGAGCGATGGCCGAGCGCTGGGTCTCGACGCTGCCGTTCGTCAATGAGATGTTTGCGCGCTCGGGAGTGGTGCTCGGTGATCCCATCAACTGTCGCAACCTCCTCGAGGACGACCAAGCGATCTTGGTGTTTCCCGAGGGCGCCCGCGGCTCCGGCAAGATCTTTCAGCAGCGCTACCAGCTGGTCACCTTCGGTCGTGGCTTCATGCGGCTCGCGCTCCAGAGCAAGACGCCGATCGTTCCCGTCGCTGTCATCGGCGCCGAGGAGTCGATCATCAGCATCCACGACTGGAAGAGTCTGGCCAAGCTGCTGCACGCTCCGTACGTGCCAATTAGCCCGCTTTTGCCGCTGCTCGGGCCGCTGGCCTACTTTCCGCTGCCGACCAAGTTTCGCGTCTACTTCGGCGAGCCGATGTACTTCGACGGCCCGTTCGACGACGAGGACAGCATCATCCAGCGCAAGGTTGACCAAGTTCAAGATCGCGTCCAGCAGCTCATCGACGAAGGTCTGGCGCAGCGGCGGTCGGTGTTCTTTTAGGGCGAAGGGGTCTTCCGTGGCAAACATCCTCATTACCGGAATCGCGGGCGGTCTGGCGCAGCGGGTGGCAAGCAAGCTCCTCGCCGAGGGAAACTCCGTGGTCGGCGTCGACTATCGTGACGTTCGCAGGCCGCTCGACCCCGCGCTCGATAGGCTCACGGTCGTTCGCGCGCACTACAACAAGACCATCATCGAGGACATCTTCCGTCACCAGACCTTCGACGCGGTGATGCACCTCGGGCGGGCCTTCAGCCTCAAGGACTCCGTCGGCAAGCGCTTTGACCTAAATGTCGTCGGATCGCAGAAGCTGATGAACCTGGCGCTCCAGCACAAGGTCCGCAGCCTGATCGTGCTGTCGACGTTCCACATTTACGGCGCCCATCCCTCGAATCACATCCCGATCGCCGAGGATGAGCCGCTGCGCGCCGGCCTCCAGTTTCCGCAGATTGCCGACGCCATCCAGATGGACAACATGGCGTCGACGTGGGTCTACCGTCATCCCGAGGTCAAGACCTGCGTGCTGCGCGCCACCAACATCGTCGGCCCGACGCTGCACAACACCCTGACCCAGTTTCTGCGGCTCCGCCATGTCCCGTATCTGCTCGGCTTTAACCCGATGATGCAGTTTCTCCACGAGGACGATCTGGCCGATGCGATCGTGACCTCGTGGCGCAGCCAGCTGGTCGGCGTTTACAACGTGTGCAGTGACGAGATCGTGCCGTGGAAGACCGCCATCTCACTCACCAGGGCCAAGACCTTTCCGATTCCGGCTCCCGTCGCTGACGTCTTTTTGCGGGCCACCGGCAACTTCCCCGGCTACCTGATCGACTTTTTCCGCTATCCCTGCGTCATCACCGACCGCTCGCTCCGCCAGCAGATCCAGTGGGCTCCAAGCCACGGCCTAGAGGAAACCCTCTGGACCGCCGTCGCCGACGCTAGAATGAATCAAGCGTAAGACCTCACCTACTGCGGTGCCCGCTGGCAATGTCGGTGGTGCTCACAGCCCGGTTTCGGGCTGCTGACAAAAAAAATCCCTCCGCGCAAGCCCGAATGAAGGGCTCCCGGGAGGGATGTCGCAAGCGCTGGGGCAGTGTTACCCGCCCCCGTCGCTGCTAGTGCTGATGGCCGGCGTGTCCGCCTTCTTCGGCCTTCTCTTTGGCCTTCTCGGCGATCATCGCCTCGGTGGTCAGCATCAGGCTCGCCACCGACGAGGCATTCTGCAGCGCGGTGCGCACGACCTTGGTCGGGTCGATGACGCCAGCGTCGAGAAGATCCTCGTACTTGTCGCTCGCAGCGTTGTAGCCAAACGAACCCTTGCCATCGCGCACCTTGTTGACGACGATGCTGCCTTCGACGCCGCCGTTCTGGGCGATCCAGCGCATCGGCTCCTCGATGGCGCGGCGGATGATCGCCACACCGTACATCTGCTCCTCACTGAGCTTCAGTCCATCGAGCACGGCCTGAGCGCGGAGCAGCGCCACACCACCACCGGGAACAATGCCCTCTTCGACGGCGGCGCGGGTCGCGTGAAGGGCGTCCTCGACGCGGGCCTTCTTCTCCTTCATCTCGGTCTCGGTGGCAGCGCCGACCTTGATCACGGCCACACCACCGACGAGCTTGGCGAGACGCTCTTGCAGCTTCTCACGGTCGTAGTCGCTGCTGGTCTCCTCGATCTGGGCGCGGATCTGCTTGACGCGAGCGTCGATGTCCGCCTTCTTGCCGCTGCCGTCCACGATCGTGGTGTTGTCCTTGTCGACGGTGACGCGCTTGGCACGGCCCAGATCTTTGATGGACAGGTTCTCGAGCTTGAGGCCGAGATCCTCGGTGATGGCCTGGCCACCGGTGAGGATCGCGATGTCCTTGAGCATCTCCTTGCGGCGGTCGCCGAAGCCCGGCGCCTTGACCGCACAGGCATTGAGCGTGCCGCGCAGCTTGTTGACGACCAGCGTCGCGAGCGCCTCACCGTCGACATCCTCGGCGAGGATGAGCAGCGGCTTGCCCGAACGAGCGATCTGCTCCAGCGTCGGAATCAGATCCTTCATGTTCGAGATTTTCTTCTCGCAGATGAGGATGTATGGATCCTCGAGGACCGCTTCCATCCGCTCGCTGTCGGTCACAAAGTACGGCGAGATGTAGCCACGGTCGAACTGCATGCCTTCGACGACATTGAGCGTCGTCTCCATGCTCTTGGCTTCTTCGACGGTGATCACGCCTTCCTTGCCGACCTTCTCCATCGCATCAGCAATCAGGTTGCCGATGACGACGTCGCCGTTGGCGCTGATCGTTCCAACCTGGGCGATTTCCTTGTGGCCCTTGGTCGGCTTCGATTGGGTCTTCAGGTTCTCCACCAGCTTGAAGACCGCAGCGTCGATACCGCGCTTGATCTCCATCGGATTGTGACCCGCCGACACCATCTTGACGCCCTCGCGGAAGATCGACTGAGCGAGCACGGTCGCGGTGGTGGTGCCGTCGCCAGCGATGTCCGAGGTCTTGCTCGCGACCTCTTTTACCATCTGGGCGCCCATGTTCGCGAACTTGTCCTCTAGCTCGACTTCCTTGGCAACGGTGACGCCGTCCTTGGTCACCGTGGGCGAGCCCCAGGACTTCTCGATCACGACGTTGCGGCCACGCGGCCCGAGGGTCACCTTCACAGCGTCAGCCAGCGCGTTCACGCCGGTCAGCATGCGGGCGCGGGCGCTCTCATCAAACAGGATCTCTTTGGCAGCCATTGTTCGTTTCTCCTAAACCTGAAAAGCGTCAAAGCGTCGAATCGACGAGTTACTCCAGCACGGCGAGGATCTCATCCTCGCGGAGGATCAAGTGCTCGACACCGTCGAGCTTGACCTCGCTGCCGGCGTACTTGCCGAACAGCACCTTGTTGCCCACCGCCACGTCGGGGGCCACATTCTTGCCGTTGTCGAGCGTCTTGCCAGGACCAACGGCGACAACCTCGCCCTGGATCGGCTTCTCTTGCGCCGAGTCGGGGATGATGATGCCGCCCTTGGTCACTACCTCCTCGGGGAGGCGCTTGACAATGACACGGTCGTGCAGGGGTCGGATCTTGTTGCCTGTCATCGGTTCGTTCTCCTTGTCGCGTTCGTCTGAGAGTCTGGATGGTTCCGAAGGTATCTGGGCACCCAAAGGTCCAAGCATCGAGCTTGTGGCGTCTCAAGATCCCTTGGGTTTCAAGTTGGATAGGCCCATTGGCACTCACCAGGGGAGAGTGCTAGCAGCCGGTAGTTTAGGTACGGACTTCTTGGGCGCAAGGGGCATTTTTTTCGAGCCGCGGTGCGCCCCGGGCAGCGAACACCACTTGGTTTGGCTTAGGCCAAGGCTGGACTGGAATTGGGCAGCGCGCGACCCTTTTAAGTCGACCTCGGGTGCCGCGCAGGCTCACGGTGTCTTTGGGCAGTCGGGATTGGTAACGCAGTCGTAGGTGGACTGCTCGGTGAAGGCCGTCGCACTGGCACGCCACAGCACCAGCTTGTTTATGACATTCCCGTCGGCAGAGAAGTCGAGCGGCCCCGAGGCACCCTCGTAGTTGATGGGCTTGTCGGCGGCGATCAGGTCAAAGGCCTTGGCCAGCTCCGTGGGACCGGGACGGACAACCGTGCCCTTGGGATCGTTGATGGCGCTCATCGCCTGTCGCACTTGTTCACCAGTTACCGTCTCTGGATCGGCCAGGGTGCGCGACGCGTACGCCGACGCCAAGATGAGCGCCATGGTTCCATCGTATGTATTGGCGTCGAGGAACTGTGGCTCAAGGCTGGTTGCCGTCCGTAGGCTCGACGCGAAGGCGCTACCGGATGCGCCCGGCTCGAGAGAGATGTGGGACGTGCCCTCTTGACCAGCTAGGCTGCTGCCAGCAACGCGCAAGACCGACGGAAAGCGGCTGACGTGGGTGTGCAGCACGGGGACGCCGTTGCCGCTGATACCGTAGCTCTTGGCGAGTGCGGAGACGAACTGCGGGAAGGTGACAAAGCTCACCAAGTCGGGCAGGCCGTCCTTGGTCATGGTCGTTTCATTGTTGTTGTCGACGAGACGCTTGACGTCGCTGGCAAAGTCGTAGGTGTTCGGATCAACGGTGGCCGGGTGCGAGATCAGCTCGACGGACGTCGGGATCGGCAAGCTGAGCGCAGCGACGGTGACCTTAAGTGCATCGGCAAAGCCTCGCCCAAATGCTTCGTCGCTGTAGTAGATCGCCAGCTTGAATAAGCCATCGCCGTTTACGTCGCCTGAGCTTGCTTTGCCTTGGGCGACGCGAACAAAGACCTTGGCTTGTGGCATCGCGTCCATCAGAGCCCGGAAGTTCCAGTGCAGACCGTTGCGCAACGTCGCTTGGTTGACGGCATCGGAAGGATTGCTCGACGCGGGGTTGTTGATGGCCGGCGAGGTACAGGCCATGCAGACAATCGGCACATTGAGATCATTGGTCTTGTCGGCGTCGTAAAACGTCGTGTTGAGCGCGATGTCGTCCTGGCTGCTGTCGGTGACGATGCCGCGAACGCCTTTTTGCTGCACCAGCTCGAGCGCCCGCTGGGTCGCGACTTTCGGCGTATTGGTCGAGTCGCTGACCTCGAGCTTGAAGCGCAGGACCCGCCCGCTTTGCTGGAGAGCCTGGTTGGCATCTGCCACGGCCAGCGTCGCAGCCTCAACCCAGCTGGTGGCCGCGAGCGTGCCCGTCCGATCCAAGACCGCACCGATCGCCACCGTCGAAGTTGCTGCCTCGGTGCTTCCACAACCCGCTTGCCCCATGGAAAGGGCTGCCAAGGCCATCGTCGCCAGAGCCGATACGTACCTTCTGCGCATGTGATTCCTCCCCGAGCGCGTAGTGCCCCTCGTCTGAGCGTATCATTTTCCCTCTCGCGTCCTCGCCGGAAAGTCGACTTGCGCGCTGAGTCTGCGAGTGGTCGCGGTTGCGTCGGAAAAAATGCCGGCGTAAAGTGCGGCTGTGCTGTCGCCGCAAGAGCTACTGACCCGAGTAAGTGCCTATCAACCGTCGGCGGATCTGGAGCTCATCAAGCGAGCATATTCGTTCGCCGAGAATGCCCACCAAGGGCAGCTGCGCAAGTCCGGTGACCCCTACCTGATTCACCCGCTCACCGTCGCTGAGATCATCGCGGAGCTGCGGTTGGACGTTGGCTGTATCTGCGCCGGGCTGCTCCATGACTGCGTCGAGGACACCAGCGCCACGGTCGACGACATCAGCAAGCTCTTCGGCAGCGATGTCGCACTGCTCGTTGAGGGCGTGACCAAGCTCGGCAAAGTGCGCTGGCAGACTCGCGAGGAACATCAGGCGGAAAACTTCCGCAAGATGCTGCTGGCGATGGCGCGCGACATTCGCGTCATCCTGATCAAGCTCTGTGATCGGCTTGATAACATGCGCACCCTCGGGGCGATGGCGCCGGAAAAGCAGGAACGGATCGCCCGCGAGACGATGGAGATCTACGCGCCGCTGGCACACCGACTCGGTATCCAGTGGATCAAGGCCGAGCTGGAGGACCTGTCGTTTAAGTACCTGTACCCGAAGGAATTTACCGACCTCTCCGACAAGCTGCACACCTACTTCGCGAACCGCCAGCAGTACATCGACGAAGTGGCCCAGGTCCTGCGCGACGAGCTGAGCAAGAGCGAGATTTCAGCGACGGTGTCGGGGCGCCCCAAGCACCTGTGGTCAATTTATCAAAAGACCGTCAAGACGGGCCGCGACCTCGACCAGCTGTTCGACATCATCGCCTTTCGCGTCATCGTCAAAAATGTCCGCGACTGTTACGCGGCGCTCGGGGTAGTGCACACCAAGTGGACGCCGATTCCGGGCCGCTTCAAGGACTTTATCGCGCTGCCCAAGCCCAACATGTACCAGTCGCTGCACACGTCGCTGATTGGTCCGAAGGCCGAGCGCATCGAGGTCCAGATTCGCACCGACGAGATGCACAAAGTCGCCGAGGACGGTATCGCGGCGCACTGGAAATACAAAGAGGGCAAGCCCGGCGGCAGCGACCCCGACGACAAGAAGTTCGCGTGGCTCAAGCAGCTGATGGAGTGGCAAAAGACCCTCGCCGACCCGACGGAGTTCATCGAGACGGTCAAGGTCGACCTGTTCGCCGACGAGGTGTTTGTCTTTACGCCCAAAGGCGATGTCAAGGGGATGCCGACGGGAGCCACGCCGGTCGACCTGGCCTACATGGTCCACACCGACGTCGGTAATCACTGCTCGGGCGCACGGGTCAACGGCCAGTTGGTGCCGCTCCGCTACAAGCTGCGCAACGGCGACACCGTCGAGATCGTTACCAGCCCGAACCAAAAGCCGACCAAAGACTGGCTCAAGTTCGTCAAGACCTCGTCGGCCAAGGCGAAGATTCGCCACTTCATGCGCACCGAGCAGCGAGAGCGGGCAAAGGCGCTGGGCCGCGACCTGCTCGACCGAGAGCTACGCCAGCACGACATGACGTTCGCAAAGAGCGAGCGCTCGGGTGACCTGGTGCATGCGGTAAATGAGCTGCGTCAGCACAGCGTCGACGAGATGCTAATGAACATTGGCTACGGGCGCCTCCTGCCGGCGGATGTCGTCGAGCAGCTCCTGCCCGAAGGGCAGCGAACGGTGCGCAGCAGCAGCGAGCCGGCGACCAGGGCTCCGTCTCTGGCCAAGCGAACGCCGGGACTCAAGCCACCGGGAATTCGCGTGGCCGGAGAAGACGACGTCCTGGTGCGCTTTGGCAAGTGCTGTTCTCCCGTCGCTGGCGATCCAGTGGTGGGGGTGATTACCCGTGGCCGCGGCGTCACCGTTCACGCCAAGACCTGCTCGACCGCGATGGAGCAGCCCGAAGAGCGCCGCATCGACATCGAGTGGGACTTCGAGCACAAGGCCGCGCGCCCAGCGACGGTTCAGGTGGTCTGTGCCGACAAGCCGGGCATCTTGGCCCTGCTCTCGCAGACCTTCCACGACCAGGGGCTCAACATCTCGCAGGCCAACTGTCGCACACTCGACGACGATCGCGCCGTCAACACCTTCAAGGTCAGCGTCGTCGATGTCGATCAGCTACAGAAGATCATCCGCGCCCTCCAGAAGCTGCCGGGGGTCTTTGCGGTGCAGCGAATGTAGCGTTCCCGTCGCGTGCAGCGGTTCATGTAAAATGGCGAAATGGTGCTAGCTCCTGCTTGGCGCGGCCAATCTCTCGGCATATCGGTGCTCCGCCGGCTCTCGTCGTGGTCCGTTGCTGCTGGTTTGCTGCTCACCGTCGCAGGTGGCCGAGCCGAGACCACCGCGACGGTGCTCGATACCGAGGCCACAGCCCCCGTATCCGCCACGGAGCGGAGCTACTTCGACGGTGAGCTAGCAGAATCCCTGCGCAGCCAGCAGATCGCCGTGACCAGCAAGAGCGATCGCGATCTCATTTTCACCGAGGAGAAACGTCTCCAGAGCTGTCAGACCGCGGTCTGCTTGGAGCGCATCGGACGACTCCTCGGCAGTCGTTATGTGGTCCGCGCCGAGGCTGCGGTAGCTCGCGAGGGAGTACCCGTCGCTGCTGGGGAGGCCAAGAAGGACAAGGCGGGGCATCTCGTCGCCCCGAAGTCGCCGCCGGGAACTTGGGCTCTCAAGCTGGAGCTGTTCCACGTCGACATCGGTGCCAGCGGCGCCCAGCTCCAAGCCAGCTGCGAGCGTTGTGACACTGGACAGGCGGGCAAAGCGCTCGCGGAGCTGCTCCAGAAGGCGCTGTTCGAGGAAGCGGCCAGGCCCCGTGGTTCGTTGGCGATTGCCTCCAAACCGCCGGGAGCTCTGGTGTTTGTCGACGGAACGGACCTGGGAGTCACGCCGTTTAAGCGGCCCACCTACAGCGGCAAACATCGGCTGGTGCTGCGGAGCGCCGGCTACCGTTCCGAGCAGCGCGACATCGAGGTGCCTGATTCCCAACGGCTCCAGCTTGATCTCACGCTCGTCGAGGGAGCCGACCCGTCCGAAATTGCGCACGCGACCGAGATGAAGACCCCGATCTACAAGAAGTGGTGGTTCTGGGTCGCCGTCGGTGGCGCAGCGGTTGCTGTCGCCGGAGCAGCAACGGCAGGAGCCTTGGCATCACAGGGGCCAGCCTCGAACGGATCGCCGGCAGTCAATCACTTTGCTTTTTGATGAGGGGGCGCCAGCAGATGAATCCAGTGAAGCCCAGTATTCCGAATCGTGTTGCCACTCAGCGACGGGAACAGCGACTCGCCGTGCCTGTTTGGCTGCTCCTTGGGACCCTGCTGGCGGTTTGGCCGCTGGGCTCCTGTGGCAAGTCGGCGGGCCCGTTCGTGACGGTGCTGCTCAGCAACTTCCCACCCGAAACCAAGCTTGTCACGCTGGGCGTTTCCGTCGCTGGCGAGACCAAGCAGCAGCCGTTTTCCGGAAACGACACATTGAGCCTCATCACCGTTGAGTTTCCGGTCGGCACCCGAGGAGACGCTCAGTTCACCGCCCAGACCACGCTTGCCGACGGCTGCGTACTCGGGAGCGGCAAAAGCAGCCTCACCATCGACGAGGACAAGGCCTACGACCTGACGGTGCCGATCGTGCAGGAGCCGCTGAGCAAGTGTGGCCTCAGCAATGTCAAGCTCACCGTCAAGAAATCGGGAACTGCGCAAGGACTGATCACGTCGGCCCCCGTCGGTGTGCAGTGCGATAGCAGCTGTACTCAGCAGACGGTCGAGTTCCGGCCCGGCACCCAGCTCAAGCTGTCGGCGATGCTCACCGGCGACGACGAGTTCGTAGGCTGGAGCGGCGGCTGCACCGGCACCATGACCGACTGTAGCTTCACGCTCAACGCCGACACGACGGTCACCGCCACGCTCAACAAGTGCCAGGGCTTCTGTCCGTTACCAGCGACGGGTGTGAGCAGTGACTTGTACGCAGTGTGGGGCGCCAGTTCGTCGGCCATGTACGCAGTCGGCGCCGCCGGCACCATCGTCAAGTACAACGGCACCGCTTGGTCGACGATGGCCAGCGGAGTGACCACCAACCTGCGTTCGATCAGCGCCCCTCGCGACAATACCGCGACGATCTTGGTGGCCGGCGACGGCGGTACCCTGCTCCAGCTCAGCGGCTCAACGTGGTCGAAGTTTGGCACCGCACCGCCCAACTTCCAGATCACTGCCGTCGGTGCCAACAAGTACCTGAGCAGCCTGTACATCGCCGGAGGCGGTGGCTCCTATTACGAGTGGGACGGCAAGACCAAGTGGGGCGTGCCGTTTGGCTACAGCAACTCGAAGAACCTGACCGGGATCTCGTTTATGCCCGGCAGCGACGAGCACTTCATGTCAGGCGCGGCTGGCCTGTTGGTGCGCTACGTCCCCGGCGGCATCCCGATCTATCCCGGACAGACGACCAACACCTCGGCGAACCTCAACGCGGTCTGGGCGGGCACGGCTGCCATCTACATGGTCGGCGACGGCGGCACCATCGTGAAGCGTCAAGCCGGCTCGGGTCAGGACGGCGTCGTCATGCCAAGCAATACCAGCGCGAACCTGCGCAGCGTCTGGGGCGCCAATGACCAGACCATCTTTGTCGTCGGTGATGGCGGCACGGTCCTAAAGGGAGATGGCACCAACTGGACCAAGCTGCCGGCGCGGACCACCCGCACCCTGTACGGAGTCGCAGGAGCCGACACCAGCACGATCTTCACCGTCGGTGAGGCTGGAACCGCCCTGCGCTACAAACCGTAAGGCCAGGCCCGCCCGATGAGCGAAGCGCACGTCCCAAAGCAAGAACGGCTGGGGGTCTTTTTCCTCGGCGCCGTACAGTTCGTCAACATCCTCGACTTCATGATGATCATGCCACTTGGGCCGGATTTTACGACTGAGCTGCACATTCCGGCGTCGCTGCTTGGATTGCTGGGCTCGGCGTATGCAATCGCAGCGTCGCTGGCCGGCTTTGCGGGAGCGTGGGT
>Ga0154020_10000400_pt1 | contig 52212 bp, 34 predicted proteins | sample Klosneuvirus_201_FD_109709 | JGI IMG/M metagenome (GOLD analysis project Ga0154020, IMG submission 109709) | Active sludge microbial communities from wastewater, Klosterneuburg, Austria - Klosneuvirus_20160825_MG | ecosystem: Engineered > WWTP > Aerobic digester > Activated sludge | place... | reverse complement strand
TCATCGTATAGTTGTTATGTTCCGGGGATCTACTCACTGACCATTGAGGACAGTTATAACGGATGTAAGCACACAGGAACTGTAAATGTGATCGATAGAACACAGCCACCGGTGATCACGAATACAATGGCAACATCTGTTTTGGATTGTGGTGGAAGTCAGGCAACATTATCTGTTGCATTAACAGGCACTACAACAGGTGGACTTAGATTTTTGGTGATCGAATATCCATTAGGAGCTTCGTTTTCGCCTACGAATGCAGCAACATACAATGTAAATCAGACTTTAAGTGGTACCTCATCTTCAGTGATCAACGTTTCATTACCGGGACAATACCAAGTAATTGTAACGAATACACTTACCGGATGTCGTGCAACCGCCTTCTTTAATGTGGTTACAGGTGGATTGACCGCAAGCTTCACTCCGGTTCCTCCTTCCGGATACGCGCCATTAACTGTTAACTTCATGAATCAATCCGCAAGTTCTGCGGGAAGCAGCAGTATCATTTCAGTTTGGAGTTACGGTAATGGAATTGCAGAAACCACAACTTTAATGAACACTGCATCAACATTTACCGCGCCTGGCACATATACGGTAATGCTGCTTACTACAAAAGGAAACTGTGTTGATACAACTTATAACATTGTTAAGGTTGATATGCCTTCTAAACTGGAAGTGCCGAATATCTTCACGCCAAACGGTGATGGAAGCAATGATGTCTTCTTTCTGAAAACGGCCAATATTGGTGAGATCAGCGCTATCATTCACGACAGATGGGGTAATAAGGTTTATGAAACCAATAGCAAAACCGGAAATATTGCCTGGGATGGAAAGAACTTTAATGGTAAAGACTGTGCGGCTGGCGTTTATTTCTATATCATAACCGGAAAAGGAAATGATGATAAAGAATACAAGGCAAAAGGAAATGTGACATTGATGAGATAATTAAGTTGTAAAAAATAAAGGCCCTGAATGAACGGAGCCTTTTAATTGATAAAGTATGAATTGTAAAAAGATTGTCTACGCAGCATCTCTGCTTTTGTTCTTCGCAGCTTCGGTCGCTGCGCAGAGGTCCTTTGTTGTTTCAAAGGATATATTCGCTAACAGAGCTTTTATTGAAAATAAAGGTCAGTTCGACCATCGATTGTTAAATGGAAAAGATATACGATATGCGTATACAAATTCCGAAGAGCACTTTTATTTCACGCAAACCGGCGTGACATATAAACAAGTCGAGAATTATCCTTTAACAAGGGAGCAGGCAGAGGATATGGAACGCGGAAAAAAGACATTCGTGAAGCCGGATAAGATAAGTCTGGTGAACATGACATGGCTTAATTCTAATAAGGATATTCAAATATCGATGGAGAATATTTTGTCTCATTATTACACTTCAGGTGGTCCGGAAATGAATGCGAAGGGTTCTAAACGTATTATCTATAAAAACGTCTACCCTAATATTGATATTGAATATTCTATGCCGGATGATAAGGCAACAGGTGTGAAGTACAGTATTATTTTACATCCGGGAGCAGATCCATCAGTCATTCAAATGGCTTATTCCGGCGATGTAAAGAAGATGTATAAAAGTTCGGGTAAGATTCAAGTGGAAACTTCCATGAGAAGCATTACTGAGCATGAAATAAGTACTAATTATGAAAACGGTAGCGTTATTAATTGTAACTATAGCTTGAATGGCAATGTGATCTCATTCAATTTTCCAAATGGTTATGACAACACAAAAACAATTGTAATAGATCCATGGGTAACAACACTTACAGCAGCTTTTCCACTGGATGATTATGCCTATGAGTCAGAATATGATTACATGGGAAATTTATTCGCCTATGGTAAATGGGATAAGGTTGCAAAATATGGTCCCTCCGGTAACTTGCTTTGGGTGTTTCAGGGAATTGTTCCCGGTATCAGCTGGTTCAATGACATGAACAGTACTGCAAATTTTGTTTGTAACAGATCAATTGGTAAAATTTATCTAGGTGAAGCTCGTAAACTGCCACCATTACCGGGTGCTCGTATCTTAAGATTGGATGCGGCCGGTAACTATGATAATTGGGTGACGCCTATTTATAGCAATTTTAAAGAGTGCTGGACTATGGGTTACAATTGTGATAATCACAATGTGTACATGCTTGGTGGTTATTCAAGTGTTTCAAGTATTATTGATCAGCAAAATGCCACGATGACTCCAACTTCTATTATCGGTAGTGGGGATTTTCAAGATAATGCAATTGACGATGTTGGTGACATTTATACTGAATTAACGAACAATCGAATTGCGAAAGTGAACCAGGGAATCACAGGTTTAATTTGGCAAAACAGCAGCTTCCTTGGATTGAACTACGGTTCTACAAAAAGCGCGCACGTACCGGCAGGATTGTATAGCCAAGGGTTTAATTGCATTGCTGTAAATAATAATTATTTGTTCGGATACAATGGTTTTACACTCAATGTTTACAGTAAGGCAAATGGAGCATTGATCACATCTACTACAGTGCCGGGAGGTGTGTATAAACAAAGAAGTGGGATAGCTGCTGACAATTGCAATAATCTTTATCTGGGTGGAGATGGAAGCATTCTGTGTTACAACTACAACAATGGAGTGTTTACATCATTGACAAATATACCTTTAAATGCAGGCACACCTATTCAAAGAGTGTATGATATGCGCTTAAGTAAAACAAATAAATTATACATTGTGGGAAGTGGATTTGCAGGGGTTTATGATGCAATTCATTCTCCTCCTTGTTCAAATACGCAATTTACCACAATAACCAATTGCAATGGATTTAATAATGGTTCAGCCGTGGTTAGCTTAACCACTACAATTCCCAATCCAAGTATCAATTATACGCTGGCAGGGATTGGAAATACTGTGACGGTATTGGGAACTACGTTAACAAGCAACACATTTACGAATCTAACAAATGGCATCTATACGGTTCAGGTAACTGTAAATGGTTATTGTGGCCCTGCTTATACGCACACGTTTGCACTCAATTGCTGTACCGTATTCAATTCCAATCAACTTATAGCGCAGTCGAATTGTACGAATGCGATTAATGGTGTTACCATTACCCCAACAGGTACCATTGTACCGGTTGCTGTTGTCTGGAGTCCAACTCCGGGAGTAATCTCAGGAAATTCACTTACGGTGAACTCACTGACTCCAGGTGTTACAACCTGTACAATTAATTACGGAGCGGGATGCAGTACCACTATGTCTTTCAATATGCTTCCTGCGCCTCCTCCTCTTTCATTTAGTTTAGTGAATTTAACAGGCTCTCAAAGTGTTACTTGTCTTTCACCAACGATCAATTTAGCAGCACAAACGAATTACACTTTTGGATCAGTTAGTTATACTTGGTCTAGTTTATCATTCACCTCTAATAGTCAAACGATCACTACTACTCAGGCCAACACCTTTGTGGTTACCGGAGTTGATTACGGAACAGGTTGTACCTATACGCAAGCAATAACTGTAGGAATGAATACCATTGCGCCAACCAATTCAGTGAACCCTCCAAGTCAGGCGATCACCTGTATTTCGGGTATACTAACGTTTACCGGAAGTGCGTCCAGTCCAACTATCAATTTACAACACGACTGGTATAGTCCATTGAATCCATTACCGGGTGGCGTTCCTATAGCCACTTCTCAGAATTCAATTTCTCTTTTATCCGGTTCCATTTCTCCGGGAATCTACACCCTTGTGACAACCAATATAACGAACGGATGCAAGACCTTGAAAACTGTTACAGTTACATCACTCGATGCCTGGCCTAATTTTTCTTTAAGTAGTACAACCAATTATTCTGTGGGTTGTGCCCCTTTGAATCAAACAACAATTTCTATCATCAATCCTGTTTCTACACAAACACCGCCTGCAACGTGTAGCTACACCTTCCTTCCTCCATCTTTCGGAGGTATTGTAACTCCAAGTGTCATCTTGAGTGGAAACACATCTACAGTTACGTCAATTCCCGGAACATGGACCGTGATCGTACAGGATAATTCAAACTGGTGCCGAACTATTTTGAGTGTTCCTATAATACAGAATACGGTTGCACCAAATGTATCCTTGAGTGTTTTTACCAATACACTTACATGTAAAAATCCAACTGTTCTGGGAGTTGGGACTACTACAACTGCACATACTTACATCACATGGAATGTTCCTTCTGTTCCACCAAGTCTTTCCACGTCAACGGTTGTGATTGGTGATCCGGCAAACGGACCAAATACAAGCACGAATTCACTTACTTATGCGAATTTCACTGTTGTGGCTACAAATTCATTGAATGGCTGCCAGTCTACTTCTGTGATAACAGTATATCAGAATTTCAAGCCGCCGATTTCAAATCCTTTGATCTCTATAGCTACACCAACTGCTATCTATTGCACAGTTGCTAATGCGCCTGTTGTTCTAACAACCGGTAACAGTACCACAACTTCAGGCGGTGGTCCAAGTGCCTTTGTTGCTAATCCTTGCTGGGAAGGTCCTTCACCTCAAACCCCTACATGCGGACCTTCTTCATATAGCTGTTATGTCCCGGGTGTTTATACGCTTACGGTAGAAGATAATTACAATGGATGTAAATCATCAGGCACCGTGAATGTATTGGACAGAACACAACCACCGGTTATTACTAACCCTACAGATAATGCCGTGATCGATTGTGGAGGTGATCAGGCAACGCTTCGATTCATTTTGACAGGCACTATGACGGGTGGGGTAAGGTATTTGATCACAGATTATCCATCAGGAGCAGCCTTCTCTCCTACAAATGCAACTTCTCAAAATATAAACCCATTCCTAGGTGGTACCAGTTCAAGTAGCGTGAATGTTTCTTTGCCAGGCACTTATCATTATGTTGTAACAAATACACTTACGGGATGTCAGGCTTACGGAGAATTTAATGTTACGGAAGGTGGATTAACAGCAACGTTCACGCCGGATCCGGCAACAGGATATGCACCTTTGAATGTGATTTTCACTAATCAAACTTCCAGCTCTTCTACTAATACCGGAATCTCTTCTATCTGGAGTTATGGAAATGGTTTAAGTGAAAAAACCAATTTGATGACCACAAGTACAACATTTACAGCTCCCGGTACCTACACGGTATTACTGATTGCAACCAAAGGAACATGTATTGACTCTACTTACAAAGTGATACGTGTTGATATTCCATCTAAGATGGAAGTGCCAAATATCTTCACGCCGAATGGTGATGGAAGTAACGATGTTTTCCTTCTGCATGTTGCAAATATGGGTGAGATCAATGCGATCATTCACGATCGTTGGGGGAACAAGGTATATGAGACTGTAAGCAAAACCGGAAATATAGCCTGGGATGGAAAGAACTTCAATGGAAAAGAGTGTGCGGCAGGTGTTTACTTCTATATCATAACCGGTAAAGGTAATGATAGTAAAGAGTACAAAACAAAAGGCAATGTAACACTGATCAGATAGTCCAAGATGACGTATTAAAGATCCCGGGGAGAATTCTTCGGGATCTTTTTTTTTTGACCTTTTTCGAAGTAGAGAGCATTTGAATCTCATTCTTGCCACTTACATTGATAAATTATTATAAAAATTAGATCTCCAAAGACTTTCCGTATCCTCAAAAATTGTTATTTTGCCCTATAAACAAGAGCTTATGCCTTCTTTTGATATAGCGAGTAAATTGGACGCGCAATTATTGGATAATGCCATTAACGTTGCAAGGAAAGATATTTTGAATCGCTGGGATTTCAGAGATACCAAGAGCACCATCGACTTGAATAAAAAAGATCTCCTTATCAATATTACAACCGAGAATGATATGCGCCTCAATGCAATATTGGATGCCATACATTCACGTATGATCAAACAGGGATTAGATCCCCGTGGTTTAGATGAAACGAAAGCGCATTATCCAAGCGGTATGTTCATTAAGAAAGACCTGAAGGTCAGAGCCGGAATAGAGAAAGAGACATCCAAAAAGATCTTGAAAGACATAAAAGAGAGTAAACTAAAAGTTACAGCTCAGATCATGGATGATATTATTCGCGTAAGCAGTAAAAGTATCAATGACCTGCAGGCAGTTATCGGTATTTGCAGTAAAGGAGATTACGGTGTGCCTTTGCAGTATATTAATATGAAATAAGTTCAAACCAAACATGATCATTCGAAGCAAAGCACCCTTACGTATTGGATTGGCAGGTGGAGGAACAGACGTGAGTCCCTATTCAGATCAGTATGGTGGAGCCATTCTTAATGCAACGATCGACCTCTATGCCTATGCTTCACTTGAACCTTTGAACAATGGGAAGATTGAATTCTGTATTGAAAGCAATAACAAATGTCACACTTCTGAAAGTAAAGAAGTGTTGCAACAAGCAGATGGTTTTGAATTATTCATCGGAGTTTATAATCATATCGTTAAGAAATTTAAGACAGGACCATTGTCTTTCAGGCTAACTTCTTTCATTGAAGCGCCACAGGGTTCAGGTCTTGGAACATCATCAACGATTGTTGTTTCTTTGATCGGAGCTTTCGTAGAATGGCTGAAACTTCCTCTGGGAAAGTATGACATAGCCAGTTTAGCTTATGAGATCGAAAGAAAAGATCTTCAGATGGCCGGTGGTAAACAAGATCAGTATGCTGCAACTTTCGGTGGGATCAATTTTCTGGAATTCCTTGCGAATGACAAGGTGATCGTCAATCCATTGCAGTTAAAGAACGAGATCCTGTTTGAACTTGAATTCAACCTTCTTCTTTACTTTACCGAAACACAACGAAACAGTGCCTCCATCATTCAGGAACAAGTGAAGAACGTTAATGATAAGAATACAAAAAGTGTAGAAGCCATGCACAACCTGAAAATTCAGGCGGTGCAAATGAAAGATGCCTTATTGAAAGGTGAATTGAATAGAATTGGAGAGATCATGCAATATGGCTGGAAGAATAAGAAAGAAATGGCAGGCAGCATCACGAATGATCTGATCGACAAAGTTTATACCACGGCCATTCAGAATGGAGCCACTGGAGGAAAGATATCAGGCGCTGGTGGTGGGGGCTTCATGTTCTTCTATTGTCCTGCTGTTACAAAAAATAAAGTGGCGAATGCCATTTCTAAATTAGGCGGCAGAGTGCAGCCTTTTAAATTCACGCAACAAGGACTCGTTACATGGACAATTTAAATACAGAGAATGCAGATCCGGCAGAGGAGATGATGAATGAACAAGAAGCTGATCAGAATTCTTTTTTGAAATTACTTACTCCTGTTCAAAATTATTTTGCAACACCTATAATCATCTTTGCGAATGTAGCGATCTTCTTTTTGATGGTGATCAACGGCTCCGATTTTCTTTCGCCAGAAGCAAAGGATATGATCGACTGGGGAGCGAATTTCAGACCAATGACGATCAATGGACAACTTTGGCGACTTTTTACTTCCTGCTTCCTTCACATTGGCGTCATACATCTTGTTCTGAATATGTATGCATTAATAACAATTGGACCTATCCTTGAACCAGTCATGGGTTCGGTTCGTTTTATTTTGTTCTATATCCTTGCAGGTATTGCCGGAAGTGCGACTAGTTTTTTCTGGTATGAATCAACAGTAAGTGCTGGTGCTTCAGGTGCCATCTTCGGAATGTATGGCTTGTTCCTTGTTCTACTGCAGGCAAAATTGGCGGGAACAGAGAATAGGAAGAATCTGATTGCGAGTGTTCTTATTTTCATTGCATACAACCTGTTCTTTGGTTTGAAGGGAGGCGTTGATAACGCTGCACATTTGGGTGGTTTAGCGAGTGGGATTGTGCTTGGCGGGATTTATTTTGTCAGCACGAAAGAAAACTTAAAAAATAAATTCGGAATGATACTTCAATCCATCTCCGTCATTTTGATTTTCACCTATGTTGCTGTTGTATATTCCTTATTACCGGCAGATCTTTCGAAGTATTACGCGAAAATGGAAGAATTCACTAAGATCGAAACAGAAGCTTTAGTAGTCTATTCTCTCCCTCAAAATACCGACAAAGTAACTTATGTCAATGAAGTGAAAAAAGGTCTTGCGCTTTGGGATAAAGCTGAAAAAATCGTGACAGAAGCTTATGCATTGGATGTTCCGGTAAAGTACACGATCAAGAATGATCTTTTAAAGGAATATGTAGATGTGAGAAAAAAATCCTATGAAGTTATTTTAAAAGCACTGGAAGAAAATTCTGCTGCCTATAATCAGGAAGTCGAGTTTCTGAATAAAAGAGTAGCAGAAGCAGCAAAAAAATTACAAGAATTCAAGTAGTATGAAGACAATAGATAAAACAGCATTTCATTTTAACGGACAAACGGCTTTTTATAAAGGGAAAGTCCGTGATGTATATACCATTTCCGATAAATACCTGGTGATGATCGCAAGTGACAGAATAAGCGCATTTGATGTGGTTCTACCCAGAGGAATTCCATCAAAAGGTCAAGTATTGAATCAGATCGCAGAACACTTTCTGAACTTAACAAAAGACATCGTTCCGAATTGGCTCATCACAAGTCCGCATCCGAATGTGAGCATTGGACATATGTGTGTTCCTTTCAAAGTAGAAATGGTTGTACGTGGCTACCTGGCCGGACATGCAGCAAGAACTTATTTGAGTGGAAAAAGAATTCTTTGTGGTGTAACATTGCCTGAGGGATTAAAAGAGAACGATCAGTTGCCTTCGCCAATCATCACACCTACCACAAAAGCATCAGAAGGTCATGATGAAGATATCAGTAAGGAAGAGATCATCGCGCAAGGTATCGTAAGCAAAGAACATTATGAGCAATTGGAAAAGTTAACACTTGCTTTATATGCCCGTGGTCAGGAGATCGCCAAAATTCATGGCTTGATCCTGGTTGATACAAAATATGAATTTGGATTGCATAATGGAAAGATCATGCTGATGGATGAGATCCATACCCCGGATTCTTCGCGCTATTTTTATCTGGAAGGATATGAAGAGAGACAAAAAGCAGGACAGGAGCAAAAACAATTAAGCAAAGAGTTTGTAAGAAGATGGTTGATCGAGAATGGATTTCAGGGAAAAGAAGGACAACGTGTTCCTGAAATGAGTGATGAATGGGTAAAAGAGATCGGAGATCGATACATCGAATTATTTGAAAAAGTAACCGGAAAAAAATTCCAGAAACAAGAGTCAGCAAGCGACATTTCATTGATCGAAAAGAAGGTGAATGATGTGCTGGCAGGCTTGTCCTGATAGTTTCACCCAATATGGGTGAATATCGCCTGAAATGCCTTTTTTACACTGAAAAAGGCATTTTTTGTTTCTACTTCCTTTGGGAATAAAGGCATTATTTCTTATGTTTAAATTCTATAAAATCATTCAATGAAAAAATTATTCACGTATTCAGCCCTTTGCCTTTCTGCATTCCTGATCTCTTTTAATATTCCTAAATCAGAGCCTTTGTGGATGCGCTATCCATCCATTTCTCCTGATGGAAAATCTATAGCCTTTGCATATAAAGGAGATATTTACAAAGTAAGTTCAGAGGGTGGTGAAGCAATTCATCTTACTACCAGCGAAGCTCTCGATTATTTTCCGGTATGGTCACCCGATGGAAAATCGATCGCATTCGCATCCGACAGATATGGTAATGCGGATGTGTATATCTTGCCTGCAGAAGGAGGAAGTGCAGAAAGATTGACCTATCATTCTATTGGTGATCTCCCATATTGTTTCACGCCGGATGGTAAGAATATTCTTTTTTCTTCTTCTCGCATGGATCAAAAGGATTACACACAGTTCCCTTCTCCAGGATTACCTGAATTGTATTCTGTGCCTGTTACCGGTGGAAGAGAAAGTCAGGTGTTAAGCATTCCTGCTGAGTATTGCAATTTCAATAAAGCCGGTGATAAAATGTTATTCCACGACAGAAAGGGATATGAGGATTCGTGGAGAAAGCACCATGTTTCTTCTGTAACAAGAGATGTTTGGATGTGGGAGAAGAAGGAGAATAAATTCACGAAGCTTACGGATTTTGGCGGGGAAGACAGAAATGCAGTGTGGAGTGCTGATGAAAAATCCATTTATTACCTAAGTGAGAAAAGCAATTCCTACAATGTGTGGAAGATGAGTGCAACGGATCCTGCTTCACAAACACAAGTTTCTAAGTTTGAAAAGAATCCTGTACGATTCCTGACAATTTCTAAGAACGACCTTTTGTGCTATTCACAGAACGGAGAGATCTATACGCAAGAACCCGGTTCAGAACCAAAAAAGGTTAGTATCAATATCACAACAGATGAACGCTACAAAGAGATCTCAACCGAAGTATTCCCTTCAGGCGCCAGCGAATTCAATGTGGCGCCGAATGGTAAAGAAGTTGTATTTGTTGTAAGAGGAGAGGTTTTTGTCACTTCAGTAGAAGGTGGAATTACAAAAAGAATCACAAATACTCCTGAACAAGAACGTAGTGTGAGTTTCAGTCCCGATGGTAAAAGCATTCTTTATGCTTCCGAAAGAAATAACATCTGGGGAATTTACAAGTCGTCTCTTATCAGAAACAATGAGCTTCATTTTTTCAATTCCACAATTTTAAAGGAGGAACCGGTACTTGTTGGAAACACAGAAGTTTTTCAGCCTGCTTTTTCTCCGGATGGAAATGAAGTTGCTTTCATTGAAGATCGTACCGCCGTAAAAGTGATCAACCTAAAGACAAAAGCGATCCGTACTATTTTACCGGGCGATAAGAATTATTCTTATGCGGACGGAGATCAGTCATTCGAATGGTCACCGGACGGGAAATACATTTTGGTTCAATTCTTACAGGATGGAAATTGGAGAGGGGAAATCGGGCTGGTAGATGCAGAAGGAAAAGAACCTTTAAAGGATTTGACGCAAAGTGGTTTTGATGCAGGTGGAACAAGATGGTTCATGGATGGAAAGATGATGCTCTGGTTCTCTGATCGTCATGGAATGAAAAATGTGGCCAGTCATGGAAGTCAAAGCGATGCCTATGGTTTGTTCTTTACAAAATCGGCATTCGATCGATTTAAAATGAGTAAGGAAGATTATGCGCTTCTAAAGGAAATCGAAGAGAAGGATAAAGCTGAACAAGAGAAAATAAAGTTACATGCCAACAAAGGAAAAGCAGATACAACTAAAAAGAAAGTAGAAAGCCTGAAAATAGATTGGGATGGATTGAATGAAAGAAAGGTCAGATTGACCATTCACTCTTCTCAGTTGGCAGATGCAGTAATGACTCCCGATGGTGAAAAATTATTTTACCTCACCCGTTTTGAAGGTGGTTTTGATCTTTGGTGCAATAAATTCAAAGAGCATGAAACCAAAATGTATCTTAAATTGGATGCAAAAGGTGCCGGTCAATTGATGATCGATAAAGAGGGAAAGAACTTGTACTTTATTGCAGACGGAAAGATCGTTCGTGTAAAAACGGATACTCCGGAAAGAAAGGATATTTCTTTCAATGCTGAAATGAACCTGGATCCTTATAAGGAAAGAGCTTATTTCTTCGAACATGAATGGCGTCAGGTTGTAAAGAAATTTTACGTGACCGACCTTCAGAAAACAGATTGGAATTATTACAAGCAAAATTACATTCGTTTCCTTCCTCACATCAATAACGGTAGGGACTTTGCCGAAATGATGAGTGAATTGCTGGGAGAATTGAATGCATCGCACACGGGTTGCAGCTTCCGTCCACAATACAAGAATCCGGATGAAACTGCTTTTCTCGGTGCATATTTTGATGAATCCTTCGCTGGAAATGGTTTAAAGATCGCAGAGGTATTTGAAAAAGGTCCTTTGGTGTTCGATGGTTCACAGATAAAAGAAGGTACCATCATTGAAAAGATCAACGGTAACGAGATCACGCCTACAACCAATTATTACAAATTCCTGAACCGTATTGCGGGAAAATATACTTTACTTTCTTGTTACGATGAAAAAACAGGTAAGCGTTGGGAAGAAACGGTGAAGCCAATTTCAGTAGGTTCAATGTTCCCGATGATGTACAAGCGCTGGGTGAAAAGAATGCAGGATATGACAGATAAATTATCCAATGGTGAACTGGCCTATATGCACGTGCAGGGAATGGATGATGAAAGTTACCGCGAATTTTACGATCAGGTAATGGGAAAATATGTGAACAAGAAAGCATTGATCGTCGATACGCGATTCAATGGCGGTGGATGGTTGCATGATGACCTGGCAACTTTCCTAAGTGGTAAGAAATACATTGATTTTGTTCCGAAAGAAAGAAAGATCGGAGTGGAGCCGGGAAGAAAATGGATAAAGCCATCACTCGTATTGATCAGCGAAGGAAATTATTCAGATGCGCACATGTTCCCGGTTGTTTATAAAACGCTTGGTATCGGAAAATTAGTGGGTATGCCTGTGCCGGGAACAGGAACTGCGGTTTGGTGGGAAACTTTGCACGATGGGATGACAGTATTCGGAATTCCTGAAGTGGGCGTGAAGTCTGCTGATGGTAAGTATTACGAGAATACGCAATGTGAGCCCGATGTGAAAGTAATGAACGAGTATGTTCCAATGATGAAGGGAAGAGATCAGCAATTGGAAGAGGCCGTAAAACAATTAATGGGTAAATAAATTGAATCCGGATCTGAAAATAAAACTCAGATCCGGATTTTCATCTACAATGAACGCTGCTTTTAGTTTGAATAAATGCTGAATAGTTCAGTATACGCCAAATGGAGGGACTCCGGACTATTTCCCTATTTCATTTATGTGTTGTGTTTTTTTGTTCCTCTTTTTGGATTGCATTCTGAATTTTGGGATGGAGCGATCATTGATTATGCGCATTCGATAGGGCAATACGAAGGACTTAAGACTTGGTTCTTTGAAAGTGGGTGGGTGTTCCAGTACTTTCAAGTAAGAATTCTTTTTTTTATTTCGGATCTAACTTCAATGTCCTATACCACCGTCAATCATCTGGCATTATTTTGTTTTGGTCTCTTGTTGTTGCACGAAACATACTTGTTTGCTATTAATATTTTTAAACTGGATAAAAGAAATGCATCTTCTGTTATTCTTTTGCTCGCAATATTTCCTGTTTGGTCAGTTCTAACAAGTTCAGTTCTAACCTTTCATTTTATTTGCTTGTCTCTTGCATTCTGGAGCATTCGGATCATCCGTTCGCATTCAAAGCTTTGGAAAGTGCCAGCATGGATATTTGTTCTGATCGTATTCAATTTCAATTCACTTATGGTCTTTCTTCCCATTTTGTCTTATGTTTATGATCTAAGGTCAAAGAAGGCAAAAAGAAATTACTTGCCGGGTCTAATTACGATCATTTTATTCGGAATAGCCATCATCGAAATGCTGATCTACAAAGTTTATTTTCCTCATACCGGAATTTATGAAGGCTATAATGCTGTGAAGACAGGATTCAAACTACACGATATCTATATGATGCTGATCAATGCATTTCGTTTTCATTCTTATCTCATTATTCCTGTTCTATTTTTTGTTTTCTCTTTTAAGAAAGTGGTTTTCAATGAATCAAAAAAAGATCTGTTGCTGCTTCTTATTTTATTCTGGGCCGGAATATTTCCTTATGTGATGGTAGGAAAATCTTCCACTTTGTTTTCTTATGCTAACTGGGACCACCGACAAGCGTTTCTGATCGCACCTGTCATTGCCTTATTCTTAGGCAAGATCATTCAATCGAGAATGAATGATACGGCGCGCATTTTTCTACTTTTAAAGCCTGCTACTGTACTTTTTTTTCTGACACTTTTGTTTCTTGGTTATGCTCTTCGTTACAACCGTCTGATCTTTGAAAAGGATCTTGCCAATGCACTGAAGCCGGTTGAAAGTGAAATCAAAGCAGGAAGACTTGAATTGATCTGTACCGAAGTCCCTCTTCCGGAATACCGTATCTATGAGGCAAATTATTTTATGTACAGGCATTTTTCCAGGTCGGATACATGGACGAGTATAGACACGCAGTTAAAAAAAGATTTTACCGTTCCCGAACTCATTCGATCAAATCCATCCTATCAAAAGAATTATATTTATACTTCTTCAGATTCAGCCGATCACAAACAGATCCATCTTACCTGTACCGGTTATCAAGGTTTGGCAGATGTTTTGAAGAATGTATTAGGACTCGAACACGAAAAAGGTATTCGTATTGTATCGAATAACTAATTGTTTTCATAAAAAAAACCTCCGCAATGGCGAAGGTCTTTTCGAAAACAAACACTTGCGTGTTACCCTATATCAATTCTTTTATGGAAGCAAAGCAACTGTCCCGGTGAGTTCATGGTCTTTATTGAACACATCAGTCAACACAACGCGCCACACGTACACATCTTGTTTGATCGGACCATCACTGTTTTTTGTTCTTCCATCCCAGGCATTGTCCATGTCATTGGTCTCAAAGATCACATGCCCCCATCTGTCAAATACCTGTAAATTGTATTTGCTTACTCCGACTCCTTTAGCAAACCAACCGTCGTTGATCCCGTCGCCGTTAGGTGTAAATGTATTCGGAACATAGATCGCAAAGGAAGGTTTGAATTTTAAAGCTTTTACCGCTGTATCCACGCAACCCTGGTGATTTTTTACGATCTGTACAACTACGGGTTGTGTTGGGCCGGCAGACTTAAAGTTGTGATGAAAATTAGGTGCGTAATAAACGGCGTTTTTATCATTGATAAGGTATTGATAGGAATCTGCTCCAATGGCTTCTGTTCTCACATCCATTACCGGCGCATCCACATCAATTTCTTCCGGTTCTACTACAAATCCGGCAACCGGTTTTGGGTGCACAATGATGTAAGAGGATTTAGTCAATGTGGTTCTGCATCCGCTGTCACTCACCAGCATCAAACTCACATCGTAGTTTCCGGTATTATAACAATGTGTTGGATTCCAAGTGTGAGAAGGGGTAGGAGAACCATCTCCGAAATTCCAGAAGATATTCACGATGGCTCCGTTTGAAATGCTGGAGTTATTGGTGAAGGTGGTGCAAAAAGTTGGACAACCACTTCTTTCAGGAACTGAGAAGGCGGCCTGTGGTTTTGCATTCACGTACATGGATTTTGATTTGGTACTGATGCAGCCATAAACAGTCTGTACTTCCAGTTTTAAGAGATACACTCCGTTGTTCGTATAAGTTAGTGACGGGTCTTTTGACATATTGTCGACCTGATTATCTCCATTGAAATCCCAGCTATAGCTTGAAATGTTTCCGTCGGATGAGTAGGAAGTATTGGTAAATGTTGAATTATCACCTAAACAAGCCGGGGTGTTTTTAAAATCGGCAACAGGATTGGCAAATACTTTTACATAACTCACCAGATCTCCATAGCATTGTTTGTTGCTGATAGCTTGCAGCTTTGCATTGTAGTTACCTGACAGTGTGTACACGTGTGATGGATTTACAGTTACCGTATCATCCCAGGCACCATCATTCTCAAAATCCCATCTGTATTTGATGATGCTTCCACTGGTGATACTGCAGCTGTTGGTGAATTGTGTTGCCTGATTGTGACAAGCTGAAGTAGAATAGAAGAGTGATTTTGGAATTGGATTGATGTTGACTGCTGAAGTGAAGGTACTGCTGCATCCGTTATTGGCAAGAACTGAAAGTGCAACCGTGTAATTTCCGGGAGCATTGTATTGATGTTGTGGCTGCATGCCGGTCAAATAAATTCCGTTCCCTAAATTCCAGGCGTAAGAAATGATCTGTCCGCCGGGCTGCATACTGCTTAAATTGGTAAAGATCGTTTTGTTGCCAAAGCAGGCGTCTTCTGTTTTGAAAGAAGCTGTTGGTACCGCATACACATTTACAATGGCAGAGAAATTGTTCACGCAGTTAAAATTACTTACCGCACTTAATACGGTGGTGTAAGATCCCGGCGCTGGATAATTGAAACTTGGATTTGTTTGAAAACTGTTACTGATCCCATCATTTTCAAAATCCCAGATATAACTGGTGATGTTGCCTGATGAGATCGTACTGTTGTTAATGAATGCACTGCTGTTGCCATAGCATACATTGGCTGAACTGAAGTTTGCATTGGGTACAGGATGTATCGTCAAATTAGAGACCGTAGTGGCACTGCAACCCTGACTGCTCACAACGGTCAGACTAACTGTATAAGTACCACTATTGTTATAGACCGAAACAGGATTGTTCAATTGAGATGTAGATCCATTTCCGAATTGCCAGTTAACGGAAGTGATACTGCCACTCAGTATATAAGAAGTATTGGTGAAATTGACAGCAGAATTCTGGCAAGTGTTTGGAGCCAGAAAAGCTGCAGTTGGGTTATTCAGGATCTGTAATGATTGAGTCACTTGTGCTGTGCAGCCATTTGCGCTGGTAGCAATAAGTGTTACAGAATAATTTCCTGCCGAAGGGAAGTTGAAGATAGGATTTGCCAGCTGACTGGTGTTTCCTCCTCCAAAGTTCCAGTAACTACCTGTTATATTGCCGCCACTAACGGTGCTGGTATTTACGAAGGAGTATTGGGTTGCACAGGCATTGGCTGATTGTGAAAGAAAGGATGCTGTCGGTGTTGGATAGTTATTCAGTGTGTAAGTGAAAACCGGACCTGTACATCCTGTCATCAATGTTGTGCTGCAAGTGTAAATTCCGGCAGAACTAACATTTGCGCATTGTCCTGTTACATTATTGATGCCGGGTCCGTTCCATGTATAAGAGGCTAATCCTCCCGGAGCGCAGAAGGAAGCACTTGCACCTGCACAAACTGTATTGGAAGTTCCACTCACAAAAGCCTGGCAACTTCCATCTATATAAGCGTAACCGTAATGTCCGCCTAAAGCGCAATCGTAAGTGGTAAAGCGAATGGTTACGTTTTGTCCGATGTAATTGGTAAGATCCACCATCACATTGCTCCAGGGTTTGTAAATAACACCCGGAAGATTTTGTGAATTGAAGAAGCCCGGAATGCCTTGTCCGGCTGAAACATTGTAAAAAGTACATGGGATCTGAACATTGTTGCTGTCTAACATTTCAATTTGAAAGGAAGGTTGTTCTGCAGTGATGTGTCCTGGGTCCTGAAAAACAACAGCGTAACGATAATTAAAGTTGGCATTCGCCGGACTCACCATAAACGTTTGTTCGATGCGATCGGCTTCTCCACCATTCACATTGTTTCCAAGACGAAGAGAGAAATTACCACCAGGAGCAACAGCAGGGAAATTACCTGCTGGATCTACACCCCCGGCCATCACTAATTGCTGACCGTTAGGAGTAGGGCAGCAGCCAATGGGATTGAAGATGGGATGATAACCGGAAGAGCCGGTCCATCCATTGATATTGCCCGATTCAAAATCAATATTGACGCAGGGACCTGCGAATAGATTGTTTTGATTGTTTTGTTGTGGTGGAATTAGGTCAGATTGTTGACCGGTATTGCTCGTTTGTTGAGCGTGGATTCGTTGATGAGCATCAAGGAATTCCTTTTTGTCTGCAGTATTAAAATGTAATTTCTCTGCATAGGCACTCCAGTAAGCGCCATTGTAAGGTGTGTTTTTGCTTGACGGATCAGTAGCGAGGATCTGGCCAAAGCTGATAGCCCGGATAAGTAAACCGAGCGTGGCGGTTAATAATAGATGTGTTTTCATAGCAGATTGTTTTTAGGGTTTTTGTTCTCATTTTATGCTTGGTTTTTTTTTTGTTTAATGTTTGGTGTTTTGTTGTTTTGTGTTTGATGTGTATTGTTTGGTGTTTGTTGTGTGCTTCTGATTTATTGTACGCAGCTTTAAGTTTGAAGGTTATTAATTACGAGGTGAATTAGATGAATCAGTGTTTTTTGAAATCTAAAACATCTAAATAAAATGATGGAGCTCATATTTTATCGATGAGGATGAAAATAGCTTCTACGATTATGAACAATTGTCTGTTGAAGCTAAATTGAATAATAGCCAGCCTTCTTGAATTGCTGCCGTTCATCCAAAGGTGTTAAAATTTCCAAGAAAGATTTTGAGGATTCAACAAAAAAACCGTGAAAAGTTTTTGGCTCTGAGAAAATTACTCCACAATGTGTTTTTTTCTTGTATAACTATTTTCGGTTTTTAATTCTATTATATAGAATCCGGCGCTGAGATCTTTAATTTCTTCATTCGAATCTGATTTGACCAAGTAGTTCTTTATTGTTTTACCGGATGCATCATAGATCACTAATTCCCCATTGAGCTTGGATGAATTAATAAAGTAAAAACTACTTTGGGAAGGATTGGGGTAAATTTCAAATTCAATTTTTTCATTATTCTTTGTTTGAACTGATAGTGGCGGTAAACTAACCACACTGACAGTAACCATCGCCATATCCGTATTGACAGATTTAAAAATATTGTAGCCTGCACAGGTGCTGGATGAGCCTGCACAAGAAACAGTAACACTAAGGCAAATATTGTACAAGCCGGCAGCGGAATAGGTATGAACCGGAAACATCGCGTTGGTGCTGGAGCCATCACCCCAGTTCCAGTTCGCATTGATCACATTTCCGTAATAAGAGGGATATGCCAACCAGTTTTGTGGGTTGCCGCTATACACCAATGTAAAGTTTGAATTTGCAAGGCATGGTATAGTATTAACGTTTACCGGTATGGCATTGCTGTTGCAAGAAGGATTACTGCTAATTAATGTAACATTGTGAATTCCTCCATTGCTATACGTGTGACTAGTTGTTGCACCTGAGCCTTGCGTTCCGTCACCAAAATCCCAAGAATAGGTGGTTCCTCCATTGGTACCAGTTGAAGTACTTTGGAAGTTAACGACCCCGCCGGGTAGCACGGTGTAATTAAAGTTGATGGAAGTAGCACTTTGGTAAAGGGGCAGAGGAAGCATAGCTCTGCAAAAATTGGAGTTATCCTGCACGACCAAGGTCCAGGTACCGAAAATACTTGTAACGGTGCTTGCATTGTTACCTAAGACAACACTAGGAGTTAGAGGCCCAATGAAATTGGGGGGCAAGAATGTATTAGAAATGGTGGACGGTGGCGTTTGTTGAGATACGGCTGCAATAAAACTTAAAGTGGTAGTCCCACCTGCACACCCTACTGAAGGGCTAGAAGAAACTACATTAAAATATGGGAATGCATCAGGTGATGTAATTTGAAATGTTTTTGAAACTTGACACAAAGTGCCAAGATCAGTAGTAGTAACGGTATAAATGCCCGGTGAGAATGCTCCCGATAATACACTAACTGCATTAGTTGAACTAAGAATTGGGGCACCTCCGGGTAAAGGATTTAAGGGGCTGTACCAATCGTGCCTCACATTTATTGTTGGACTTAAGGATGTGGCTGTAAAACTAACAATTGTTCCGCCGGCCAAACAGTTAACCGATGTGGTGGCAGGTGAAACTGTGTTGCTGCATTGTGCAAAAATGTTAAACGATAAAACACAAGCGATTAAAAGTAAGTGTATCTTCATACTATGTGATATTGCAATTTTAGTGCCAAAAATCACAGGTAAATCACAAATCGTTTATTCACTACATAATTCCGAGTGTTTTTAACATTTAAGATTGCCTTTCAAACATTTTCTGTGCTTTTCTTACATGCGCTGATTGAAGTATATTCTTAGCTAAAAACAGAATTAGCATCATTTGATTTATAATCTAACGAAGTAGTGACTTCGTTTACTATTAATTTCAAACTTTAACCCAATCAAAAGCACTTCGTCAATCCAGAGGTTCCTTCCAGTCACTCTGGTTTTCCTCCGTTTGCCTTTAAATTTTTATACCAATAATGCAAACGTCGTCAACTTGCTCCAGATCACCTTTCCAGTCCAGAAAGCTTTTTTCTAGTATGGATTTTTGTGTTTGTGAGTCTTTGCTCGTATTTGAGCAGAGGAGTTCGTTCAGTTGCTTGTATTTGTATTTTTTACCTTTAGGGCCGCCGAACTGGTCGGCATATCCATCGGTATACATATAAAGTGCATCACCTTTTTTAATTTCCAGACTGTGTTGACTGAAGTTTTCATTTTTAACTCCGGGACCAACAGGCATTTTATCACATGGCAACTCAATGACTTTGTTTTCTCTGATCAAGATAGGCGCATTGTTAGCCGCTGCGTAACTGATCTTAAGTTGATGGTCTTCTGCTTTTTCAATACAAAGCAAGATCCCATCAAAACCATCTTGCTGCCCTTCTTTCCCCACGCTTTCCAATAATCGCATGCGCACAAAATCAAATACTTTATTGGGTTCGCTTATCTTTTTCTCATTGATGGCCTCTGCTAAGAAGGAAATATTCAATAGACTCATGAAAGCGCCGGGCACACCATGTCCGGTTGAATCACAAACGGCAAGGTAGAATTTTTCTCCTGCTGAAGAAGCCCAGTAAAAATCCCCACTCACGATGTCTTTTGGTTTGAAGAGTACAAAGTGATCCGGTAAATTATCCTTCAAAAGATCCTGATGGGCCAGCAAAGTGTATTGGATCTTCTTCGCATAATTGATACTATCCGTGATCTCGTGATTTTTTTCTTCCACCAATTTCTTTTGTTCAGATATAAGTTGATTCGATCTTTTCTTCTGGGAATAGGCTCTGAAAGAAATGAGCAGCAAAAGGGCAGTGGCTGCTAATCCCAAAAACAAAAAGTTGCGTTGTCTATTTTTATTCTCGATCTCAAAATCCCTTTCATTCAACAGGTGTTCGGTTTTTGCCAATTCAAATTTCACTTCTGCTTCCAGCATTTTGCCTTTTTGCTGATCGATACCTAAAGAATCATTGTATTTTTTCCAAAGTACATTGTAATCATAGGCCTGCTGAAATTCTTTTTGTTCTGCATGAATTTGAGAGAGGTACTTATAACAATCACGTTTCACAAGATTGAGATTCAAAGAATCTGCAATTTTCAGGGAGCTTTCGATCAATCGTATCGCTTCTTTTGGTTTCTTGAATTGGATTTCCAATTGCCCTAATACAAATTGCGCATTACAGATGCCATGAAGTTCATGTGCGGCTGTATACAAGTCAAATGACCTTAATGCATACTCCTTGGCTTTTTCAAAATCTTTTTTCATCATTAAGATCTCTGCCAGGCCTAAAGTTGAATTAGCATGTTCTGAATGCATGTTGTTCTTTTGAAACAGATTTATAGCAAGCTGCGAATAAAGTGCAGCACTGTCCAGTTCATTCATTTCCATGAACATTAAAGTCATGTTATTGAGTGTAGAACCAAACAATTTAAAGTTTTCATTCTTCAATGCATCTTCTTTTGTGAGCACATAATATTTTTTCGCTTCACCGAACTTACCTTCCCTTACTAATAAATTACCCATTAAGTTATAAATGGTCTTTTTTTGTTCAGGAAGATCATTCTTGTCGCAAAAGTCAATGTATTCAAGACAGTAGTTGAAGGAGGACTCCAACATGTTCTTATAATACAATAATGTGACCAATGGCTTATAGATCTTGATGCATCCATTCGTGAAGTGGATCTTCTTTGCTAATTCAAGACCAAGTATGTAATTCTTGATGTGATTCTTTGAACTGTACTGATCAAATTGTCGCGCTAGTTTGAAGTATAAATTAACCTTATTGCTGTCATCCGGACTAACTTCAATAATCTTTTGCAGGGAATCAATTCTTTGCTGGTTGATGGCCTCGACAGCAAATGAGATCTGAAACAAGAAAAGAAGTAAGAAGAGGTTCTTTTTCATAGCTTAATTCCAATTACAAGAACATCGTCTACCTGTTCTAATTTGCCTTTCCAGTTCTCGAAGGTTACTTTTAATTGATCTTTTATCTTTTCCGAGCCTTGCGATTTGTTCTTTGTTAAAAGTTCATTCAGCGCTTTGTACTTGAATTTTTTACCACCTCGATGGCTATCGGGGCCACCGAATTGATCTGCGTAACCATCCGTATAGAGACAAAGCAGATCGCCTGAAGAATATTTGATCTCTTTCAACTGAAATGGCTCCAATTTAATTCCTTTTCCTACCGGCATTTTATCGCAATACAGCTCTGTGTACTTATCACCCGAGATCAATACAGGTGCGTTATTTGCAGCAGCATAAGTGATCTTAGTGAGCTGGTTGGAATTTGAATATTCAAAGCAAAGTAAAATTCCGTCAAATCCATCTTGTTGTCCTTCGTTGCTGATACTTTCAATCAAACGCTGTCTGGCATGATTCAGAATCTGGTGTGGCTCATAAATACCTCTTTCCGTAATGGCTTCATTTAAGAAAGAAATATTCAATAAACTCATAAATGCTCCCGGAACTCCATGTCCGGTTGAATCGCATACAGCCAGATAGAACTTTTTACCTGTACCTGAGTTGATGGAAGTTGCCCAATAGAAATCGCCGCTAACGATATCTTTCGGAGCAAAGTAAACAAAATGATCAGGTAAGGTTTGATTCAGAAATTCTTCATCAGCAAGCAAAGTGTATTGTATCTTCTTTGCGTAATTGATACTGTCAATGATCTCTTTATTCTTTTCTATTATCAGCCCCTTACTTTCTTCCAATTCTGTTTTAAAGATGATCACAATGGTTAAACTGGTTACGAGTACAGTAAATAAATTAAAGATATACAAGAGCATCGCAAAGGGGATCTCTTGTGCCGGTGGGAAAAAGATATTCCCGACAATGGACAAGAACATGAGTGCAACAGTAATGGCGGTAAGGATCAGGCCGGTCTTTAGTTTCGGAAAAACAATGATGGGTGGCAAACTGATCACCAGAAAGCCAAGGTAGAATCCGGAATCTTTTCCGGCAAAGATGGAGGAAAGTCCAAACACCAAGGGAGCTGTAGCACAGACAAAGATCCTTGCCATGTTTAAACCTATGAACTTGATCAGAAAAGGAGGAAGTGTAAAAACGATAAGACCCAGACTGAAAGCGTAAGCAACAGAATAAAAACCAGTAACGAAAAACAAGGTGGAATAGGTAAGACAGATCGGAATACCCAGAAAACTGATCAGGTTGACCAATTTGATCTGCTCAGCAATTGCCGCGCTGTGTTGTTCAGTGATACCAAATGAAGCTATCTTAAGTATGAATTTTTTCATGTGTACGATCGTCTAATTAGTTCAACCAGACAAATGATCAGTAGCTAATTTAGCACAACATATCGTATAAAATGCAAAGAATCAAAAAAATAATTATTTCAATAAAATAGCTGTTTTTACAAAGACATTTACCTTAATTTTGTCAGGTAAATGAACCTGGTCCAACAATCATCCTATAAGCAGATCATCTATTGGCTTTTAACCGGCTGTTTTCTCATTTATGTAATGGTAGTGGTGGGTTGTCTTACGCGACTGACACATTCCGGACTTTCTATAACCGACTGGCATTTCATGGGGTCCATTCCCCCTCTGAATGAAGAAATGTGGCAGGAAAGATTTGATAAATACAAAGAGAGTCCTGAATTCGTCAAAGTCAATTATACCATGACGCTATCCGAATTCAAACCAATTTTTTTGTGGGAATACATTCATAGAATGATCGGTCGTACTATGATGTATGTTTTTTCATTCGGATTGATCTGGTTCATCCTTAAAAAGAAGATCAAAAAAGATATGTGGCCCGGATTAGGATTACTTTTTCTGATGGGTGCGATGCAAGCTGTGATCGGATGGTGGATGGTGTACAGTGGATTGCAGAATAAGCCGGCAGTAAGTCATTATCGCCTTGCCATCCATTTAATGAGCGCATTCACCTTGTTCGCTTTCACTTTCAAATTTGCACTTTCTCTGATCTACAAAGAAGAGCCTCAGGTAACGGATTCAGATCGTAAATTAAAATGGACCTCACTCTTGTTCTTTGTGGTATTGATCATCCAAATTGTGTTCGGTGCCTTTACAGCAGGATTTGTAGAGGGAGATTCTTCTAAAGTCAGACCTGGTCATATCTTCAACACCTGGCCAAAGATGGGAGAGGAGTGGATGCCGGAACAAGTGACGATGAAAGAAGGTTTTCTTCAGAATCTATTGGAGAATCCTGCTGGAATTCAATTTACGCATCGTCTACTTGCTATAACAGTAGCATTACTTGCCGGATGGCTCTGGTACCGTTCAAATAAATTGCAACTCAGCAAAAAAATTCAAACAGCTATTACCTGGATCATCTACGGAGTTACAGCGCAATTCATGCTCGGAGTCTTTACCTTATTGTACAGTGTTCCGGTCCTATTAGGGGCCTTGCATCAAACAGGAGCTTTCCTTCTTTTTGCCATTTGTATCTATTTACTTTTTCATTTATTCAGAAAGGAGCAGCAGTTAACATGAGCGAATTCACCGAACATACTGAACCATTTCAGTCTGCCACACAGGGATATCCTCCTAAGCCGGAGCTTCTCGAAAAAAGCGGGAATGCGCTTATGCGTTCCATTTTAAGTTTGGTCTTGTATGCCATGTTGTTCTATTTTCTTTTTGGTGATATTGCCTATATCGCTGCAATTTTGATCGTGATCATTGTACATGAGCTCGGACATTTTCTCATGATGAAAAAATTTCATTACAGCAATGTGAAGATCTTCATCTTTCCACTTTTAGGAGCTTTCACTACCGGGAAGAAACAGCAAGTATCTCAATTCGAACTAGCGCTGATCATTCTCGCGGGCCCGGTACCGGGAATTCTGATTGGTGGAGCGCTTTATTATTTCAATCTAAGTTGGCACAACGAAACAGTGAAGATGCTGGCGACTTCTTTTCTTTATATCAATTTACTGAATTGTTTGCCCTTTTATCCTTTGGATGGGGGTCGATTGATGGAAGTACTGTTCTTTAAGCACAATCATGTTGTTCGCTTGGTATTTGGTATCATTTCCATCATGGCGCTGGGTTTGCTTTTTCTTTACAGTCCAATCATGCTTATTGTGCCTGCCATGGTGGCATTAGAATTATACAATGAGAATAAACATCAAAAGATCAGAGAATATCTGAGTGCTGAAAAGATCAATTACCACACCGATTATAAAAATCTGGAGGATAAGGATTACTGGCTAATACGAGACTGTTTGATCCTTTCCTTCCCTAAAAAATACGGTATGCTTCCCGTAGGAAACTATCAGTACAGTCCACTTGAAGCCATGATCATACAGCACGTGAACGCAGTATTAAAAGTGAATCTCACCGATGATCTGGGTGTGTTCAAGAGAATTGCTTTGATCCTTTTTTATCTTGTAGTGACGGTCGTTCCCCTTGTGTTTCTTCTTCGTAACATCTGAAAGTTCTCCCTTGTTTTTTTTGTTTATTTAAACATTAATTGGTTATTTTGGGTAAATAAGCACTAATTAAAATTATGTCAGTATTAAGAGTTAAACCGGTTTCTGCTTTTGAAGCAGATATGAAGAAAAGTGATCTGAAGAGAGTACTCACCAAATGGGGATTGACCTCCTTGGGAATAGGAGCGATCATTGGTGGGGGGATCTTTACATTAACTGGAATTGCAGCGCATGATTATGCAGGACCAGCTCTTGCTTTGGCCTTTGTAATTGCCGGTATCGGATGTTTGTTTGCTTCGCTTTGTTATGCAGAATTTGCTTCTGTACTTCCTGTAGAAGGAAGTGCCTATGCTTACGCATATGGAACCGTAGGAGAATTATTTGCCTGGTTCATTGGATGGAATCTGATCCTTGAGTACATGATGGGTGCTACTACCGTAGCGGTTGCATGGAGTGGCTACTTTGTCAAGTTACTTCATTTATGTCATATTGAATTTCCGATCTGGTTGTGCAATGATCTGGCTACAGCAACTGAAAAATGTGCAGCAGCCGGTTTAGCAGCTCCTGGATTTGCATTCAATCTTCCTGCCTTTTTAATTACATGGATCGTAACTGCCATTCTGGTGAAAGGAATTAAAGAAGCTGCAAGTACGAATAACATCATTGTGATCGTAAAGATCGCAGTGGTACTTTTCGTGATCATTGTCGGAGCATTTTATATCAATACGGATAATTGGTCTCCATTCATTCCGGAAAAACAAGCGATACTGGATGAAGCCGGTAAGGCCACGGGTGGATTTAAATTCGGTTTCGGAGGCGTACTTACTGCAGCGACCATTGTCTTCTTTGCCTATATAGGATTTGATGCGGTATCCACGCAAGCGGGTGAAGCCATCAATCCAAAGAAGGACGTTCCTTTTGCTATCATCGCATCTTTGGTGATCTGTACCTTGTTATATATTCTCGTTTCTTTGGTATTAACCGGAATGGTAAAATACGATCAGTTGGATAAAGCTGCTCCAGTTGCCTCTGCCTTCTCAGGAATAGGAATTAATTGGGCCGTATTCATCATTACCATTGCCGCCACTGCCGGATTAACTTCCGTTATGCTCGTGATGATGTTGGGTCAGACAAGGATCTTTTTAGGAATGGCGAAAGATGGATTGCTTCCAAAGTTTTTCCGTGATCTTCATCCAAATTTCAAAACGCCACATAAGAGTACCGTGATGGTTGGAGCGATCATATCGATCGTTGCGGCCTTTACACCCATTGATAAAGTAAGTGAGATGTGCAGTATGGGTACGCTGCTTGCCTTTGCCATGGTATGTGTTGCCGTGATGATATTAAGAGTGAAAAAACCAGAACTGGAACGTCCATACAAAACGCCTGCAGTATTTCTGGTAGGTACACTTGGTGTTCTCTTCAATATATTCTTAATGACGCAGGTAAGAGCAGCCACTTGGGTTTTCTTCTTAATTTGGGGAACCTTAGGGGTCATCGTTTATTTCCTTTACAGCAGAAGTCACAGTCATCTCAATAAACCTCAATAATTGTACTTTTTATTTTCTAAAATGAAAAGAATTAAGGGAATTAGTCTGTTATTGATCGCTTTGCTTTCAATCATCCGTTTCAATGCGCAGGTCAAGACAGACACCCTTCGGTTTTATTATGGCATCAATGAATCTGATCCTGCTATTCATTATTCTCGAATAGATTCTTTGGTTAATAATTTGAGTGGACGAATTATAAAGTTAAAGATCATTGGCTATGCTGATTTCTTGCATAACTCTGAATATAATCAGACCTTATCAGTGACTAGAGCTGAAGGCATCAAAGCCTATCTGGTAAAGACAATTCCACCGGCACAAATAAATGCGCTGAGCGTGAAAGGTCTAGGCGAGCAAAAATCCGTTGATAATGGAAGCAAAGAAGGTCAAGCTGCTATGAGACGAGTAGATCTGTTCGTTGAACCTTTTGTGATCATGCAGCAAGATGAAAGCCCAAAAGCAGATACCATGCATGTCGATCTTCATACAGATAAACTGGCGAATCTTGAAAAAGGCGAAAGCCTCGAAATAAATGGATTGAATTTTGAGCCGGGTAGACATTTTGTTGTGAAATCTTCTGTTCCTGTTCTAATGAATCTTCTAAAAACACTTCGTGCGAATCCTAAAATGAAGATCGAGATCCAGGGGCATATTTGTTGTCTGAAAGAAGAAGGCGACGGAATGGATATGGATACGGGTATCAAGAATTTGTCCCAATCAAGAGCCAAGGCAGTCTATGATTTTCTGATAAGGAACGAAATCGATGCATCACGCCTTTCCTATAAAGGATTTGGTCATAACAAACCAAAAGTATCTCCGGAAATGAGTCCAGCCGATGAACAGGCCAACCGCAGGGTAGAAGTGATGATAATTGATAAGTAAATCAGTTCGAAATTCACCTGTTTAAGGTGATTAGTATTCCTAATTTCTCTTATTTTTGTGTTCTACAGATGACCTTCAGCAGTATTACATTTTTGGTTTATTTTTTGCCGGTATTCTTCCTGATCTACCATTTGGTACCGCATAAATTCAAAAATGGGGTTATACTGTTGGGTAGTATCTTTTTTTACAGTTGGGGCGGGCCTAAATTCATCTTTGTAATATTAGGTACCACTTTTCTGGATTTCTTTTTGGTCAGGAAAATGGCCGAGCAAAAGACAAAGAAATCGAAGATGGGTTATTTGATCTTTTCAGTTATCCTTAATACAGGTTTACTTTTCTATTTTAAATATTGCAATTTCTTTATCGAGAATGTGAACGCACTTCTTGGTTCTGAGATCACCTGGGTAAAAGTGGCTCTCCCAATCGGAATCTCATTTTATACGTTTGAAAGTTTGACCTATGTAGTTGATGTTTATAGAGGAATTCACAAACCATTGAAGAACTTCTGGCATTATCAAACCTATATTCTTCTTTTTCCGAAATTGATTGCTGGACCAATTGTTCGTTATCATGACATTGCCGATCAGATAACGAACAGAGAGAAAAATTATACAGCTGAAATGAAGCTAAGTGGTTTTCTCATTTTTTGTATAGGACTTGCTAAGAAAACTATTCTTGCTAATACACTGGGAATGCAGGCAGATGCCGTATTTAAATTATCGCCTGACCAATTGAATACAGGAGCTGCATGGATTGGTGCCATCGCCTATACTTTTCAGATCTATTTTGATTTCAGTGGCTACAGCGACATGGCGATTGGTCTTGGAAAGATAATGGGCTTTAAATTCCCGGAGAACTTCAACAATCCCTATATTTCTGGGAGCATCACCGAATTCTGGAGAAGATGGCACATTACGCTGGGATCCTGGATGAAGAATTACTTATATATTCCATTAGGAGGTAATAAAGTCACTACCGTAAAATTGTATCGAAATTTAATTATCGTGTTCCTACTTTCCGGTTTATGGCATGGTGCCAGCTGGAATTTTATCATCTGGGGAGCCTGGCATGGAACGTTTTTGGTTTTAGAAAGACTTTTTCTTGGAAAACTATTGGAGAAAGTTGGCAAGTTCATTGCAATACCATTCACATTCATTGTTGTGGCAAGTGGCTGGGTCATTTTCAGAAATGAAGATCTCTCCAAAGCCTTCTCGGTGATACATCAAATGTTCAGTTTCAATTTTACTCCTGGTAAATTTGCGATGAACAATGATTTTATTTTTATGTGCACGCTGGCAGTAATTTTCTCTTTGTTTGCAATCACAAACAAAACCAGTGCTCTTCAACAAAAGGTATATGGCACTCAATTCACCTCGGGAGGCAAATGGTTGGCTCTTGCAGGTGGCATCGTTCTCTTCTATGTTTCATTGAGTTTTATTTCTTCCTTGAATTTTAATCCATTTATTTATTTCAGATTTTAGTGAGTAAGACCAAAAAGACATATTCCATTCATAATCTGATCGCGCTCCTCGCCATTTCGATCCCGATGCTTGCTTCCTTACTTATAAAGGATCATAAGCCGAATCTGATCGGTATGGTCATCAATGAAAATAAGCCGGAACTGAATTCCGTGAATTGGTTCAGTGGGATCTATTCATCGGAGATGGACGATTACAACAATGATTGTTGGGCCTATAAAGAGAAGATGGTAAAATTGAATAATCAGTTCTATTACGATGCATTCAACATCATGCGCCTGGATAATTTTGTGACAGGAAAAGACAATTATGTCTTTGGTGAATCTACCATACATTCTTATTATGGGGCAGATTACATGGGCAAGGAAAAGATCCGTGAGTTTCTTCGCAAATGCAAGGTCATTCAGGATACATTGGAAAGAAAAGGGATCAGTCTTGTATTAGCCTATGCTCCGGGGAAAGGTATTGGTGCACCCGAATATTTTGAAGATAAGTACAAACGACCGAAAGGTCCAACTAATATTGATGAGTTTCTCAAGCAAAGCAAAGAAATGAATTTGAACCACATTGATCTGGTCTCTTATTTTCATGAGATAAAAGATACAGCTCGTTATCCTTTGTATACACGCTTTGCGCACCATTGGACCTATTATTTTGAATGCCTGTGCGTAAAGAAGATGATCAGTTACATGGAAGCGCTTCGCAAGACCGATCTTCCGGATCTGGGATGGAAAGATGTTGAGATCTCTGATACGGCTCGCTACCGTGATCATGATGTTTTAAAGTCAATGAATTTGTATACCAAACCTCCGCAAAATCAACCTTTGTGTTATCCCAATATTTTTATTGAATCGGATTCGCTTAAGAACAGAACGCATATGCTGACCATTGGGGACAGCTACTGGTATGGTATCGTGTACATGAATGTGCCACAATATTGTTTTAATTACGGACAGTTCTGGTATTATAATAACCGAGTTGTTCCGAATCCTAGTCAGACAGAAAAAGTAGAGGCATGGCAATTGGATCTCAAGCAAAGTATCGAACAAAGTCAGATCGTATTGATCATGGGCTCCGATCCGGCATTGCCGGCTTTAGGATGGGGTTTTGTGGATAATGCGTATCAATTGTATACCGATCCAAAAGCTTATTACGCCAGAATAGAAAGAACAAGGCAGATCAAACAATTTGAAAAACAAATTCGGGAAGCTCCGGCATTGCTGAAAAAAAGCACGCAGAAAAGTATGGATCTCATGATCACGCTCGATAGCGCTATCAAATCGGATGCAATGAAATTGGCAGGTTACATTAAGTGACATAAATAAAATCTTTTAAAATTTACCTATGAAAAAATGCATTTTGATCTTATTTCTGGTTTTTAGTACTTTCTTAAAAGCAGACGAAGGCATGTGGATGCCACAATTGATCCAGGCAATGAATTTTGCAGATATGAAGAAGAACGGTTTTAAGTTGAGCGCCGAACAGATCTATAGTATCAATAAAGCCAGTATGAAAGATGCAGTGGTTCTTTTCGGAGGTGGATGCACTGCGGAAGTGATCTCGGAAAAAGGTTTGATATTGACGAATCATCATTGTGGCTTCTCATCGATAGTTTCTTTGAGTAGCGTTCAAAAAGATTATCTCAAGAATGGTTTCTGGGCAATGAAACAAGGGGAAGAATTGTATTGTTCCGGTTTGTCTGTAACCTTTATCAAACGAATTGATGATGTCACTTCTAAGATCTTAGGAAGCGTAAAACCAGGTTTTTCAGAATTGCAAAGAGACAGTGCCATTCATGCCAACATTGTGAATGAAGAAAAGAAGGCAAAGGAAACATCAGGATACGATGTGTTCATCCGTCCTTTTTATTATGGAAACGAATTTTACCTATTTACCACAGAGATTTTTAAAGATATCAGATTGGTTGGAGCCCCTCCGGAAAGCATTGGTAAATTCGGTGGAGAAACGGATAACTGGATCTGGCCTCGCCACAATGCAGATTTCAGTTTGTTCCGGATCTATTCTGGAAAAGACAATAAACCTGCAGCTTACAGTTCTGAGAATGTTCCTTATAAGCCTGCATATTCTTTTCCAATTTCTTTGAAAGGAACGGAGAAAGGAGATTTCACAATGGTCTATGGTTTTCCCGGCAGAACACAGGAATATCTTAGTTCATATGCTGTGAATTTCATCCAGAATCAACAAGATCCACTTCGCGTTTCCTTACGAGGAATAAGATTGGAGATCATTGAAGCTGACATGAAGAAGAATGATACCTTGCGATTGATGTATACAGGCAGACATGCAAGTGTTGCCAATTATTATAAGAAGTGGAATGGTGAAATGCAGGGGTTGATCAAGAGTAATGCAGTTCAGAAGAAACAGGAATTTGAAAAGAAGTTTTTGACTTTGGTGGAAGCAGACAAGGCTCGTTATGAGCAGTTCAGTAATCTATTCGGACAAATAAAGCGGGCTTATCTGGATTATGCCCCACTAAGCAAGCAATTCGATCATTATACGGAATGTCTGCAGGGAATCGATGCCGTTCGCATGATGGCTCCATTTGTGAATGTGTACGTTGAATTAAAAAAGAAGAGAGAAGGAAAAGAAAATAATTTTGATCAGAAGTTCAAAGAATCAAGGCCGGCAGTACCTTTTGCCAATTTCAATAAAGAGACCGATCGTAAATTGTGTTTTGCCATGTTAACGGAGTATGTGAAAAACATAGATCGACTTCAAATGCCGGTCTATATTGATTCGTTGCTGACCGTACATAATAATGACATTGCAAAGCTTACGAATTACCTGTACGATAATTCTGTTTTCATTGATAACAAAAAAGCTGCCGTTGCATTCGCTGATTTTGAAAAGAATGCAGATGCTTATGCCAAAGATCCTATTTATCGTCTCGCTTCATCGATCACGCTGTATTATCAAAAGAACATTGTCCCACAGGTGAATTACTATGAAGTCCATATTGGTGATCTGCAAAAAGAATACATGCGATTACAGCGCGAGGTGATCAAGGATAAGAAATTCTATCCTGATGCAAATGGAACATTGAGAGTTGCTTACGGTAAAGTAGACGATTACAAGCCAAGAGACGGAGTACAGTACCTGCACTATACTACATTGGATGGTTTGGTTGAGAAGCACAACAGCGGACATGAAGACTTTTATGTGACACCGAAACTGATCGAGATGTATGAGAAAAAGGATTTCGGTTCATATGCAGACAAGAACGGTAAATTAAGGATCGCATTTACCGGAAGTAATCATACAACGGGTGGGAACAGTGGTTCTCCTGTACTCAATGCAAATGGAGAATTGATAGGAACCAATTTTGACAGGAACTGGGAAGGAACCATGAGTGACATTATGTACAATGTGAGTTTTTGTAGGAATATTGTGCTTGATGTTCGCTATACTCTGTGGATCGTAGATAAATACGCCGGGGCCGGTTATCTGCTTAACGAGATGAAGATCGTGCGATGATCTGTCATTCAGGCGAATTATTTCCAATGAGGATTGTTCAATACTTTTGAATTTGCCGGTGACCAGAGACCTTTCCTTCACGAAATTTGCTGGAAACAAATAAAAATGAAGGCATTCTTACGGTATTTTATTCAGGGATTAATTCTTTTTATTCCACTTATCATTACGCTAGCGGTTCTCGTAAAGCTTTTCGATTTTTTCGAAGGTGTTTTTGCCTTCATTGGATTCAGTCAGAACACGCTTTTGAATACGGTGCTTGGACTTTTAGTCACCGTTTCGTTTGTAACCGTCCTCGGTTTACTTGCTTCCTCTTTCGTCTTTCAGCAACTCTTTTCATTTCTGGAAGACAAACTGGAGCACGCTCCTTTTATTCGACATATTTATTCGCCCCTGAAGGATTTTACGAACGCTTTTATGGGCAATAAGAAGCGTTTCAATAAACCGGTGTTAGTGCTTACAAATCCTGCTGCCAATATTGAAGAGATCGGATTTGTGACCAATGAAGATCTTTCGTATTTGAATATCAAGGATAGAGTGGCCGTCTATCTTCCAATGTCCTACTCGCTTTCGGGTCGTATGCTCATCATTCCATCAGGACAAGTACGCAGTTTAGATGCTGATGCTGCCGAAGTAATGAAATTCACAGTGAGCGGAGGCGTTAGCGACGTGGATTAAAGTTCCTGCAATCACAACGGTACTGTTTCCTAAGAATTTCTTGTCACTTATCTTAACCTTAGCCGCGCTGAGAGTTAAGTTCGCTTTTCTTTCGAATAAAAAAGAAATAAGAGCTGAGAATAGGGTTCGCATAGATTTTATTTTGAATTGTAAGTGTGGTATCCTCTGCTGATGCACTCTTCATGATCGCATTGAATTGGATTTGTGTTGGAAAGAGCTTTACTGATCATTAATAAAGTAAAAATGAAAGAAAGCAGCACGACGGTTAAAAATTTGTTACTTTTCATGATTTCCAGGTTTTAAAGGTTTATAATCTTTGTTGTTGTTCTTTACTATCTTTTACGCCTGTCAAAAGAAAAAGGTTAGAGCGAATTCATAAGTGTTTAGGGAAGGCCTATATCTGGTTAGTGAATGTGAATAAGTGGTAAATGCCTTTTTTAGCTCAGAAATAGTAAGGAATTAATTGTTATTTTTAGTCCCTGAATGTCTGCGATACTTGAAATAAATGCTGTCTCAAAGAAATACAGCAATCACCTTGCCCTGAACAATGTTTCACTCAGTATACCACAGGGTTCTGTATTTGGTTTGTTAGGACCGAACGGAGCAGGAAAGACCTCCTTGATCCGTATCATCACGCAGATCACTGGTCCGGATACCGGAGAAATATTTTTTAAAGGAGAAAAGCTGGCCCAGAAGCATGTAGAAAAGATCGGTTACCTTCCTGAAGAACGTGGTTTGTACAAGAAGATGCCGGTTGGTGAACAAGCAATGTACCTTGCACAATTAAAAGGATTATCAAAGGCGGAAGCAAAGAAGCGTTTGAACTATTGGTTCGAGAAGTTTGAAATGCAAAGCTGGTGGAAGAAGAAAATTGAAGAGTTGAGTAAAGGTATGCAGCAGAAAGTACAGTTCATTGTAACAATACTTCACGAACCTGAATTGCTGATATTAGATGAACCCTTCAGTGGTTTCGATCCCATCAATGCACAGATCATCAAGAATGAGATCCTCGAATTAAGAAAAAAAGGAGCAACCATTATTTTTTCTACGCACAATATGGGAAGTGTGGAAGAGTTGTGCGATAATATTGCCTTGCTGAACAAATCAGAAAAGATATTGGATGGAACAGTAAAGGAGATCAGAAAGACCTTCCGTACAAATACATTCAAGATTTCTTTTGAAGGAAATATTCTTGGCTTTACGAACACTTTATGGGCAGGAGGAGAGATACTGGAAAAACATTCGGAAGGGGAATTGCATCATGTTACTTTAAAATTGCTGAACAATGCTACTGCAAATCAACTCTTGGATGCAATCTTACCAACTTGCAAAATTCATTCCTTTAATGAGGTGGTTCCGAGCATGAACGATATATTTATCATGAAAGTTAGCGAAGAGAACGCGGCAGGAACAAAAAGTAATTTCACTGAATAAAAGCCATGGGAAAAATTAAACTCATTATACTGCGTGAAATAAGATCGAAGCTGAGTAACAAGGCTTTTATTATCATGACATTTATGGGGCCTTTACTGATCACAGGATTCCTGGCCTTTATCATTAAAATGTCTCAATCTGATAAAACAGAACAGCAGGTGCTTGTGGTGGATGATTCGAAATTGTTTTTGGGAAAATTAGCTGGCAACGATTATATCAGTTTGACCTTTACCGACAGAAAACTGGATGATGTGGAAGATAAGTTCACCGACATGGGTTATTCCTGTTTGCTTTGGATAGCACCAAATATCATTGATGGTGGGGGAGGCGCAACCAAATTGTTCTATAAGAAATCTCCGGGCTTCGCATTTCAGACCTACATAAAGGATCAAATGGAAAAGATCATTTACGAGAACAAATTGAAGGCGAATAATATTGATCCCATTATAATCTCCAACGCAAAGGCAAGTGTGAAATTGATCCTGGAAAGAGTAGATGACAAAGGGAAAGTTGCTGAGGATAGCAGTTTTTCATTCTTCGGATTCATTACAGGAGCACTGATGTTCACTTTCATTATCATGTATGGCATGATGGTTTTTCGTTCAGTTATGGAAGAAAAGACGAACAGAATAGTAGAAGTGATCGTTTCTTCGGTAAAACCATTCCAGTTGATGTTGGGTAAGATCATTGGTGTGGCTATTTTAGGTACTATACAGTTTGCAGTGATGGGAATCGTCACCTTCATTTTAACCACAGCCTTATCTTCCATTTTTCTGAAGGACTCAATGAAGGATCTGCAAAAATTTACCGAGCAACAGGAAATGGTGAAGAAACACGGAACCAATATCAATTTGGATGATCTTCAGAAATACGATGATAAACTCGAGTTGTTTGATGTGCTGAAAAAAATAAAGAAGATCAATTTTACAGAGGTTTTCATTTGTTTCTTTCTATATTTTATTGGAGGGTATTTATTTTATAGCTCTATTCTTGCAGCCATTGGCAGTGCTGTAGATTCTGAATCGGATGCGCAGCAATTCATGACACCGGTAATGATACCTTTAATGATCGGTTATTTTATTTCAACCAAAACTATTTTAGATCCGGATTCAGCCCTTGTCTTCTGGGGCTCTATCATTCCATTCACTTCACCCATTGTCATGATGTCGAGGATCACGAACGGAGTTCCGCTATGGGAGATCGCGCTTTCTATTTCTCTTCTCTATGCTTCATTCGTTCTTACAACCTGGCTGGCCGGTAAAATCTATAGAACCGGTATTTTGATGTATGGTAAGAAAACAGGCTGGAGAGAGATCGGTAAGTGGCTGTTCTATAAGTAGAAAGTTTTCTTTTCGTAGCTGAATGTTTCGGCTTGTCTTTTCTGATTCTTTACTGTAAATTGGTATCTGCATTATGTACTCAACCACCAGGATATATTGGATCTGTCAGATCGTGGGTTGGTCATTTTATGTTACCATCAATCTTTTGTTCTTCGGATTAAAACCTAACTCCAATTTAAAGGAATTCATCATCTATATGCTCCAGTTACCAATCGGTATTGGACTTACGCATTTGTACAGACAATTTCTTCTTCATTATAATATTCTTGAAAAGAAGTTTCCTGTCCAGCTTGTGTTTATTATTGGTTTCTCTGTTCTAATGGGATTAACGTTTTTCTTTCATACTACGGGCTTACTCATCTTGTATGGTGTGATCATCACCGATCTTTCACCTTTCTACATGTTTCAGATCACCTCCAATTACACTTTGGTCTTTGCTTTATGGAGCGCGATCTATTTCGGTTTCAAATATTTTGAGAATTACAAAAAAGTGGAGATCGATTCGTTACGTTATGCTGCTGCAAACAAGGAATCAGAATTAAGCAATTTAAAGGCGCAGTTAAATCCACATTTCATGTTCAATAGCATGAACAGTATTCGTGCTTTGATCGATGAGAATCCTGTGAAAGCCAAAAGTGCCGTGACACAATTATCAGGAATTTTACGAAATACTTTACTTCTGAACAAGAGCAAGGTCATCCCACTTTCTGAAGAGTTAGAGCTGGTACGGGAATATCTCAACATGGAGCAGATCCGGTACGAAGAGCGCCTGAGCTATGAGTTCAAAATAGAGAACGAGGTGTTGAAATGTCCGATCCCACCGTTTATAATCCAGTCACAAGTAGAAAACGCCATTAAACACGGAATTTCAAAACTTCCGGGAAATGGTAGGATAATTGTGGAAGCATTTAAATTGGGTGAATTCCTGAAAATAAAAGTGTCAAATACCGGCAAAATAAGCACGGAGAAACCTTTAACTGGCGTTGGTTTCAAGAATTCTATTCAACGACTTCAACTTCTTTTTGGAATAGAAGGACAGATCTTTATCAGTGAATTAAACAATTTGGTAGTTGTGGATATTAATATACCTTTGAAATAAATTAGACTATATGAAGGCAATCATAATAGACGATGAACGTCTAGCAAGACAGGAACTTAAGACACTTTTAACTCCCTATAAAGAAGTTGAAGTAGTTGGTGAAGCTGCTGATGCAGTGGAAGCAATTGCCAAGATCAATGAACTGAAACCGGATGTGATCTTTTGCGATATTCAGATGCCCGGCAAAACCGGACTTGAGTTAGTAGAAGAGATCTCAGGCGCCATTGATGTAGTATTCGTTACTGCTTATGATGAACATGCTTTGAAGGCTTTTGAACTGAATGCTTTTGATTATCTTCTCAAGCCCGTTCTTCCACAGCGACTTGCTGAAACAATAAAGAAACTGGCCATTAAAGATACAATTACCAAGGTGGATAATAACTCGCCTTTAAGTGCATCGGATATGATTTTTATAAAGGATGGAGATAAATCATGGTTCGTGCGTATGAACGATATACGCTTGTTTGAATCAGAGGGAAATTACGTTCGCGTTTATTTTGAAAACAATAAACCTTTGATCTTAAGAAGTCTGAATAGTCTCGATGTTCGTTTAAGCGAAAAAGATTTTTTCCGTGCCAGTCGCAAACACATCATCAATTTAAATTACATTGCCAGTGTTGAACAATGGTTCAATGGTGGTCTTAATGTGAAGATGAAGGACGGTAGAGAAGTGGAGATCTCACGCAGACAGGCTGTTAAACTAAAGGACATGATGAGTCTCTAAGGCTTATTTCCACAATAATAAGCCTTGTTTTACGTTAATTTACTGTTGAAGAGGATTACCCCTATATTCTTACTTTTTTTAGTCACTTTTTCCCTTTCGGCACAGGTGGGGGGGACCAAATCCTATCGTTTTCTGGATATTCCCATGACAGCAAGGGCTGCCGCATTGGGAGGAAGCAATATGAGTGTGTGGGGCGATGATATTAATCTGGTTTACAGCAATCCGGCTTTATTGAATCCTTCTATGTCAAAACAAGTGGCTTTCAATTATTCAAATTATGTAAGCGATCTTAAATTCGGATACCTGGGATACGGACATGATCTGAAAAAGTACGGAACAGTTGGAGGAGGAATTCAGTTTTTCAATTATGGAAAAATGCAGGGATATGATGAGTTTGGAGACAAGACCGGCACCTTCAAGGCAAATGATTATAACATTGCTTTGAACTACGCAAAATCATTAGAGGATTCTTCTTTCAACGTTGGAATTTCATTGAAGACCATCATTTCTCAATACGATGTGTATCAGTCTTACGGTAATGCAATCGATTTCGGAATTACTTACCACAATAAGAATAGTCTTACCATTTCCTTATTGGCAAAAAACATCGGCTGGATCTATAAATCCTATTCCAATACACTCGAAAAGAACGAGCCCCTGCCGCAGAATGTTCAGCTGGGCTTAAGTTATAAAGTTCAAAAAGCTCCTTTTCGTTTCATTCTGATCTATGATCAATTGAATAAATGGAATCAGCGTTATGTCAGTCCGGTTGATACCGCAGGTAAAACAAGCCCTTTTACTTCGGAAACAGAAGAGCCAAAGGATTCTACTAAATTTCAGAAATTCGGAAAGCGATTCAGCGCTACATCCGACAATTTCATTCGTCATATCATCATTGGTACAGAGATCGTCCTCACTAAAAATTTCAATCTCAGGATCGCTTACAATCACCGTCGTCAACGCGAAATGATCTTGCCAGAGAGAAGGGGTGTGAACGGATTGAGTCTCGGATTTGGATTCAAGATCAAAAAAATGGGCTTTGCCTATTCATTTACTAAAATGGCCTTTCCTGGTAATTCCAGTATTTTCAGTTTCTCCTATTGTTTTTAGCGACTTTTCAATCATTTGGTTTGATGCATTTAACTTTTGTTTTTAACGATTGAATGAAGTCTTTCTTTACCACTTATTTCAGTATAAAAACCACTTGTGAAACTGTAAAAATCCTTGCCTCTTAATTCTTATCTTTATGATGGAAAAATCAACTGAGATCTTTTTTTAAAATATTCGTTTTCTTTCTATTCGTTGGAATAACCTTCCAGTCAAGATCTCAATGCGTTTTCCCATTTTTCAGCAGCGGATCTTATAACTGTATAACGGGACAAGCTGTTGCAGAGTATACGGTGAATGGAAGCATTCCCCCACATACTGTAACGATTGTGAATGTGATCACAACAGCCACACTTTATACAACGGTGCTCACAACGAATATTGGAACCATGCAACCTGTACCGGTGGGTAATTATAGCGTATACGGAATTACTTCTGCTCCCGGTTGCACCTTTGCCACTACCTTCAATGTGATTTCACCTATTTCTCAATCTAACTTGTCTTTCACCAGTTCTATTTCCTGTCCATCAGCTCCAAGTGGTACTGTTTCTGCATTTATTGTAGGTAACGGATTACTACCGCCTTATACTTTTTCATGGTCAACCGGTGGTAATCAATCAAGTATTGTGAATGTGCCCGGTGGAATTTATACCCTTACTGTAAATGGAAGTGGAGGTTGTTCTGTTACAAAGACGGTGCAAGTTTTACAACCACCTGCAGCGCTTATTTCATTTTCCGTGACTCAACCTTCCTGTATTTATTCTACTAATGGAGCAGTGAAATCAAATGTGAGTAATGCTCCTCCTTCGTATTCGTACACCTGGCAGCCCGGTTCCAGCAACAGTTCCAGTTTGAATGCGATCGCTGCCGGAATTTATACGCTCACTGTGAAAGATGGCAGTACTTGTCTCACAAAAAGTGTGGTAACCGTAGCAGCTCTTAGTTCCATGTCGGTGAGTAAAGTGGTTAATCCGGAGAATTGCACAGCTGCAGATGGTGCTTTTACAATCAATGTCAATGGTGGTTCTGCTCCTTATACTTTTTCAACTGTTTCTATCGGTACGCATACCTCCAATATCTTAAACGGACTTAGCAGTGGTGTGTACACAACCATTGTAACGGATAATGGGGGATGTAAAGATACATTGAAGACTATTGTCGGTAATTTGAGCACCGTTAGTTTATCCATTGTGAATTCAAACACCATCAAATGTTTCGGACAATGTACGGGGAGTGTGCAGTTGAATGTGCAGAATGGAGTACCTCCTTTCACTTTCAGCGCAACCGGATCTCCAACCACGGCAAGCAATATTCTCACCAATCTTTGTTCCGGTCTAATTCAAATAAAGGTTTTGGATGCGATCGGCTGCCCGGCTACAACTTCTATCAATTTCGCTAGTCCACCCGTTTTCTCTTATTCCACAGCAAATCCTCCTGCTATTTGCAATGGAAAAACCTTTACATTATCAGCGAGTGCCTTTGGAGGTTTTGGCTCGTATAACTATGTGTGGAATCCGGGCAATCTGAGTGGGCAGACCATTATTCAAACGGCAACCGCAACTACAGTTTACAGTTTGAATGTGTATGATTCAAACAATTGCACGCTTGCTCCTTATTTAGTTACTGTGACAGTTAACGCACCTCTTTCGATCAATATCAATTCTTCTAACTCAGGAATTTGTCCCGGTACCACAGCCCAAATTTCACCAACTGTAGCCGGTGGAGATGGGAATTACACGTACAACTGGCAACCGGGCAATTCAACTGGAGCCTCTATCCTGGTACAAAATGCTTCTATTCCCGTTTACACCTTAACGGTAACAGATGCCTGTGGATCGGCTGTTGCGGTGAAGGTGATCACCGTTAATATTTTTCCTATCATCGTACCAACGTTTACTGTGACAAACAACAATGGGTGCGAACCTTTCTGCACACAGTTCATCAATACAACGATCAAGTCCAGCAATGCAATTTGGAATTATGGCGACAGACCGTTTGAGCAAGCCGGTTCAATTACGAATTATTGTTATGCCAATGATGGATTGTACAGCATTAGATTAACCGTAAACGATTCCAATAATTGCAAGACCGGTTACACCTATACCAATGTGATCAAAGTTCACCCAAAGCCTTCTGTTGCCTTCTACACAGAACCAAGTGTCATTACCCTGAATAATTGCTCTGATGTGGAAGTGAAGAATGCAACGATAGGAGGAAAGACATTTGAATGGAAAGTGAACGGATTGGATTATGGAATTAAAAGGGAAATCAAATATTCCTTCGCTGATACCGGTTGTGTTCCTTTTACTTTGATCAGCACTAGTGAGAATGGCTGCAGTGATACGCTGGTAAAGAATTTATGTGTAATAGAAGGATTTAACTTCTGGATTCCTTCTTCTTTTACGCCTAACGGTGATGGCTTGAACGACGAATTCAAACCAATGGGTACGGGATACATTGAGAAAGATTATTTATTTGAAGTGTACAATCGCTGGGGGAACAGGATCTTCAGAACAAGAGATGTGAACGCTGCCTGGGATGGAAAAACAAAAGGAGGTTCAGATGAGGTAGGGCAGTATATGTGGTACATCACCGTAAGAGACAATCAGGACAATGTACATCGATTGAAGGGATTTGTGGAAGTGGTGAAATAGTTAGAATTTTTTTAAGTATTTAATCTAAGTTATAAAATTGCGGTATTTCAATTTAAAAAGCGCAACTATCTTTTTACGAGAATTTTTACCTTAATTGGGTAACCATTTTCATCACCAATCAAAAAATATACCCCTTCATTTAAACTTAATTTAATTTTACCGGAAAAAGCAAAATCATTTAAATCTGAATAGATCTCATTACCTAGAATGTCAATTATATTGAATTTACAATATTGACAGTTAAAATTGATTTCTCCATCACTTGGATTAGGAAATACATAGAATTCCTTCTCGTCTATGATTACTTCATTTTCACTAGTGCAGTTCGACACATTTAATAGGATAGTGCTGCTATTTACACATTGATTTGTTCCAGATGCAATTATAGTGTAGATTGTTGTAATAGTTGGACTAACAGAAATACTGCTTCCAGATATGCTTCCTGGAATCCAAGTATAGTTTACGGCACCACTGCAAGTTAATGTCGTGGTTTGTTGCACAGGTAAGGAGCAGATTGATTTGCTGCCAGTTTCTAACTCTAATTTTGGTAATGGTTTCACTTCTATAAATACGCTGGCAGTATCAGAACAATTGTTATTATCTGTGCCCGTTACAATATATGTGTTACTAATAATGGGAATAAAAGAATTTCCATCTAGAATTCCATTATTCCACGAGTAACTTACTGCACCTGCGCCATTTAATGTCAAAGAAGAACCTGAACAAATTGAGTTTGTTGTTGAATTAATGCTCACTGTGGGATTGCTGAAAACTGAGACTGTGATCACTGCCACATTTGTACAGCCGTTAACTGCTGTTCCGGTAACAGTATAAACTGAAGTGCTATAAGTTGTAAATGGAACGTCGTTTTGAATGCCACCAGACCACGTGTAAGTAACGCCACCTGTTCCGTTTAAAACCAAAGTATTTCCAATACATCCATTGCTTGGTGTTGCAATTACACCTATGTTGGGGGGCGTGATACATGAAATTTTGCGAATACGATGGTTGGCATTATCACAAAAATAAACATCACCGTATTGGTCTACGGTAATTTTAGTTGGATTACTAAGAACTGCGTTAGTACTGTTACCACCATCACCTCCGAAACCGGTTAAACCATTACCGGCAAGTGTAGAAATAATACCTGAAGGATCGACTCGTCTTATTCTTTGATTTAGTCGATCGCAAATATAAATATTACCTACGGCATCAACAGCTACACCTCTTGGACGATAAAGCTTTGCTGAAGTTGCAGGTCCGCCATCTCCACTAAAGCCTGATATACCATTTCCTGCAACAGTACTTATAATTCCTGCTTGATTAATTTTTCTGATTCTATCATTACCGTAATCTGCAATATACAAATTGCCAACATTATCAATCGCAAGCGCACTAGGAGCAAGAAGCCATGCTGTGGAAGCTGGTATGCCATCTCCATTATAGCCAGCATTTACTGTTCCGGCTATGGTAGAGATTATTCCTTGAGGATTCACCATTCTGATCCTTGAACCACCCATTTCTGCTATATAAGTATTTCCATTTGCATCAGTTACTGCAGCATATGGACCGTTGAGCTGGGCATTAATAGCAAGTCCACCATCCCCACCGGAGCCTAGACTACCATCGCCGGCAAATGTTGTGATAATCCCAAATTGATCTACCATCCTTATGACATTGTTTGAGTAATCTGCAATAAAAAAGTTGCCATTAGTGCCTGCATCAACCCCTCTAGCATTAGCTATTTCGGCATTGATAGCAAGTCCACCATCACCACTATAACCACCATTTCCATTTCCTGCAACGGTGGTAATCAGATTTGATAAATTGACTTTTCTTATTCTTTGATTGTTGATTTCAGCTATGAAAATATTTCCATTTGGATCACAAGAAACACCGTATGGATTAAAAAGTTGCGCATTTGTAGCAGGAATATTTTCGCCATTATATCCAGGAAAACCATTTCCAGCATATGTTTTTATAGTCTGCGAACTAATTAAATTTGAAAAAAAAAGAAGTAAAAAAGTAAAACAAGTTCCTGAAACTGTTCTTTTAATATCTGAATTTTTAAGGAACACGTTTGTATAATATTTCGATAAGTAAATATAGTAAATTAAACGTAAAAAGCAAGTGTGAACGATGAAATTTATTCAAATTGTGCTCTAACGAACATTTTCAAGTGATTTTGTATCGTAGTACTTATTTTTCATTCTAGAGCATTTGATCTGTAATTTCTTTTTTTTGAAATGACTAAATTGTCAATGATTCACTAAAAATCATCTTTAATGATTTCAATAACTAGATTAGGAAAAACAAAAGGAGGTTCAGATGAGGTAGGGCAGTATATGTGGTACATCACCGTAAGAGACAATCAGGACAATGTACACCGATTGAAGGGATTTGTGGAAGTGGTGAAATAGAGGCCATATAAAGCCTAAATTATTTAGTAATTTGTTACTTCATTTCAAATGACTCTTGTGTTAAAGGTTTATTTGCCTAACTTTAATCAGTTAATTATATGATTCATAAATTACTCTCTTAAATACTTAATTCTATGTGTTTTTTATGCAGGTTTATTCTCTGCACAAAAAAGTTTTGTTACTAAAAAGAAAGATGTTTTTGGTACAAGAGTATTTATAGAAAATAAAGGACAGTTCGATCATTCGATCAAAACGAACGAAAAAATTTATTTTGCGCTTGATAATGGGGAAGAAAAAATTTATTTCACCGGTAAGGGGTTGGTTTATGAAATTGTCAAACGAAATAATTTATCCGAACGTGAGCTAGAAGATATAGAACATGGAAGATCAATTAAACGAAAAGTAAATGAATATTGCACTGTGAATATGAATTGGGCAGGAGCCAATGAACAAATTCAAGTGCTACCCTCGCAAAAACAATCGTATTATCATTCCTATGGTGGATTGAATGTAAAATCAGATTGCTTTAAAAAAATCACTTATCGGAATGTGTATGAAAATATTGACATTGAGTATGTGATTCCTGAGGAGAAAGAAAACGGGATCAAATACAATGTCGTTATGCATCCGGGAGCTGATCCTAGTAAAATAAAGATCGTCTATTCAGGTGATGTGAAAAAGATCATTAAAAGAAAGAATGGTGAAGTGCAGATCGAAACAACGCTTTGTCCAATTATCGAGCATTTACCCCTCAGTTTCACTGAAGATGGAAATAAAGTCGAATCAGAGTTCTCGCTAACAAATAATACAATAGGGTTTCAGTTCCCAAAAGGGTATGAAAAAACTAAAAAGTTGATCATTGATCCCTGGGTCTCTTTGCTTACGACCTTAAGCACCAACAATTATGGATACGATGTAGATTATGATTTTGCCGGAAATCTATATGTGTTCGGAGGAATTACAACTTATAAAATAGCAAAATATGATCCTTCTGGGGTACTTCTTTGGACCTTTTCAGGAGTTGTAGCTGTTCCGCCTTGGACTTCATCAGGTAATTATCCTTATCCGCTCATTGGGAATTTTTTGGTAGAAAAGAACACGCAGCGTTGTTATACTGGACAAGGTTGGGTGGCTGCTGGGACACGAATTGTTAGGATTGACGCGAATGGCATTTATAACAACTACATAACTACCGCAAACGCATTCTGGAACGAATGCTGGGATCTTGGTGTTCGATGCAGTACGGGTGAAATAATTGGCTTTGGTGGGGGCGATAATTCGAATAATTCTGGAGGATTGATCAACACTATAACAGGCGCAGTAAATCCACAATCATTTAATCCGGGTATTCCTGCAACTCCTGGACAAGATGTGGCGAATAATGCAATTGATGACAATGGCGACGTGTTTGTTATTTTTTCTTCGGTACAGACTCCATTTTTAAATAATAAGCTGGCAAAGGTAAATCCAACATTCAATGGCAATATTTGGTTGGCACCAAGCCAATATAATTCATTGGTGGAAAACAGCAATAAAGCAAATTATACTGGATCAGGTTTACCAGGAGGTTCTTCCAATGGATTTAATTGTTTGGCTGTTAATGCTTCATTCCTTTACTATTACGACGGATTCAATCTTGCAGCTTATAATAAGATAAATGGAGTAAGAGTTGGTTTTACTACAATTGCCGGTCAAAATGTTCGTTCCCTCGGAGGGATAGCTGTTGATGATTGTAACAATGTGTATGTTGGTGCAGATAATTTGATCAGGTCTTTTAACTTCAATGGAAATGCTTTTACGGCATTGCCAAGTGTGAATGTGAACGCCCCCTCTCCAAATAAATTCATTTATGACCTTAAATTGGATAGGAATACAAATCTTCTCTATGCTTCAGGAAGTGGATTTGCAGGAGTTTTTACAGCCATTAATAGCCTGACCTGTACTAACAATCAATTCACGGTAACCAGTAATTGTAATGGAAATAATAGCAGTATCGCAGTTGCTTCTGTTTCTACCAATATTATTTCGCCACTGATTAGCTATACATGGTCAAATCCTGGAGGAACCATAAGTGTAACTTCCAATACTACAGCACTCACGAATACTTTGAATTTAACGAACGGTCCGTATACAGTAGCGATTCAGATCAATGCTCCTTGTGGACCTGTCTACGTAACTACATTGAATATTAATTGTATTCAACTTTGTTCGGTTGTGGCGACCGCAAGTACAGGTTGTAGTCAAGCAGGAGCTACCACCTCACTTGCAATTTCCGGAATTTCAGGTTACACGCCAGCGCCTACATTTAGTTGGATCGGACCTTCTTCATTTACATCCAACCTTCAAAATGTGAACTTTCTTAATAGTAATTCCTACGGCACTTATACTGTAACTGTTTCGAATGGAATATGCACTTTTACAACAACTGTTATTACAACGCCTGTTAGTCAGTTCACGCCTGTCATCACAAATAATTCACTGAAATGTTTTGGTGATAATTCTGGTACTGCTACAGTTAATATCAATGGTGGAACAGCACCTTTCACTTACACCTGGACAAGTTCACCTATACAAAATAATCAGAACGCAATAGGTCTTTCTGCAGGAGTGTATACATGTACAGCGACAGATGCATTCGGCTGTTCCTTTCAGGCCACCACTTCCATTATTCAGCCGCCTCCCTTGGGCTTAGTTATCAATTCAAATCAATTGATCAGTTGCGTTGGCAGCAGTGTGAATTTGTCGGGTTTAATAAACGGGGGAACTACACCCTATAATTTTTCTTGGATTGGGGGACCAAATACAATTTCTTATAATGTGATTGAATTCACTTCTGGAGTATATGAATATACCTTGAATATACTTGATGCAAACTCTTGTTCTATAAGTGCTGTCAGATCTATCACATTTACAAACCTTGCTTTACCAATTGACGTGAATAGTGTCATTACCTGCTTTGGCAGTATTGCAACATTCACAGCAACGGGTGGAGCAAATTATAATTGGCTTCCGTCAGGTGCAATTGGAAATACATTTTCACTTGTTGCAGTAAAGGATCAGACATTCATGGTTCTTGGAAATGACAATGGTTGTACGGGTTCGGCAATTGCTAATTTAATTGTAAATCCTTTGCCAACAGTAACTATGAATCCAGAATACGATCATGGCTGTGCTCCATTTTGTACTGATCTTAAATGTATCAGTACAAATTTCATAGTCCAGTTTAATTGGTTTGTGAATGATCTTTTGATCTCCTCAACTGGTTCTATATTTCATCATTGCTATGATCAAACCGGTACTTATAAAATTGATCTAAGTGTTACCGACAACAATGGATGTAAGAATATCAAGAAACCAATACAGATAACTGTTCATCCAAAGCCACAGGCTGATTTTACATTTCGTGGAAAATTAACTGAGGAAGATCCCGAAGTATATTTTACAGATCAAAGTTACAGCAACATATCGAATTGGTTTTGGTATTTTGGTGATGGAGGCGAAGCAGATCAAAAGAATCCTGAACATCGATTCAAAAAAGCCGGGATGTTCAATACATTTTTAGTTGTGACGAATGATTTTGGTTGTAAGGATACAACTCAAAAATTCGTTCATCTGAAGGAAACCTCAGCATTCTATATACCGAATTCTTTCAGTCCGAATGGAGATGGTATCAATGACTTGTTCTATGCTAAATCAAGTGGTGTGATAGATTTTGAAATCACAATTTTTGACCGCTGGGGTGAAAAAGTATTTGAGGCAATGGATATCAACAAAGCATGGGATGGAAGCTACAAGGGAAAACCTGCGAAAGAGGATACGTATACCTGGTTAGTGAAAGTTAGTTTGCTGGAAGAGAAGGCTAGGTCACTGTCAGGAACTGTAACATTGATTCGATAATATTCTTATTTCCCTTCCAATACTTCTACTGCCTTTTTGATACAATTATCATTCTTATTCAGAATTGGATAATATGCGTCCTTGTCAAACAGATTTCTTCCAATTAAGGCTTTGATCATGTGACCCAACCCGTTCTCATTTCCTGTGATTCGAGTGCCTGCTTTTTTGCTTAAAAGAAATGAATTCAATGCTTCAAATTCTTTAGTGCCGCAATTGAATTTATCAATGAATTCCGGAGCAGTTTTGTATTTCCGCATGTATTCAGCTCTCTTGCCGTCTGCATATTCAAAACAAAAAGAAGTAAGTACTCCGTAGTTGAACAAGGTATTCACAATAGGCGAGTATTTGGCCGAATCCAATGGCACAAAAATATCCGGAGCAATACCTCCACCAGCATAAACGATCTTGCCACCAGGCGTTTTGAATTGTTGCGTTTTATCCAATTTAATGCTGTCTTCATTGTATAATTCTCCTTTTTCATATCTGTCATACTCTTCATACATATAGGCATGCAGTCCTTTGTTATACGGTTTCTGAATGCATCTTCCGGTAGGAGTATAATAACGTGCAATGGTTAATCGAAAGGCTGAGCCATCCGGAAGATCCACCTGATCCTGCACCAAACCTTTTCCAAAACTTCTTCTGCCGATAATAGTTGCTCTGTCGTTATCCTGCAAAGCACCGGCCACGATTTCGCTTGCGCTGGCACTTCCTTCATCAATTAAAACAACGAGTTCTTTGTTCTCAAATCCACCTCTTGTACTTGCACTGTACATCTTTTTCGGATGCGCTCTTCCCTGGGTGTATACAATTTGCAGACCGTTAGCTAAGAATTCATCTGCCAGTTCAACTGCGGTCTTCAAGAATCCACCACCGTTTCCACGCAGATCCAATATCATTTTCTTCATCCCTTTTTTACTAAGGGAATTGAAGGCGTTGAGGTATTCATCATAAGTTGTTCCTGCAAACTTGCTGATCTTAATGTAACCAATATCCGGTCGAACGAGATAAGAGATATCGATGCTGTAAAGTGGAATTTTACCACGGGTAATATTGAAATCTAGCAGTTTTTTACTGCCAGATCTGAGAATACTGATCTTCACTTCTGTGCCGCTTGAACCACGAAGTTTGTCAAATACCAGTTTGTTTGTAATACCAACTCCGGCCATTACTTTTCCGTCAACTTTTATGACTTTATCACCGGCTCTTATTCCAAGTCGTTCTGACGGACCACCTTCAATTGGATTGATCACTCGTATCGTATCATTGTAAATATTGAATTCGATGCCGATCCCATCAAAATTTCCTTCTAAAGGTTCATTCACCGCTTCGAATTCTGACGCAGGAATATAATCGCTATGTGGATCCAGACTTCTAAGCATGGATGAAATGGTTTTGTTCTCTAATTGAACTTTATTCACTGTATCCACATACTGCATTTCAATATAATCGAGCAGATTGTTTATTTTTCCACCCGATCTCACCGGATTTTTGCTGGCAATTAAATTACTATCTGAACTGAAAGTTAGAAAGTATCCTCCTGCTATGCCTATTGCAAGTACAATCCCGAAATAGAAGGGAAGTAATACATTGTATTTTTTTTGATGATGTGGGTCGGAAGAATGCACGTTTATTTTTGTAAATTTGCTTTATGCTCACTGCAAAGGTAATTAATTACCGCAATTACATTTTAACATCGCTGGCATTTTTGCTTATTATAACAAGTGTGTTCTCTTTTGTCAGTTGCCGTAAAAAGAAGACAGCAGATCAGAGTCAGGCTGATCATCCTGTTCCTGCAGTTCCTGTTGATCTGGTCATCTATCCAAATGACCCCTTGAATTTTAAATTGCAGGGAATTGGTGGCTGGATGTATTTTAATGGTGGGGTGAATGGGATCATTATTTACCGTAAGTCGCAACAGGAGTTTGTTGCTTTAGAAAGAACTTCAACTGCTTTACCTGATAATGCTTCTGCAAAAGCTAAAGTTCAGAATGATGGATTCACTTGTCTTGATACCATTAGTGGTTCTAAATGGCAGATCATCGATGGTGTTGTAATGCAGGGGCCGGCTACCTGGCCTTTACGAGTTTACGGAACGAGTTTTGACGGAAATGTTTTAAGAGTGAGAAATTAATCTGCTTTTCGAGTATCATTTTTCCATTTCACTGTATTGATCAGATGAAGAACGTCTTTTCTGATATAATCGATCACGATCTTAAGTGAATCTACATTGGGAACGGAATTGAAATAAAGCGCGCCTCTTAAGAAATGTTTACTGCTGTCGGTCACATAGAACTGAAGCGAAGAAGCTGTGTTTCCCGCAATATCAAACATCAATCCGTACACTTTTGCACTGTCTCTTACAATGACAGATTCATCAAGACCAGTCGCTTTTATCTGATGTCGGTTCGCGAAGTTATGCGAGTCCTCAATGTAGCTCGAAACATTTTTATTTACTTCTTTATAACTCAAGTGCAGTGTTGCTCTGAAAGAAGGAAAATCAATATTGTACCAGCAAGGTTCGGCATTCTTATGGCGATCCGCGCTCACGCTGGTGTAAACGGGAATTTCAAATTGATAAGGGCAGATTGTGTCGAAGACACGGTATGTTTTTTCAGGAAAATAAATACGTGGAAAACCCTTTGGCTTGGGAGAGTAAACCGGATCATCATCGTTATTACAGGAAGTAAAAGTAAGAACGGAGACAAGCGTAGCAATAGATAGGATCGATAGTGTTTTTTTCATTTTTTCTCAATAAGGAAGGTCACCTGAACCACTTGTATCATTATTTTTTGAAGAATCATTTCTGCTATTGAGCAAAGTAAAATTTTCTGCGAGGATCTCGGTCATATATTTTTTATTTCCTTCTTTATCTATCCATTGCTTGGACTGTATTTTACCTTCCAGATAGATCTGAGAGCCTTTTTTTAGAAGTTTGGAAGCATTTTCTGCAAGTCCACGCCACATAACAATGTTATGCCACTCTGTTTGTTCGGTCTTTTGGCCATTTTTATCCTTATAATACTCAGTGGTAGCCAGGCTAAAGGATACTTTAGCAATATTATTTTCGAAATACTTTATTTCGGGGTCTTTGCCCAGATTTCCGATCAGAATTACTTTGTTCACGCCACTCATTCCACTAAAATACAAGTATAATCAATAAAGGAATGAGATTTTTAGTGGGATTGAACTAAAAATTAACATTCATTATCAGCATTTTGCGTATAAATAGAGAATAAATTTTGTTGGGGCAGAAAAAAGCAGTAATTTCGCACTCCGTTTTTTGAACAAGTGTGCAAATTGATCGATTGAAGAAAACAGAAAGTTTTCAACAATATTTCATTAAAAATTTGGATTTAATGAAAAGAGTATGTAATTTTGCACCCCGTTTTAAATGAAGAGAAGGATTTTGAAGGGAAGTACGAGAGTGAAAAACGGTTGAAATTCTGATTTTTTTTAGACCCCCGAAAGGGAAGGATAAATAGAAATAAGACGTTCATTGAAATTCTGATAGATTAAATGATAGCAAGTGATAAGGACTTTTGCGATGTGATATCAGCAAGAGTAGTATTAAAGAGAATCACACACGCTTTTAAGGTCAATTTATTGACTTTACAAAGTACCCTGAGGGATGAGTTAACAGACAATTAACGATTCCTATAAGATTAATTCTATAATAAGAAAGAATCAGCCAGTATGGAAGCAAGATAATTTTCAAAGTACATGAACTTTATCTCCATACGGAAGGAATCAAACTTTTTTTTACAATGGAGAGTTTGATCCTGGCTCAGGATGAACGCTAGCGGCAGGCTTAATACATGCAAGTCGAGGGGCAGCGGGAGTAGCAATACTTGCCGGCGACCGGCGCACGGGTGCGTAACACGTATACAATCTGCCTTTTACTGGGGAATAGCTCGGAGAAATCCGGATTAATACCCCATAACAGCGGGGATGGCATCATCCCTTCTTGAAAGCTCCGGCGGTAAAAGATGAGTATGCGGCTGATTAGCTTGTTGGTGAGGTAACGGCTCACCAAGGCAACGATCAGTAGGGGATCTGAGAGGACTACCCCCCACACTGGTACTGAGACACGGACCAGACTCCTACGGGAGGCAGCAGTAAGGAATATTGGACAATGCCCGCAAGGGTGATCCAGCCATGCCGCGTGCAGGAAGACGGACCTATGGTTTGTAAACTGCTTTTGAACTAGAGAAAACCCCCTTACGTGTAAGGGGCTGATAGTATAGTTAG
>Ga0154020_10000399_pt1 | contig 52357 bp, 41 predicted proteins | sample Klosneuvirus_201_FD_109709 | JGI IMG/M metagenome (GOLD analysis project Ga0154020, IMG submission 109709) | Active sludge microbial communities from wastewater, Klosterneuburg, Austria - Klosneuvirus_20160825_MG | ecosystem: Engineered > WWTP > Aerobic digester > Activated sludge | place... | reverse complement strand
CCAGCGTATGGCTGATGAGCACCACCGCCACGCCGCTGTGCTTCAGCCGCTCCACCAGCCCCAGCACCAACGCCGCCTGCGCCACACCCAAGGCGGCGGTGGGTTCATCCAGCAGAATGACCCGGGGGGAAAACAACATGGCGCGCGCAATGGCCACACATTGCCGCTGTCCACCGCTGAGCGCGCCCACCGGTTGGTGCACGTCCGGGATGGTGATGCCCAGCTCCAAAAGCACCTGCCGCGCGCGGTGTTCCATGGCGGGTTCATCCAACAAGCCGTGCCGGGTGATTTCCCGCCCCAGAAAAAGGTTGGCCACCACGTCCAGGTTGTCACACAGCGCCAGGTCCTGGTGGACGGTCTCCACGCCCGCGGCGCGCGCCTGCGCGGGTCCCGCAAACACCACCGGCGTTCCGCCCAGCTTCACCTGGCCCACGTCCGGCGCGTGCACACCACACAAGATGCGCACCAGCGTGGACTTGCCCGCACCGTTGTCCCCCACCAACGCCAGCACCTGCCCGCCGGGGAGGTCCACGTTGATGTCTGCCAGCGCTTCCACCGCGCCAAAACGTTTTCCCACGCCGTGGAGGGACAACACCGGCACGCTCACTGGATCCCCGCGGCCTTGCACGCCTCAGCCAGCTCCGGCGTGCAAATGTCCGCCGCCTTCCAGAAGCCATCCTTGACCACGGTGTCCTTCACGTTGGCCCGCGTCACCACCACCGGCGTGAGCAACGCCGAGGGCACCGCTGCCGCCCCATTGTGGGTGCGTGACGTGAGTGCGGCGTGGGTGAGCGGTCCTTGCGTGTTGCGCAGCGCAAACGCCAGCTCGGCGGCAAGTTGGGCCTCCGGGCGGATGGCCTTGTAGATGGTGAGGGATTGTTCCCCCAGCAGGATGCGTTGGATGGCGGCCAGCTCGGCGTCCTGCCCGGTGACGGGTGGCAGCGGCGTGACGCCGGCGGCCTTGAGCGCGGCAATGGCGCCCCCGGCCGTCCCGTCATTGGCCGCGTAGACCCCATCCACCTTGTTGCCGCGGGCGGTGAGCGCCTGCTGCATCTGGTCACGCGCCTTGTCGGGGGACCAGTCGGGCGTGTCGTATTCGCCGGCCACGGTGACCTTCCCCAGCAATGCGGCGCGCGCGCCCTTCTTGAACAGAGACGCGTTGTTGTCCGTGGGGGAGCCGTGGATGAAGACCACAGCGGGCTGCACCTTGTCTCCCAACATCCCCAGCAGCGCTTCGCCCTGCAGCTGGCCCACGCGTTCATTGTCAAAGGAGATGTACGCCGAGAGGTGTGCGGTGTCCCGGATGAGCCGGTCATACGCAATGACCGCCACGCCGCGCGCATGCGCCAGCTCCACAATCCCCGCCGCCGCCACCGAATCCACCGGGTCCAACACCAGGACCACCGCCCCGTTGGTGAGCGCTGCTTCGGCCTGCTGGCGCTGTTGTCCCACGTCCTGGTTGGCGTTGCTGTAGAGGATGTCCTGCGGGCGCATCCCCAACGCCACCAGCCGGTCCCTGAACGCCGGCCAGTCCTGGGTTTCATACCGCGCGGTCTTGGATTCCGGCAGCAGCAGCGCAATCTTCTTTTCCGCCGCGGGCTGTTTGCACGCCGCCAAGGCCAACAGACCCGCCGCCCACAGCCGCCAACGCATGGTTCACCTGCTTGTGTGAAAGAGGAAGGACTACAACCCCGCCACCAGGTGCAAGACCAACCACGCGCCGCCGGCCACGCACAACCCGGCGCCCCCCAGCAGCGCCACGCCGGCCAGGCCCGCCAGGACAAACGGTGGGGACTGGACCACCACAAAACGCGGCGTCTTGCGCAGCCCGGGCGTGGGAAAGGCCCCCACCACCGCAGGTTGGGTCAACGCTGCGCGCGCCAGCACCGCCGCCACCGCAGCACCCGCGCTGGCCAGCACCACCACCGCGCCGCCGGCAAGCACGCCCAGAGACCCAGCCAGCCCAAGCCAGCCGGAGCCCGCTTTTTCCGGCGTCACCGCGCTGGATTGTGGACCGGGTGGTGGTGACGCAACCACGGGAGCCGCGTCTGCCTGCGGGCAGGCCGGGGCCACACCGCCTCCGCTGGCCAACATGCGCAGCGCCGCGGCCATGGCGTCACCCAACGCGTCTCCACACACCGGTGCGCGTCCTTCCACAAAATGCCCATCCGCCAACACCACCTGGCGCATCCGGACGTCACCGTTTTCCCGGCGCACCACCAGCAGCGCGTCCACATCCAAGACCGCAAGGTCGGTGCTCACGGGGGACAACACCGCCATGGTGCACGCCGCATCCGCGCACGCCAGCAGTGCATCCTGCCGCGCGGGGGGCATCACGCTGTCCAGGCCGGGCCCCGCAATGATGTTGCCGGTCAACACCCCAGCCAGCGCGGGCCCCAGGTCTGCCCGTGGCGTGGGTACGCCGGGCGCGGCCAGGGCAGCCCCGCCCACCAACACCAAGATGGTTGCCGCACCCAGACGCACCCGTCCCCCTGCCAACCGCGCTGTTTGTTCCTCTTAGACTTTTACATGTGTGGCCGGGTCTTCCACCACCTGCCGCACCACTTCCAGGGACTGCGCGCAGTACAGCCCGTCCTCGGTCCGTTCATCCAGCGTGTATTTCACCTGGGCCACCGTGCGGGTCACCGCGTTGCCGTCATGGTCCGCCTCCACCGCGCGGTGCACGCGCCCCACCACCGCAAAGATGGGGATGTTCCCGTATTCATAGAGGTGGTGGTAGGCGGCGTCCATCTTGAGGCTGCCCAGGTTGGCAATGAACATGGACGCGTACATGGGGTCTGGCCGCGTGTACGCGTCAGGCAACAGGTTCCAGTCATAAAGCCCCGTTTGCAGGCGCAACAGCAGGCGGATGATGGGGCCTGGCAGGGCCAGCACCAGGCGCAGCTCCTTGTCCACGTGGCTCTTCTCGTCGCTGCGGCCGGTCTTGAGGTCCCCGGCCAGGGCGGCCATCAGCTCTGTGAATGTGTGCTGCGGGCTGAACTCCCGCTTGAGCACCACAATGGGCGCATCATCCCGCAACGCCTTCTTGGCGCTGTAGCTCACCCAGATGCCCTTGCGCTGGTAGAGCCGGCCGCCGGCCACAAAACGGTTGAGCCGTGGGCGTTGTTCCAGCACCTGCAGCACGCCGTAAAGGAACACGTGGAACAACGTGCAGCGTGTGCCCAGCCGCGCGCTTTGTTCCTCCAGCCACGGCATGGTGCGGTCCAGGTTGAGCGTCTGGGAAAAATAGACCGCGCTTTCGTTCCGGGTGCGCATGATGAACGGCATGATCTGCCGGTAGGCCGGAACGTCCCGGCACAGCGTCCCATCACGGCGGCTGAACAGCGGCATGCGCAGGACAGCGTGGAAGCTCCAGGCCACGCCGCGCAAGCTCCGCAGGCGGCCGGGTGGGGTTGACCCCAACGCCGACGTGGCCAGCATGCGCTCAAGCTTGACAACCCGCTGGCCTGCCCCTACGCGCGCCTACCTATGACTACCTCCCGTTTCTGTTTCCAGCCCCGCCTGGGGCTCCTTGTGGCTGCGGTGGTGACCGCGTCCGCGTGCACCGGCACCGGCGGCAGCACCTCCAGCTCCTCCTCTTCTTCAACCGGGGGGGCCAGCGGCGGCGGCAGCTCCGGCGTGGTGGGTTCCTCCTCCCGCGCCAGCAGTGGGGTGAGCACCGCCAGCAGCGTGGCTGGCAGCAGCCAGGGTGGAAGTTCGGGAGTGGCCTCGTCCTCCCGTCCCGGAAGCTCTTCCGCGGCCTCGGGTGGGGTCTCCAGCAGCGTGGGTGGCTCGTCGGCGGGAGGGTCCTCTGGCGTGGTGGTGAGCTCCAGCGTGGGCGGTGGTTCTTCCGGTGTGGTGGTGAGCTCCAGCGCGGGCGGTTCTTCCGGTGTGGTGGTGAGCTCCAGCGCCGCCGGTGGTTCTTCCGGTGTGGTGGTGAGCTCCAGCGCCGCCGGTGGTTCTTCCGGCGTGGTGGTGAGCTCCAGCGCGGGTGGTGGTTCGTCCGGCATGGTGGGTTCATCGTCGGGCGGCGTGAGCAGCAGCGGCGGCACCGGTTTGAGCGTCCAGTTGCTGCAGCTGAGTGACTGGCACTGCCAGGTGGACCGTACCAGCCTGCGCATTGGCGCCGCGGATGTGCCGGTGGGCGGGGCGGATGTGCTCAAGGCCTATTTCACCGCGGACCGCGCGGCCAACCCCAACACCATCCTGGTCACCGGGGGTGACGAGTTTGGCGCGTCCCCGCCGCTGTGCAGCCGTTTTGAGGAACGCCCCGCGGTGGAGATCCTCAACAGCCTGGGGCTGCGGGTCAACACGTTTGGGAACCACAACTGGGACCGCGGCAACACGCACCTGCAGGACATGATCAACCTGGCCACCTACGAATATGTGAGCGCCAACCTGGACGGCCTGACTGGCCAGCTCAGCGGTGTCATCACGCCGTTCCACATTGAGACCATTGGCGGGGTGCAGGTTGCGTTTGTGGGCATCACCAACGTGGACGCCCCGTCCCTGGTGTTCCCGGGCCGCATGGGGACCATCACCGTGAAGAACATGGCAGACAGCGCCGCCGCCGCCATGGCCGCGCGCCAGGCCGCCGAGACTGCCGGCGCCACCGTGTTTGTGGCGTTGGTGCACATGGGCGCCACCGGCGCCACCGCCGGGGTTCCGGTGGGACCGCTGCTGGATTTTGCCAACCTGGTGACCGGGTTTGACGTCATCCTGGGTGACCACACCAACATTGAGGTCAACACCACCATCAACGGCCAGCTGGTCAGCGAGGCGTACTCCGCCGGCAAGAGCTACGGGCGCATCCAGCTGGACCTCAACCCCACCACCCGGCGCGTCGTCGCCAAATCCGCGGTGCTGGTGCCCACCATTGCCGCCAACGTCACGCCGGACACCACGGTGGAAGCGGTGCTGGGTACCTACCGTACCCAGCTGCGCGCGGACTTTGACGTGGTGGTTGGCCAGGTGAGCGGTACATTCACCCGGGATGGCACCGCCGAACGCCGCACCGAGGTGGCCATTGGCGACCTGGTGGCGGATTCCATGTACTACAACTATCCCTCCGCCGAATTTGCCATCATCAACGGCGGCGGCATCCGCGCCCCCATTCCCAGCTCCTACGTTCCGGCCAACACGGGACTGGTTCGCACCGGTTGCAGCGTGGCCACGCCCTGCACGGTGGTGCGCGGGGACATCTATTCGGTGCTGCCGTTTGGCAACGGGATTGCCTTGCGCACCGTCACCGGCGCCAAGGTCTGGGAGATTCTGGAACACGCCGTGGACACCGCGCCGCAACGTGCGGGTCACTTCCTGCAGGTGAGCGGCCTGTTCTACCAGTATGACGTGGCCCGCCCGGTCTACAGCCCCACGGTGCCCGGCAGTGGCCGTATCATCAACGCCTGGAAGATCATCTACGTGGATGACGGCATGGGCGGTTTCACCCAGGCGTTGGAACCCATCCCCAATGATCTGACGCGCACCTACGTCATGGCCACGTCAGACTTCATCAACGCCGGTGGAGACGGCTACGGTATGTTGGCCGGTGCCTGCCTGGCGCCGGATTGTGAAATCCAGCCGGAGCTCATGGCCGAAGTGTTGGAGGGCTGGGTGGACTACCTGAGCATGAACTTTGGCGCGGTTGCCCCCTTCACCGAAAACCGCGTGGCTCCCACCGCGCAGCTGGTCATCAACGAGGTGGCCCCGGACATCACCGTGGCCAACGGCGGGGACCTCATGGAACTCAAGGTGGTCAACGGCGGCAGCCTGCAGGGTGTCACGTTGTGGGAAGGCATCCAGGGCGGCGTGCGCCTGGGTTCGCTCACCACGGCCACCGAATCATCCGCCAGCGCCATGGCGGCCACCGGGGACCTGGTGGTGGTCCACTTCAACAACGCCGCCACGGTCACCGAACGCCTGGCCAAGGACGCCTGCACCGAGGTTGCCCCGGCGTGTTTCCCCGGTGCGTTGGACATTGCCCTGACCCCCACCGCCGCGCTGGTCCACAGTGACCGGGTGTTGCTGGCCCGCGGCCCCACGCGTCCCGGTGAGACGGCACCCTCCGGACCCATCCAGGACGCGGTGAGCGTGTTCCACCAGACCCTCAACCTGGCCACCTGGGACAATGACCTGCAGACCCTGCAGGGTGTCACCCAGTGGACGCCCGCCAACTGCGGCGGCGCGCCGTGTGTCTCCGGCGGTGCCGCCCCCAACGCCGAAAGTGTGAGCGTGGACTGGACCACCGTGGGCACGTTGTCCACCGGCAACACGGTCCAGCGCCGCACCGCCGTGGGCATGACGCCTGCGGTGGCCGTGGACACGCACGCCGCGGGTGACTGGACGCTGGCCCCCGGTACCCTTGGCGCGGACAATCCCAACTGAGTGGTTGAGACCAGCATGACCCAACGCACCTTCCCCCGCCGCCCATTGCGCTTCATGGTGGCGGCGGGGGTGGTCTTGGGTGCCAGCCTGGACGTGCTCTCCCACGGCGGCATTGGCATCCCCCAACTGTCCATCCAACACCCCGGCGTGGGGGTCATCCTGGACGTGGGGGATGCCGGCGCGTTGGTGCGCTGGGAAGATTCGGACCCGGATGACAACGCCAACCTGGCGCTGGCGCTCAGCCCCAACCTGCAGGACGGCGTGGGGGCCGTCCCCATCATTGCGGGCCTCCCGGAAGATTGTGACCCGCAGGACGGCGGTCCCGTGTTCACCGGCGTGGTGGATGGCGGGGACCCCGCGGCGTTGTCCCGCGCCCAATGTGGTCCGGTGACCAGCGACTGCACCGCCCTCAACGACTGTTACCGCCTGGGCGGCGCGGGGCTTCCCACCGGCGTGTACTGGGTGTTTGGCGCGCTGGATGATGACCGCGGGGACGGCATCCCGCCGGATGTGGTGTACGCCCAGAGCGCGGGGGTGGTGCGCGTCACCAACCCGGGGGACAACGTGCCGCCGGTGGTGCTGCTGTTGGAGCCGGATGGCGTGGGTGACGTGGTGGACACCTGTTTCCACGTGCGCTGGGTGATGGATGACCCGGATGACAACGCCACGCTGGAGCTGTGGTTGCAGCGTGTGGACGGCGTGATGGAGCAGCTTCCCCAGAGCCCGGTGGCCCGGGATGACGGCGTCACCGGGATGGACGTGGATCTTTCCGCAGTGCCGGACCTGACGCAGTGGCGGGTGTTTGCGCGTGTGGATGACGGGCACCGCGCGCCGCTGCAGGTGCAATCTCCGGGGCTCATCACGCGGTATGTGGGACGTGGGCAGGACGGGGGCTGCACCGCGCGCCCGCCAGTTGACGATGGTGGTCCGGGGGTGGATGCAGCAGCGGAACCGGACGCGGCCATGCAGGACGCTGGCGGCGGTGATGGGGATGCCGCTCCGCCGGCGGACGCCGCGGTCACCTCGGGGGACGCGGCGGTGGCTCCAGACAGCGCAGTGCCAGACGCTGCCGGCCTGGAAGACGGCGGGGCCGGTGGCGGCGGGGATGCGGGACAGCCGGACCCCCCGGTGCGCTGCGGTGGGAACCACGTGGCGCGCCCCGGTGGGCCGTGTGGGGCTTTGACCGCGGCGCTGTTGATGGTCATGGTGCGGGCGCGGAGGCGGGCGTGGCGCTCAATGAAGCTTGGATGAATCGGCTGAGGCAGCGGGTGGACAACCTGGTGAAGTCCACCACGTCACTGCCCACACTGTTGGACCCCGTGGCGGCGGGAACCCGCGCGGCGGCACCGGGAAAACCGGCGGATTCTGAGGAGATGATGTTCCAGGCGGCTGCACGGGACTATGCGCAGATACGGCAGCTGGCCCGCAGCGGAACGCCGGTGGCCGCCACCGAACCCCTGCTGGCCGAATGGCGCGCGCGTTACCCGCAGGCGTGGTCCCGGGAAATCCAGGAGCGCGCCGACGAGCTGGACGGCATCTTCAAGCCGCTGCTCAACGGCTGAGCGTCACGGGATGGCCAGCATCGTCACGGTGAGGTCAAACACCCCGCCGTTGAGGGACGCGCTGGAACCGGGATAGCTGCCCAGCACCAGCAGCACCGTGGTTTCGGCACCAGGGTTGTCAAACAGCAACGTCTCCGGGTCACCTTCCACGCCGTCATCACTGGACTCCAGGCACTGGTTGGTGCTGGTGCAGGTGGCGGGGTCTTTGAGGTTGAGCACCAGGTCAAACGTGTCTGCCACGGGCGTGGCCACCACGCGCAGCCGGCGGTTGGCGGGGATGGTGATCTGGAAGACGCGGTCCGGGCCACCCTGCGCGCGGCACAGGCCGGGGACCGCAATGGGGTGGTTCACGGCAAAACCCATCGTGGTGAGTCCCAGGAGCGTGCCGGCGGTGAGCACCTGCGGTGCGCTGCACGTTTCCCCGCCGCCCACCGGGGTCACCACGTCCGCGCGAATGGAGAAGCCCCCGGTCTGCCCCACCAGGTAGCTGTCCACAATGACGTAGAAGGTCTTTGCGGCGGCGGTGTTGTTGACCACGTCCACGGCTTCCGGTTCGCCGCCCGCGCCCGCATCCGCCCGCGCCACGCAGGTGGGAGACTGCACGCACGCGGCACCGTCCACCACGCTGAGCGTGGGATCAAACGGCGCCACCGGCGTCAACGTGACGCGCCAGGTGGTGTTGGCCGGGACGTTGACCGCGTAGACCACGTCACGCCCGTCGGTGAGCTGGCACTGGCTGCCCAGGGTGTAGTCATTGGTCTTTCCCACGGTGGTCTGGTTGTTGAGCGGGGTGCCCACGGTGAGCTGCTGGGCCAGCGCGCAGGTGTCCCCGCCGGTGTTGACGCCGCCTGACGAGGATGAAGCACCCCCCGCACTGGAAGACGTCACCGCGGCGGAGGAAGAGCTGTTGGCTGTGCTGGAGCTGCCTGTGGCGCTGCTGCTGGATGCCTGGATGCTGCTGGATGGCAACGCTGCGCTGGACGCCGTGGTGCCGCTGGATGGTGCCGCGCTGGAGCCACCGCCCGACGCCACCAAGGACGCCGAGGACCCGCCGTTGGATCCCGCCGCGCTGGTGGCGCCCACCGAAGACGCGGTGCCCACCGACGATGCCGAGCTTGCAAGGGAAGACCCGCCCGTCCCGCTGCCCCCGGAGCTGCCCACACCCCCGGAGCTCAACCCACCGCTGGCCCCGCCGCTGCTGGAGCCCCGGCGGAACCCGCCCGAACTGCTGCTGCCGTTCGTCTCGTCGGTGGTGGTGGGGTCCGGGCAACCCACAAGGACCGCCCACGCCAACAGCCCGGTTGTCCACGTTCCACCGCCAAAACGCCTGGTCATGACCGCCACCTGTTTCTTGCCGAGAGAAAAGCTGTTGAGGGGGCGGCGGGTTAGCTGGCGCGGCAGCCGTTTTCCATCCCCACGTTGTCCGCCGGTTGGTTGCCGTAGCGCGTCCCAGCCAGGCCGCGGCCCGTGTGTGACGCTGTGTGCCAAACGGGTGCCAGAAATGTGGCAAACCCGCGCCAATCCTTTTGATTTAGGCGTTTGCGTCAGGCAACGTCAGTGCATCCAACCCCCTTGCGTGGGCGGTGCATGCCAGATCCGATCTCCGGTGGTCCCAAGCCACCGTTGCCCAACCTGCCCGGTGTGCAGCCCAACACGCGGGTTGGCACCAGCACACCCACGGTGACGGCGCCGGCCGTGGCCTCCGGCCAGGTTGAAGACCCCATTCGTGACGTCATGGACCGCACGCGCAACGCGGTGACGCCGGGGAACCTGCCGGCGTACAACCGCAGCCTGGGGGGCACGCCCAACAACGGCGGGGTGCGCAGCCTGGATTTGCGCCTGGACGCGGATGGCGCCGGCATCCGGGGACGCCGGGAGGACACGCTCCCCAACGGCACCCGCGAACGCACCGGGTCCGTGGTGCTGGACCGTGGCGGCGCGCAGGTGGACGTGGGCAGCCGCACGGATGTGCGGGGCAACGGGACCGCCAACGTACGCAACAACACGCTCAACGTGCGGCTGGGCGCCAATGGCGTTTCCGGCGGCGCCACCCACCGGGACACGCTGGAGGTGGATGACCTCAACGGCAACTTCCGGCGCCGGGACCGCGGCGGGGAGTTCAGCGTCTCCGGCGGCATGTTGGGGTTCCGTGGGGATGGCACCAGCGAGCACCGCAGTGCGGATGGCAACGCCACCAACCTGCGCGGTGCCGTGGATGGACACGTGGACGCCAACAGCGTGCGCCTCAACGCAGACGGGCGCGTGGAGAACGTCACGCCCACCGGCCGCACGGACCTGGGGGGCGGCGTCACGGTGACCCGGGACCGGGACGGCAATGGTGCGGCGGACGTTCGCGGGGACGGGAGCATCACCCGCGGCGGCGTGACCTGGGGTGGCGCTGGTGGCGCGCGCACCAACACCGACGGCAACCACGGCTTCAATGCGGCAGTGACCCGCGGTGAGACGCGGGATGATGGCGCGCTCAACCTGCGCGGCGCGGTGGACCTGGGGGTGACGCCCACCGGTGGCCGCCTGGCGGTGGAAGGGCGCGTGGAGGACATCACCGCCAACCGCCGGACGGATGCGGGCGGTGGCCTCACGGTCACCCGGGATGGGGACATCCAGACGCTGGAGGTGCGCGGGGATGCACGCACCACCGCCGGGGACGTGACCTGGGCGGGCAACGGCGGGCTTCGCGCGGGGAACACACCTGGTGGTGCATTGACCGTGGAGCGCAGTGAGACCCGCACCGACGGAACGGTGGTCTTGCGCGGCGGTGTTGACGCAGACGCGCAGGGCGTGCGGCTCAACGCCAACGGAGAACACGTGAGCGTGGTGGAGGGCACCCGCACCACCGACCGTGGAAACGTCACGGTGAACGCGGGAACCACCACGGTGGACGTCAACGCCGAGGTGATACGCACCCGGGAAAAAGACGGCGAGCGGGTGGAAATGGGCGGCCGCGGCGGCGTCACGGTGGCCGAAGGTGAGGTCACCGGGGCGTTGGGCGGCGGCTATTCGGACCAGCGCACCGAGGGGGACACCACCACCACGCGCGTGGCAGACGCCACGGTGCGGGGCAGCACACGCGGGACGGTGGGCGCCAACGTGCGCGGCGGCTACGGCCGCACCAACCCGCAGGGACGGCTGGAGCTGCGGGCGGATGGGGACGCAACACTGGGCCCGGGGCGCAACTTCAACGCCAACGGCGGCGCGGACTTCCTCAAGGCAACGGAGAAGGACGACGGAGCGGTGACCTGGCGTGGCGGCGTGCGCACCAATGGCGGCCTGCCCACGGCCACCGTGGTTCGGGACTCCCAGAACGCCGAGACCGGCCGGTCCAACACGGTGGAATGGCGCGGGGACTTCCTCAACGCCAACGGGACGCTGCGCGGCGCAGACCGCGTGACCACGCCAGACGGCGGCGCGCGGGAACGCGGCGTGACGCTGGAGGTGGATGCGGCCAACCGCACCGCCGGCGTGGGCGTGGTGGTGTCCAACACCGCGGCCAATGGCAGCGGCAGTGACTGGGGAGCGTCGGTGGATGGACGCGTGGGCGGCAACGGCGTCAATCCCGGCGGGGGCCTCGGCGTGGAGCACACCCTGCGCGCGGGGGATGGAACCGCGTTGCGTGGCAGCGGGCGGGTGGAGGCGGATTCGGCGGGATTTTCTGTGGCCGCGGCGTTGGATGAGACGCTGGAGAACAACGCCAGCCACGGCGTGGCCGGCCGCGTGGGGTTGGGCGCCAACGGCGTGGAGGGCGCGGTGGCGCGCACGCGCACCAATGAGACGGGCTCCCGCACCGAAAGTTTTGGCGTGGGCCATGACGGCGTCACCGCGGGCCTTTCCACCACCGACCCGCGCGGCAACACGCTGGCCGGCACGGTGGGCGTGGGCCGCAACCAGGTGTTGGGGTCCCTTGGAACGGTGACCCGCACGGACACCACCGCCACCTCCACGGATCTTCGCGCGGGGTTCAGCCGCACCGGCGTGGACGCCATGGTGGCGCGCGCGCACGAATGGCAGGGGAAGCTTGGGACCATGTCCCTGTCCGGCGCGGGCCGCGTCACCGTGAGCCGCGAATGTGTGGATGAAGGCCCGGTGACCGACGTGGAGGCCCTCAAGGACCTCCACCGGGTGACCTACAAGGGAACACGGGAGCTGGGCGCGGGAGCGGGTGGCGGGCTGCGCGTGGGCGTGGTGACCGCCGGTGTCTCCGGCATGGCCCAAACCGGCCGTGAGGTCATCTACGTCACCCACCTGACGGCGGAGGCCGCGGCCAAGGCGTCGGCCAACCCGCCGCCACCGCCAGACCTGGCGCGCCCGTTGGAGCTGCGCACGTTTGACACATTGAGCGTGCGGCAAAAGGGCAAGTTCACGCTGAGCGCGGATGTTGGCGCGTACGGCGTGAGCGTGGGTGGCCGGCTTACGTTTGAAGGGGACACCACGCTCAGCGTGACGCGCCTGGCAGACAGCCGGGTGCAGGTGACGCTCACCCCGCAGCATGTCCGCAGTGTTGCGGCAGAGGCCCGCGCGGTGGTGGCCATGGTGGGCGTGGAAGGCTCCAAGGCCCACGCGTTGAGCCAGACGTTTGAGTTTGACCTGTCCACCGCGGCGGGCCAGCGCGCGTATGAACGTGCCTTGGACGGTGAGATGCCCGCGGTGCCGGTGGACCTCACGCTCAGCCGCGCCGCCGAGGCGGTGGACGCGGTGCAAACGGCCAACGCCACGTTGCCTGCCGGGGTGAAGGTGGTGGGCATTGGTGTGGAGGACACCCGCCGCATTGTGCGCAGCTGGAGCGTGTCCTGGGCGTTTTTGTCCAATGAGGGCAGCAACACCAACAGCGTGACGGAGACGCGCCGCGCGGTGCACGGCAACGTCACCACCGCGCGCACCGCCAGCATTGAACGCGCGGTGTCCACGTGGTTCTCCGGGACCGAGCGCGTGGGGTTGTTCTCCACGGTGTCCACCCGGACCGACCGGGATGACCAGGGTGGGTTGCGCACGGCGTTCCAGGATTTGCTGGTGGGCTGGCGTTTTGATGACGAGAAGAACAGCGGAAAAGAGTTCAACCAGGAGACGCTGCCGGAGCTGAGGACTGCGCTGGGCTGGTCGCTGCAGGAGCTGCCGGAGGATTCGGTCAAGGAACGGCGCACCATGGCCGTGGAGCTGCGGCTGACCGAGGCCCACCTGGACACGCTCACCAGCAACCCCCAGGCAGTGCAGGCCGCGGCGCGGGAAGCTGGCGTGGACGACATGTTCAGCCGGAATTTCAACCGCGCCATGTAGGGTGCCCAGGCCGCGGCGGACAAAGCGCACGCGGTTCAAAAGTTCATGGAGACCCTGGGCATGCGCGCGCTGGGGACGTTGGTGCGCGCGCTTCCGCGTGACGCCACGGTGGTGCAGGTGCAGGCCACCGGATACCAGGAGGCGCTCTCCGAAGGGCAGGGCGTGGTGGGCCGCTTTCCTGAGGCGCCCAAGCCCGAAGAAGGCCGCAAGGGCATCATGGACCGGTTCCATGATGTGTGGGGTGCGCACCAGAAGGTCACCGTGGCGTTGGCCCGGCTGCTGCGGGATGACGTCATGGACCAGGGCAGCCGGGATGCGCTGCGGGGCCAACTGGAGGAGACCCGCCGCGGCCTGGCGTTGGCCATGGACTTCACCGGATGGACGGTGGAGGAACGCCGCACGCTCCATGATGAATGCCTGAGCAGCGGCTGGGTGAAGGATGAGGCGCTGCTGCGCGTGCTGGAGAAGGCCGGGATTGATGACCCGGACGCGTGAACGCGTCAGCAAGGCCCGCGCGCGTTTGAAAGCGCGTGGTCAGCGCAATGCGGCGCGCACGGCGTCCAGCGTGGCATCCACCTCCACCACCTGATCCCCCGCCAACGCCTGCCCCACCACGGGCAACATCACCGCATCCGGGTCTTTGAGGACGTGGCCGGTGAGGATGCAGGTCACGGTGCTCTCTCTGGAGACCAGCCCGTTCTCACGTGCCTTCTTCAAACCTGCCAGCGCGGCGGCGCTGGCCGGCTCACACCCAATGCCGCAACGGTCCAGGGTGCGCTTGGCGGTGAGGATCTCGTCGTCACTGACGTCCAGCACCGCGCCCTGGGTCTTCTCAATGACCACCCGCGCCTTGTCAAAGCTCACCGGGTCACCAATGCGTATGGCGCTGGCCACCGTGTCTGCCTTCACGGTCTCCCGACGAGAAAAGCCGGTGGCAAAGCTGCGGGCAAACGGGTTGGCGCCCCGGGCCTGCACGCCAAGGATGTGCGGGACCTTGGGGATCCACCCGGCCGCGTGCGCTTCCAGCATGGCCTTCCCCACCGCCGAGGTGTTTCCCAGGTTCCCCGCGGGCAGCACAATCCAATCCGGCGGGTTCCACCCCAGGTCCGCCAGCAGCTCCCAGCCAATGGTCTTTTGCCCTTCAATACGGAACGGGTTGACCGAGTTGACCAGGTAGATGCCCAGCGCATCACACGCCTGGCGCACCAGGGCCATGGCGGCGTCAAAGTCCCCGCGCACCTGCAACACGCGCGCGCCGTAGGCCAACGTCTGCGCCAGTTTGGAGAGGCTGATCTTCCCGGATGGCACAAACACCACTGCCTGCATCCCGGCGTACGCCGCGTAGGCCGCCAGGGATGCGCTGGTGTTCCCGGTGGATGCGCAGGCCACGGTGGAGGCCCCCAACATGCGTGCGGCGGTCATGGCCAGCGTCATGCCGCGGTCCTTGAAGGAGCCGGTGGGATTGTCGCCTTCATGTTTGAAGGACACCGCGTCCACGCCGGCAAACGCCGCCAACCGGCCGTGGGCGTACAGGCGCGTGTTTCCCTCGGGGAGGGACACCACATGGGCGGGGTCCACCGTGAGCAACGCTTCCCTGAACCGCCACACTCCACTGCGGTCCAGCCCACTGCGTGCGGGAAGACGCGCATCAAAGAAGGCTGGCGTCAATGCACGCAACACCGCGGCGTCACGTTCCACCGCCAGCAGCGCTCCGCAGTCACACGTGTAGCGCACCACGTCCACCGGGTAGCGCGCGTTGCAAGAAACACATTGAAGCCATTCAGGTTTCATGCGGCGCGGGCTCCCTGCGGGCTCAGCCGGCCTACGTGTGAGGTGGCGGCCACGGCGGAAAACGCGGCCACCATGGCCGCCGCGCATTGTTCGGCGTGGTGTTGGGTGGATGCCAACGCAAACACGGTGGGGCCGGAGCCGGAGATGCTGCACCCCAAGGCCCCCGCCCCAAGTGCCGCCGCCTTGGCCTCGCGAAACTGCGGAATCAGCGACGCGCGCCGTGGTTCGGCATAGCGGTCCTCCAGCGCACGGGACAACAGCGCCAGATCCCCCGTCCCAAATGCCACCACCAGGGCGGCGGTGTTGGCCATTTGTGCCACCCATTCGGCACGTGGACTGTCCAGGGGCAGGATGGCCCGCGCGGCGCGGGTCTCCACGCGCACCGCCGGCGTCACCAGTGCCACAAACAGCGGCACGGCCACCGGGACTGCTATGACGTCGGGAGGCTCGGTCTGGCGCACCAGCGTGACCCCGCCCATCACACACGGCGCAATGTTGTCCAGGTGGTTGCCGGCCACGGCGCGTTCGCCGGCCAGGGCGCACACCATCAACGCGCTGGCGTCCAACCGCGCATCCAGCGCCAGGGACGTGGCCAGCGCGCCGGCGACACTGCTGGCGGCGCTCCCGCCCATTCCGCCGCTCATGGGAAGGCCCTTCTCCACGGCCACGCGCAGGTGTTTCCCGCTCCCCACGCGCCGCAAGACCGAGCGGGCGGCCACCACCGCGGCGTTGCGGTCCGGGTCCAGCGGGATCAACGCGCCATCCCGGCCGGTCACGGTCACCACGTCCTGCGCGGCATCCACCAGTTCCACGGTGACGTGGTCACCCACGCCGTCCACGCACATGCCCAGCACATCAAACCCGGGACCCACGTTGCCCACGGTGGCCGGGGCAAAAGCGCGCGCGCGTTGGGACACGGTGGACCTCCAGAAAAACTACTTGCCGCGGCTGTGACGCCGGCGCGGCATGGCGCGGGCGCTGCCTGCCCCGCGGGACGTGGTGCTGGCAATGGCCACAATATCATTGAGCACGCCAGAAGCGGTGACATCCGCGCCGGCGCCCGGCCCGGTCACCACCAGCGGGTTGGTGCTGTAGCGGCGGGTGTGGATGACCACCTGGTTGTCGGTGCCACGCAGCTGCGCCATGGGGGACATCATGGGCACCGCCTCCATGCCCACGGTGATGCCGCGTTTTGAAATGCGGGCCACATAACGCAGCACCTTGCTGGCGCGGCGCGCCTTGGCCACCGTGTCCGCGTAGTCCCCGTCCAGGGCTTCCAGGTTGCGCAAGAACGTCTTGGGGTCATCATGGGACGCGGTGCGCGGGAACAGCGCATCCACTTCAATGTCCTTGAGTTCCGCGCGCAGGCCCAGGGTGCGCGCCAGGATGAGCGCCTTGCGCGCCACGTCCATGCCGGAGAGATCCTCGCGGGGGTCAGGTTCGGTGTAGCCCATGGCGTGCGCGGTGGAGACGGCCTGGGAGAAGCTGGTGCCTTCCTCCAGCTGGGTCATCAGGTAGCCCAGCGTTCCACTCAGGCAGCCCAGGATGGTGTCCACATCGTCACCGGCTTCGCGCAATTTGGACAACGTGTCCAACACCGGCAGCCCGGCACCCACGGTGGCCTCATAGCGGATGGTGACGCCCTTCTCCGCCGCGCGTTCAAACAGCTCGTCGTAGATGACCTGCGAGACGGCCAGCGGCTTCTTGTTGGCGGTCACCACATGCATGCCGTGGTTCACCGCTTCCAGAAACAGCGGCGCGGTTTCTGCGGCGCTCACGTCAACCAGGATGGGCGTGTGCAGGGGCAGGGGCCACACGCGCTCCTTGATGAGCGTGAAGGTGTCCTTGCTGCGCGGCACCTTGGAATACTGGAGCTTGGCGCCCTTGGCCTTGCCCTCGGACAGTTCGGTGAGCTGGGCGGCGGAGAAGCCGTTTTCATCCACGCGCAGGCCGGACCGGTCTGCCACGGCCACGGTGAGCAGGGAGATGCCCATCTGGTCACGGTGGTAGGGCGCCTGGGAGATGAGCTGCTGGGTGAGTGCGCGGCCAATCTGGCCCAGGCCCAACAACACCAGGGACGCCTGACGTCCTGGCGCGTCCCCCAACGGGCGCACGCGGTCCAGCTGGTACTCGCGGTGCAAAGCCTGCAATGCGCCGGGGACATCATCCTGGCGTATGACCATGGTGATGTTGAGCTCGGAAGAGCCCTGCGCCATGGCCACAATGTTGATGCGTTCATGCGCCAACGCACCGGTGGTGCGCGCGGCAATGCCCGGCGTCCCTTTCATGCCCAGGCCCACCACCGCCACCGCGGCAAGTTGTTTCTCCACGGTGATGGCGTCCACCAGCCGTCCCTGGATCTCCAGCTTGAAGGCCTCTTGCAGTGCGGCGGCCGCGTGGTCCGCCTCATGTTCCGGCACCAGGCAACAAATGGTGGCTTCACTGCTGGCCTGGCTGATCATGCTCACCGAATGGCCGGCCTTGCCCAGCGCCTCAAACGTGCGCGCCGCCACGCCGGGGACACCCATCATGCCGCTGCCTTCCACCGTGAGCAGCGCCTGGTTCAAAAACGCGCTCAGCGCGCGCACCGGATAGGTTCCCGGTCCCACGTCCCCCGCCACGCGCGTTCCGTGGCCGGTGGGGTTGAAGGTGTTGCGCAGGTAGAGCGGAATGCCGTCTTCCAACAACGGCGCCATGGTGCGCGGGTGCAGGACCTTGGCGCCGTAGTACGCCAGCTCGGCGGCTTCCCGGTAATGCAGCTCCGGGACCACGCGCGCATCAGGAACCCAACGCGGGTCTGCCGTGAGGATGCCGTCCACCTCTTTGTAGAGCGTGACGCTGGCGGCCTTGAGGCTGCGTGCCAGGATGGCGGCGGAAAAATCACTGCCACCGCGTCCCAGCGTCACCAGTTCACCCTGCGGTCCGCTGCCAATAAAGCCCGGCAGCACCGGCACCACGCCCCGCTGCAGCATGGGGACCAGGATGTTGGTGGCGTTGGCGGTGCAGCGTGAAAAGTCCGGCCAGAGGCTGCCCAGAAAATCCGTGGTCTGGATGACTTCTGCAGCATCCACATAGCGGCACGCCGTGCGGGTTTGCGCCAGCGTGGCGGCAAAGATGCGTGCCAGCACCCGTTCGCCGCGGGAGACCACGCCGTCCAACGTGCGCGGGGTGAGTTCCCGCAGCACCAGGATGCTCTGGCATATGGCGCGCAGCTGTTTGGTGAATGCCTGGATGGTCTGGGTCAGTTCGCGCGCGGCGTCTTCCCGGGGGATGAGTTCCCGCACCAGGTCCAGGTGCCGGGCCTCAAACATGCTGGCGGCGCGCGTGGCGTCTTCTTCCTCGCCCCGCAGGGCACACTTGGCAGCACCAATGAGCAGGTCCGTGGTGCCACTGGTGGCGCTCACCACCGCCACCACGCTGGGGGCTGCGTCCCGCGTGATTTGCACCGCCGCGCGGATGGCGTCCGCCGTTCCCACCGAACTTCCGCCAAACTTGTACACCTGCCAGGGGGCCGGAAGATCCGGGCGGGACGTACGTTTCACTTGCGCTTCTTCCCGGCCGGCTTGCCTTTCCCTGGCGGCGGCAAGGACTCGCCCACGGTCTTGCGGAACGCATCTGCGTCACCCGCACCCGCGGCCGTACACACCGCCGAAGGATCTCCGACGCCAACGTAGCTCTTGAGGAAACGCTCGCAGCTTTCAGCGTTTTCCTTCACCAGCGCCGCGGTGGCCACCATCACCGCCTCCACGCGCGCGGCGTCCTTTTCTCCCTTGCCCTCCAGCTCGCAGGCCGCCTTGAAATCCGCATCTTGTGGGCCACCCTTGCCGGTGAGGTAGCTGCGCGCGGCCTGTCCCCACGCCAACTGGCACTCCTCCATGGGACGGGCCCAGGCAGGTGCAGCGCACAACAGAACACCAGCAACACTCAACAACACCGCGTGGAAGGGGCGCATGGAGACGCTCCGTGACGTTTGGGGGGACACGCTTGGATGCCGCACGCGTCCCCAGGGTGAACAGCTGCACATGTTAGGGCGCACGTTGGCCGGTCCCAAGTTTTTGGACCGGCAGCGCGGCCACCACGCCGTGTGGGACGTGGTGGGAGGTGGGTTTCAGGCCAAGGGGACGCGCCCCGCCAGGTGCCCGCCGTCCACCGGAAGCACCACGCCGGTGATGAACCTGGCCTCATCACTGCACAAAAACACCGCGGCAGCAGCCACGTCCTGTGGGTCACCCAGGCGCCCCAGCGGAATATCCGCCAGCAGCCGCGCGCGCCCCACGTCATCCGGTGCCTTCATGCCTTTCACAAACGCATCCACCATGGGGGTCTGGGTCCAGGCCGGGGCCAGCACGTTGGCCCGGATCTGGTGACGCGCACCTTCCAGCGCCATGGTCTGGGTGAGTTGCACCACCCCGGCCTTGGCGGGCCCATAACCGCCCAGCCCCACCGCACCCTGCAGTCCCGCCACCGACGCCATGGTGAGCATGGCGCCACCTTTTTCTTTCATGGCCGCAAACGCATGTTTGAGGCACAAGAACGTGCCGGTGAGGTTCACCGCCACCACGCGCTCAAAGTCTTCCTTTTTCAGCCGCGCCAGCAACCCGGGCGCACCAATGCCGGCGTTGGCCACCATGATGTCCAGCCCCCCAAACGCCTCCACCGCCGCAGCCACGGCGGCCGCACAGTCCGCTTCCTGCGTCACATCCAACGCCACGGTACTGGTGTTGGCGCGCGCGTCCGGCGACAGCGCGTCAAGGGTCTGTTGCAGGCCGGCAGGATCGATGTCTCCCAGCACCACGCGCGCGCCCTCGCGCACAAAACGTTGCGCCACAGCGCGGCCCAACCCGGATGCGGCTCCGGTAACAACGGCAACTTTCCCCTGCAGGCGGGACATGGGTGCCCCTCTTCAAATGGGTGGGTGCAACATCAACACGTTTCAACCGGGGACTGGTGCGGGTCCATGGTCCGGCGGGAGGTGTTCCGGCGCCAGGAAGGTGGGCAGCTCCTCCAGGGCCATCACGCCGCCGTCCACAAGATACAGCGCGTGGTCCCGCAGCGTGGTGAGTCCCGCGGAGCGCGCCACACCACGCAGTTCATCCAGCGGCAGCTGGGCGGAAATGGCGCGGCGCAATGCGGGTCCCGCGGCCAGGTGTTCCACCACGCCCACGCGGCTGTGGGTGCCGTGGTTGCCGCAACGCGCGCAGCCCTGGCCCTTGAAGAAGTGTTGGTTGGTGGGGACCCCGCGCGGGAAAATTTCGGCCAGCAGCTCAGGCGGCGGGCTGTGGGGTTGGCGGCAGCCTTCACAAATGCGTTTCCCCAACCGCTGCGCAAACACCGCCAACAATTCGGATGCAATGGAGTTGGGATGCATGCCCAGGTCATAAAGGCGTTGCACGGCGTCCACCGCGTCATTGCAGTGCAGCGTGGAAAGCACCAGGTGGCCGGTTTGTGACGCGCGCAACGCCTCCAAGGCGGTTTCGCGGTCACGGATTTCTCCCAGGAGGATGACGTCAGGATCCTGGCGCACAAACACGCGCATGGCCTGGTCAAAAGAGAACCCCAGGTCCGGGCGCACCTGGGTCTGCTGGATGCCATCCAGGGCGTATTCAATGGGGTCTTCGGCGGTGAGCACCTTGCGGGTCTGGTCTGCCGCCAGCACCTGCAGGCCCGCGTACAGCGTGGTGGACTTGCCGCTGCCGGTGGGGCCCACCACCAGCACCAGTCCCTGGGGGCTGCCCAGAAGGCGCCGGTAGGTGGCCGCCAGGTCCGGTGGGAACCCCAGGTCCTCAATGGACAACAGGCGCTGGGTTTGCGGCAGCAGGCGCACCACCACGTTTTCCCCATGGAGGCTGGGCTGGGTCTGCACGCGCAGGTCAAACGCACGACCACCCAGTTGCGCGCTGGCGCGGCCGCCCTGCGGGAGGCGGTGTTCGGCAATGTCCAGGTTGGCCTGCACCTTGATGACGTTGAGCAGCCCGCGCGCCTCATCCGGGGTGAGCGCGCGTGGCAGTTCCCGCAGGTCTCCGTCCACGCGCAGCCGCAGGCGCGTGTGGTGCCCGTAACGCTCCAGGTGGATGTCGCTGGCGCGTTCGGCAATGGCCTCCAGCAGGATGGTGTCCCAGATGGCCACCACGTGGGTCTGGCTGGTGTTGTCCCGGCTCAACAGGTCCGGACGTTCCACCACCTCGGGGTGCGCCACCTGGGGCGGGGTGCCCAGGTCCAGGTCCACCAGGGACAGCAGCCGGCGGAAATCTGTTGGGGTGACGACGCCAAGTTCCACGTTGGGCACACGCAGTGCGGCGGTGAGCGTGGCCCGGCGTGTTTCCGGAAAACTGGTGACCACAAACACATGGTGCGGCGAGCGTTCCACCACCAGGACGTGTTCATGCTCCTGGAACCGCCGGGGCATGCTGCGCACCGCATCCGCCTGCAGCCGTGGGGCAACGTCTTCCAACAACAGGAACGGCAGGCCTTCCTGTTCGGCCAGAAGCCGCCAGACTTCGCGTTCTTCGGCCCAACCGTGTTCCACCAGGAAGCTGCCCAGGCGCAGGTGACGGCTGCGTGCCTCACCCGCGGCACGTTCCAGGGCGTCCCGCTGCAGCAGGCAGGCTTCCACCACCAGATCACCCAGGCGGCGGCGCACTGGTGCGGCAGGTGTGTTCATGGCGGCAGGTAGACCAAGGCGTTGCACGCGCGGTCAACCGGCGTGACGGGGGGCATGGCTTGTGGCTGAGGCGGCGCTGGTGCGCGGTGTTGTCGGTCAGTGCAGGCGGGAGTTCTGCCCGGTGAGGGTCTCTGTCAGAGGGCCTTCCACCGCACGTTGCACGCCCTCTGGCAGGGGACCGCCCTGGCCAAGCGCTTCCACGGTGGCAATGACGCGGGAGATCCGGCCGTCCTTCATCAACGGGGTGCAGCAGGGGTGGCCCTGGGCCAGGCGCACCAGCATGTCAAAAGGGGCGGCACTGTAGAGCAGGACCGGGACCTTGGCCGTGTCGGCGTCACGCGCCAGAAGTTCCAAGAGGTTTCCACCGCTCAGCGCGGGCAGGCCGTGATCCAGCACCAGCACGTCCGGGCGGGTGGCGCCCACACGCCCGGCCAGGGCGTTGCTCACGCCAAACGCGCTGGCCAGGCCGTCCACGTCATGACCCCGGCGGCGCAGCGCGTTGACCAGCAGGTCACGCAGCTCAGCGTCATCATCCACCACAAGGATACGCATGGTCTTCCCCCGCCCCAATTTCTGGGGGCGTCACGTAGCGCTTTTGTCACCGCAACGCCATCCCCAACGGAACGCCTTCCCCATGTCCCACCCATACCTGGGGCGCAGGCGGGGCGCGGGTGGGCGGCGGGTCCAACAACGCCCCCGGCCTCACGGGTGGCGCCATCACTCCGGCGCACCTTGACGCACGGCGGCAGGGGCAGAAACATCCCGCAACTTCATGACGGTGCCTCCGCGTTTTTTGGGTCAATCCCTGGTCACCAAGCTGGCGCTGGCCATTGCCTTGGTGGCGGCCCTGCTGTCCGGTGGAGTGGCGCTGGTGCTGGACCGCTACGGGTCCCACGCGGTGGACGCCAGCACCATGGAACACATGGAGGTGCTGGCCAGCGCGGTGGAGGGCAGCTTCCACGTCTTTGACACGGCCAAAAAAATGCACCCGGTTGCGGACATCCTGGCCGAGGTGGGACGCCACCCCGCGGTGGGCCAGCTGCAGGTGTTTGATGCGCAGGGCGTCATCCGCCAGAGCATCCGCCCTGAGGAGCGCGGCACCCAGCTGACCGAGGACCAGCGCCAGCCCCGCGGCGTGGGAGACGGCGCGGCGCTGGTCATGGTGCGGCACTTTCCCATGCGCGGCAGCTGTGTGGCCTGCCACCAGGGGACCACGGTGGGCGGCATCCGGCTGGTGGTGCGGCGCGAACGCATCCAGGGCCCCATGTTTGACCTGCGCCTGCGCGCGGGATTCACCGGCGCGGGAATCATTGGGGCGGTGGTGCTGGTGGCGGTGTGGCTGATGCGGCGCATGGTGCTGCGGCCCATCCAGCAGCTGGTCAAGACCATGGCGGACGCCAAGGACGGGGACTTCCTGGTGCGCGCGCCGGTGTTGTCCCAGGACGAGCTGGGCGGGCTGGCGGGTGCATTCAACACCATGCTGGCGGCCATCACGGACATGCGCGCGCGGGAGGTGGAACGGCAGGTGGAGACCGCGGGGGTGGCGGCGGAAAAACGCCTGGCGCCGCAGCTGGAAGACAAAAACCGCATCATTGCCCGGCAGAACCAGGAGCTGCAGGACCGCGTGCGGGACCTGGCGTTGTTGCAGGAGGTCACCCGCAGCCTGACGTCCACGTTGTCCCTGGATGAACAGCTGCCCATCCTGTCCCGCCTGCTGGAGGAGAAGCTGGGCTACCGGGAGTTCACGTTGATGTTGCTGGACCGCGCGGCGGGTCTGCTGCGTGTGGCGGCCGCGCAGGGGTTCCCGCCCACCATGAACGTCATGGAGATGACCTTCCAGGTGGGGGAGGGCATTGCGGGTCTGGTGGCGCAAACCGGCCAGACCCTGCAGGTGCCGGACACCAGCGCAGACAGCCGCTACCTGCAGGACAAGTCCCGCCTCACGCCCAAGGGAAGCCTGGTCTCCGTGCCCATGGTGAGCAGCGGCATGGTCATGGGCGTGCTCAACGTGTTCAAGCCGGTGGTGGATGCGTTCCGCAAGGATGAGGTGGACCTGTTGGAGAACATTGCCGCGCAGGCGGCGTTGGGGATTGCCAACGCACGGCTCTACCAGGACACCGTGGAGCTCTCCCTGACCGACAGTCTGACCAACCTGCCCAACCGCCGCGCCCTGGATGCGCGGCTGGATCTGGAGGTGGCCCGCGCCACCCGTTACGACGCTCCAGTGAGCATCCTGATGGTGGATGTGGACCACTTCAAAAAGTTCAACGACGCCCACGGGCATCTGCTGGGGGATGGGGTGTTGCGGGGCGTTGCCCAGACGTTGTGCCAGATGGTGCGCAAGGCGGACACCGTGGCGCGCTTTGGTGGCGAGGAGTTTTGCATCATCCTGCCCAAACAGGACGAAAAGCTGGCCCGGGATGTGGCCGAGAAGCTGCGCAAGGCGGTCAAGTCCCGCGCGTTTGACCACATGGACACGCAGCCCGGCGGGCGCATCACCATCTCCATTGGCGTGGCGGTGTGCCCCCGGGACGGGACGGCGGTGAAGGTGCTGCTGGATGCGGCAGATGCGGCCCTCTATGCGGCCAAACGCGCCGGGCGGGACCAGGTGAAGACGGTGTCCGAGACAGCGGCGCAACCCGCCGGTCCCGGGTATGATGATGTTGGTCAGCGTGGTCCGGACCGGACCTGAAAGCGGTGTGAGGGATGGAGACGTTCCTCAGTGTGTTTCTGGTGGTGGCGGCGGGCGCAGCGGTGATCTACGCGCCGCTGGGCGTTGGCACGGCCTTGTGGCGCCGGGCCAAGGTCCGCCGCGCCTACCACGTGGACCCCAGTGAGCTGGATGCGGACGCGCGGGCTGAGCTGGTGCGGTTGCTTTCCGCCGAGGCGGCCAGCGCCCATGACCGCGCCGCGCATGAAGACGCGGTGAAGGCCTGCCGGCAGATCCTGAGGTTGGACCCGGATGACCCGCAGGCTTCGCGCATGTTGGTGGCCAGCCTGTTTGCGTGTGGCCAGTATGATCAGGCGCGGGAAGCACTGGAGCGCCACCTCACCGCGTTTCCCAAGGATGAAGCGGTGCGCCTGGTTCCCGCGGCCATTGCCTGTGAGATGGGAGACCTGGTGCAGGCACGGGAACACCTGGACGCCATGGACCCCCAGGCGCTCAATGAACATGACCGCGCGCTGTGGTTCAACAACTACGCGTACACGCTGGCGTCGTTGAAAGCAGACCTGGACCTCGCACTTGAATATGGCCAGCGCGCGTTGGCCCTGGCGGCAGACCCGGACCGGCAGTTCGCGTTGCGCACGTTGGGCGTGGTGCACCTGGCGCGCAATGAAGCCAAAGAAGCCGAAGCGCGCCTCCGGGAAGCGTTGATGCAACGGGAACACTTGCGCCCAGGTGACGTGGAATTCACGCACTACCACCTGGCGCTGGCGCTGCAGGCGCAAAACCGCAACGTGGAAGCCCGGCGGCACCTGGAGAAGCTGGCGGATGGGATGACGCCGTTTGCACAAAAGGCCCGGGCGCGGCTGCGCGGCCTGGCGCACGGTGAAGGCGGCTGACGCGCGCCCTCACGCCTCCTGCGGCTCGGGGACGTCGGCGCGGCTGCGGTAGACGGCAATGGTGGCCCCGGGAATGGCCACCTTGTCTCCATAAGGCAACAGGCGCCGGCCCCGCAGGTGGCTGCCATCATCCAGCACCGACATGCCGTCCAGCGCCTCGTAGAGGACCCCGGAGGTGGATGGGGCAATGCTCAGGTGGTGGGCGGCCAGGCCTTCGGCGTCAATGGTGATGTCTGCTTCTTCCCAGCTGCCCACCAGCAGCTGTGCTCCCAGAATCTCAAACAGGTGTTGCCCTTCATTGGTCCACAGGGCGAGCACGGGCCGGTGTTCCGGTTCCAGTTGGTCCAGCCCGTTGGCGTTTTCCAGCGGCGGAATTTTCAACAGCGGCGTGCGGCCGGGTTTGAACAGCAGCAGCGGCTCTGGATGGTTGGACAACACGCCCACGTTCTATCACGCGGTGCGCGCGCCAACGCTGTGGCGGGCAAACACCCACATCAAGACGCCAGTGCAGCACGTGAGCGCCAACGCGGCCCATGGCATGCTGCGCGTCCTTCATGCGGCTCTCCCTGGTATGTGCGCTTTGTGTTTTGGCGTGGCCGGCCACCGTCCTGGCCATTCCTCCCCGGGCGCAGGCCAGCGCGGTGCCGCCCCAGGCGCTGGTGAACGCCACGGTGTCCTTTGATGGGTCCGCCAGCACAGACCCGGACCAGGGGCCCATGCCGTTGACGTTTGCGTGGGACTTTGGGGACGGCGCCACGGCCACCGGCGTCACGGCGCTACACGCCTATGCCGCAGCGGGTGCGTACACCGCCACGCTCACCGTCTCAGACGGTCTGGAGCAGTCCCTTCAGAGCCTGCAGGTGGTGGTGCTTGCGCCGGTGACGGCGTCGCGCGCGGTGCACAGTTCGGCCATGGCGGTGGCGTTGGATGGCGCGGCGCTGTTCACCGCCAACGCAGACCATGGCTCGGTGACGCGGGTGGAACTTCCCGCCATGACGGCGCAAACGCCCTGGCCGGCGTGTTCCACGCCGCGTGGCGTGGCGGTGTCCCGGGACGGCACCACCGTGGCGGTGGCGTGTGAAGGCGCAAACACGCTCACGCTGCTGTCCGCCGCCGACGGCACGGTGCTCACGCGCGTTCCGGTGTGCCACATGCCTTACGGTGTGCTGGCGCATCCAGATGGAAGTTATTGGGTGGCCTGCCCCGGTGACGGCGCGGTGCAGGTGGTCCCGGCAGACGGCGTGGGCGCGGTGACGTCGCTGCAACTGGGCGGTACGCCGCGCGCGTTGGTCGCGTCCCATGACGGCGCGCGCGTATGGGTGAGCCACTTTCTCACGCGCGGGAGCACCGGGACTGTGACGGTGTTGGACGGCGTGGGCCGCACGGTGGTGGCCAGCGTGGACCTGGCGGTGGACCCCGGACCAGATACACCGTCGTCGGGCGGAGGGTACCCCAACCTGCTGGGGGTCCTGGCGGTGGACCCCTCGGCGTCCAACGTGTGGGTGGGCGGGCTCAAGAGCAACACCGGGCGCGGGCGTTTCAACAGCGGCGTGGACCTGGTTCCCAGCAACCGGGTGCGAGGTGTGGCGCTGCCCATTGGGCTGCCCGCCGGGACGGACCTGGTGGCGCAGCGTCTGGACATCAACAATGGAGACAGCGTCACCGGCATTGCGTTCACCGGTGACGGGCGGTTCATCTTCCTGGCCCACCGTGGCCTGGGTGCCGTGAGCGTGTTTGATCTCCCGGTGGTGGCTGGCCATGACGCGTCAGATGGCTCACCGCCGCTGCTGGAGGCACGCTTTGACGTGGGGGATGCGCCCGAGGCCCTCCACGTGGAAGGCAGCCGCCTCTACGTGTGGGACGCGCTGGGGCACAATGTGGCTGCGTGGGACGTGACCAACCCGCGGCAGCCGGTGTTCTCCGCGCGCGTGGACGTGGCGCCGGAGGTGCTGCCCGCCAACGTGGCGTTGGGGCGCAAGCTCTTCAACAGCAGCCGCCCGCCGCGGTTGTCCCAGGACGGCTACATTGCGTGTGCCTCATGCCATCCCGGTGCCGGCCACGACGGGCGCACCTGGGACTTCACGCAGTCTGGTGAAGGGCTGCGCAACACCATGGACCTGCGTGGCCACGGCCGCAGCCCGTTGGGCTTTTTGCATTGGACCGCCAACTTTGACGAAGTGCAGGATTTTGAGAACGACATTGTGTTCGCTTTTGGTGGCACCGGGCTGGCGCAGGACGGCGCTGGCCCCAATCCTGGGCTGGGAACGCCAAACGCGGGCCGCAGCGCCGAGCTGGATGCGCTGGCGGCGTACGTGGAATCCCTGGTGACGCCGCCACCAAGCCCATTCCGCGCGCCGGATGGATTTCTCACCCCGGCGGCGCAACGCGGCCGCACGTTGTTCCTGGACCCGGTGGTGGGCTGCGCCAATTGCCACCCGCAACCCAATTTCACCGACAGTGGCCGCAATGCCGGCGGAAACATCCGGTTGCATGACATCAACACCGCGCTTCCCAGCAGCGGCCAGCGTTTGGGTGAAATGTTGCGCGGGTTGGACACGCCCACGTTGTTGGGTGTGTGGGCCACGCCGCCGTATCTCCATGACGGGCGCATCGACACATTGGCCAACGTGTTCCTGTTGCTCAACCAGGACAACTGGCACGGCCGCACGTCTGACCTGGCACCGGGGGAGCTGGATGACCTGGTGGCGTACATGCTTTCCCTGGACGGGCGCCCAGAGGACCCTCCGGTGGTGACGGACGGTGGGGTTGAAGACGGTGGCGGGTCTGACGGTGGTGAGCCGGATTCGGGCGGGTTGGTTCCGGATGCAGCAGTGGTCGTGGATGCGTCGGCGGCGTTGGACGCGGCGGTGGTGGACGCCGCTGCGCCACGGGATGCCAGCGTGGCGGTGGATGCGGGACGTGATGCCGCGGTGCCCGCGGTGGATGCGGCAGTGGCGCATGATGCGGCCGGTGCTGGGGTGGATGGCGGGACGGGCACCCCGCCACGGCGGTGTGACTGCGCGCGGGGCGCTCACGTGCCAGTGGGCTGGGCTGCTTGGTTGGGCCTGATGGTGGTGGTGCTGCGCGCCAGGCGGCGCGCTTGAACAAGGGGGGACCATGAACCGTTGTGGCGTGGGGCGCCTGTGTTGACCCGAAGCGTGGTGGTTGTGGCGTCGGTGTTGCTCCCGTTGGCGGTGTTGGCCAACCGGACCAGTTACGTGGACGTGCCGCTGGCGGATGTGGTGCGCCGCGCGGACGCCGTGTTGCTGGTGCGCAACGCGGAACCTGCCAGCAGTGAAAAAATCCACGACATCACGCCCAAGGGAAAAAAGAAGGACGCCAAACTGTACCCACCCTTCAAGCGCACCAGGTCCCACGTGGTGGTGGTGGAACAATGGAAAGGCCAGACAGACCTGTTGGGTCAGGCGCTGGTGGTGGACGGAGCGGATTGGGAGTGGATGCTGGAAATCCACCGCAAGTACCACGTGGAGAAGGTGTCCAAGTCCCCGCAGGTGGAGCGTTACATACCGCAGGGCAAGGGTGGTGGCGCGGAGTCCATCCTCTTTGTGCGCAAGACCGCCGCGGGATGGAGCCTGGTGGTGCAGGGGGCGCGTGAGAGCAAGGATCAGGCGGACGCGGTGCGTGCGTTGTTGCCGGCCAATGACGCCGAAGAACGCGGCAGCCACGGCGAGTAGTTAACGAAGCTCAGGGAACCGCGGTCCCATCCCAGAACGCGCGGGCCCGGGCCACCGCGGCAGTGCCGGTGAGAGAACCCAGTTGCCGTCCCACAAAATCATCCGGTTGGATGTGGATGCCTCCCCAGATGCGGGACTGGCCGGCCTGGTCCGCGGCGTCATGGTAGGTGGCCCACTGCAGGGTGACGTCCATGCTGGGGCCGTCTTCAAACACCAGGTACTGGTGGGCCGGCGCGGTGAAGCTCCCCAGGCCGCCTGGGAAGTAGGGGCTGCCGTTGAGGATGCTCAGGACCTCGGCGGCGGCGCGGCTGAACGTGCTGTGCCCGGAGACAAATCCCGGGAACGCCGGCGTCACAAAATTGCGCCGCTGGTAGGGCACCCAGTCCACGCCACGCATCCACACAATGGGCGTGGTGTCCAGGATGCGGTCTCCGGGCTCACCGGGCCAACCCACCACAACCACTTGCCCCGCAAAACGCGCCAGGTGCGCATGGCGTTGGCCGGGGGCGCTGGAGTCCGGGGTCACCAGTTCAATGACGCCGGGAACCAGCGGCAAACCGTCCACATGGTAGGCCGGTTGTCCTGGGTCTGAAGACTGTCCCAGCCCGGCCATGTACCGGACCACCGACAACGGACGCAGCGCCAGAAAGACGCGCTTGGTACCCCAGGCCACAATGGCCGCGTCATGCACCGCGCCGTTGAGCGCCAGGTAGATTTTGACGTCCCATTCCAGCGGGTCCAGCGCCGGGCCTGCGCCGTCCAGGCGGCGCACGTGTTGCGGGTCATCCGCCACGGCGTTGGCCAGGGTGTTCCAGTGGCCTGGCGGGGTTTCGCTTTTGGGGCCATCCGCCCAGAATTCAGCCAGCACGCGGCCAAAATCCCCGCGGGGCACCAGGTTGGGCGCGTAGGGCTGCCCGGTGACGGGATTGACGGGGTGGCCGGTGCCCGCGTTGGAGCCCAGCGGGTTGTTGCCAAACGCACCGGGGGAGATGTCCATGGTGGTGTTGTCCACCTTGAGTTGGGCCTGGCGCTGGATGACGTCCACCACCCAATCCTTCATGGCAGCGTCGGTGAAACGGGGTGGCTGTCCCGGGTCCAGATACAAGCCGTCCGGCCGTGGGTTGGCCAGGCCAAACGGGGTGACGCCGGCCCACTGCGGGCCAATGTAGCCCTGTTCTCCGGCGGGAAGGATGATGCCGTTCTGGGTTGCTGCTTCAAAGAGGTTGAGTGTTTGCCAGATGTTGATGTCCGTGACGGTGACGCCGGGAACATCCACCACCAGCGGCGGGTTGGAGCGCATCCATCCGGTGGTGTCTGCAAAGTTGGCGGCTTCATTGGCGCCGTCCAACGCGGCGCCGTCAATGACCGCCTGGCCCACGCGGTTGCCCACCGCACGCGGTGCATCCCCGGTGGTGGTGGTGTCCTCCGGCGGGAAGCCCAGCGTGTTCATGAATGCGGAGAAACAGGCCTGGGACACGGGTGAGCCCACGGCGCGCAGGCTGTTGTAGCGGTGCGCCAGCACCCGGTAGGCGGCATAGGAGATGGCTTCATTGCGGGCGGCGGCAACATCCGTGGCGGTGTGTTTCTGACGGTAGAAGGTGCCGTCTGCGGTGGCGTCATACGCGGCCCACGCGTCCCACATGGCGGCAGACAGGTGGTAGAGGTTGCGCGCATGCACCGGCGGACGCGGGATGTCCCGGCGGATGGCGTTGAGAATCTGTTCATCCCAGCGCCGGGCCATGGAGCCCGCGGGCTCTGGGTCCACCTCTGCCATGGGGCAGGTGACGGCGGGCGGGCCGGCATCCGGGACGCCACCATCCATGCCTGTCCCTGGTGGCACATAGGTTCCCGCGGTGGTGCCGCGGTGGATGATGACGCCGTTGGTGAGTGCCGGGGAGAGCACGTTTCCACCCACCGCCCAGACGCCACCTTCCGGGTCCACCCACGCGGCGTGCAGGGACTCCACTGTGAGGGCCAGGCCGGTATCCTGGATTTCCCAGTTGCCACCATTGCGCCGGAACACGGCGCCACCGGCGCCACACGCCCATGCGGTGTCATCCGGGGCCACACTCACGCCCTGCAGCAAGGGCGCGGTGGGCGGGGAGGTATCGGTCACCGTGCCCCCCAGGGAGGTCTCCAGCACCACGCAGTTGCTGGCGCCGCCCACCATGGTGACGCTGTTGGCTGTGCCGTCCGCGCGCACGTTGCCCGCCACCGTGAACAGCGTCTCCACCACACTGGTGGGGACCACGCGGAACGATTCCCCGTCATCACTGCGCAACACCACGCCACGTCCTCCCACCACAAAGACATGACCCGCACGGTCTCCCCACACCTTGAAGAAGCCGGGAATGTCTCCATTGGGCGCAAGCGGAATGTCCGACGGGAGCACCAGGTTGCGCCACGTGGTTCCATCAAACCGCCAGATGAATCCGGAACGGCCGGAGAAGCCGCCCACCGCGTACATGTTGTTGGCCGAGGAGCCCCACAGTCCAAACACGGTGTCCCGGCCCAGCCCCGGCGTGTCCATGCGGCTGAAGGCGGTGGTGTCCCAGCGCAGGATGGCGCCGCTGGCCCCGCCCACAAACGCGGTGCCATCTTCCAAGGCGTGCATCCACCACAGGTGACCGCGGTGCCCGGTGGGGATGCGCTGCCAGCTTGCGCCGTCAAAGCGCAGCACCAATGGGCCGCTGCCTTTGTCTGCACCCACCGCCCACACGTTGGTGGCCGAGGTGCCGGTGACGGAAAGCAGCGCCTCCGGCAGATCCCGGGCCACACTTTCCCATCCTGGTGGCGGCGGCGGCACAGGTTCAGGTTTGGGCTTGGGGCACGCCGCAGCCACACCAAGCAGAGTCAGGGCCAACAACGTTTGTTCCCACCGTGATGCCGTGCGCATGTGTTTGAAACTCCTGTGGCGTCCTTGTGCCTGTGGCCCCCTCCTTTTGCACGTGACAACCCGCCGCATGCCTTGATCTCCCCGGGGACAGTGCCGCAGTTTCCCGCCGGACCAGGATGCGCGCGTTGAACCGGAGGCAATCCATGCAGGACGTGGTGGTGGTGGATGCATGCAGGACACCCATTGGAAAACACCGCGGGGCGTTGTCCCGCGTGCGCGCGGATGATCTGGCCGCCCGCGTGCTCAAGGCCCTGCTGGCACGGGTGGGCAAGGTGGAGGCCGGCCGCGTGGATGAGGTGATCCTGGGTTGCGCCAACCAGGCGGGTGAGGACAACCGCAACGTGGCGCGCATGGCGTTGTTGCTGGCGGGCTTCCCGGACAGCGTTCCCGGCGTCACGGTGAACCGCTTGTGTGCGTCCGGGTTGGAGGCGGTGAACCAGGCGGCGCGCATGGTTGCCTGCGGCGAGGCGGAGATTGTCATTGCCGGCGGCGTGGAGAGCATGAGCCGCGCGCCGTACGTGTTGCCCAAACAGGACGCCGGTTGGCCCAACGGGAACCTGACCGCGTTTGACACCACGCTGGGCTGGCGTTTCCCAAACCCGGCCATGGAGGCGCTGTTCCCGCTGGAGCCCATGGGGGAGACCGCAGAAAACGTGGCGGTCCAGGAGTCCATCTCCCGTGGTGACCAGGACGCGTTTGCGTTGCGTTCCCATGTGGCGGCGTTGGCCGCGCAGGAGGCGGGGCGGTTCAAGGAAGAGATCATTGCCGTGGAGATTGCCGAGAAGAAGGGCGCGTCCACGGTGGTGGACCGGGATGAACAACCACGCGCGGACACAAACCTGGAGAGCCTGGGCAAGCTCAACGCGGCGTTCCGCAAGGGTGGCACGGTGACGGCGGGCAACAGCAGCTCGCTGAATGATGGCGCCGCGGCGTTGATGTTGATGGGCGCGCGCCAGGCCGCGGCACTGGGGCTCACACCGCTGGCGCATTGGGTTGGAGCGTCATCCGCAGGGGTGAGCCCGCGGGTCATGGGCCTGGGACCGGTGCCGGCGGTGAAGAAGCTGCTGGCGCGGGTTGGCTGGAGCCTGGACCAGGTGGACCTGTTGGAGCTCAATGAGGCTTTTGCCGCGCAGGCGTTGGCGGTCACGCGGGGTCTGGGCATGACGGATGAGGTGATGCGCCAGAAGGTCAACGTCAACGGTGGCGCCATTGCGCTGGGTCACCCGTTGGGATGCAGCGGCGCGCGCATCCTCACCACGCTGTTGTTTGAGATGAAACGCCGCAATGTGAAACGTGGTCTGGCGTCGTTGTGCGTGGGCGTGGGGCAGGGCGTGGCCACGGTGGTGGAGCGCCGTTAACGCTTGCGCTCCACCCGCGTGACCTCCTTGGTGTCGTTGGCGGCTGGCGTGGCGTGCAGCGGCGCGGGCGCCTTCAGCGTGGCCGCATGGTCGTCCTCGGGGACCACGTCCGCCACGGAGGCCAGGAGTGCCGCAAGATCATCCGCGCGGGCCAGGTGCGCCTCTCCCACCACCAGGTCCACGGCGGCGCGCATGGCGGGAGCTCTCTGAAAACGGCGCGTGGGGTCCCGTTCCAATGCCTGCATCACCACCGCGTCCCAGGCCGGGTTGAGGTCCTTCACAATCTCGGAGGGCCGCACCACCGGCTCATCCAGCACTGCCAGCAGGATGGCGGCTTCGGTGGGACGGCGGAACAACCAACGTCCGGTGACCATCTCCCAGAGCAGCACGCCACACGCAAAAAGGTCACACCGTTCATCCAACGTTCCACCGCGCGCCTGTTCCGGCGCCATGTGGCTGAAGTGCCCCATCACCGTGCCGGTCATGACGGACTGGCCTTCACCCAACGCCCGGGCAATTCCAAAATCAGACACCTTCACCTGGCCGGTGCGCGCCAGCAGCACGTTGTGCGGGCTCAGGTCACGGTGGATGACGCGCAGGCGTTTTCCGTGGCTGTCCAAGGCACTCGCGTGGGCGTACTCCAGGCCCATCAACAGCTCATGCATGATGAACGCGGCCAGCGGGGGCGGCATGGTGCGGTCCATCATCATCAGCCGCTGCATGAGCTGCTGCAGCGTCAGTCCATCCACGTACTCCATGGCCAGGAAGAACGTGTCCTCCACGCGTCCAAAATCCAGCACCTGCACAATGTTGGCGTGCACCAGCCGCGCGGAAAGCTCCGCTTCTGCGCGGAACGCGGCCACAAACTGCGGCTGGCTTGCAAGGTGCGGGTGGATGCGTTTGACGGCCACCGGGCGTTCAAAGCCACCTTCCGGGCAATACAAGGCCTGGTAGACCACGCCCATTCCACCCTGGGCCAGCTCACGTTCCAGCCGGTATTTTCCAAACAACTCGCGGGCCCGCACACTGCGCGCCGCGGTGCCAATGGCCCAGCGCAGCCCGCCGGTGAGTGCAGCCACAAACGCACCGCCCACCAGGAGCGAAAAACACCGCACCAGTTGCATGCGCGGGCTCAACAGCGGTTGTGCCAGTTCTTGCGCCGTGAGCTGGTCCTGGATGAACACCACGTAGGACAGGCCGTACTGCACGGCGGCCATGATGCTCATCCACACGGCGGTGGCCACCTGCAGCCGCAGGATGGAGGCCGCCATGAGCGCGGCATACAGCAGCGGCGGTACCCAGGAGCCCAGCGCGTAGGCGGGTCCCTGGGTTTGCACCAGGATCATCAACGTGGCCCACGGCAGGGTGATTTCCACCAGCGGGGACAGCAGGCGCAGCGTGGCCTGTCCACGCCCGCGCGCAATGAGGAACACCACCAGCGTGAAGTAGCCAAACAACACTGCCGCCATGAGCAGGAGCGACCAGCCAAGACGTCCCGGCACCAGCACGCCCGTGCCCAGTGCCACCAGCGCACCCAACGCCGCCAGCACCTGCCAGGCACGCGCCAGGGCCTTTTCCAGACGGCTGACTTCGTCCGCCAGCGCGCTGGCCAGCGGGTTGCCGCGGAACGTGGACCGCCCTGAGGACGCGGACATGCTTGAGCCACCTTAGTGCGGGACGTTCTCTGCCGCGTGGTGCGCGTCCACCACACAGCCCCCCGTCACCGGCAGGATTGACGCGGCAGCAACGGGTTGGAACATTGCGCCGCATGATGCACGCAAGGTGGAAACCACTGGCCCTGGCGTTGCTGGGGTTGTGCCTGGTGCCCGCAGTTGCGGTTGCCCAGACGGAGTTCAGCGCGCGGGTGACGCAGGTGTTTGACGGCGACACCGTGGCGGTGTGGCGGGATGGCGCTGAAGTAAAAATCCGCCTGGAGGGTGTGGACTGTCCGGAGAAGTCCCAGCCGTTTGGCGAGGCGGCCAAGGACTTCACCACGCGCACGGTGCTTCACAAGACGGTGCGGGTGCGTGTGGCCACCACGGATGGGTACGGCCGTCTGGTGGCACGCGTGGAATACCGCGGTGCAGATTTGTCCCGCGCGTTGTTGCGGGAGGGGCTGGCCTGGCACTTCAAGCGTTACAACCGCGAACGCGAACTGGCCGACCTGCAGGAGGCGGCGCGGGAAGCCGCGGTGGGGTTGTGGAGCCAACGCCGTCCCCAGCCGCCCTGGGAGTACCGCCGCGAGCAGAAGGGCGACGGTGACTGACCGCCGGCTCCGGGCGTTGGGTGTGGGGTCATGAAGGTGTCCGGCGGTCCTTCAGGTTCCGGTGTGGCGTGCCGTTCATCCACGGGACACACCGCAGCGGAGGGGTGCCGTGGAAGCACAACCGGTGGGCGCGGCAAGCCGCATCATCACAGACCTGTCCCAGTGGCCGGTTCTGCTCATCACCGCGCCGCCACGCATCTCTGATGAGGAAATGCAGCGTTACATCCAGGAGTCCCGGGCCAACCGGATGCAGCGCCAGGAGCCCCACGTGCTGGTGTTGGATGTGCGGCACACCGAGCGGCTTCCGCCCACCCAGCGCAAACTGCTGACCGACAGCATGTCCCAGGATGGGGATACAGACCGCTGCGTGGCCATGGCCATGGTGTTTGATTCGCCGCTGCTGCGTGGCGTGCTTACCGCCATCTTCTGGGTCCGAAAACCCAAATACCCCACGCGGGTGTTCACCAGCCTGCCAGACGCGCTGGCGTGGGCCCGCGCCACCCTGGGCGGTGTTGCATGAAAGCCCCGCACATCCTGGTGGCGTGCACCGTGATGACCCTGGCCGCGCCGGGTGACGGCGCGCGCGCGGTGGCGCCACCGCCGCACGGTGGTGCGCTCACCGTGAACCTGGAGGGGGTGCGCGGTGATGCGGGTGTGATTCTGGTGGAGGTTTTTGGCGGGCAGGACCAGTGGTTGCACCGCGGCAAGGCGCTGGTGCACGCGCGCATGGCGCCCACCGCTGCCGTGGTCACGCTTGACAACGTGCCGGCCGGCCCGGTGGCGGTGGCCGTGCTCCATGATGAGAACCAGAACAACAGGCTGGACATGCGGTGGTTGCCGTGGCCCCGTCCTGCCGAGGGCGCCGGTGCATCACGCAATCCCCGCCCCCGCTGGGGACCGCCGGCCTTTGGTGACGCCGTGTTTGGGTTTGCGCCACCACAAGCGGTGACCATCACGTTGCACTACCCGGACTGAGCCAACGCCCGGCGTGGCGCACGGTCAATTGAACGTGCGGAACGTCAACCGGAATGCCGCGCCAACGTCCCAGGTGTCCACCACCAGGATGTATGGCGTCATGGCGTCAAGCTGGATGCCCTGCAGGTGGCTGTTGCGCACGGTGTTGGCCACAATGTCGTCATGGCAGGCCACTTCAGTTCCGCTGCACCCGTCGCGCAGCAGGTACAGCACGCTGTCAAACGTGGCGGCGGTGGTGGACTCCACAAGCACGTCCAGGTGCACCGCAGCGTCCGACACGAATGTATAGAAAACCTCCGGCTGGGGTGCGCTGCCCTCGCGGGGCATGGTGATGCAGCCTGCGGTGAGCTCCTGGAGTTCATGCCCCGCCAGGATGGAGCTGCCGGTGATGACGCGCGTGACGCTGGCGCCTCCGTCCGGGGTGACGGGGGGCAGCATGACAACTTCGGCGTTGGCACAAAAATCATTGGCCGGGGGGACCGCACCGCTGGAAGACCCACCGCCCGCCGAGCTGCTGCTGGCCATGACCGAGCTGGCCGTGGCGGAGCTGGCCGTGGCGGAGCTGCCGCCCGCGCTGGAGGAGACTGCCGCAACCGAGGAACTTCCAAGGGAGCCTGCCAGCGACGAGCTGGTCACCGTTGAGGAGCTTCCAGCAACCGAAGAGCCGGGTATGGAGGTGGCCCCGGCGCTGGACGTCCCGTTGGACCTTGAGGTGCTGCTGGCAGCGCCGCCGCTGGAACCGGTGGTGGTGCTTCCACCCACGGCGCAACGCCCCGCTTCAAGATCGCACGTGTTGGGCGCGGCACAGTCCGCATTGGTCTGGCATGGAGAGGCCGGCGGGCAGCCCAACACGCCGCTGAGCGCCAGCACCCAAACCAGGATGGCGTGGACACTGCGCATCATGGTGAAACCCCGCCGGCCACAAAGAACCACGTGCCAGTGGCCAGGCTGGCAACAGCCACCACCGTGCAGACCGCCAGCACCAGGGCGCCCACGGCAGCCGCGGCCACACCCACGCCGTAGGTCACCAGCAACGGGGAGCGGTAGTGGTCCGAGCCGCGCACAAATCCCGCCACGTAGAACGCGCCAACCCCTGCGGCTGCCGCTGCAACGCCGCCCAGCAGTCCCAACACCGCCGCCACGCCGGACAGCGCGCCCACGCCCCACAGCGCGCGGGCGGCCCACGGGTTGCCGGCCGCAGCAGGCGGTTGTTGCGGGGTTGGTGTGTTGGATGCGGCGGTGGCGGCGGGCGCGGCAACCTGCAGGACCAGGGGTGTCTGCGCATTGCCCAGCCGGCCCACTGCACCACCCGCGCGGTTGAAAGCCTCCACCACCAGCTCCATACCGCCCCGGCGCGTGGCGTCTGCCAGGACGTCCCCCTGTTCCAACACCACGCTGGCGTTGGCGCCGTCCAAGGCCACGCGGTGCTGCAAAAATGTCAGCCCGTCTTTGGGGCGCACGTAGAACACCACCGCGTCCACGCGTGCCAGTTCACCTTCCAACGTGACGCTCAGGCGCGGCCCGTCCAGCGTGGGTTGACCCAGGGTGACGCCGTGGGCCTGCTGGTAACGTTGCGCGCGTTGGGCCAGCGCGGCGCGGGCGTCCGGTGGAGCCAGCGCGCGGGGCGGTTCATACAGCGGCTCAATTTCCAGCAGCACATCAAACACCGCATCCGCTTCTGGCTTGTGGCCCAGCGCAAACTGGCACATGGCTTCCAGCCACAAACACTCCACAACGTCAGACCGGGTTGCCTGCGGTGATTGCCGCGCGGTGCGCACCTACTCCATGGCCAACAGGAAGTTCCCGCGGCGGTAGGCATCACGTGCGCTGGTCAACGCGGCAGGTGGTTCGGCAGCGGCGGGCGAGCCAGCCAACACGGTGGCCAGCACACACAGGCGCACACCGTGCAACAGCTGGGGCCGCCAAGCCAGGGACATGGAGCAAGTGTGCCCGGCGGTGGCCGTGGGGGTCAAACCCGTCCCGGCCGGATGATCAATGTGCCTCTGCTGTTGCCGGTGCGCCGTCACCGTTCTCAAACACTTTGCCGTCCAGGATGGACAACTTGCGGCGTGCGTGGACGGTGACGCGTGGGTCATGCGTGGAAAACAGGAAGGTGACCTGGCGTTCCTTGTTGAGGCGCAACATCAGGTCAATGATCTGCTGGCTGGTGACCGAATCCAGGTTGGCGGTGGGTTCATCCGCCAGCACCAGCGAAGGCTGGGTGACCAGTGCCCGTGCAATGGCCACACGTTGGCGTTGTCCCCCGGACAGCTGGTCCGGGCGGTGGTGCACCACGGACGCCAGGCCCACGTCGGCGGCAATCTGCTCGGCGCGCTCCCGCAGGGTCTTCTTGGGTTCCCGGTCCTTGCGCACCACGCAGGGGAACTCAATGTTCTCCAGGACGTCCAGGACGGGGATGAGGTTGAAGGACTGGAAGATGAACCCAATGGTGCGGTTGCGTATGTCCGCCAGGTCATCAAAATCCGTCTGGCCCACTTCCCGTCCCTGCAGCTTGTAGGAGCCACGGGTGAGCCGGTCCAGGCAGCCAATGATGTTGAGCAGCGTGCTCTTGCCGGAGCCGGAGGGGCCGGTGATGACGGTGAATTCTCCGGGCTCCACCTTCATGGTGACGCCCTTGAGCGCGGGCACCACGTTGGTGCCCAGCAGGTATTCCTTGTGCACGTCTGTCAGGTCAATGAGCGTCATGGACTTCCTCCGTCAGAAAAACACGCGAACTTCGGTGACCACGCGCCCCGCAAAGGGAGTGGCGTCGTACTCGCCGTAGCGTTCATTGTCCAAGAGCACGCCGGCGGGCACCCAGGCCTTGAACCGTCCGGAGGCCTTGTCTTCCAGGGCCTGCAAGGGGTTGCCCGGCAGCCAGCTGGAGATGCGGCCCGCGCCAGGGACGGGCAGGAACCCAAACACGCTGAGCATGAGCCATTGCTCCGGGGTCCACTGGATGGCGCCGGTCAACAGCGAGGACAGGTCCTCCAGCGCGGTGATGGAGGTGACCAGGAAGGTGAAATCATCCAGCACCTGCATCTTGTTCCAGGAGACAAACAGGTAGTGGCGCCGCAGCGGGTCAAAAGAAAAACGCACCGGAAGGTCCCCCGCCTGGCTGCTGGTGTTGGGGTTGAAGCCTCCGGCCGTGGCGCGGGTGGCATTTCCAATGCGTTGCTGCAGGCGCATGGCGTCAGAAAATTCCTCCGGTTTCATCCCGTCATGTTGGTAGAGGTACTCCACCACCAGGATGGATTCGTCTGGAAGCAGCGTGCGGGTGCCCACGAGAAAGCGCGGCATCATGCGCCAGCTGTCCTTGTGACGCTGCTCCACCAGGCTCTTGCCACTGGCAATACACATCAACGCGGCCTGGTCACTGGCAACACATTCGCTCACCGCGTACTGGCGCGCGCTTCCCGGGGTGACAATGCCCTCAAAGTGCAGCTCGTAGCTGGTGAAGACGGTGCGGGAGAGTGACGCCGCAAAACGCGGGCGGGTGTCCAGGTTGTCCGCGGCGCTGGGGCGGTGGCTGCCCAGCAGCCAGAGGTTGATGTCCGTGTCCCACAACAACGTGTAGCCGCGCAGTGCCGCCACAAAATGTGGCTCGGTGTCCCGCGCGTCCGGGAACAACATGGGTGCGCGCACCGTCTCATTGGAGGCGTAGGGGGGGTAGAACAACATGGCTTGCGGGATGCCGTGGTTTGACGTCAACACGCTGGGCGCCACCAGCGCGGTCAAGGTGAAGAGTTCCCACGGGGATTCCACCCGCAACATCCACGCGCCGGTGCGCTGGAACGCCGGGTCCGAGGGGTCCCGCGGCGGGTTGATGATGTCCGTGGGGTTCACTGTCTGACCGGTTCCCCACACCACACGTTTGCGTCCCACGGTGATGTTGAGGTGTTCCCCCACCTCCCACTGGCCGTATGCCTCGGAGATGACAAACCGCGGGCGGAACGCCGGGACGTCATGGTCTGCCACGGGCAACAACGTGTAGGTCCCGGTGGCGCGGTCACTGTAGCCCAGCGCAAACCCACCAAATGCAGACGTGTCTGACGTGAAACGGAGTTTGTCATCCAACACATTGAGTTTGAGCTGGAGGTTTGCTTCTGGCAGCAGCTGGATCATGGCCAGGTCCCGCGTGCTCACCAAGGACCGGTCTGAGGGCACGGTGACCTGCGCGCGCACCATGCCGTAACCATTGGCGGCAAGGTCCGCGCGCGCAGGCCCGGACCAGCCCGCCGCCACCACCACCGTCACCATCCACGGCCGCACGCGGGTCATCACGCTCACCGTCCCAGGTCATCCAGCACAAAACGCTGCGCGCTCACGCTGTCCTTGAGGGACAACGCATCCGTCACCATCTCTGAATAGCGTTGGGTGGCCACCTCATTGCGCATGACAATGCTGGCCGGCCGGCGGATGCCGCCAAAGTCTTTGGGATCCTTGAAGTCCGCGCTGCGCAACAGCTTGCCGCTGGCGGCGTAGAACTCGGCGCGCACCGGCAGCGGGCCGGCCTCCTTGGTCATCCACAAGGTGATGCGGTCATACGCCACCTGGGGGCCCTTGGCCTTGAGGTTGAGTTGATAGGTGTTGGGCAGTTTGCTGGCCACAAGTTCGGCGGTGTAGTCCGCCTCGTAGTTCACGCGCAGTACGTCTGCGTTGTTGAAGTCCCCGCCCATGAAGCTGTCCCGGGACGCCATGCGCACCGCGCGCTTGAGGTTGGGCATGTAGATCCACAGGTTGTCCCCGTTGCGCAGCATCTCCTGGCCCTTGGCGCTGGACGGCTCGGAGAACCACACGCGCAGCTTGTCATTGCCGGACTTGAGCACCTTCATCTTGTAGGTGCGCACGCTTCCGTCCTCACGGTGGGCCGCCATGGAGGAGGTCATGTCAAAATTGGCTGGCCCCATGATGCGGTCATACTGGCGCAGCAAGGTGAGCGCGTCCGGTTCGGCGGCGTGGGCGGTGCTGGCAAAGACCGCCAGGGCGGCAAACATCAGGGTTGCGGTACGCATGGTGTTTTCTCCTCGTCAAACGCGAAGTGCTTCGGCAGGGTGCAGGCGGCTGGCGGTGCGCGCGGGGCGCGCGGCGGCAAGCATGGCGGCCAACATGGCAGCGGCAATGGTGGCAAAAGACAGCAGCGTGTTGGGATACGGCAGGATCACCTGCTTGAACGCAGCGCCGGGTGGAGAAATCTGGACGCCGCCGGTGACCGCAAGGCCTTGGGCCAGGGACCAACCCACCGCCACGCCCAGCAGGCCGCCAAAAATTCCCAGCAGGATGGCCTCCAGCAGGAACAGCAACAGCACCTGCCGGCGGCGTACGCCCACCGCCAGCATGGTGCCAATTTCCCGGGTGCGCTCGTGCACGTTCATGGCCATGGTGTTGACGATGATGAACACCACCATGAGGAACAGGATGAAGCCAAGCGACCCCAGGATGACCCGCACGCGGAAGATGGCGTCCCGCAAGAAGGGGCTCAATTCCATCCAGGTGGAGACCTCGTAGTCTGCGCCAAGGGCCTGGCGCAGGGCAGCGGCCACCACGTCCGGGGAATGGCGCGCATCCACCGCCAGGGCATATTCGGTGACCTTGCCTTCCATTTGCGTCAGTTGCTGGGCCACCGCCAAGGGCACCATGGCGGACCGTTTGGATTCAAACAGCGCCGCGCCGCGCGTGACGCCGGTGATGTTGAGGTCCAGCGCGTTCATGCCACCTTCCCGTCCGGACGCCGTCACGGTGATGGCGCCGCCGGGCTTGAGTCCCATCCCCCGGGCCAGCTCTCCACCCAACACAACGTCCATGGCGCCATTGTTGTTCAACGCGTGACCCTGGCCGCCACCAGCAAACTCGCCTGCCCGCGCGGGGCACACCACGGCCTCCTGCTCCACATCAAACGCGGTGACCACCACCATGCTGCTCTTGGAGCCGTTGGAGGCCATGCCGCCAAACCGCAGGCGCCGGGACACACCGGTGACGCCGGGAACACCCTGGATGGTCTTGAGCAGGTCACCACCGTCCACCATGTGGATGTTGAGCGGTGCGGCGTCCAGTGCCTCCAGGTAGCCCACACGGTGGACCTGCAAATGACCGGTGCGGGCCTGGATGGTCTGCGCGGTCATGCTGTCCAGGAACCCGGTGATGAACGCGTGGGCAAACACCACCACCGCCACGCCCACGGTCACTGCGGCCATGGTCAGGGCGCTGCGCCGCTTGTTGCGGGCCAGGGAACGCAGGGCCAGGGGAAGAAGTTGCATGGTGGTGCTCCCGTCTACACCGCGTTGAGCGCCTCAACCGGGCGCAGTTTGGAGGCCTTCCAGGCGGGATACAGCGCGGCCAGCATGGCACCCAGCGCTCCCACAACAACGCTGCGCAGCACAAACAGCAGCTCCACGCGCGGGATGACCATCATGGGCGTGTTGCTGCCCGGTGGCGCAATGGGCAGTCCCTTGAGGCCCAGCAGCGTCACCACCGCCAGCCCCAGCAGCGCGCCAAGGGTGGCGCCCAGGATGCCCAGCAGCGCGGCCTCGGTGACAAACAGGCCCACCACCTTGCGGCGCCGCATGCCCACCGCCAGCATGGTCCCAATCTCCCGCACACGCTCCAGCACCGCCATGAGCAGCGTGTTGGCCACGCCAAACAACGTGATGATGAAAAAAATGAGCGAGACAATGGACAGCGCGGCGTTCTGGCCGGCCTGCGCGTCCCGCACCATGGTGGCCAGATCCTTCCACGTGTGAACCTCAAAATCCGCACCCAGGGCCAACGCCAGGCGGTCCCGCACCACGTCCAGTTCGTCCAGGTTGTGCACGGCCACCACCACCTCGGTGGCGCGGCCGGGCATGCGCAGCAGCTCCTGCGCCACATGCAGCGGAATGAGCACCATCTTGGGGTCCGCCGGTCCCAGTTGCCGCAAGGTGCCGGTGGCTTTGAGGCTGGCACCATTCATCACGCCATCCACATCCGCGGACAACAGCGCCATCTCTGTGCCCAGCCCGGACGCCGTGCCGCGCGCCAGGTCCCGGCTCATCAACAGGCCACCGTCCGGCATGGTGGGCCACGCTCCATCCTGGATGGCGTTGAGGCGGCGCGGGCACACCTTGAGTTCCGCTTCCAGGTCCACCGCCACCACCGGGGCAAACACGCTGGCGTCACTGCCGGCCAACAGGCCACCAAACGGGATGCGCGCGGCCACCGCCGCCACGCCGTCCACCGCAGCGGCCCGGGCCAGCAGGGGTGCGGCGTCAAAAGAGAGCGCCAGCGGGGATGCCTCCAGGCTCTCCAGGTAGCCCTTTTTGTGGATTTGCAGCGCGCCAAAGGTGCCGCGGGTGACGTCACGGATGAGCGCGTCCTGAATGCCGTTGAGAAACCCGCGCACGCCCACCACCACCAGCGTGCCCACCACCACCGCGGCCAGCGTGACGGCGGTGCGGCGCGGTTGGCGCCAGAGGTTGCGCACCGCCAGGTCCAACATCATGGGGAGCCTCGCTTGCGGGACCGCACGGGTGCCGCCTTGGGGGATGGGGCGGCAGCAGCCTGCGGCGTTGCGCCGTAGGCCCGCAAAAATGCATCCACGTGTCCCGCGGTGAATGTGTCTGGGTCCAGCGCGCCACTGGCGGGCGTCCCGGAAAGGAAACGCGAGATGCGGTGCACCACAATGGGACCCACAAACGAAAACGCCGCCATGTCCGGCGCCACCGGCCGCAAGACGCCCTGCTGGATGAGGAGCTGCATGAACATGGCAACGCCGGTGCGTTGGGCCTCCTGCATCTGCCGCAGGGGTTCCTTGGGCAGCCGTCCCGCTTCGGTGAGGAGGATGCGGAAGAACTGTTGCTGCTGCGGCGTGTCCAGGACCTCAAGGATGGTGCGCACCACGCGGGTCAACAATGCACGCCCGTCCTCATCCGGCGGCGCTTCAAGAAACGCGCGCTGCAGCCCCAGCAGGATCTGCGAGCGCATGTGGTCCATGACCGCCAGCAAGAGGTCACCCTTGCCGGGAAAGTGGTGGTACAGCGCCGCACCGGTGATACCCGCATCCTTGGCAATCTCCCGCATGCTGGCGCCGGCAAACCCCTGCTGCCCAAACCGGCGGCTGGCCGCATCCAGGATGCGTGCACGGGTGGAGGCGGCATCTGCGTTGACCGGGCGGCCCATGGTTGCAACCTAACGAACGTTTTGTTTCTAAACAAACGAACGTTTGTTTACCGCACGGGAAATCGCTTTTCCTTTGAAAAATCGGCAGCTTGAAGCTTTGACGGATCCGCCAGCAGCGGGCGTTGGCGGCACCGCGCGCGGCAGGTTGCCCCCCTGGCGCGGCGTGAATCCCCTGGCCGGGTTTGAGGCTCCCACCCCCGGCGGATAAACAACCGCGCGTCATCAAGCGTCCCAGAAAAACCCACGCAAGAGGAGCAGTCCATGAACATGTTGAGCAAGCTGGCGGTCACCGGCGTTGCAATGTTGGGCCTGGCGGCCAGCGCGTCCGGCCAGGGCAAAAGCCCGGCGGATGAGGCCAAGGAGATTCTGACGCAGCGTTGTGAGGTGTGCCACGGCCCCAAAGGCGACGGCAACGGTCCCGGCGGCGCGGCACTCAACCCCAAGCCGCGCAATTTCGCCGACGCCAAATGGCAGAAGGAAACCGCGGACGACCGGATCATCAAGGTCATTGTGGAGGGGGGGCCTTCGGTGGGGCTCAACGTGTTGATGACCCCCAACCCGGACCTCAAGGGCAAAGACGCGGTGCTCAAGGAGCTGGTGAAGTTGGTACGCGCATACGGCCCGGTGGCCGCGCCGGCACCAGCACCCGCCGCCAAGAAGAAGAAGTAGCCGTTTACTGGTTCATCAGGTTCAACGCGTCCCACCTGGTTGCAGCAATGTGACCCGGCGGGACGTGTTGTTTGATGCCGTCACTGCGCCAGGGTCGCCTTGGCCTGCGCCTGGAAGTCCTTCACAAACGCCCGTTCGGCCGGTGACAAGAGCGCCTTGTCCACCAGGCGGAGATCCAACGGGGAGAACGTGAGCACCTTGACCCGAAGGTAGCCCTTGAACTCCGGGTGTTCTTCCAGCGTGCACAGGTTCTCAATGCGGATGCCGCCCCAACCCGCCAGGTACACTCCGGGTTCAATGGAGAACACGTAGCCGGGCTGCAGCGGCGTCTGGGAGCGCATGCTCACGCTGGGCGGTGCCTCGTGCACATTGATGCCCACGCCGTGGCCGGTGCCGTGGTTGTAGTTGAGCCCCGCATCCCACAAGGGCTTGCGCGTGATGGCGTCCAACATCACGCCGGGCACACCGGTGGGCATCACCGCGGTCATCCCCGCAATGGCGGCCTTGAGGGTGAGCGTGTAGAGGCGCTTCTGTTCGGCGGTGGGCACCGTCTTGGGGCCACCCACCAGGAACGTGCGCGTCAGGTCTGTGGCGTAGCCCTCACCGTAGTAGGCGCCGGTGTCCAACAGCATGAGCTCGCCCTTTTCAATGACGCGGGTGGTGGACGGCGTGCTGTAGTGGATGACCGCGCCATTGGCGCCGGCCGCGGAGATGACCTTGAAGGACAAGCCCACCGCACCGCTGCGCTTGAAGAGCTGCTCCACGCGGCGGGCAAAATCCGCCTCGGTGATCTTGAGGCCTTTCTCCGTGCTGGAACACAACCAGCGCTGCGCCTTGTTGACCACGCCATCCGCGGTGCGGAACGCGGCCACCATGCGCGCCAGTTCCTCCGGCGTCTTTTTGGCCTTCATCTCCGTCAGCGGCGAGCCCAGCGCGGCCACGGAGAAGCCCGCCTTGATGAGCAGCTGGCGCGTGGCGTCGGTGGTGTTGACCGCGTCCACCGCGGCCTTGGTGCCCCCACCGGTGATGGACGCCAACGCGTTGGAGAATTCTGGTTCCGGGACAAAACGGAATGTGGGCCGCGCCGCTTCCACCTCCGGCGTGGACTTGCGGGTGTGGAAACACACCAGCGCGCCGTTGCGGCCCACGGCGGCCATGCCCTTGAACGTGGCCTGGTAGGGCAGTTCATCCGCCCGCAGGTTGGTGAGGTAGGCCAGGTCATCCAGTTTCTCGACGATGAAGAGGTCCATCCCTGCGTCCGCCAGCGCCTTCTGGATGGCCTCCACCTTGGCCTTGCTGGTCCGGCCCACCGCGGCTTCGTCCAACACGCGCAGGTTTCCCGGGCGGGACACCACCGCGCCGCGCAGCGCCTCCAGCGGGCTGGGCAGGCAGGCCTCCAGCCGCGCGCCGGTGCCTTCCAGCAAACGCTCCAGTGTGTCGCGTTCGGCCAGCGTGCAGCGGTCCACTTCAATGCCCACGCGTTTGACCTTGCCCGCGCGTACCTGCGCGCCCAGCACGTTGCACAGGCCCACAAAGATGGGCTCGGCCAACGACAATTTCACCACACCCCAGGCGGACGTCACTTCCTGCTCGGCCTGCAGGTGGTAGCGGCCATCCACAACAATGAACGCCTCAGTGAGGGTGATGAGCGCATCCCCCATGGAACCGGTGAACCCGCTCACCCATTGCCGGGTGCTCTCGGCCTCCGGGACGTATTCATTGAGGTACCGGTCGGTGGAGCGCACCAGCAGCGCATCCAGGCCGCGGGCGTTGAGCGCTTCACGCAAGCGCGCCAGGCGGGCGTCCTGCTCAGCGGCGCCAGGGGATGGTTTGGTGGTGGTCTGGGAGGTGGAGGTGGTCATGGCGTGGGACGCTACGCCACGGGCCTGCTCCACGCCACCGGCGTCCAGCGCAGCTGGCCCGCGTTCCTCACGTTGCAGCTTCTCCGGTCACCCACCATGCTTGCAGCCATGCAAACCAACGCCATGCGCATGCACAAGACAGGTGGGCCTGAGGTCCTGACGTGGGAGCCCGTGGAGCTGGCGCCGCCCGGTCCACGTGAGGCGCGTGTGCGGCACACCGCGGTGGGGCTCAATTACATTGATGTCTACCACCGCACGGGTCTCTACCCCTTGGCGCTCCCCGCCATCACCGGCATGGAAGCCGCGGGGGTGGTGGAACAGGTCGGTTCGGATGTCACCGATGTGAAAGCCGGGGACCGTGTGGCCTACGCCGGCGTGCTGGGCGCCTACGCGCAGCACCGCAACATTGCGGCGGACCGGTTGGTGCAATTGCCAGACGGCATTGAAGACGTGCAGGCCGCGTCCATGATGCTCAAGGGGCTCACCGCGCACTACCTGCTGCGCAGCACCTTTGTGGTGAAGGCCGGGCAGACCATCCTGGTGCATGCCGCCGCCGGTGGCGTGGGACTGCTGCTGTGCCAGTGGGCCAACGCCCTGGGCGTCACGGTGGTTGGAACGGTGGGCAGCGAGGAGAAGGCACGCCTGGCGCGCGCACATGGTTGCCACCACACCATCCTCTACCGCCGCGAAGACTTTGTGGCGCGCGTCAAGGAACTCACCGGCGGCAAGGGGGTCCCGGTGGTCTATGACGGCGTGGGCGCGGACACGTTCATGAAGAGCCTGGACTGCATTGTCCCGCGCGGGATGATGGTGAGCTTTGGCCAGGCGTCCGGCGCCATTGCGCCGCTGGACGTGACGGTGTTGTCCCAGAAGGGGTCCCTGTTCCTCACCCGTCCCACGCTCATGACGTACACCGCGGCGCGGGCGGACCTGCTCCACGCCGCGCAGGAACTGTTTGACGTGGTGCAACAGGGCAAGGTGAAGGTGGACCCCGCGCGCACCGTGCCCCTGACCGACGTGGGCCGCGCGCAGACCGAGCTGCAGACGCGGGCCACCTCCGGTGCAACCGTGTTGTTGCCATGACCCGGAGTGGCCCGTGAGCCGCCCCGTGCTGGATGGCGGCAGCTTCCAGATGCGGCCGCTCACGGCGCAGGACGTCCATGCGCTCCACGCGCTGACGGGTACGCCCACCCTGACGGAAACCGCGGAGCGGCTGGACACGTTCCTGCAGCACTGGGACGTTTACGGCATTGGTCCCTGGTTGTTGTGGCGCGGTCAGCCGGATGGCGTGGTTGGAATGTGTGGCATCTACCGGCTGCCGGGTTGGGACCATCCCAGCCTGGCGTATGTGCTGGCGCCCGCCGCACGCGGGCAAGGTCTGGCCACCCGCGCGGGCGCGCTGGCGTTGGGTCACGCGTTTGACGTGCTGGGGCTCCCCACCGTGTGGGCACTGGTGGCGCCGGAGAACGCAGCGTCACAGGCCGTGCTGGGGCGGCTGGGGTTCAGCCAGGATGGGTCCCTCACGCGCCATGGCAAGACCAGCCTGTTGATGGTGCTGCAGGCTACCGCGCGGGTTCCACGCGCAACGTAAGTGCCGCGCTGGCGCTGCGCTCGCCGTCACCGGCCACGCTGAGCGCTGACCCGCTGAGCGTGAGGCATTGCTGGACCGCGGGCTCGTCCTCAAAACCATCCAGATGCAGGCCTTGGCATTGGCCAGTGGCATCCCAGGCGCCGCGCACTGTCACACTTTGCGCGCGCCGGGTGTCCTTGAGGCGGTCCAGGCAGCCCGCCAGCACCGGAAGCGCGCCCTCCAGTTCCAGCCGCAAGATGTCTTCCTCGCCGCGGGCCACATCCAGCTGCGTCAACTGAACCTCCACCTTCTTGCCGCGCGCGCGCGTGGACGGCGTACGCACCGGCCCCGCCAGGAGCGCCTGCACCACGTCCGTCACGGCCAAGGCCAACGCGCGCCGGGCCGCTTCATTCCAGTTGCCAGCGGGGCGGCGGCCCAGTTCGTCCTCGGCAATGCGGCGGGTTCCCAGCCGTGCGCCGGTGGGGTCCAGCACGCGCACGTACGCCCGTGTTCCGCGCAACATCACCACCGCCCGGTGGCTTCCGGCATGGGTGGCGTCCACCAGCTCAAAGGAGCGGCACAACACATTGGCCACGTCCTGCCGGACCACCTCCACGTTGACGCCGCGCGCGCCGTGGAGCTCCAGGTGCAACGGCCGGTTTGCCGCGTGGGCCACAGCCACGCCGCACCACATCAACGCTGCCAGCACAACACCGCGCACGCTCACCGCCTCCGGCGCCAGGGAGACAACACCCAGCCCAGCAACAACAACAGTGCCGCGTGTGCGCTGCCGCCAAACTGCTGGCAACCCGCCGCGCAGCCACCACCGGAGACAAAATCCCCGTTCTCCAGGCTGGGTGGCCGCACACTGCTGACGCCACCGGAGGACACGCTGCTCACGCCGCTGACGCCCCCTGAGGAGATGAAGCTCACACTGCCGCTGCTTGCGCCAGACCCGCCACTGTTGCTGCTGGCACCAGACGCACCGCTGCTGGACGCACCGGACGCTCCGCTGCTTCCCATGGCAGAACTCCCGCCCGAAGCGCTGCCCGCGGATGAACCGGACCCGCCCGACGAGGAAGACCCCACTGGAAGATCATCCACAGGGAGGTTCGGGTCGCGTTCTCCAGTGTCAACCCGCCCGTTGCGGTTGGTGTCCTCGGTGCCGTCCGGAACACCGCCGCGGTCGGTGTCTGGTTCCAGCGGGTTGGTGCGGGTGGCGGGGTCATCATCCGGAACAAAACTGCCCGCGCCCACGTTGGTGGCAGCGGAGGGCGTGGTGACTCCAAGCTCGGTTCCATCCTTGAGCAGGTCGTTGTCGCTGTCGTCGTCCAGCGCATTGATGAGGCCGTCACCGTCAGCGTCCCCGGCAAAGTTTGGCTCTGCGCCGTCCAGGACGCCGTCATCATCACTGTCGGCGTCCATGGGGTTGGTGCCAATCTGGGTCTCCAACGCATCGGTCAATCCGTCCATGTCTGCGTCCGGGGTGACCATGGTCTCCACGGTGATGTCCACGCGCCCCATGGCGCCCAGCACGCCGCCGCTTCCGGTGTTGCCGCCGTCGTCCACGGTCACATCCAGCCGGCCACTGGTGGTGGAGCCATCTGCGGTGAAACTGAGAGATGCCAGAAACGCGTTGAGGTCATCCTGGGTCCCGGAGACGGTGATTGTGGCGTCCGCCGTTCCATCCCCGGAGACAAACGTGACGCCGGAGGTGGTGCTCCCGGACACTGTTCCGCCGGTGGCCGTGATGGTCACGGTCAGTGCGCCTGCGCCGGAGTCCACGTCCTCTATGGAGATTCCGTCCTGGCCACCAAAGGGCAGGGCCACGTTGGCCAGCGCACGTTGTGGCCCGGGCAAGGTCAACACCGGGCCGTCATTCACCGCGCCCACCGTCACCGTCACGCTGTCCATGGCCACCAGCGGCTGCCCCCCGGTGTTGCCCCGGTCATCCAGGGTCACGGTGATGACGCCACCGGTGCTGCTGTTTGCGTCTGGCGTGTAGTTCAGGCCATCCAGCGCGGCCTGCACCTGGGCCAGCGTGCCTTCAAACACCACCGTGCCGTCCCCGGTCCCGTCCCCCGTCACAAACGTGAGCCCCGTGGCAGTTCCCAGCGTCAACACTCCGCCGGTGGCCACCAGCGTGACGCGAACGGTACCCGCGCCTGCGTCCACGTCCTGCAGCTGGATGGCGTTGCCGTTGGCCGATGAAAAGACCACCGCGGTGTCTTCCAGTGTTGCTTGTGCGCCGGGCACGGTCACTGTTGGGGGATCATTGACGGGGACCACGGTGGTCATGATGGACGCCGTGTTGTTGGCCGCGTTGCCATCCTCCGGAGAGGTCACCGTCACGCTGGTGGTGAGGGGTGAGGACTCGGCATTGGCCGTGGTGTCCACCGTGATGGCGGGAAGTGCGCCAGCCCCAGCACCACCGGGGTGGGTGCAGGTCACGGTGGTCCCGTTGGTGGCACAACTCCAGCCGGTTCCGGTGGCGTTGTTGACCACGGAGCCCGGCGGGAGGGTGATGATGGCGGTGATGGCGCCGGACAATCCCGGGCCGTTGTTGGTGGCGGTGATGGTGAAGGACAGCGTTCCGCCTTCCGTGACCTGGGCGGCGCTGGCCATGATGGCCGCCGAAAGGTCCGCGCCGGCCACGGCCACAGCATCGGTATCCGTTGCGGTGTTGTTGGCGGGGTTGGTGTCTGTCACATCCAGGGGCATTGCGGCGGTGACGGTGGTGGACACGTTGCCCACGGTGCCCGCGGCCACGGTGGCGGTGAGTGTGATGGTGACCGTGCCGCCCGGCGGAACGTTCACCACCGCCGTCACGTTGCCCGTCCCGTTGGCCACCGAACAGGCGCCTGGCGCCACCGCACTGCAGGTCCACGACGCATTGGTCAACGCTGCGGGAAGGATGTCCTCCACGCGCACGCCGCCCACGCCGCTGGTGCCAGGGTTGGTCACGGTGATGGTGTAGACGGTCAAGCCGCCCGGGGTGACGGTGGTCTCCCCGTTGGAGATGGCCACCGCCACATCCGCGCTGGCGCCGCACGTTGGGAAACCCACGGCGGTGGCATTGGCTACACCGTCTGCACCGCGGGTGGCGCCATTGGAAGGGAATTCTGTCAGGGACGCGCTTTGCGTCACACCGCCCGCGCCGCCCACCGCGGTGCGGGTCACCGTGCCGCCGGAGACGGCCACAAAGCCGCCGCCGCCGCCGCCGCCGGGCCCCTCGGCCTCACGGTTCATGGTGTTGGTGGGGGTGAACTGGGTTCCCCCCTCGCCACCGTTGGCGCGCACCGTCACGCCGGACAACACGTCCGCCCGCACCACCACACTGCCGCCGCCACCGCCACCACCCGGAGCGTCAGATGGGCTGGTGGCAACATTGCCGCCCGCCTCGCCGTTGGCCAGGATGGAGCCGCCACCGCTCACGGTGCCTGCACGCAGCAACACCAGACCACCGCCTGCGCCGCCGGCACCAGCACCGTTGTTGTTGCCGTCTCCGGCGCCCCCGCCGCCACCCAGAAACAAGCGGGACGCTGCATCTGGAGCCAGTGGGCGTCCACCCAGGCCGCCACGCTCGCGTCGCTCGTTGCCAAGCCAGCTGTTGCTCCCCGGCGCCACGCTCAGCGCATTTTCGTCCGCGTCAGAAAAGGTG